>JGI24721J44947_10007326_pt1 | contig 14643 bp, 10 predicted proteins | sample YelNatPaOPGAMG01_FD_44947 | JGI IMG/M metagenome (IMG submission 44947)
TAAGGGTGGCCCGGAACCCCTACTACGAGCTCTGGGAGGTGGACCCCGAGAAGCTGGACACGGAGGTCCTCTCCTCCCTCCCGGACCCCGGGCTGGAGGAGCGGGAATCGCCCTACGGCCAGGTGCGCCTCAAACACTGGGCGGACGTGCAGGCCTCCGGGAAAGAGCCGCTGTACCTGGAGGTGAGGGCTGAGGATGCGGGGGGAGAATGCATCTCCATATCCTGCTCGGAAAGGAAGTCGTCCCTGCTCCTCATCAACCGGGGCTACCTTGCGGTGGACGACACTTCCGCCTACCGGCTGCGCGTGCGCTACCGCTGCGCGGAAGGCCAACCCTCCCTGGCCCTGGTGACTTATTTCTACGCCGAACCCGCCCCAACCCGGCAGGTCGGCGCGCGACGGCGACCGGCGGAGGCCACGGCGGGAGAGTGGGAGGAGACCACCCTGGTCATCGCGCCGGCAGGTATGAAAAAACGCGGAGGGAAGAGGGGCAAGGCCTTCAAGCCCGATATAAGTATACCATCAGACGCCAAATTCTGGAAAATAGGCCTTGCCCTCTTCGAACAATCGGCGGGGAGGATCGAATTGGACCGCATCGAGCTCGTCCCCTTCAACCCCTTTCCCTGAGCCCCCTTTCCAGGGGCGACGGATGGACACGACCGCCGACCCCCCTCCGCCCGCGGCCGCTTCATGCCATGGGTCGGACAGCGCCTAATAGCCGGACAGCACCTAATAATAACTGCGCTTGGCGATCATGTCCGCGATGAGGCCCAGGACGAGGACCTGGAGGCCCCCCAGGAGTAGGACCACCGTACTGGGGGCCAGATGCCAATGGAACCTGATTATATCCCACACCATCTTCCCCAGGCCGGTCAAAAGGAGCAGCATCCCCAAGGGCAGGAAGACCTTGAGAGGGCTGAACCAGGTTATGGTGCGGAAGACGGTGAGGATGTAGTTGGCGGTATCCCTCAAGGGGTGGAAGGTGGACTTTCCCCTGCGGGGGAAGTACTCGATGGGCACGAACTTCACCGGGTGAGCGTTGTTCATCAGGGCCAGGGTAAGGGTGCTCACCCAGGAATGGCCGTGGGGAAGCAGGCGGAGATAGGGCAGCACCGCCTCGCGTCGGATGGCCCGCATCCCGGAGTTGAGGTCGGGTATCTTCTGTCCGCTTATGAACTCCGCCAGCTTGCGCACGGCGAACTTGGCCGGGACGCGCAGGAACTTGAGGGTTCCCGCCTCCCGGACCCTCGCGCCCACCACCATGTCGTAACCGTCCATCTCCTCCACCAGCCGCGGTATGTCCCGGAGGGGATAGCTGCCGTCCCCGTCGGCTATGACCACGATCTCCCCCGTGGCCGTCTTAATGCCCGTGCTCCGAGCCGTTCCCCCTCCCAGGTTGCGGGGGTGCCGGATCACCTTTACCTGGGGGAATTGACGCAGGATGGAAGGCGTGGAATCCGTTGACGCGTCGTCCACAACGATGATCTCCCAGTCGTAGGGGGAGTCCTCCAGGGTGGCTATGGCCGTCCGGAGGTCCTCGGCGATGGCCAGCTCCTCGTTATATACGGGTATCACCACGCTCACCTTCATCCCCATAGCCTCGTCCTTTCAAGATCCTTTACCAATCCCCTGTCCTCCCATACGCCCCGCGCGGCGCTCCGGAAACAGCCGCAAGGGCGCCGCTGCGCCATCCCGGGCCGTCCCTCGGCTCCGGGCTTCAATTATAAATCAACCGCACAGACCCTCGAGCGCGGCCATAAGCTCCGCGGACAGGGCCGCCGGCGAGCACCTTTCCACGAACAACCGGTGGGCGTTCTCGGCCAGTTCTTCCCGTTTCTTCCCATCTCCGGCCAGGTAATCCACGGCCTCCGCCAGGGCACCGGGGTTACCCCGCGGCACCATCAGGGCGTGCCTGTCCGGTTCCAGCAACTCGCGGTTGGCAAGACAGTCCCCGGCGATCACCGGTTTGCGCATGGCCATGAACTGGTATATCTTTCCAGGAATGACCCTGCCCGCCTTGGGCCGGGGCGAGAAGTGGCCGCCCAGGCATATATCGGACGCCGCAATGAGCTCGGCGAGCTCCGCCTCCGATGCCCAGGGCCGCCAGGTGAGGGCTCCCGTCCTGGCCATCCCTTCCAAGCGCGGCCTGAGGCGGGGGAGTTCCGGCCCCCTGCCCACCAGGAGGAAACGCAAACCGCGGTCCCCGGACAACTCCTCGGCTGCGTCCAGGACCACCTCCACCCCGTGAAGGGGCTGGAAAGTGGCGTAATAGAAAACGGTGACCACTTCCCCTCCGCCGCCTTCCCTACCCTTCCGGGGGAAGAACGTCTCGTCATCCGCCCCTACCCACAGGCGCACGAACTTGTCCCTCGGCTGGTGGAAAGTGGAGGCGAAATAATCGGCATGCGCCTGGGTATCCACCAACACCATGTCCGCCGCGCTGCAGGTCCAGGCGTCGAGGCGGGCGAGCAGACGGGAAGCCGGGCCTCCCGGCTTGATCCGCCGGCGATCCTCGCACAGGGTCTCGTACAGGGAGACGAAGGGGTCGAAGACCAGTGGCCGGCGAGTCAAGGGCCGCAGGAAGGGCAGGATGGTATGGCCCAGAAATCCCACCAGGTAGACGTCCGGTTCACCGTCCCTCCTGGCCACCTCGCGAAGCATCCGCCAGGTGACCTCGGGAAGCCTCCGGGTGTAGTTGTTCCCCTCCGAAGCGATAACCTGGACCTCGCACCCGGCGTGCCGGAGGGCCCTCAGGATCACCTTGTTGCGGGGATAGCCGATCTCCCTGCCCGCCACGAAGAGGACCTTCATCCATCCATCCCCCCGGAAAGCGTGCCTTGCAGCGGCTGGCGATCTGGCGCTCCAGGCGCGGTTCCCGGCCCCCAAGGGCTCCCACCCGCCTGGAGAACCGATCAGACCCGCACCGATACACCGATATACTACAACAAGCGCGGGCNATCCTTTTATACCGCGCCTAGGCCGCGCTCGGCAGGGGAGGTCACCCCTTTCCTCCTCGATCTCTCGCTCCCTTGTCGGTGATGATGCGGCCTTCTTTTCCCGCCTGTTGGGGGTTCAAATCGAACATGACGGCGAATTGATGGGGTCATCGGGTCGATTCCAGGGCCCTCTTTTCCCGCCTGTTGGGGCTTCAACGGGTAAGGGCCGAGTTCCGGGGAAGGGGAGGGAGCGCCAAGGTGGTCGGGCCTTTATCCCGCAACGCCGCGGGCGAAGCCTCCAACCTGAAAACCCGGTATATCTCCAGGGGGTTCCTCCTCTCCCTCGGCCGGTGCTCGAAGCTCCTTTCCAGGGCATATTCCCGTACCGGGAAAGAAAGCACCTCCACCGCCTCCACCCCCCGCGGGAGGAAGAGCCGCTCCCCGGAGATGGAAGGACGCCACAGGAGGTAGACCTCGCGCTCCGGGAAGCCCAGGTCGGCGAGGAGGAGGTCCAGCTCCTCCGCATCGAACATGGTCCCTTCCTTGAGCCAGGCGTTTTCCACCCCGTGGAAGTTGCGCAGGGGCGGTCCGAAGTGGTCCCCGCTGTGGTAGTCCATGAGCAGGATTCCGCCCGCGGGAACCTCCCCCGCCACCGCCTCTACCGCCTCCCACTGGTTCCCCCCCTCGTCTATCCCCCACAGGGGCTTGGAGGCGTTGGCCATGTAGGCCACCAGGTAGAGGAACAACCCCGCCACGGCCGCACGGAGGACCCAAGCCCCGGCCACTCCGTAGCGGAGACGGTGAGCGGGTCTCCCCCGGGCCTTCCCTCCCCGGGAGCCCTCGTTTTCCCGGGAACCTCCTCCGTTTCCCCCGGGGATCCCCTCAACCTCCCCCTCCCCAACCCGGAGCTTCTCTTCCTCCTCCACCGCGTGCCATTCCCGGGAAATCGCCTCCCCTAAGGAGACAGGGAAATCTCCCCTACCCGTCCCGTGCGCTCCGCCCTCCGGGTCACCTCCCGTCCCCGCTCGGACCGCGAGACGCCTTCCCTCCAGTCGGTCCGCCGCTCCGGCCAACTCCCTCAAGACCATGGCCACCATCAGGAGTCCCACGGGTAGGATGACGGGGACCAGGCGGCGCATCATGAGGACGTGCAGCGGGAGGGCCCGCATGTTGGTCGCGTAGAGGAGGGTGAAGGAGAATCCGCACAGGGCGAGGAGGATGTCCCCCTCCCTGCGGGTTCGGGACATGCACAGGGCGTACCCGGCGAAGAGAGCCGCCACCCCCAGCGGGGAGAGGTACCACGACCAGCGGAGGAAATCCTGGCTCCGGTAGCTGGGCCCCTGTACCGCCTTTATGAACCCGTAGCTGACCAGGCTGTCGGGTTGGAGAGGGCGTATGAAATAGAGCCACCCGAAAAGGGCGGCCAGCGCGACCCAGAGAAAAGGCGNCCAAAACCGGCGGCTCCGCTCCAGAGCCTCCCTGAGCCTTCGCCGCACCCGACTCGGGAAGAGGGCCGCCGCGGCGACCAGCAGGGCGAGGGCCGTACCTCCCGCCACCATAAACCCTGCCCACCGCCGGGAGAAAGCATTCCAAATTTTTCCAAAATATACATGGGCATACAGGTTGCCCATCACCACGCAGAAAACCGCGCCCAGGAAGACCGTCCCCAGGAGCACCCAGTCCGGTCCGCCGATGCCCCTNAGCGCCCCCTTGAGGATCAGGAAAATAGCCAAGGGCACCAGGAGGAAGAGGAAATCGATGCGGCACAGGAATCCCAGCGAGAAGATGAACCCGGAAAGGACCGCCATGCCGTAGCCCTTCCCTTCCCCGTGGCGCAGGTCCCCGGGTTGGATATCGCGGTCCAACGCTCCCCGGTCGAGATACTCCATGGCGCAGAGGGCGCCGCCCAGAAATAGGAGGGCGTTCATCATCTCCGAGCCCGTGTACCTGCCGAAATAGATCATGACGGGGCACACCGCGGCCAGGACCACCGCTGCCCAGGCCCACCTTTCCCCCAGCAGCCTCCGGGAGTGGACGAAGATGCCCCAGAGGACCAGAACCGCCGTCCAGGTCAGNGCCCAGAACATGTTCTCCAGTCCCAGGAAAGCGGCGAAGGCGGCCAGGAGCGAGGGCCAGAGGTGGAAGAAAAGGGGCCATTCCTTCCCGGAGCCCAGGTCCTGGAAGGCGTAGAACTGGTTCTCGTGGTAAACGAACTCCCCGGGTTCGGTCTCCACGGCATGGTAGACCAGGTCCACGTTNGGCGGCGATATCTCCGTCGCCGCACGGTTTTCCACCCACCACCTCCCCTCGCGGACCAGGTTGGCCGCCATGGCCGGATAGATGCCCACGTCGGAGAACCCGGAGACGATGCGCCATGGCGGGGCGAAGAGGGCCAACCCCAAAAGCACCAGGAGGACAATGACGGCGGCATCCCATCCCGGGCCAACCGCCGGCTCTCCCCTCCTGCCCCCCCTTTTCCACCACCGGACGGCGGCGGCGGTAACCAGGCCCGCGCCGACGAGGGACAGGGTGAGGATGAAGGGCTTCCTCCCGAAGGCGGAAAGGTACCCCAGGACCAGGGCCTCCAGGGAAGCGAGCCCCGTTCCCGCCACCAAGGCCAGCCATGCCCTTTCCCCTCCCCTTACCCGCCCCCCGCCGTCGGCGAGGCGGACCACGGCCCACCCGGGCATTGCCAGGGACAGGAAAAGGGCCACCACTTTCAAGGGGAACAAGGCTTCCTCCCTTTCCGCTCCATGCTCAACACGCCATATGGCACGGCTTCCGGCCGCCACCGAGTGAAGCGCGCCCTCCCCTTCCCGGCCGGTCCAGGGATCCCCGCTCGCAGCCCCGAGGCCACTGGACCTCCTCCGCCGCCTTCCCACGCGCTACGCCCGGCCCGCCGTTCCCCTCCCTCCGGACCTGGCCTTGCGCAGCCCCCAGGTGAGCAGGAAGCGCGTCGCCAACCCGCACAGGACCACGGGGGTTAAGAGCGCGCCCCGCCAACCGGCGTAGCGGCGGCGGAAGAAGAGGTACATGCTGCGGTGGTGCTCGTAGAGCATGCGCGTGGACTGCTGGGCGCTGGTCCTCCCGATGTGGTGGATCAGGGAAAACCCGGGATGGTAGACCACCGCGTAGCCGGCGGCGCGCAGGCGCCAGCACAGGTCCACGTCCTCCACGTACATGAAGTAGGCCTCGTCGAACCCGCCCACCTGCTCCACCGCTTCCCGGCGCAGGAGCATGGCCGCCCCGGAGACCCAGTCCACCTCCCGGGGCGCATCTCCCTCCAGGTCCTTCATCTGGTAAGACCTGGTAAACGGGTTATCCGGCCACACCTCCCCGAGGAAGCCGTGCACCACGTTCGCCAGCATGGAGGGGAAGCGGCGGCAGGACATCTGGCGCGTGCCGTCGGCGTTCAGGACCAGGGGGCCCAGGGCCCCGACTTCGGGATGTCCATCGAGGTAGTCCAGAACGGCCTCCAAGTCCCCGCCCACGAATTCCACGTCGCTGTTGAGGATGAACACGTAGGGTCGGTCCGTCGCCCGGATGCCCGCGTTGCAGGCCGATGCGTAGCCGGGGTTGCCCGGGTTCTCCACCAGGAGCACCCAGGGAAACTCCTCCCGGACCATGCGCTGGCTCCCGTCCGTGGACCCGTTGTCCACCACCACCGCGGGCAACCTTCCCAGGACCTCCTCCATGGTGCGCAGGCAGCGCCGCAGGTCCTCCCGGGTGTTGTAGTTGATGACCACGGGGGATACCCTCGCCTTCGCCTCCCGTACAGGGTCAAACTCCGTCCCGGCCACCACTACCCCTCCGCCGCCTCCACCTTCTCCACAGGCCGTGCAGGTACCCGGCCATCTTGGCTCCGTCCACCGCCGCCAGCAGGAGAGGCGCCGCCGCCACGGCCGCCGCCTTCTCCGCTGAGGTCCTCCCCCGGAAAAAGACGGGTATGCGCCTCCAGCGCCTCCCCGCGTACACGGAGGCCGGCAGCACGGCCAGGGGCAGGAAACGCCTCCCGCGCCGCGAAAAAGCCGCCACCGCAAGCCCCCCGTATACGGCAAAGCGTAAAAGGTGGCGGTGGGGATACATCCCGGACTCCCCGTCCCCCCGGGCGTAGCGGAAGTACTGCCTCAGGAGGGAAGGGAGGTCGGGGCGCATGCGCCAGTAGACCACCGCCTTCGGGCGGAAGACATGCCTTATCCCCAGCTCCTTCCAGCGGTGGTTGAAGTACATGTCCTCCCCGATGTCCAGCCATTCCGGGTATCCTCCCGCTTTCTCCCACACCTCCCGGCGGAAGGCCAGGGAGCGCGAGGAGGGCATGAAGCGCTCCCCCCTGACCTCCCGGGGAAGGGGAAGGGTCACGCAGGCCGATAAGGCCTCGAACCAGCCACCCTCCAGGGGTTGATAGAACCCCGCCACCAGTCGCACCTCCGGGTCCTCCTGAAAGGGGGTGGTCAGTTCCTCCAGCCAGCCCGGGTCCAGCACGCAGCCCGCGTCGGTCACGGCGATGATCCCGTGGCGCGCCAGGGACACGGCCAGGTTCCTCCCCCGGGCGATGTTGCTCCCCGGCAGAATCTCCACCCGCACCGGGAAAGGGGCCTCCTCGGCCATCTCCCGCAGCCTCTCCACCGTCCCGTCCCGAGACCCACCATCCACCACCACCACCTCGTCGGGCGGACGTTTCTGGGAGAGTATGCTCCGCCACCACTCGGCTACCGTCTCCGCCTCGTCGAGCACCGTGGCCACCAGGGAAACCGGCGTTCCCTCCCCCGCAAGGTGTTCCTCCCCTTGAGAGGGGAAAGGAACGAGGTCCCCGGCTCCGGATGGCTCCCGCCTCTCCGGCAGCCTCTCCTTCATCCCACGCGACTCCGCATCTCCCACGACTTCTTCTCCCCGCCTATACGGGCATACCTTTCCCCCGATGGTTCAGGTTAATCCTGCCTGCGTCCTCTCCCCGTCCACCGGGCACACCAGCCCGGACTCCGAGGCTTCTACCTTCTCGATGACGGACATCACCGTCAGCTCTCCAAGCCCCGCAAGACATGCATCCCGTAAATGATAGGTTCGACCACTCAACGCTTTCAACCTGGGCACCCGGAAAGGCCAGGACAAGAACAGCTTAGCCGACGACCTTTATCCGCGTCGCCCCCACCACCTTCGCCGGGAGAAAACCCTTTCTGCCCTGCCTGGTTTACTTAGGGATTCCCCGGAGGATTCCTTGATTCGTGCGCAGGTTCTTTAAACCCACTCTCTATTTTCACGATGGGAACTCATCGATGGTGGTGTTCCTGATCCCCAAGCGGGAAGGCCTACGATTACCCCATACCGAGGACCCGTTCGTATACCTCCCGGACCTGGCGGGCGGCACGCTCCCAGGTGAACATCTTAGNCCGCTGGCGTCCCCTCTCCACCAGCCGGGCGCGGAGGGAGGGGTCCCGCAACAAGGTCTCCACCCGGTCCGCGATCTCCTCCGGGTCCAGCGGGTCCTCCACCAGCAGGGCGGCATCGCCCACCACCTCCGGGAGGGAGGCGCGGTTGGAGGTGACCACCGGCACCCCGCAGGCCATGGCCTCCAGGGGTGGCAGCCCGAAGCCCTCGTAAATGGAAGGAAATACCAGGAGATCCGCCTGCACCAACAACGACTTGAGCCGCTCGTCGGGCACGTACCCGGTGAAGACGATCTCCTCCTCCATGCCCAGGTCGGAAACCCGGCGCATGAGCTTGCGGTACTCGGCGTTGTTCAGCCTCCCCAGCCCTCCGCCCCCGATGACCGCCAGCTTGTGCTCGTAACCCCTGCCCCTCAAGAGGACGAAGGCCTCCACCAGGGTGGCCAGGTTCTTCCGGGGATGCAGGTTACCGATGTAGGCCAGGTAGGGCGGTTCCAGGCAGTAGGCGCGCAGGGCCAGTTCCACCTCTTCCGGGCTCGGCTGGCTGTAAAAGACGGGGTTGAGCCCGGGGTAGACCACTTCCATCCTCTCCTCGGACACCCCGTAGACCTCCGCCAGCTCCCGGGCGGTAAAGCGGGAATCGGTGAACACGGCACTGGAACGCTCCAGCAAGCGGGGCAGGGAGTGGATGAAACGCCTGATCCCCTTGCTCTGCATCTCCGGGAAGCGGACGAAGTTGATGTCGTGCACCGTGGTCACCAGCTTCGCCCTCCTCAGCGCGGGAGCCTGGTAATTGGTGGCGTGGAAGATGTCGAAGTCGCCGAGGAGCATCTCCGCCGGAAAGGCCCGGGTGCGCTTCCACAGCCGGTAGTAGAGGAAGTTGGCCGGCAGGTTGAACCCCCGGACCCGCACCCCCGGGTAGTGGGGAGCCAGCCTCCGCAAGCGGTGGCCGGCGCGCAGGGAGAGGGCGAAAAGCCCCGCCTCCAGCTCGGGGTCCACCTTCAAGAGATGAGCGAGCAGGTTCTCGGTGTAGTGCCCTATCCCCGTTTTCTCCAGCAGAAAAGGCGTGCCGTCGAAGATGACCCTCATCCCGCCACCCGCCTTCTCCCGGAGACCGCTCTCAAGGCGAGGCCTGGCTCCACTGTCCCCAGTTGATGAGGATGATTCCCAGGACGATGGCGGCACCCCCAGCCAGTTGAGCGGGATTATCTCGCGGTTCTCGAAGAAACGGTCGTAGAGCATGACCACGATGTAGGTGAGGCTGACGAAGGGATAGGCCACCCCCAAGGGGACGTCGGTGAGCACGATGAGCCAGAAGAGGGCGGAGGCCACGAAGAGGACCAGCCCCAGGATGACCGTCCAGGTGGTGGCGATCTCCTTGATGAAGGTGGCCGGCTTGCGCATCAACTCGCCGGCGTTCATCCCCGTGCGTTCCTTCACCTCGGTCATCCCCCGGCGCAGGCATATCTGGCCGCTTATGGCCAGGGCCACGCTTATGAGGATAATGAGGTAAGACATGGGTTTAACGGCCGCTTCCATCATTCCTCCTCGCTCCTCTCCGCCGGGAAACACCGCGGTTAGGTGACAGAGCTGCCTCCCGACGCATTTTCCCCATCCGGGCCAAGCAAAACCGCTCCGAACGGAGCTTTAAAGTATTATAACAGCCGGGGACGACGGGCCATCAGGCTTGGCCTTTCGACCCGCACGGCCCTTTCAGGCATGCCCCTCCAGGCGTTAACTTACCACCCGCCCCCAAGGCGCGCCCCCAGGCCCCCGGGTGTTCATGGTCCAAAACCGCCCCACTCGAGGGTACGGCAAGCCCCCTTTTCACGGGCCAGCCCCGCCAAGGTCCCCGTGGGGCGAGGGAGCGCGATCCACGCCATTCGCCGAGGAGGGCGGCCGTCCTCCAGGGCCGCACTCACTCCGCCTCCACGTAGGCTCCCGGCCTTTCGATGGGGAGGAGAGGCCGCTCGCCGTACCCCTCGAACACCACCCAAAGGGTGTAGCTGATATCAAGATCGCCACCGCCGTACCGGGTGCTCAGGCGCAACTGCACGGGGAGCAGGTCTTCCTCGCCGATCCACAACTCCACGCGCAGTTCCCTGTCCAACCATTCCGGGTCCAGGTTCCCGTACTCCTCGAGGAGGGATGGACCCTCCTGCGAGCGCAGCTCGAGCATGTCGCGCCCGCTGAGGTCGAAGGCCAGGTGGGCGCAGCGCACCCCCGCCGTTTCCTCCAAACCCATCCATTGTGGGTCCCGCGCCGCCGTGGTGGCCTTCTCCACCATTTTCAGGTAATCGAAATAGCGGTCCTGTTCCTCCCGGGGTACGTAATGCACCCACCCCTCCACCCCCAGCGCCTCGGCAAGCCTCTCCCCCTTGACGTAGGCGGACTTCCCCCCGTCCAGGGTGAGGTAGGAGAAGGAATTGTCCCTTCCCTTCTCCCCGCCTACGTCGCTGCGCACCTCTTCCCGGTAATCGTATCTCTCCGCCTCGGGAAGGACGATCTCCCCCTCCACCCGCACGGTGTCCGTCAGGGCGCCCCTCCCGGTCTCCACCACGTACTCCGCCTCCTGCCGGAAACGGAGGTAACCGCCCTCGCCGGCATATTCCTGCACCGACCGATGGCAGTCCTGAAGCCACTCCGCGGGGGTCCTTCCTCCCCGGCACCCCGTCGCCACGCAGGCGAGGAGCAGGGCGACCGGCGCCAGGAAGGCCGCCCGCAGGCGGCGACCGTGGTTCATCCTAACCCCTGCCCGGTATCCGCTCCCCGCCTTAACCCGCCGGCCACCGTCCTCCATGTGCGCAGACATCGACCCGCCCTCCTGGACCATCATCAGCGGGGCACGGCCGGCCCGGGGCCGGGCCATGCCCGGGGGCGCACCTCCCCCACCCCCCTGACCGGGTCTTCCACCCCGTGGACAGCAACCCCACGCGGTGCGCCGGTTCGCACCGGGGCCCGCATGTCGTAGAATATCTTAGACCCATTGGGCGTCTTTTTACTACGCGGCAACGGGCCACGCCGTCTCCTCCAGGAGGTCGAGGAAGCCATGAAGATAGCGGTGATAGGCATGGGATACGTGGGGCTGGTCACCGGCGCCTGCCTGGCGGACATGGGCCATTCGGTAACCGGCGTGGAAAAGGACGAGGGGAAGGTGGAACTCCTCAGCCGGGGGGAACCGACCATCTATGAGGTGGGCCTCCCCGAGCTCCTGGAGCGCAACCTCGACCGCTCCCTAACCTTTACCACCGACCTGCAGGAGGCGGTGCGGGGGGCGGAGATCGTCTTCATCACCGTGGGCACCCCGCAGAGCGAGGACGGGAGCGCGGACATGACCTACGTGACCCAAGCCGCCGAGGAGATCGCTCCCGCCGTCACCGGGTACAAGGTCATCGTCAACAAGAGCACCATGCCCGTGGGCTCCACAAGCCTGGTGGAGAGGATCATCCGGGAGGGGGCGGGGGGCGAGGAGTTCGACGTGGTCTCCAACCCCGAATTCCTCCGCGAGGGAACGGCGGTGCGCGACTTCATGCACCCCGACCGCATCGTCATAGGGACCGACAGTCAACGGGCGGCGGGCGTGATGACCGAACTTTACCGTCCCCTCAATGCCCCCCTCTTCATCACCGACCCGGCCAGCGCGGAGATGATCAAGTACGCCTCCAACGCCTTCCTGGCCACCAAGGTCTCCTTCATCAACGCCATCGCCAACATCTGCGAGGCGGTGAATGCGGACGTGAAGGAGGTGGCCCTGGGGATGGGCTACGACCGCCGCATAGGCTTCGAGTTCCTGCGCTCCGGGCCCGGCTTCGGTGGCTCCTGCTTCCCCAAGGACTGCCGGGCTCTCATCGAGATAGCCCGCCGCTCCGGGTACAACTTCTACCTCCTGGAGGGGGTGATGCAGGTCAACCGGGAGCAGATGGAGCTCATGGTGCGCAAGGCGGAGGGCATGCTCGGCGACCTCAAGGGCAGGCGCGTCGCCGCCTGGGGACTGGCCTTCAAGGCCGGCACCGACGACGTACGGGAATCCCCGGCCGTGGAGATAGCGCGCATGCTCATGGAGCGGGGGGCGGAGGTGGTGGCCTACGATCCCCAGGCCATGGACAACGCACGCCGGGCCCTTCCCCTCCTGGAATGCGCCGACAATCCTCTGGAGGCGGCGAGGGGAGCGGAACTGCTGGTGATCCTAACCGACTGGGAGGAGTTCAAGTTCGCGGACTTCCGCGCCGTGGGAGAGGCCATGCGGGAGAAGAAGATACTGGACACCCGCAACTGCCTGGAGCCCATCTCCGTCCGCCGCCTGGGCTTCGAGTACCAGGGCGTGGGCCGCTGAGGTCCTGGCTCACCTGGGAACCGGGCGCCGGCCGAGGCTCCGGTCCTCATCCCCTCTCACCCCAGGAGCTCCCGGTAGGCTTCCAGGGTGAGCTCCACGGTTCGGCTCCAGGGATATTCCGCGGCGCGCTGCCTGCCCAGCTCCCCCAGCCGGGCGCGGAGTTCCCCGTCCCCGATAAGCCTCCGCAGCGCCTTGCGCAGATCCATGACCTCCTCGGGGTCCACCAGGAAGGCCGCCCCCTCGGCCACCTCCCGCAGGGAGGAGGTCCGGGAGGTGATCACCGGCACGCCCCGCGCCATGGCCTCCAGCACCGGCAGCCCGAAGCCCTCGTAAAGGGACGGGTAGGCGAAAAGGAGCGCGCCCCGAAAGACGGCCTCCAGTTCCTCGCGGGGCAGAAAGCCCAGCCAGCGCACGCCGTCCTGGGAGAGCACGCGGGATAGCTCCCACCCTCCCAGCCATCCCCGCGGCCCCACCAGGACCAACCCTCCGGTCTTCTCCTTTACGGCGGAATCCAGGGAGGCGTAGGCCTGCACCAGGCGGGAGAGGTTCTTGCGCGGCTCGATGGTGCCCACGAAGAGGAGGTATCCCGGGCGAAGGCCGTGCTTGTCCAGAACCATCTCCACTTCCTCCCCGGAAACGGGAGGGGGGTCATCGACGCCCAGCGGTACCACCCTCAGACGCGGGTCGCCCTTCCCCACCAGGGAGCGCAGGTCCTGGGCCGTGGACTGGGAATCGGCCAGGAGAGCGCTGGCCTTCCTCAATAGGAGGACCAGCCCCCGGCGGTGGAAGAGTCGCCACCGGGCGGGGAAGGCCCCGGGGAAACGCACCACGCAGAGGTCGTGGACGGTGGCCACCAGGGGAGCCCGGGAGGGCGGGTAGACCAGGGAGGGGGCATGCACCAACTCCAGGGGGCCGAGGTGCCTCTCCAGGAAGGGACGGCCCGCGCCATGCCAGAGCATCCCGGTCACCTCCCTGCGCCCCGGGAGGCGCTTCATGGTCACCCCTTCCGTCCCCGCAAAGAGATCCGCACCCTCCGGTCCGTGGTGGACGAGGAGGAATTCCGCGCCCGGAAGGCCCCGCGCCAAGCCGGGAACCAGGTGCCTGAGGTAGGTACCGATCCCCCCGGGCTGCCGGTAGAAAAGCTGGTCGGCGAATACGGCGATCCTCAAACTCTCACCCCGCCCCTTCACGCGCCATTCAACCCCCTGGGACCTCCTCCCCGCTTCCGCGCCTCAGGGCAGAGAGGATGGGAGGTCGGGGTAATCGGGGAAAAGACTCTGCTGCCACTGCTTGTACATCGCCCATGCCGTGCAGGGGGTCCCGTCGTACCGGAAGAGCCCGCAATAGAGCTGGTCCCAGGAAGTGCCCGGGTCCTCGTCCATCATCTGGTAGATCCATATCTTGCGGCACCCGTTCTGCAGGAGGGAGTTGACGCCCACCGGCCCGATGGCCTCCGCCTGGCGCTGTTCGTTGAAATCGTAGGTCTCCACGTAGGTGCCATCCTCTTCGTCTTTCCCGTGCGCCCACCCCACCTCGCTCACCACCACCTCCTTGGTGAACCCGCGGGAACGCAACACGTTGACCACGTTGGCGTAATACCTCCCCCAGTCCCGGGGGTTCTTGTAGGGATGGGCCGTGACCATGTCGCAGCTGCCGTGGAAACCGATCAGGTAGTTGAGGCAGAGGGTGGTCCGGGACCTGGGAGCCAGGGTGAGCGACCGCCTCAGGGTGGTACCCTTGTTCATCATGAAGCTCAAGCTCACTTCCACTGCCTCGCTATCCGTGTTCTGGAGGCACAGGTATTCCTCGATGGAGTAACCGGTGCAGCCCTCGGCGAAGTACCAGGTGGTGGAGGGAGACAGGGCACCCATGGTCACGTGTCCCCCCCTCTTGCTCCCCGCGTAGTTGAAGTACATGGGGCGCTCGGCCACCACGGGGACCTCGGAGTGGACCTTTANGGACACGTCGCCCCGGGCGTCGTCGTGGACCCC
>JGI24721J44947_10007329_pt1 | contig 14637 bp, 16 predicted proteins | sample YelNatPaOPGAMG01_FD_44947 | JGI IMG/M metagenome (IMG submission 44947)
GCCGAGCTTGGGGAAGGGGTGACAGGCCTCAAGCCAGGTGACCGGGTTGGCGTGGTTACCAACCTATTCTGCGGCACATGTCAGGACTGCAGGGACGGCCGCACCAATGTCTGCGACAACCGCTTCATTATCGGCACAACAATGAAGGCGGGAAGTTATAACGGTGCTATGGCTGAATACGTAGTCGCTCCCGAGGAGAAGATCATGCATTTGCCTGACCATGTATCGTTTGACGAATGCGCCCTGGTGGAGCCGCTTTCGATTTCGCTCAGGGCTGCCAAGCACGCGGGCGATGTCCGCGGCAAGACCACGGCAGTGTTCGGGGCAGGGCCGATCGGGCTCATGGGCATCATGTGCCTCAAGAGCTTTGGCGCCAAACGGATCATCGCCATCGACGTGCTCGACAACCGGCTCGATATGGCGCTCCGGTGCGGCGCGACCGATGTTATCAATTCGAATGAAGATGTGCCAGCAATCACTCGGAAAATGACCGATGGCATCGGTATCGATGTCGTGTTCGATGCGGCGGGGGTTCCTGCTACCGTAAACAGCGCGATCGAAATTGCCCGTAACGGCGGCACGATACTCATGGTGGGCATGGCCTCACCTACGTTCGAGATTGAGTACAAGCATGCGGTAGTAAAAGAACTCAAGCTCCTCGCCAGCTACATGTACACGACCGAAATGCAGGAGGGTTTGCAGATGATCATCGACGGCAAGCTCGATGTCGCGCGCATGATTACCTCGAGACACCCATTATCTGAGGGCCCAAAGATGTTTGAAGAATTAGCCTCGGGAAATACTAAAGAAATCAAGGTTATCCTCTATCCAGATCAATGAAAGGAGAGCAGAAGAACATGGAACTTGAAGGCAAAGTCGCGGTGGTGACTGGAGCTGGCAATGGCCTTGGCAAGGCGATTGCAACAAAAATGTTCAGCGAAGGAGCCAGCGTAGCACTCTGGGATATGAAATATGAATGGGTGGAGGCCCTGGCAGCAAAGTTGGACCCCTCTGGGAAAAGAGTGCTGCCTGTTATGGTCAATATCACCGAAGAAGCTGAAATACAAGCAGCAGTTTCACGTACCGTGGAAAAATTCAAGCGCCTTGACATCCTGGTAAACAATGCGGGGATTTCCCGCCACAAGCCGCTTGAGGAGACGACTCTTGAAATATGGGATGCCGTGATAAAGGTCAATCTGACGGGCACTTTTCTGTGCTGCAAAACTGTCGCACCTGTCATGAAACAGCAGAAATTCGGCAAAATTGTAAATATTGCCTCGCTCGGAGGGCGCACAGGGAGGCCTGGTGTCGGCGTCAACTATGCTGCATCGAAGGGCGGTGTGATTGGCCTTACAAAGCTTTTGGCAAAGGAACTGGGGCCGCACAATATTTATGTGAATGCGATCTGTCCTGGAACCATCTACACCGACCAGACCGCGCAGTATCCCCGCGAAGTGTATGAGGCTTGGGTTGCGGGCAGAGCGGTTCCCAAGGACGGCATGCCCGAGGATGTTGCCGATGCGGTAATCTTCCTGGCTTCGTCCCGTTCGGATTGGATAACGGGTGTTTCACTCGATGTAAACGGCGGCATTTTTATTGCCTGAAGGAACATTTGATAATGATGGAGGAAAAGATGAGCGGATTAAAGGTTGTGGACATCAACAAGGTCGAGCCGGAGCGCAAAACACCGCCTCGTTCTTCTTGGATCCTTATTTCGGAAAAAACAGTCGGCGCTCAGAATCTTGCCCTCGGGGTCAATGAAACCGAGCCGGGATCAATGGTACCAGAACATAAGCATGATACCGAGGAAGAGGTCATGCTATTCCTTGAGGGTGAAGGCAAATTCATTACAGAGGATCGGGAAATCGACCTAAAACCAGGCATCTGCATATACAACCCTCCTGGCTCCTTGCACAAGATCGTGAATACAGGGACCACGAAACTTAAATTTGTATGGGTCTATGCACCCCAGCTCAAGAGCCATAGGCTCTGAGAATCTTTGATTCAAGGAGGAAAAGAAATGTCAGAATGGAAGTTTCCGCCTGATGGCGGACACATGGAAAAACCAGACAAGATTTACTATCAGACGATGACCAAGAGAGAGCTGGAAGAGCGCCTTAAGGTCAATGATATAATTCTGATACCATTTGGTTCGACGGAAAACCATGGTGATGCTCAGCCAATGGGAGAAGATGTCTTTATTGTTACGCGGACCTGTGAAATGATTGCCAAAAAGACAGGATGTACCGTAGCCGAGCCAATGTGGTACGCCTCACATCCTTTCTCTCACCTTGGGCAACGTTTTACTGTCCCTATTTCAGATGATCTCAACTCTGCTCTTGTCAGGGCAATCATTTCAGGGTACTGGAATGCGGGTTTCCGCAAACAGATCCTCATCAGCAGTCATGGCCAGGAGTATATCATTCCTTCAGCCATACAAGAATGGGCGAAGAAATATCAGGTTCCTGCAATGATCTTCTTCTTGGATGTCTGGAAAATTGCTGGCCAGGCAATGATGGATAAAGCCCATGGCGGCCCATTCGAAACACCCTTCCGTCATGGAGATGAAGCAGAAAACTCCGTATGTTTGGCTCTTTTCCCTGAGCTAGTCCAAATGGAACACGCGGTTGATACGAAAACCTGGGGTTTTCTGCCAGAAGGACATATCGATAAAGGCGGCGATATCTATGGTTTGCCGATCCCAGGGCAGAGCCAGGTTGGAGCCGGCGGTGTCGAGTTCGCCATATATCCGGAAGGCGTGCTCGGAAAGCCATCATTGGCAAAGGCCGAGAAGGCGTACCGTGCACTTGAAGTGTACATGGATTATGTCGTGAAACTCCATAACGACATTCTGGAGCGCTTTCCCCCTGGAAAACTTCCTGAACCCAAATATATGACGCAGCGGGATAAAGAAGAAATCGAAGCTCTTCTCAAGGGGCCGACCGAAGAAGGTGGCCGCCACATTTGGACAGTGGCCTGGCCGAGCTGATAAAAGGCTAGAGTGAAGCGTTGCTTCATCAAACATATTTTAGGAGGCGGTGGTATGAAACGAGCGATGATTGTGATAGCTATCCTGATGGTAGTTGTCACCGGTGTGTTCGGGCAGCAATTCGTCTTGCGCCTGGCGCATGCAGATCCGACTGATATTTATACAGCCAGAAAGCATGCGCAAGCAGTTGTGTTCGCCAGCCTTGTGAATGCAAGGAGCAATGGCAGAATAAAGGTTGAAGTGTATGGAGCCGGAGCGCTGGGAGCCGAACGCGAATATGTTGAATCGATTAAGGCTGGAAATGTTGAAGCTGGTATTGCTTCGGGCGTCATAAGCAACTTCTTTCCCGATGCAATGGTAACTGATATTCCGTACCTTTTCCCCTCTGAATACATTGCATGGCAGGTGATGGATGGGCCGATTGGTCAAAGGCTTGCGGACAAATTCCTAGCAGCGACTGGAATGCGCGTACTTGCATTTTCTGAAGTCGGTTTCAGAAACTTTACAAACAGTGTGCGGCCCATTAAAACGCCAGCTGATCTTAAAGGCCTCAAAATCAGGGTTATGGAAACTCCACTCTATGTTACCATGATGAATGCTCTAGGAGCCAATCCGACTCCGATTGCCTGGACAGAGACCTATACTGCGCTACAGACGCACGTAGTGGACGGTGAGGAGAACCCCATCGGTTCCATCTTGATGGCAAAACTGCAAGAAGTACAGAAATATCTGACGCTCGATGGTCACGTGTATGGTGTAGACTGGTTTATTATCAATGAGAAATTCTTCCAGAAACTTCCGCCCGATCTGCAATACATAGTACTGGATTCCGCGAAAATGAGCGCAGCGGTAAGCCGCGGTATGAGCCAGCTNATCGGCGAGGAAGGCCTTAAAACACTCAAGGCTGCTGGCATGCAGGTATATGTCCCGTCGGAAAAAGAACTTGCNATGTTCAGGGATGCAACACAAAAACCTGTCATTGACTGGCTTAAGACCAAGATTGATAACAACCTAATCAGCGATATGCTTGCCGAAGTTGATCGTCTGGTAGCGGCTGAAAANGCTCAGCTCAAGTAGNAGCNCTCTTTGGCTAAGGAATGGGTCTTTGATAGACCCATTCCTTTCAAGGCACGGGTCTTTAATATGAATTTCTTCGTATTTGCGAGCATTTTCTATGCAATAGAATAATAGGCAAATGTTTGACGCATAAGGAGGCAAGAGAGTGAAATTTTTCGATAACCTTGCAAAAATTACTGACTTTATTATCAAGCAAATTGCTTTAATTTTAGTTATTATCATGATTTTGAATGTTTGGGCAGCCGTGCTTTTCCGCTATGTGCTACATTCTTCCTTATTTTGGTCTGAAGAGCTGGGGCGATATCTCATGATTTGGTTCGGCTATCTAGGATGTGCAATGGCGCTGAAAGAGAATTCGCATGTAAACCTCAATATATTTACGAATCTCTTTCCTCTGAAAATTCAGAAAGGTTTCGCTTTGTTTGCAAACCTGGTCATTTCGGTATTTGTAATCATTGTATTTCTCAAGTCGATTGCATATTTCAGTAATCTGAGCGGCCAAAATTCGAGCTCGTTGCAGATTCCGATGGTAATCCCCTATTCATCCATTACGATTGGTATGGTACTCATGCTGATAATGAATATTTCCAATATGGTCAAACTGATGTATGACATCTCTGGTGCGCCTTTATCGAAATCAACAGAAGAGGAGAAATAAACATGTTAATCACTATCCTGGCATTCATTATTAGTCTTCTAGTTGGCGTACCAATCTCTTTCAGCCTTGGGGTAGGCGCCGTTGCCTACCTTGTGCAGAAAGGGATGTCGCTTGGCATCATCGCCCAGCGAATGTTCACAGGTTTGGATTCAATCGCGTTCATCGCAATTCCTTTCTTTATAATAGCTGGTGATTTGATGAATGGATCGGGCATTACAAAGCGCCTTGTGGGTCTTGCCAATATTCTGGTTGGAAGGCTGAAAGGCGGGCTTGCTCACATAAGCATCATTTCAAGCATGTTTTTCGGGGGAGTGTCCGGTTCTGCGGTTGCGGATGCATCAGCTATTGGCTCGATGATGATCCCGGCGATGGTAGACTCAGGTTTCGATCTTGATTTCAGTGGAGCAGTAATTGCGAGTGCTTCTGTCATGGGGCCGATCATTCCGCCGAGCATTCCATTTGTCGTATATGCACTGTTAAGCTCAACTTCCGTAGCTGCTCTTTTCCTTTCCGGGATGATTCCTGGTATTCTCATTGGCATAAGCTTGATGGTTGTAGCGTATTTTTATGCAAAGAAAAGAAATTATCCACGCAGTCCGCGATGGCCGACATTCAAAGAGGCTGTTAAGGCGCTTGTAGATGGCATTGTGCCATTGCTTATGCCTATTATCATACTTGGTGGCATACTCAGCGGCATTTTTACAGCTACGGAGGCTTCGGGTATTGCCATTCTTTATGCTTTGGTCATTGGAGTTCTGGTGTATCGAAGCCTCTCTTGGCTGAAGATAAAAGAAATCCTCATTGCATCAGCAAAAATGACGGGGATTATTTTTCTGCTGATATCATGTTCCAATATTTTTAATTGGTCGCTCATAATTGAGCAGGTACCACAAAAACTCACGATTTTTGTGTCGCAGTATATCAAGACTCCAACCATGCTCCTGCTCGTCATCAATATTGTGCTTCTTATTGTCGGCACGTTCATGGAAGGGACAGCTGCGATGATTATGCTCGTACCGATATTGCTGAAAATAACTGCAGCATACGGCATCAGCACCATCATGCTGGGAACAATCGTAGTGCTCAATCTGATGATAGGGCTGATTACGCCGCCGGTCGGCCTGTGTCTTTTTGTGGTATGCGGACTAACAAAGCTTAGGATAGAGTCGTTGGTAAAGGCTATATGGCCTTTCCTGGTGGCCGAAATTGTCGTTCTATTTCTCGTTACCTATATTGAGCCGCTGTCGATGTGGCTCCCAAGGGTTTTTGGATATGTGAAATAGTGGGGAGGGGGAATCCTTGAAACTGAATCATCTGGGGTATGCGGCGAAGAACCTCGATGCTGCGGTCAATGCCTTCCTAAGGCTCGGCTATGTCAAGGTGCACGATGACATCAAGCACCACGTGCCAAAAAACATGTATGTGCAGAGAGTCCGGCTTAGTGACCTCATCGTCGAAGTCATGGCACCAGCCGATACTACAAAGCCTTCGTTCATAAGTAGCGAGCTTGATAAGACCAGCGCACCCTTCGTCTTGCATCATCTCTGCTACGATGTCGACGATATCCATAGGACTGTGGACGAGCTCATGGCTACCGGCGAGTATACGATCTACGAGCCCATCACAAGCGGCGTGTTCCAGAATAACCTGATCTGCTTCCTGCGGCACAGGTATATCGGGCTTATCGAGTTCTTCGAATGGCCGAAAGACAGCCCGTAAGGGGTGAGTCTATGGTGGGACAGAACGACGAATCACCTGGTAGAGGGCGGCATAACGGCACATCCGGAAAGATAGACCGCAAGGTAGGATTTCTTCATACAACATCGTCCACGATTCCAATGGTCGATAAGTATATGAAGGTACATGTTCCGGGTGCCTCTTCTGTGCATATCTACGATGGTAGAGTTAGGCTGGAAAATTTCCGCTCTCCAGCAGGAGTGACACCGCGGTGTAACCTCCTGCGCTGGGCTAATTTGGCGGATGATCTCGAGAGAGAAGGCTGTCAGCTCATCGTCTCCTGCTGTAGCCTGATGCCGCGAGCAACAGCTTTTGCCCAGGCCGTGGTATCGGTGCCCTTTATCCAGCTTGATGGGGTAATCCTCGACGAGGCAGTACAGAAATACCAGCGCATCGGGATCGTGACCACTACGGAACGTACAATTCCTTTTGTCAAGGAAGAACTGGAGAGGAGGGCAGCGGCTTTCTGCAAGCCTATAGAGCTTGTATTTGGTGGAGACAGCCACGCGATTGACTACTTCTATGCGGGCGAGCTAGAAAAACACGATCAGATTGTTCTGGATTCGGTCTTTGCGCTTGCATCTAAGGGAGTTGACTGCGTGCTTATGGGGCAAATACCGCTTGCGCTTCTTGAAGACCGGCTCGACGGGATGGCACTAGATCTGCCACTGTTATGTGCAGGCAACCGGGCTTTCGAGTATGTGCGGTTGTTGCTAGAAACCGGAACTGGCGCAAAAGAAACAGGCGCAGTCCTGACGAACCAGGAACAGCGAGNGGAATCATGAGCGTGGAGCATCTCACTTTTGCCGAGCCTTTCTTCCCCGTCATCTACATTATTGGCGAAAGCCAATTCGCGGTGAGAGGGAAGAGCATCATCCTGAACTTGTCGCAGAAGCCAATCCACATCCGGCACCAGAGACTAGATTTTTTCCGGTCCACTGTGGTGATGAATATCGAGGTGATAGATCTTGAACGCTGTCTCATCATTGGGAACTTCGACGGGTATCCGGACCTCGATGCGCTCTTCGAGCGGATAAAGAAGCAGTGGACAATCATCTACGAGGCCACACACCTGGAACGCCACAAAGGTGTCCAGCTGTATCGTTCGCCCAAGATTAGGCTTGGCAACGATATTGAAGTCAATATGTGTTATGCGGACAGCATACCGCTCAATGTCGGCTTGCACAGAACGCACTGGGGAGAGCGGCCCATTCGCGAAGTACACACACAGATCGTAGGTTTCGGCCGAATGCAGCAATATTTCGAACAAGAAATGTCCACCCTTTATCGGGAGGATTACTTGGCTCCAGGTGTCACGCACGACCCTATGTACGATGATGAGTGCGTGTACCCGTGGCATCAATACGAACCGGTCACCAAAGGAGTTTACATGGCGACCGAAATGCAAATATAAGCAATACAATAGATTACAAGGAGGAAACGATGAGCGAACCGGCTACCTTTAAAAATTTCATCAATGGCCAGTGGAAGGAACCGCGAAGCGGGCAGTACTATCCGGACATCAATCCGGCTGATTACAGCGATATCGTCGGGCATTTCCCACTCTCGACCAAAGAGGACGTAGATGAGGCGGTGCAGGCGGCGCACCAGGCATTCAAGACATGGTCACGCATGATGCCTGCCGAACGAGCCAAATATATTGAGAAATTCGCTGCGCTCCTTGAAAAAGATGCTCAGCGCATCGGCGAAGCCCTCTGTCGTGAGGAAGGCAAGACGCTCAAGGAAGCAATTGGAGAGCCCACACGCGGTGTCGTCGAGACATCGTTCTTCATCGGCGAAGGTCAGCGCCTCGAAGGCATCACGATGCCTAGCGACCGAAAAGGCGTTGTCAGCGTTGCAACCCGCGTGCCCATCGGTGTAGTGGCCGCTATCTCCCCTTGGAATTTTCCATTTCTTACACCTTTAAGGAAAATTATCCCCGCCCTCGTATTCGGCAATACCGTCGTGTTCAAGCCGGCCTTCGACACGCCCTACTGCGGTGTGCTCCTTATGGAGCTTTTTGATAAAGCGGGGCTTCCACCAGGTGTCGTGAACCTTGTGATCGGAAAAGGCAGTGCCATCGGCGATGCAATTTCATCCAATCCTCTTGTCAGAGGTATCACCTTCACTGGTTCGACCATTGTTGGGCGGAGAATCAATCAGCTTGCCTCTGAACATTTTGCAAAAGTCCAACTAGAGATGGGCGGCAAGAACCCCGCTATAGTTGCAGATTATCACGATGTGGACAAGGCTGCAGCTGAAATTGCATCTGCGGCCTACGCAGTAAGCGGCCAGCGCTGTACCGCTATCAGCAGAGTCATTGTGCTGCGCCAGCACGCTGATGAGCTCGAAGCCAAGATTGCCGAAAAGGCTAAAGGCTATGTGCTTGGAAACGGCATGCGTCCAGAAGTGACTATGGGACCGATCATCACTAAAGATGCCGGCGAGAAGATCATGGACTACATCCGCGGTGCTGTCGAGGCAGGCGCGAAAATCAAGTGCGGCGGTCACCACCTTACTGGCGGCGAATTCGACAAGGGTTTCTATATCGAACCGACTCTCCTAACCGATGTCACGCCAGATATGAAGGTCGCTCGAGAAGAGATTTTCGGCCCAGTGCTCGTCAGCATAAGGGTAGAAAGTTTCGAGGAGGCGATCGCAGTGGCCAATGATACGGAGTACGGCCTTGCATCCTGTCTTTTCTCGGACAACTTGAAGTACATTTACGATTTCCAGCAGAATGTCGAATCGGGTATGACCCATGTCAATCATGGAACAGTAACTGATGCATCAATGCCATTCGGCGGAGCCAAGAATTCTGGGCTTGGTCCTTTCTCTAAGGGGGCAACGAATAAGGATTTCTACACGAACTTCAAAGTAAATTATGTCAAGTATATATGATTTGCGGTGGCTGATGGTTCACTCTTGACTGTACGGGCTCTGCATAAGTATGCGGAGCCTGCTTTGCTTTTATAAACAGATTGAGTATAATCTTGCTTTCCGAAATTATTGGTCNAGTTTCGGATTACAACAGCTATTCGGCGAGGTAAATGCATGGGGTCTGCTCATATTGCAGTGATTCATGGACCGAATCTCAACATGCTTGGAAAACGTGAAATCGGCATCTATGGCGGCAAGACACTCGATCAGATCAATGAGGAAATACGTCTTGAAGCACGCGTTCATGATGTCGATGTCGATTTCTTCCAGTCAAACGTGGAAGGTTTCATTGTTGATTATATTCACGGATGTGCTGGACGTATCCAAGGTATTGTAATCAACGCGGGNGCCTACACGCATTATTCCATCGCTCTCCGTGATGCAATAGCNGCTGTCAGAATTCCGACTATCGAAGTGCATATTTCAAATATTTACAAACGCGAGCCATTCCGACATGTTTCGTTCATTGCACCAGTATGCAAGGGTCAGATATGCGGTTTTGGTTCATATAGCTATATTCTTGGCGTCCGTGCTTTGCTCGATGTGCTCGCGGAAGAATGGCTGGCATGATGGTGCTCGGATAAAAAGAAAGGAGGCATCTGCAATGAAAAAATTTCTGGTTATATCGGGCCCCAATTTAAATCTTCTCGGTACCAGAAAAATATCGATTTACAAAGAAGGAACGNTAGAGGAGATTCATGCCAAGCTGAGACAGAAGGCGATCGAACTTGGGGTCGAAGTCGATTGCAGGCAGTTCAACAGCGAGGGCGATATCATCGATTGCATGCAGCAGGTGCCGGGCACGTATGCGGGTGTCATTCTAAACGCGGGAGCACTGGCACATTACAGTTATGCTCTACGGAGCGCTATCGGTACAATGCTCGTGCCCTGTGTCGAGGTTTTCATCTCCAATGTCCATGCAAGAGAAGAATTCAGGCATACTTCAGTTCTCGCAGATGTGTGTGTGGGAGTGATTGCAGGGTTTGGCGGTAACAGCTATGTGNTGGCTCTGGAAGCCTTGGTCAATCTGGTGAATCCATAAACAGCGAGGAGCACGTATGAGCGTTCGTTGGGCAAAAAGAATTCTCTCTGCGGATGAAGCGGGGCTTGCGAAATGGCAAGGTTTTCCGTTGGTACAGATGCCTCTGTACCAGCTTTCGGAGCTGAGCGACGGGCAATTTGTGGAGCTGAGGGACAAAGTATGTACGCTGGGACTTTTATGCGAATCATTCGAATCGCCGCTGCCTCCCGGAATGAAGGTAACCGAGCGGGGATTCAATATTTATTCCTGGACCGAATTTATCAAGAAGGCGCTGGATCGCGCATCTAATATGGGATGCAAAATACTTGTATGGGGCGATGCCAAAGCAAGAATTCTGCCGATTGAGGGCGAGACGTCAATCCTAAAAGAGCATTTCAATCAGTTTTTGTTCATGCTCAGCGACATCGCCGGACAGCATGGAATAACCATCGGACTGGAACCATTCGGACCGAGGAGGACCAATTTTCTGAATTCATTGAAGGAAGTATCCGAAATCATCGATTCCATCGGCAAATCCAATTTGTCGATCGCAGTCAGTCTGACGGATATTGTTGAGACCTGCACCAGCCTTGATGAGCTCAAGTCTTTTCATGAACGCATTGTGCATGTTCACGCGGAAAATCCTGCAAGCCAGAAGACGCTAATGCCGCCTGCACCGTTCGATGGCAACGATTATGAAGCATTTTTTGCTGCACTCAGAGAAATCGGCTATCAGGGGATTATCGCCCTGCCTCCAGCATCTGATGAAAAAACGCTCTTGTTCTGCAGAAAATTATGGGAAAAGACTCAAGGCCAAATAGTCTGATCTGGACTCATCCGGCTGCCAGCATTCTGTCTGATCCCTTATGTACCATTCCCCATCCTGCACTGCATGCCTGCACATTACATCCTGAACCCGAGGCCCGCCTCCAGGCTGACCGTGTTGAGCGTATTGGAACCTGTATCGAGCGGGCTCGAGCCGTTGCTATCGATGCTCATGAAGTAGGCAAGCGAGTAGCGCCCCCGCACCCAGAGCCAGAAATCGGGAGCCAGCTCGGCATACAATGATGCTTCGGGCCCAATGATGCCTCCCAAGCCCATGTACGTGTTCGATGCTGAGCTATCGTCCGTCATGTCCAGAAGACTGAGCCCGAGGCGCGCGCCAATATTGAAACGCATGGGCTTGAGTGCGAAGGAGTAGCCAATCATCACCATGTCGTTCATCTGCAGGCGGAGCCCTTGAGACGGCGCGGCGACGAAGAATTCAAGCTCCAATCCTGAAAGCATCGATGAGCCAGTTGAATTTGCGGATTCGAAACCAAGGCTGAAATTCAAAGGGCCAGTCCAGCCTGCCGAGGGTGCGAGCAAGCCCGAAAAGGTCGGATAATCATAGCCGATAAAAAATAGATTGAAGCTTTTTGGTTTTGGAGCTTCTGCCTGAGCTTGTGTTTGGGCTTGAGCCTGCTCGGCAATCTGCTTCTCGATTACCCATGCCGGCGTAACGGTTTTGGGATCTGCGCCTTGGGCAAAAAGCGCGCCTGCAAAGACCGCGCACAATGCTGCGACTACGAGCACACGTTTTGCTTTCATTTTGCGCCTCCTGCCTGCTCGATAGCCAGTGTAAAGGTTACAGGCACGAAGATTTCGATATACTTCTTGTTTTCGATGCGATAGCTGCGCCTGATTCCATCGATCTTGATTTCCTTTTTGCCGGCAGCTGCAGCATCGTCGATTGCAGAAAAGAGATCGTCACTTTTCTGGACCGGCTTACCATCGGCTTTGGTGATGATATCCTGAGGAGAAAAGCCAGCCTTTTCCGCAGGGCTCTCTTTGAAAACCCACGAAATGATGATACCCGCTGACTGCAAAATGCCAGCAGCCTGAGCCTGCGCTTCGCTCAATGGACCTAAGGAAGCCCCGAAACGAACGTTCGGAAGACTCACCTTTGCGCCCCGTGCTTTTGCGAGCACGAGGATTGCCTTGCCAAGGCGCTCTGCTGCGTCGCGTGTAGGGTTGCGGAACGAAGCCGGATTTGCATTGGCTATTCCGACCAGAAGCCCCCATTTGTAATCTTTGTTGAGCGCAGGGTAATGCTCGAGCAGAAGATATGAGACTTGATCGAAGGGGATAATGAGAGTCGCGCTCTTTATGAATGAGCCTTCGGCCCATGACCATTTTGCCCTCAGCCCATAGGGGTCGACATCAAGTTCTGAGAAAGGAATGCCGGCGTTGGATTCGACCATGGCATTCTGAAGGTTCTTGATGGCGCCGACGGCTTCACCTTCGGACCAAGAGGAGTCGAAGGTTGTAAGATAGGTCTCGTCATCATAGATTTTTGGCCAGATATCGGATTTGGGTGGAGCTGTGATGCCTGGCTGGACTACGGTTTGCTGAGGTGTAGATGGCTGTGCCCCGGAAGAAGTTGCTGCAGCAGTTCCGGATTGCGGTGTATTGGCTCCCGTCGGGCTCGGTGCTTGCGCTGATGGAGCGCTTGCACAGCTCATCGCCAGCAATACGACGCTCGCAAGAAATGCCCATCCATAGCGTTTGAAAAGGCTCGAATGCTTCATGCTGCGCCTCCTTCGGTCGGTTGATTGGGCCGGCCTTATATATGCTTATCTCAATATGTGCGCATATGTATAAGCATACACCCATCGGCGCCTGTGTCAATGCCGGCCACATCATGCACGACGTAAAGGATACGGTGTTACATTGAGAACCTCATTCAGATTTATTGCACAGCGATATCTACGCTCGGGCGCATAGATGCTGCGACCGAAAGCGCACCATGCACCGGGTGTTCGAGGAATTTTTGCATGAGTGCTTCGTCCTGGCCTTTCCCTCTGCCCACAAGGGCTCGGCTTCTTGCATCAATATGTAATCGTAACGTGAAGCCCACTTACGCGCACCGAGCCGGGCAGTAATCGAGCAGTTATCGACCATGTAGGCTACACCTTTGAAATGCATGAAGGGGTTGAGCGAGTCGACTGCCTCAATGACCGATTCATTGACAATTTCGGAATATGCGTGGCCTTTCTCTGCAAGAAGATCGATTTGTGCCATCATGCATGCGATATACACGCCTGCAGTAAATGGGTCCAGCGGAATTGCCGCTTCGTTTCGTTGTGCGCGGACTTTTTCGCCCGTTTTCCACATGAAGGTGCCGTCGATTTTGGCCATCGGCATTGTCTCGATGCGTTTGTTCGCAAGAATCACCGAGCGGATTTCGTTGCCGGATGCGACTTCGTCGTAGATTTCTCTATGGATTTCGTAATTCGGTCTATATGCGGCTCCATAGGCCTTTCTGAAAATTTCTTTGTCTTTTTCTGACAATGAATTATAGACTCCAATCAAGCCTTTGCGGCTGATGGTTTTCGAAATCGGACCTGTGATGCTCTCGGTGGCATGAACAAAGGCTTCTTCCGGCGACATGCCTTGCGCCTGGTAATGGCGGAAGAGGAATTCGACAATGCCATGCACGGCTCCCAGCAGGACGGCGCGCTCGCCGAATATGTCAGAAAGATACTCTTTTTCGAGCGTTGTTTGGAATGTGAAAGGCGCACCGATTGCAATAGACCAGGCGAGTGCATAATCGGTTGCTTTCCCGTCGATATCCTGCTCGACTGCAAAACTGGTATTGATGCCAGCCCCATTGATGGTCTTTCCCTGCTCATACAGCCTGCGCACCGAGGGACCCATCCCTTTGGGGCATACGCCGATGACATTGATATTGGAGGGGAACTTGTCACCATGTATTTTGAGAACGGCGAGCAAAAAACCATGCGACAGACCAAGCGTCGCGCCCGGTTTGAGCGCCTTGAAAATCTGCGGATAGAGCTCGGCTTGGGCTGCATCTGCGATGAGAAGCAGCACGAGATCAGATTCGCGTGCAACATCCATCATTTCGCCCAACGTGCCATTTTCTGTCCGAAAACCGGCAGCCTCCGCCAGTTTCCAGGACGAAGAATTCTGCCGCAGGCCAACTTTGACGCGAATGCCAGTGCCTTCGAGCGAGTCTCTCAGATTCTGCGCCTGTGCAGGGCCCTGGCTTCCCCAACCCAGGACCCCGATCTGGCGAATTCCTTCAAAAGCCTTCGGCAATAGGGGAAACAGATGGCGACCACCTCGCACCACGTATTCTTCGTTCGGGCCGAATTGCACTTTTTCGACCGCAAACACTTTGGATTTGAATGTCGTATTCATTGTCTGCCTCCT
>JGI24721J44947_10007335_pt1 | contig 14634 bp, 8 predicted proteins | sample YelNatPaOPGAMG01_FD_44947 | JGI IMG/M metagenome (IMG submission 44947)
GGATCGAGGTCACGGAACAGGCCTGCGATGCGCGGCGGCCCCGCAGTGACGCGACCGAGGGAACGCTCGCTGCTGGCCGAATCGCCCGCGCCGAAAGTGAGGTTGCCGTCCGAGTTGACGTAGACGCGGTCATAGGATTGGCCGAAGAACGGGAAGCGGAAGGGCAAATCCACCCGCCGGCTGTCGTCGTCTTCCAGCGGCAGTCGCGATCCTGCTTCCGCCGCGCGGGCATCGTAGGATGCCTCGCCCAGTTCGTAGCGATAGGCGCCGCCGTCGGTACGCCGGAACACGAGGGTGCGCCGGTCGAGATTGAACGGGTTGACGCGGGCCACCACGCCGCCGGCGTCCTCGATGAGCGCAATGTCCGGGTGGCCCGGCGCTTCCCGCACCGCGGCCGGCGGTTCTGCGAGTACGGCTGCGGCGCCCGCGCCGTGCCGCCGGATGGCTTCCAGGCGACGAATGCGCTGGCCCTGCCGGTGCAGGTGCAAAGCTTCGCGCACACCCTCGCGCGTGGTGCCACAAACCGCGGGTTCCTGACGCGCCGGGGACCAGGCGGCCAGGGCCAGCCAGATCAGGAGGCCGAGCGATCCCCTCTTTTTCGACACTGAAAACCATTGTAAGATGCAGGGCATGCCCTTCTGCACCCGTTGCGGAAACCGCGTCGCCGACGATGCGCGCTTCTGCCNCGCTTGCGGGCAGGCTCTGGGCGCTTCACCCGCNGCTTTCCCCGCCTTCACTCCGTCGCCTACCCCGCTGGATTACACGATCCAGGGCGATAACTTGCAGGTAGTTAGAATCCGGCTTCAACCCGGGCAGGAGATTTATGCCGAAGCGGGCAAGATGGTTTACAAAACCGGCAACGTGAGCTGGGAAAGCCGCATGAGCGGCCAGAGCCTGGGCGACAAACTGTGGGGCGCACTCAAGCGCAAGCTCATGGGCGAGTCCTTGTTCTGGACTTACTTTCGTGCGGACAGTCCCGGTGAAGTAGGGTTCGCGGGAAGTTACCCGGGACGGATCCAGGCGTTCGATCTGAAACCCGGTCAGAGCATTCTGGTTCAGCGCGATGCGTTCCTGTGCGCGCAATCCTCGGTGAAACTGGATATCGCTTTCGTCAAGCGGATCGGCGCAGGCTTGCTGGGCGGCGAAGGCTTCATCCTGGAGAAACTCACCGGCCCGGGAACGGCGTTCATTCATGCCGGGGGAGACGCCGTGGAGTTCACGCTCGCGCCCGGGGACGTCTTGCAGGTGGATACAGGCTGCATCGTGGGATTTGACGAGACGGTGGATTACGACGTACAGTTCGCGGGCGGGATCAAGACCGCGATCTTTGGCGGTGAGGGATTGTTTCTGGCCACGCTGCGCGGCCCGGGTCGCGCGATCCTGCAAAGCATGACGCTGGAGAAGCTGCGCCGCGAGCTGACGCCCGTGCGCACGGGCGGTGACGAGCGGTCGGCGCTGGAGGCGCTGGGCGGGATTTTTGGCAGCGAGGACTGAGTCGCGCAGTCGTGGCCTGTGGCGACTGCGAGTCCGCCGTTGTTGTGCAGTTGTACAGCGGAAGGAGGGATTTCTTACAATCATTCAAAGTTCCGGGGGCGGGTCCACGCGCACCTGCCAGGGAGGATGGGTTTCCATGCTGATCTCTCGTCTATTCGTCGCTTGGTTCGNGTTGGCCTTNACACTGGGCGCGCAACAACTGGGAGGCCGCCTGGAAGGCGTGGTGAGCGATCCGCAAGGCGCTGTCGTTCCTGGCGCCCGCGTCGTAGCCACGCATCAGGAAACCAACACGACCTATCGCGCCACCACGTCGGACACCGGCGTCTTCGTCATCCCTAACGTGCGGCTGGGCCGGTNCACGATCACGGTGGATGCGGCCGGTTTCCGGCAGGCGATCGTGAGGGATGTCCTGGTCGAAGTGGGCAGCACGGCCACGGTGGCCATCACGCTCCAAGTGGGCGCCTTGCAGGAGGCGGTCACGGTTACCGCCGAGGGAGCCCAAGCGGTAATCAACACCGTGGATGCCGAGCTGAGCACGGTGGTGGACATGCGGCGCGTGCTGGAGCTGCCGCTCAACGGGCGCAATGCGGCGGAGCTGGCCTTGCAGCAAGCCGGTGTGCACTTCGAACGCAGTCCGGATGGGCAGGGGGACAAGTTTTTCGTGCACGGCCAGCGGCATCGCGCCATCAGCATGACGCTGGACGGCATAGACACCCAGCCCAACTACAACCGCGCCTCTTCCACCATGCTGGATCAGCCCTTGCTGGCCATGACGGTCGAGAACGTCCAGGAGTTCCGCGTGGTCACGGGTCTGTCGTCGGCCGAGTACGGCCGTGGCGGCGCGCACATCACCGCGGTCACGCGCTCCGGATCGAACCAATTCCACGGCTCTGTGTTCTGGTTCAACCGAACAATTTCTTCAGCGCGAACGAATTCTTCAACAACGCCGCCGTACCTCGGGTAGAGACGCCGCCCTTGAACCGCAACCACTTCGGCGGTCGCTTGGGCGGGCCCATCCTCCGTGACCGCACCTTTTTCTACGTGGGCTATCAGCAGACGCGGGAAATGAGAGGAGTTTCCATGAACCAGCTGGTGTACACCGAGTCGGCGCGCCGCGGCATATTCCAGTACCTGGACGGGGTGGCCACCACGCCGCAGAACGTGGCCGCGAATCCCGGGCTGATCCGCTCGGTGAACCTGCTGGCTTGCGGCAGCGATGTCTCCGCCCGGCTGGGGCGGGACTGCCTCGACGCGCGCTTCAGTTCCGCCATGCCGCCAACGCCGGATCCCTTCATCACCGGCAAGGTGTTCGCCGCCATCCCGCTACCCAACAACTTCGAAAGGGGCGATGGACTCAACACGGGCGGCTTCCGGTTCAACAGCAAGTCCCTGACCATCGAGCACCTGCCATCCATCCGTCTCGATCAGCGCATCAGCGAGCGCCACAATTTCTACGGCTCTCTGAATTACGTGGATCGCGACCTCAAGGGCGATTACATCAACAACCGTCAGCCGCAATACCCGACGCTGGGGCCGCTGGGCAGCCGCGTCACGCACTCGCGCGGCTACAGCGCGGGGCTGGTGTCCACCCTGCGCCCCACTCTGGTGAATGAATTCCGTTTCGGTCTGCTGGCTGGGACCAACGCCTTCCCCGTCTTTCAACCTTTCGGCACGCCTTATATCCTGAACTTCAACACCATCTCGAACCCTTACGATCCGACCAATCTCGACGAGGCGCAGGTGACCCATACCTCGCATCTGCGCAACGTCGCCACCTGGCATCGTGGCAACCACCAGTTCAAGGCCGGGTTTGAATGGCGCCAGCGCTTCGCAGACTTTTACAGTTTCGACCTGACCGCTCCCGCCGGCGACATTTCATTCAGCGCCACGGACAACCCGCCCGGCTTTGGAGCTGCGGACATGAACCGTCTCTCCGGCGCCCGGTCCATGAACACTGCGGACGAGCTCAGGGCGCGCGAGCTGATGAACAACCTGGTAGGCGCCATCGGGCGTGTGGACGTGCGCTACACCGCCCCGTCGCTCAGCGCCGGTTACGTTCCCGGCACCCCGGATCGCAGGGTGTGGAAGAACAACGAGGTGGACTGGTTCCTCAACGACACTTGGCGCGTCAACCGCAAGCTGACGCTCAACCTGGGCTTGCGCTGGGAGTTCGCCTCGGTGCCCTGGGAGACCCGGGGGCTCGCTCTCGCGCCTCGGGGCAATCTGAGCGCCGTCTTCGGTGTCTCTGGTCCCGGCGGCTTCTTCAATCCGGGCACGTTCGACGGCGAGCCTTGCGACGCGCTGAGGCAACTGCCGATGGCCGTNACCAGCGCCAACGCCACCAGCCTGATCACGAGCTGCGCGACCAAGTACTATCCCGTGGCGTCCAAGAAGGGACCGCGGTTGTGGAACAATGACTGGAACAACTTCGCCCCGGTGGTCAGCCTGGCTTGGGATCCTTTTGGAGACACCAGGACTTCCGTGCGGGCGGGCTACCGCATCAGTTACACCCAGGACGCCTTCAGCATTGTCGCCGTGAACGTCAGCGAGAACCAAGGCATCCGCGTTTCGCCCAACTGTTTCCCGTCTGACGGCTCCTGCGTCAACAACCCGCGCTTGCTCCGCGACTTGGACCCCTCCGCCCCGCCACTGCCGCCCATCCCGCCCTTCCGCCTGCCCAGCTCGCGCAGCATCCTGGACAGCGCGACGATCGGCTTCCGCGTTTTCGACTGGAACCTCGGCACCCCTTATTACAACGAGTGGACGCTGGGGATTTCACGTCAACTGTGGGCCAACTGGGCAGTCGAGGTGCGCTACGTGGGCAACCGCGGCGTGGCCCTGCGGCGCATGGCGGACTTCAACGAGATGAACGTCNACGCCCGGGATCCGNTGAGCGGTCAGACATTTCTCGACGCTTTTGTTCTGGCGCAGCACAACCTGAATTGCAACCGCGCGTCCGGCTTCGGTTCCCGCTTTGACGACGCGACGGGAGCGGCCTGCATCAAGCCCAACCCGTTGATGGCGGTCTTGATTGCCGGCGAACCCAGCCGGCTGCGGTCGCTCAGCGCCCTGGTCACCGCGCTCGAGCTCAACCAGACCGGGCAGTTCATCCATCGGTTGACGCAGTACGACACGTCGGCTCCGGCTCCCGGGCAGCCGCGCATCCGCGGCGGAAGTTTCTGGGGACAGGTACTGGCGGGTCGGCTCCCGCTGAACTTTTTCCAGGTCAACCCGTTCGTGGCGCACGCACGGGCCATGATGAACGACAGCTCCTCGACCTACCATTCGCTGGAGCTGGAGGTCCGGCGCCGCTTCTCGCGCGGGCTGATGGTGCAGACCAATTACACCTACGGCAAGGCGATCACCGACTACGACGGCGACGAGAACAACCTGCTCGACGCCACGCGCCCCAGCTCGGTGCGCATGCCGCGTTACACCCGGCAGGAGTACATGCCTCGCCACCAGTTCAACGCGAACTGGGTCTACGAGTTGCCGTTCGGGGCGGGCAAGCCGTTCCTGAGCCGCGGCGGGCTGGACAAGGTGCTGGGCGGCTGGCAGCTCTCGGGCCTGCTCAGCCTCCGCAGCGGTTTGCCGCTTTCCATCGTCTCGGGCATCGGAACGTTCCACCGNANNGGCGTTTCGGGCGCCAACACGGTAAACCTCACGCGCAATCTCTCGCGCGGCGAAATCCGCGCTCTTACCGGCAGGCGGGACACCGCGGGCGGCGTCATCTGGATGGATCCGTGCCTGTCGGCCTATCTCGGTGGCCAGTGCCTGGACCCGGCTTCGCCCAGGGGCTTGTTCACCCTGCCCGCGCCGGGCCAGCTCGGCGAGCTGGGGCAAACGCCCATTTTCGGCCCCCGACGCCTTTTGGTGGACGCCGGCTTGATCAAGCGCGTGCGTCTAGGGGAAAGCAGGGAAGCGGAATTTCGCTGGGAGGTATTTAACGTCTTCAACACCGTCAACTTCGCTCCACCCACCCTGGATATCACCAGCGCGGCGTTCGGCCGGATCACGCGGACCGTCACCAATCCCCGTCTCATGCAGTTTGCGCTGAAAGTGAATTTCTGATCGAAGGCGGGGCCGGGGCACGCCTGGCGGCAGAGGCTAAAGTTTTCACCCTAGCCCGCCGATTTCTGCCTTCGGATGCACTACGGCGCCAGCCAGCTCGGCAGTGGCAGCGCGCAGGAGCGCGAGCAGCAGTTGCGGCGTTTGAAGAGCCACTTTCTGGCCAGCCTCAACCACGANATCCGCACGCCGCTGACCGGGATCCTNGGGATGACGGATCTGCTGCTGGAAACGCCGCTGGATGACGTGCAAAGAGAGTACGTGGTCACGGCCCGCATNTGCGCCGAGGAGCTNCTGGCGTTGCTGGATGCGGCCCTGGAGTACTCGGCATTGAGCAGCGGCGACTTGCCCCTGGAAGAGGCGGAGTTCAACCTGCCCGAGTTGCTGGAGAGCGTGCTCGACCAGAACCGCATCAAAGCTCACGCCAAGGGACTGAGGCTGCTTGCGAATCTGGATTCGCTGCCCACCGCCGTGATCGGGGACGCGGTGCGCGTGCGACAGATCATCGCCCAGTTGCTGGGCAATGCCGTGAAGTTCACGCCTGCGGGCGAGGTGGAACTGCGGGCGCGGGCCGTCCGTGCGGGCGAAAAGCGGATTGTGCTGGAAGTGACGATCCGCGACACAGGGATCGGCATCCCGCCTGAGCGTCTGCCTCATCTGTTCGAATCCTTTTCGCCGCTGGAGGCAGGGCCGGGGAGGCGGTACTCGGGACTCGGCCTGGGGCTTGCTACCGTGCATCGCTTGCTCGAGCTGATGGGAGGTCAGATCCAAGTTCAGAGTGAGCCGGGGCGAGGCAGCCTGTTTGCGGTGCGNATCCCACTGGGCGTGGCGAGCGAGGCGCCCGCGACGGCGGCACGGCCGAGCGCGCCGATGATCAACGGCGGTTCCAGACGCATTTTGCTGGTGGAAGACGACACCGTGGCGCAGCGCATCGTGGCCCACATGCTCGGGCGGGCGGGCTATCAGGTGGATGCGGCAGGAAGCGGGGACGCGGCCATCGCGCTGGCTTCCGAGGTTGGCTACGACTTGATCCTGATGGACTTACAGATGCCCGGCAAGGACGGTATCGAAACCGCAGCGGAAATCCGGCGACTGCCTGGCTACCAGAAGGTCCCGATCATCGCGCTGACCGCGCACACCACCGAGGAGTTCCGTTCCTTTACTCTGGCGCAGGGGCTCGAAGGCTTCTTGACCAAGCCCGTCCGGTCTGAGGAACTGTTGGCTGTGGTGCGGCAGCATTTGCAGGACGGGCCCCGCGGCGCGTAGGGCAAAAAGAAGGGCGGCCGTGTCATGCAGCCGCCAGGATGTGGGAGATCGGGAGCTCTCGCTGGTCAGCGCCGCTGTGGCTTTCCGGTCCAGAGCGGTGGTCGGGTTCCTCAGCTTTCCCGGCACAAGGTCTGAGCGAACCTGCGCCCGCTCTCCGTTCAGGGCTGGTCTCGAGCGGCTGCCGGGCCACCGGCTTGGTGGACGCTTCGCCTTGCCCATCCGATCCCGTCAGGCCCCCGAGTGGGACGCCTGGGCGAAGAAGCCTTTGATATCCTTTTTGTGCAGTGTACAGCCGCCACCGGCGCAAGGCGCGATTCCTCTTCGGTCTCTCCGACGTGCTGCTCGCGGTGCTGGCATTCCAGGCCGCTTACTGGACGCGCAGCGCGCTGCCCCTGGAGCGGGTCTTTTACTTCACCTTGCCCGTCAAGGCCTTGCTGCTGGGTTTTACCGCTCTGGTGTGGCCGGCGATCGGCTTGTGGCTGGGCGTCTACGACAAGCTGGAAGCCGGGCGTCCCGGCGTCATCGTGCGCGATGCGCTGCGGCAGAGCGCGCTGGGAACGGCCACCGTCATCCTGTTCCAGTACTTGCTGCGACTGGACGTGAGCCGTCCGTTTTTGGTCTTGCTGGGCGCTTACGGATGGCTGCTGATCTGCCTGTTCCGATTGCTGGCGAGCCGGTTCGCCCCCCGCTTGAGCCGGGAATTCGGACAGGCGCATTACGTGCTGGTGGTCGGAACAGGTGAGCGGGCTGCCCGGCTGGCGCAGACCCTGGAAGATGCCGAGCGTTACGGCGTGCGCCTGCTCGGTTTCATCGCGGATTCGGAAGAAGCGCCCGCTGCGCTCCGGCTGCGCCGGGATTATCCGGTATACCCGCGGTCCGAGCTGCCTGCGCTTTTGCGTCGGCAGGTGGTGGACGAAGTCCTGTTTGCCGTGGACCCCAGCCGCATTCCCGAGCTCGAAGAACTGTTTCTGGAGTGCGACGAGCAGGGCGTGCGAACCCGTGTGCTGGCCGACTTCTTCCCGCACGTCCACAGCGAAATGTACCTGGAGCGGCTGGGGGCGCTGCCCTTGCTGACGTTTTCCGCCGCTCCGCACGATGAAATCCGGCTGATGATCAAACGGGCTTTCGACGTGGTGGTGGCGGCCGTGGCTCTCATCCTGCTGGCGCCCATTATGGCGATCGTGGCCTTGTTGGTGCGGCTGACCTCGCCGGGGCCGGCCATTTTCCGGCAAATTCGCTGCGGCCTGAACGGGCGGCGTTTCGTTTTCTACAAGTTCCGCTCCATGTGTGTGAACGCCGAGGAGCTCAAGCCCCAACTGGTCCATCTGAGCCGCAAGAGCGTGGCCTTCAAGATTCCGGACGATCCCCGGCTGACGCCGATCGGGCGCTGGTTGCGCAAGTTCTCCATTGACGAGTGGCCCCAGTTGTGGAACGTCCTGAAAGGCGATATGTCCCTGGTGGGACCCCGCCCCGCCGTGCCCGAAGAGGTGGAACAATACAAGGCGTGGCAGAGGCGGCGCCTGCGCATGCGTCCCGGGCTGACCTGCCTGTGGGCGCTGGAAGGGCGTGACCACCTGGATTTTGAAACCTGGATGAAACTCGACCTGGAATACATTGACAACTGGTCGTTGGGGTTGGACCTGAAAATCCTGTTGTTGACGATTCCCCGGGTCTTGACCGGGAAAGGAGCGTACTGATCATGCACCTGGTTCCCACGCAGGAGGAAGTCCTGGCGCTGCTGCGCCAGACCGGCGCACTGCGCGACGGACATTTCGAGTATCCCAACGGCTTGCACTCGGATCGCTACGTGCAAGTCGCGCTGGCGATGCGCTACTATCAGCACGCCAAGAGCCTGAGTGTAGGGTTGAGCCGCCTGCTCCGCGCCAATCCCGAGATCCGCGCCATCCTTTCCGAGATTTCTGTGGTGGCGCCCGCCACGGGAGGTCTGCCCGTAGCTTACGGCGTGGCCGAAGCCCTGCGGGTTCACCAGGTTTACTGGGCGGAGCCGGATGAGGAAGGCGGGCCGCTGCGCTTCCGCCAGTATCTCAGCCCCGAGCCAGGCGAGAAGGTGATCGTGGTAGATGACATCCTGCGCACCGGCAAGAAACTGGGCGAGCTGAAAGACCTCCTCGAAAAAGCCGGAGCCGAAGTGCTCGCCATGGCCGTGGTCATTTATCAGCCCACGCCCAAGACACCCGATTTCTCGCCGCTTCCGCTTTACTACCTGGCCAGACTGGACTCCAGTTACTACACGGACGCCCAATCCTGCGAACTGTGTCAGCGCGGCGTACCGCTCGAGAAGGTCTGGGCATGAGAAATCTCATCGCTGACTTAGTAAGTGGCCGAGTCCCGAAGTTATAGCGTCATCATCACGGATGTCTTTGCCGACGCGCTGGCGCCGGAGCGGGAAGTGCTGGGCGATCTGGCGGCAGTCCAGGCGCTCGACGCCCACTCGGAGCAGGAGCTGGCCGGACGCATCGAACAGGCCGACGCCTTGATCGTCTGTCACCTGGTGACCCTTTCCCGTGAGACCATTGCCCGGCTGGAGCGTTGTCGCGTGATCGTGCGCGCGGGTGTGGGCTATGACAACATTGACGTGGAAGCGGCCCGCGAGCGCGGCATCCCGGTGGTGAACGTCCCCGACTATTGCGTGGAAGAGGTGGCGGACTCGGCCATCGGCCTGATGCTCGCCTTGACCCGCGGATTGTCCGAGCTGAATTCACGTCTGCGCGCCGGATTCCCGCAATGGCATCACGCGCCGGCGGCGCCGCTTTACCGGCTGCGTGGCCGCACTTTTGGCATCGTGGGTCTCGGTCGGATCGGTACGGCAACGGCCATGCGGGCGCGCGCTCTCGGCATGGACGTGGTTTTCTACGATCCCTACAAACCGGGCGGCGCGGAGAAGGCGCTCGGGATCCGCCGGGCGGACGCTCTCGAGGCGCTGCTGGAGCAAAGCTTCGTGCTGAGTCTGCACTGCCCCCTGACTCCGGAGACGCGCGGGATGATCAACGCAGCCGCCATCGCGCGCTTGCCGCGCGGGGCCTACCTCATCAATACCGCCCGGGGCGCCGTGGTGGAGACTGCCGCGATTCCCCCCGCCATCGCTTCCGGTCAACTGGCGGGCGCGGGCATTGACGTGCTCGAGCGCGAGCCGCCGCCCCCGGACGATCCCCTGCTGCGCGCCTGGCGNGATCCCTCGCACCCGGCTCACCACCGGGTGATCCTGACCCCGCACTCTGCCTTTTACTCGGAAGAGAGCCTGCTGGAGCTGCGACGCAAAGCGGCTGCGGCCTGCCGCGATGCCTTGCTGGGCGTACCGCTGCGCAACGTGGTCAACGGCGTTTAGATGGCCCGTTGTTCCCGTTGTTGTTGGATCGCGCCAGGTCGCTGGCTTCACCCGGGCGGCGGGTTCCGGGCAGAGAATACCTGAGGCGGAGGCTCAAGGTGTGCATCGCGCCATGCCCACCGGGCCACGTGAACCGCTCCAGCCGCGAGTACTGTGCCGAAAGCTCGGGGACACCCCAACGTACGCTGCGGACGAGCGTGTGATGGAACCCCACCGACCACTGACGGAGCAGGCGGTTGCTCTCGGAACGCGTAGCGTACGCCGCGCCGCCGTAAGCGAACAGCCGCAGTCGCGCCGAGGGCCACGAGGCCTCCAGTCCCTGAATGCAAGCGTGCGCGTGAACTCGCGCCGGCATCGGGCCCATCAAATGCGGACCGGCTCCCTGGCTCCAGAGCTGCTGGCTCACCCATTGCAAACGCGGGTGGATGGTCACGACCGCGGACAAGCCCGCGCCCAAGGTCTTGCCGGCGCCTCCAAGCAACAACAGCTCGCCGTGGGCGCGTCCTGCGTCACGCGCCAGCTTGAGCGTCACCAGACCGCCTTCGCGGTACTCGTATGCCGTAGCTGCGTGCCACGAGCCGAAGTCTCGCACGATCCGGACCTGGCGGTTGCGGCGTCCCGCGAGGCCCACGTGGTAGCCGGGTTCGACTACGAGCGTGTTCATCAATTCGTTTTGCGATGAGATTCCGTGGCGGTTCGGACGAAGCAAGCTCCAGGCCTGTCCGGCCAGAATGCGCCAGCCGCCGTTTTCGTATTCACCCCAGAGCTGCCGCAGCCGATAGGGCGCGCGGCCCGCACTCTGCAAGAAATCCGATTCGTAGTAGCCCAGCCAGTTCCCGCCGGCGTGCAGCGATGCATCCAGCGCGATGCGCGAGTGCGCCGGCGATGCCGCCCACTCGTCGGGTTGCGGCCCCAAGGGCACGGAGGCAAAGGAGGTCTGAATGCCCGTGCCCGTGCGCGCGGAGCGGTGGAGGCCCAAAAGCTCGAAAAACCCGCCCGGGCGGAGGGTTACCGGCCCGATGGTGGTCGTAGTGACGACCGGTTCCGCGGCAGGGCAGCGGACCGTCGCCAACAGGAGCAGGGAAAGCAAAAGCCGGGATTTGTGGACGTTTCCGTAACGCAAATGAAACCGGATTGTAACAGAAGCTGCATCCGGTTCGCTCAGCGGCTTCGCCAGCGAAGCTCTTTGCGCAGCCGGGGCGGAAGCGCGGTCCCTGCCAGAGGCGGGCCGCGTTTTCAGAAGCTCAGGCGCAGCGCGAAACGGAAGACTCTTTCGTCAATGCCCTCGCGTCCGGTGTTACGAATCCCCGTGATTTCGCCGAAGCGCGCCGAGCTGACGTCNCCGGTCGGATNGGCGAAGTGCGGCGTGTTGGAGAGGTTGAAGACCTCAGCCCGGAATTGCAAGCCGAGGTTTTCCCGCAGGCGGAACGTGCGGAAGACGCCCGCNTCCAGGTTGACCAGGCCGGGGCCGCGCAATTGATCCCAGCCTGCCGTGCCGAAACGCGGCTCAAGCACCGGGGCGTAGGCCGTGGTGTCGAACCATCTTTCGCGTTTGTGGTAGATCTCCACTTTGGGTTTGATCAAATCGGCGGTCTGGCCGTTGGCGGGCGCGTTCAAGGAGGCGCCGGGCGCGGTCACACTGAACGGCCCGCCTGTGTAAGCCGTTAGCAACCCGTTCAGTTGCCATCCCTCCAGCAGGCGGGCTGCCAGGCCGCTGTTGGCCCATCGCTTCCCGCGTCCGAAGGGCAGCTCCAGAGCCAAGGCCGCGCTCATGTTGTGCGTGCGATCGTAGCTGCGGGGTACCTTGGCGATCAGCGACCAATAAAGAGGATTGTTATTAGTGTAGCCGTCTACACCGTTTTCATTGCCGCGGGGTCCCAGCGCCTTCGACCATGTGTAAGAGATTCTGAGCATGCGGCCCCCGGAAAACCGGCGCTCCAAAGTAGCTTGCAGCGAGTCGTACCAGCTCCTGAATCCGCCGGTAGCGGAGAAGAACAGCGTGTCCGCCGTGCGGCCAAACTTGCGCGCAAGCACGCGCCCCGCCGTTCCACCGCCGATGAAACCGTAGTTGGCGTTCCAGCGGTTTTGCAGGCGGAGCTGACGGTTGCCCACATAGCCCGCCTCGGCGATCCAGCCTTTGCCGAGGTCCTTCTGCAACATGAGATTCCAGGACTGGATGTAACTGCGGCGGAATTTGGGATCAGCCAGCTCCATGGCGACCGTCAGCGGCGGCGTGATGACGCCATTGCCGTAGTCCGGCGGGGCGACCGCAGGGATGCCCTGTGCGATTTCGCTCACATAGCGGTATGCGTTCGGCGCCGGGAACGTGGCCGTGCTCAGAATGGGATACGTTTGCAGCGGGTTGCGGCCGATATTCACCGGATCCCAGGCGATTCCGTAACCGGCGCGCACGACGAAGGTATNCGTCGGCCGGTAAGCCAGACCCACTCGCGGNGCAAAATATTTCTTGCTCATGCTGAAGCCGCAGTTTTTGGGGAGCTGGCCGAAACCGCAGATATAGAGTTTGTTGGCGTCGAAATCATAAATCTCGAGGGAGCGTCCGCCAGCTCGCCGCGGAACGCCAAAGTAATCCCAGCGAATCCCCAGCGAGGCAGTAAGTTTGCGATTGACCTGCCACTTGTCGCGGGCGTAGAGGCTGTGCGCCCAGGTGCGCACGGTGCCCATTTCCGCACGGACCCGTTTCTCGGTGCTGTTGGGGAGCCCCAGCAGGAAAGAGGCGTAGGAATTGTAGTCCGTGACAGGCACGCCGACCGTGCCGGTAACCTCCCGGTTGAAGTTGAACCAGCCGGGGTGGCCGGCGGGTTCCATGCCATCCATGGCGACCCACAAGGCGTCCCAGCCGAAGCGGAAGTTGTGCGCACCCCGCACGTATGCCAGGCTGGCAACGTACTGGGCCTGGGGCAGGCGGAGGCTCCAAGGGGCGTTGCTATGCGCCCGCCCCAGTGTGCTGAACCCGGTGATCGCGAATCCGGGCCAGCCGCCGTAATAACGGTTCGGCCCGTTGGTTCCGGGAATGCCCAGGAAATCCCGCCCGAGGTTCTCGTCGAGCCGGATGTTTTCGACGCCGTTGTCAATTACGGTGTAACCGGCATAGCCGTCGAGCACGAGACTCGGGCTGATGGTATAAACCGCGGAGTAAGTCATGCTGACGGTATCTCCGATGCCCTTGCCGTCATAACTGCCGCGGCTTTCGATTCCCGTGCCGCCCAGGGGACCGAACAACGGCGGGTTATCGAAATGCCAGTCCAGCCAGCTTACGCGCGCGCTCAGATTCAACTTGCTGGTGGCGTGTGCCGTAAATTTGCTGTCGAGCACGTGCCGGTCGTAAATGAACGAGCCGCTGGCGTAGTAGTTATTGCCGAGGCGGCCCGGATCGCCGGTGTTGGGCAGTGGCGTCAGGTCCACCAGCTTCTTGATGATGGGGCTGATCCGGTTGGCCGGGAGCCGGTTGCCGGGAAAGGGCTGTCGGGCCGAGCCGTCGGGGTTGCCCGTCAGTGGATCGTACACGGGCCGTGCGGCCGCCGACATATCTCCGGTGCGCATGGGCGCCGTGGGGACGCTCCCCAGCGCGAAGCTGGACTGGCGGTCCGGAGTGCCCTCGTAAGAAACGAAGAAGAAGAGCTTGTTACGCAGGATAGGTCCGCCCAGCGTGCCCCCGAACTGATTCAGGATTCGCTTCTCTTTCCCTCGCTCCGGCGGCAGAAAGTAAGGACGGGCTTTCAGGTGCTGGTTGTTGTGGTACCAGAAGCCGCTGCCGTGAAAGTCGTTGGTGCCGCTTTTGATCTGTACGTTCACGGCCGCTCCCCCGGCATATCCCAGCTCGGCTTCGAAAGCGTTGGTCTGCACCGTCACCGTCTCGATAGCTTCCAGCGCCGGCACATAGCCGCTCACGTGCGGCAGCCACGAGTTCCACGTGGTGGCGCCGTCCACGCGCACCGCCACCGATTGCGCTGTGGTCCCGTTGGCGTTCACCATCAACGAGCGCGACGGGTTGGCGGAAATGGAGTGCGCATCTTGCGGCGGACTGATGCCCGGCACGGTGACCAGAAGGTTCTGGAAGTTGCGCGTCACCGGTACGGGCATGTTGCTGATGTCGCTGGAGGGCAACTCGCGCCGCACGTCCATCGTGTCGGTCTGCAAGGTTGTGGCCGCCGCGCTGATTTCGATGGATTCCGTGATCTGACCGACTTCCAGAGTGGCGTTCACGCGCACGGTGGCGTTGGCGGGCAGAGGAATGTTCCGCCGCGTGAAGGTGCGAAAGCCCTGAGCGCTGATGGCGACCTCGTAGGTCCCCGGCGGCAGCGACGTCAGGGCGTAAGCGCCCAGAGGGTTGGTGGTGGTGGTCCACTGCTGACCGGTGCCCTGGTTGGTCGCGGTCACGGCGGCGTTGGGTACGGCAGCCCCGGTGGGATCGCTCACGCTTCCCACCAGGGTCCCGT
>JGI24721J44947_10007340_pt1 | contig 14626 bp, 17 predicted proteins | sample YelNatPaOPGAMG01_FD_44947 | JGI IMG/M metagenome (IMG submission 44947)
GTGAAGCCGTTGGACTCGGAGACGTCCACTATGAAGGCGACCAGCCCGGGGAGGCGGCTCAGCGCAGAGATCGCGAGCATCTCCGTCTCGCTCCTCTTTTCAAGCGGTCTGTCTAGGAGACCGGGCGTGTCAACTACCTGCAGCCGTCTGCCGCCGACCTCGACGTGGCCGATTATTACCTCCTTGGTTGTAAATGGGTAAGAGCGGACCTCTGGCTTTGCGGAGGATATAGCCCTCACTATTGTTGACTTGCCGACCCCCGGGTACCCCGCCAATATCACGGTGGGCATATCCGGGTCAGCGGCCGGAAGATCCTTCATCTTTTCTCTGATTGAAGATAGAGCAGATAAGTCGTCCTCAAGTCCTCTGATCAGCGAGGAGAGGCGCCCCATGAAGCCCCTTCTGACCCTTGCAGCCTCACCTGGGGTCGAGGCGTGTTTGAGGTTTGAGATGGAAGAACGGCTGATCTCCCTGATGACCCTGGATGTCCTGCTTACGCGCCCAAGGAGAGCCTTGGTCTTTGCCACTCCAAATGTTATCTCTAGGATGTCCCTGTAGAATGGGTGAATGCTCTCTATGGATGGGAAGGACTTGACAAGGTGCTCAAGGTATCCAGCAGAGATCCTCTCTGCGGTTCTGATCCTGGCGGTCTCCCTCCTCTTCGCTTTGACTAAGGCGGGCAGCCTCTGGGGCATGGAGACCTCTGCCTCCATGGACTCGCGGAGTGATTTGTTTATGAGCTCCTCAGCAGTCAGGACTGTTGGGATCTTCTCGAAAGGCTGCCTCAATGGGGTCTCCTCCACAGTATCTCTTCGCCCTTCCTTATACATAAGACCCTGTGGTAGGGTATAACGGCGTCCTCACATATTATCGCCCTAGGGGCAACGTCCTTGATCTCCTCCCCCCTAATTACCTTGGTGTCGCCCGGCACGCCCCTGTGGACTATAACGACCTCTACGCCATTCAGCCCCTCAGGGAATGTCCACCTGATCTTGTTCAGCACCTCTCTAATGGTTGGCATTTCTCATCAACAAAGTAAAAGCTTATTTAATCCGCTACTCATCCTTTGAGTGTTGAAGGGGGATTTTAAATATTGCCTGAGGCGCAAATTGGGTACCCACCGGTGGGTGCAACCACAGTAGGCATAGTCTGTAAGGATGGCGTGGTTCTAGCTTCTGAGAAGAGGATCTCTTACGGTTATTCAATAATGAGTAAGGCGGGGAAGAAGGTTTTCTTGGTGAATGAAAGGATCGGTGTGGCATTCGCGGGCTTGGTCTCAGATGCGCAGGCAATCCTGAGAAGGCTCGGGGCCGAAGTCCGGCTGTACGAGCTGGACTACCACAAAAGGATGAGCGTCAGGTCCGCTGCGAAGCTCCTGGCAAATATCCTCTACTCCCAGAGGTACTACCCGGTATTCACCGAGACGATCGTGGGAGGGGTTGACGAGGAGGGCAACAGGCTCTTCGTCCTCGATCAGCTTGGATCACTCATCGAGGACAAGTTCGCTGCGCTCGGCACTGGCGGGGCCATGGCTATAAGCGTCATTGAAGAGGGTTACAAGGACGGAATGGGAATTGAGGAGGCTAAGGAGCTTGCCGTGAAGGCGGTGAGGGCTGCCATCTCTAGGGATGTGGCGTCAGGAGACGGTGTGGACGTTGCAATCATCACCAAGGACGGGGCTAAGGAGGAGTTCTTTCCCGCCAAGTAGTGGCTGGTAGTTTTGGTAGAGGGGCCATTCAGGACGCTGAGCGCAGGGTTACCAGATAGTTGGCAGGCACTCAGCAGTGAAGACCTGCCACTGGGTCAGAAAGGCGCTTACGGAGGGGAAGATCTGCTACAAGGGGAGGTTCTACGGCATAGAGACGCACAGGTGCCTCCAGATGAGCCCGGCGGTGGTCTACTGCACCAACAGGTGCGTCTACTGTTGGAGGCCGCTGCCAGGCGAGAGGGGTTTTGAATGGGCTGGCGGCAGGATACCGGCGGAGGACGAGCCGAATGAGATAGTGGACGGGGCTATAGAGGCGCACAGGAGGGCGTTGAGCGGCTACAAGGGCAACCCGAAGGTCCCGGAGGAGAGGTACGAGGAGGCAATCCGACCTAGGCACGTGGCAATAAGCCTGAGTGGCGAGCCAACCCTCTACTCCAAGCTCTCTGATCTGATCGAGGAGTTCCACAGGAGGGGCATGACAACCTTTCTTGTCACCAACGGAACAAACCCTAGGGCGCTGGAGGGTCTCAAGGAGCCCACGCAACTGTACGTCTCTGTGAGTGCGCCTTCGGAGGAGGTCTACAGGCGGGTCTGCAGACCATGTGCCGAAGGGAACTGGGAAAGCTTGATGAGGACCGTTTCCATGCTCAAGACCTTCAAGTGCCCCACCGTGGTCAGGATCACGCTTGTGAAGGGGTTAAATATGGAGGACCCAGATGGATATGCAAGGGTCCTGAATATGGGCAACCCCACATACGTTGAGGTGAAGGCGTACATGCATGTAGGGTCGTCGATATGGAGGCTTGGTGCTGAGGCGATGCCCAGCCACGAAGAGGTCTTGGAGTTCGCGGGAGAGGTGGCCAAGAGGTCCGGGTATGACCTGGTTGACGAGGTGCCCGCGAGCAGGGTTGCCCTACTCAGCAGGGTTTCTAAGAGGGTGCCGGTCTGTGAGGATCGCAGAGATAGTCTCCGAGATAAACAGAACGCTTAAGTTGAAGGATGAGAGGAGGGAGAGGCTGATCTCCTACTCTAGGGAGGTTATTAGGAGGTCGGGGAGCACGATACTGGCCATCCACAGGGGGGACTCTGCCAGCGCTGCCGAGAACTTGGAGGCGGCCCGCCAGGCACTCCATAGTTCGCTGGAGGTTTGCAGGGATCAGCCTGAGTACCTCTACCTAGGCGCCCTACCCCAGGCCATGCAGGAGTTCGCCGAGGCCTCCATAGTTATGGCTGTACTTAGAGGGGAGGACCTCCCAACGCCAGAGGAGGTCGGGGTCCCCCCAGAGGCGTACATTGCCGGGCTTGCGGACGCTGTCGGAGAGATGAGGAGGTATGCCCTGGACTCTCTGAGGAAGGACAACATGGAGGAGGCCGAGAGGATGCTCAAGGTGATGGAGGAGGTTTACGTCTCCCTGAAAGGTTTGGACTACCCGAGGGCAGTTGTGCCGAACCTGAAGAGGAGGGTGGACATGATAAGGAGGCAGGTAGAGGAGACTAGGGCCGACGTGACGTTGGCCCACCATGGGAGGCTGATAAGGGGGAGCATCGAGAGGGCAATGGACAGGCTCAAGGGGGGAGGGGCATGAGGATAAACATCAAGGAGATCTTGGAGAGGGCGGAGAGGGACTTTGAGGGGTGCTGGAGGGAGACGGGGAGCCTCGTTGGAGGGAAGGGGGCTTACAGGGCTGGAAGGAAGGGGAGCCCGCACGTGCTCATGGAGACCATAAACAGGCTCCGGGAGGCTTACCTGGACCTGGGATTCGACGAGGTCGTAAACCCAATGATAGTCGACGAGGCAGACATATACAAGCAGTACGGTAGCGAGGCGCCCGCCATACTGGACAGGTGCTACTACCTGGCCACACTGCCAAGACCAGACGTTGGCATAGGGTCCAAGGAGATAGAGGCGATAAGGCGGGCGGGAGGACCGGTTGACCAGCAGAGCCTCGAGAGGCTCAGGGTGACGCTCCACGATTACAAGAAGGGCAGGATAGACGGAGACGACCTCGTGGAGAAGATATCCGAGGCCCTGAACGTTGAGGATACTGTGGCGCTGAAGGTATTGAACGAGGCTTTCCCGCAGTTCAGCAGGCTGGAACCCATCCCTACCAAGCAACTCCTGAGGTCGCACATGACCAGCGCCTGGTTCCTGACATGTGCCGCCGTTCAGCACAAGCTGGAGAGGCCGATAATGCTATTCTCTGTGGGGCTGAGGGCGAGGAGGGAGCAGCAGGAGGACGCGAAGCACCTGAAGTTCCACCACGCAGCCTCATCGGTGATAATGGATGAGGAGGTCTCGGTCGAGGACGGGAAGGTGGTGGCTGGCGAGATCCTGAAGAGGCTTGGATTCAAGGACGTGAGGTTCGAGAGGAAGAAGATAACTGCGAAGTACTACGCCCCGGGGACGGAGTACGAGGTCTTCGCGAGGCTTGGCGGGTCAGACTGGTTTGAGGTCGTGGACTTTGGGCTCTACAGCCCGATCGCGCTGGCAAGGTACGGGATAGAGTTCCCTGTGCTGAACATAGGGATAGGGGTCGAGAGGGTGGCTGCACTCCTCTATGGGTACAACGATGTTAGGGAGCTCTCTTACCCGCAGTTCTACGGGGAGTGGATCTTGTCCGATGCAGCCCTGGCGAGGCAGATCAGGTTCTTGGAGGAGCCGGTCACCGAAGAGGGGAGGGCTCTCGAGAGGGCGATAGTCAGGGCGATTGAAGAGAACAGGGACGCGAAGAGCCCATGCGAGTTCTTGGCTTACGAGGGGATCGTGGGGGGAAGGAGGGTAGTCGTGAAGGTCTTTGAGCCGGACCCGAACGTGAAGCTGGTCGGACCTGCGGCGTTCAATGAGGTGGTTGTGTACAATGCGAACATCCTCGGGGTTCCAGAGAGAGGGATGGAGAAGGTCAGTTTGGTGGAGGAGGCAAGGGAGAAGGGTGTGAGGACCGGGATCAGGTACGTGGACGCCATAGCCAAGGCTGCCGCAGCCAGAGTAGAGAGGGAAGGAGAGGTTGAGATGAGAGTCAGGATGGCGAAGCTCCTCAGCGACATAAACCTGAGGCTCACCGATGTGGGAATGAGGTACATCACGGGCAAGGGCGGGAAGATCGACGTGAGAGGACCGGTATTTGTCGGGGTATATTCGAGAGTTGTCCCCTGAGGATGGAATGAGTCGAGCATTGGCGTCAAGATGAACTGGAGGGCGGGGCGGAAACTCGAGGGATGGGGCAGCTTCCTCGCGGTGGTCCTATGATTTTTGATGTGGGGAGGGCGATGGAGGCGCAGAGAAGGCTGGCAGAGATGGTGGTGGAGGAGAGTTTGGGAGGTGAGCCGAGGAGGGTCTGCGGGGTTGACGTTGCGTATTCTGGGGGGAGGGGTTTTGGCGCTGCTGTTGTCCTCTCCTATCCAGACCTCGAGGTTCTTGAGGTCGAGACGGCCGAGGCGGATGTTGGCGTCCCTTACATGCCGACGCTACTGGCTTTCAGGGAGATGCCTGTGCTCTTCAGGCTCCTGAGAAAGGTGAAGGCAAAGCCAGATGTTTATATGGTAGACGGGCACGGGGTTTACCACCCGCGCCGGTGCGGCTTGGCTACCCACTTTGGGGTAGTCTTCAACGTTCCGACGATAGGTGTAGCAAAGGGGAGGCTGAGCGTGAAGGGTTCAGAGATAATTGGTGACGCGATCGTCGTGGGGGGGAAGGCTCTTGGGAGGATCTTTGGGAGGGTTTACGTAAGCGTGGGAAATAGGGTGACACTGGAGGACTGTGTCAGGATAGTGTCGGGGTGTATGAGGGGGCACAGGGTTCCGGAGCCTTTATTTCTCGCGCATAAAATATCAAAAGAGGTGGCCATGCTTGGAGAGTGAGGAGTGGTTCGCCCTGTACCACCTGCTGAACCTCGGCGGACACAAGAGGAGGGTGCTGATAGGGACGGGGGAGCTGGGCAAGATATTGGGCGTCTCGCAGCAGACGGCTTCAAGGAGGCTCTTGGAGTTGGCGAGAAAAGGTTACATAGACAGGGAGATGACGCCTAGGGGGCAGAGCGTCCTTATCACGAAGAAGGGGCTCTCAGCGCTCAGGGAGGTCTACGAAGTACTGAGGACAGGGTTCGAGGAGGGGAGAAATGTCTTCTTTCTGAGTGGGACGGTATTTACAGGATTTGGCGAGGGGGCTTACTACGTTACAAAGAGCGGGTACAGCGGTCAGTTCGAGGAGAAGCTCGGTTTCAAACCGTTCCCAGGAACCCTGAACCTAAGGCTCAGGTCCATAGAGGACATAAGAGCCAGGAAGGAGCTCGAGCTCCTCCCAGGGATAGTCGTGAAGGGCTTCGTGAATGGTGAGAGGACATACGGTGATGTGAAGTGCTTCAGGGCCAAGATAAATGACAAGATGGATGGCGCCATCCTTTTGATACATAGGACTCACTACGGGCAAGACGTTGTTGAGGTCATAGCTGGGGAGAGTGTGAGGAAGAAGCTCGGGCTCAAGGACGGGGATCTGGTCCAGCTGAAGGTCCTTGTTTGACCGGATTTGTCGAGTAGATGATCTTCCTGATCATGGAGGAGCTCACCTCACCGTATTTGCCAAGCTTCACGATCTTTACGCCGAGGTTCTGCTTGGCAAGAAGTTCTGCCAGGTCGTCCTGGTCGTAGCCAAGCGCGATTATGTCTGGGTTTACCTCCTTGATAACGGCGAGCGTGTCGAAATCCTCGCCACCAAGGATCGCCTTGTCCACCGGCTTGAGGGCCTCGACGAGTGCCCTTCTGTGATCTTCCTTCATGACCGGAGGCCTGCCCTTCCTGCTCAGGATCGTGGAGTCCCTAGCGACAACAACTATGAGCTCGGCGCCCTCACCCCCGAGTTTCTTGGCTTCCTCAAGGTACCTGAGGTGACCGTAGTGGAGTAGATCGAAGCAGCCCGCGGCAAGGACTCTCTTACCTTTACCTTTAACTTTACCTTTAACTTTACCTTTAACTTTACCTTTACCTCCACCCATGCCTTTGCCTCTTTCCATCTCCGTCCCCGTACCCTTCTCCATGTCTATGTCCTCCCTATGGCATTCCTTATTCGATCCCATCCATTACTCAGTCCTTACCACCTAAATTCCATTCATACTTTAGCCAGCCGAGGTTCCTGCAGGCGTCCAGCAGACCCTCACAATATGCGATACATACAAGAGCGGTAATAAAGTCTCCTTTCCCGAAGTAGTACTCAGAGTCCTCAAAGTACTGCCTTGCTAAGGAGAGGTTATACTCTAGTTTTGATGAGAGTGAAGGGTCTTTGGGGGGGCAGACAACCATATCCTTGAGGACGTTCTTTGCGTACTTGATGTAGCGTTCAAGTTTTGACTTTGCTAATTCGTCATCCATAGTGTCCACCTATACAGGATATATACTCGGAATCATGCTCTCTCAACATGTTGGCTGAGGAGCGCCCTGTCAACTCTTGCCAACACCTCAAGGGCTTCGGCCTCCATGAAGTGGAGCCTCCCGGGCACTATTAGGGAATGAGGGGGTTGCCCNAAGTCAAGAGAGGCGAGATCCTTGGCCCTGCCCCCCCTGACGAGCTGGTCTGGCGAGCCTGCTCTGGCGATNCCTATCACGAGCATGTCGGGGCTGACCACGCCCTCCCCCCTCCGGGACTCCATTTCCATCAGCAATCGTATCCCCTCTGGGACAGACATGTAGCGCCCCTCCTCTGCCCTCAGATCGAGAAAGAGGAGCGTGTGAAGCCCTGCTCTCCTGTTTTGGCTGATTGTGTCGTAGGGGACCTCGGAGTAGTTGTCGGGAAAGGTTATGGTCGCAGACCTGCCGAACTTGTAGTTCTGGAGGCCCGCCACGCCTGGAGCCACAGATATTATGGACGGGGCGTGCGCCACCATTACAGGGATGCCTCTGCGCTCAGCCCTAACCCTCAGTTCGATGTGGGTGGTGGCTATAAACGGGTCCCCGGGAACAAGCAGGGCAACGTTCTTCTCGGATGCCGTCATGAGNAAATTGGTCCCGTCCTCGACATAGCGCCGGTCAACNCTGTTTACCTCTTTACCAATAAGCGCCTCTAGGGAGCGGATATTTAGAGAAGGCATGATGTTTGTGTAGGTCTCAATGAGGACTATGTCTGCCGACCTAGCAAGCTCAAGACCGTAGAGGCTCATGCCCCTCTCGTCAAAGAGACCGAGCCCGATGAAGCTTAATGAGCCCATTTTGAACCACTAAGTTGGAATGGAGAGAAACTCTTAAATTTTTGTTCCTTTTACGGAAAGACTTAGGGCCTGTAGCTCAGTACGGTAGAGCGGTGGACGCAACTAAGCGGCCGAAGCTCTTAACCCATTGGTCAAGGGTTCAAATCCCTTCAGGCCCGCCATATCATACAACGAACCCTTTTTTGGACTTAGAAGCGTGCTAAAAATACCTGTGACCTATGCCTTGGCATGGGGTTGGGTAGCACGCGATGGCCGAGGGGATGATCGTCCAAGTCCCTCGTAGAGGATTGTCGTCTCATTGAAGATGAACGAGATAATATGAGGGTTTGGAGATGAGCAGGTGGCACGAAAACACCCCTTAAAGTGTGAGAGGATTGGTCTCGGTGCTAGCATGCAGGTCTCTGCTGAGCCAAGTCGGATACCTTCAAAAAGGGGGACTGTTTACTCAATTTCAGATGGAAATTGAAGATCGGAACAAGAAAATTTACGATTGCCTTCTTTGTAACTACCTTTTGTAATGCAAAATTTATATGCTTTCTTGTAGTTACATATTTGAGGGTCCTCTGTGGCAACAATCACAGTTAGGGTGCCAAAGAATATTAGAAAGGAGATGAAGAGGCTGAAGCATATAAATTGGTCAGAGGTCATACGCCAGGCAATTGCTGAGGAATTGAAGAAAGATAGAATGAAGAGGGCGTCCCAAAAGATAGACGAGCTCAGGAGCAAGTCCAAGGTAAAGTGGGATAGTGCGGCGGTGATACGCGAATGGCGGGAAAGGAGAAGATAGTTGTCGACGCTTCCGTCGTTACTAAGTGGTTTAGTTTAGAGGAGGATTCTGCTGAGGCTCTGCAGTATAAGGAGAGTCACGTTGAAGGTGGCGTTGAACTCATAGCCCCAGCTTTGCTGCTGTATGAAGTTGCCAACGCGCTGAACTACAAGCCGGACTTTACAGAGGAAGACCTCAAGGAGTCAATGAGGGCGCTGGAGGATCTGTCGATTTCCATTAAATTGCCGACAAAAGATATTATGGAGAGGGCGATAATCATAGCAAGGAAGTACGGCATAAGCATCTATGACTCTTCCTATATAGCTTTGGCTGAAAGCCTAAACGCCAGAATGGTAACTTCCGATAAGAGGCTTCTGGAAAAAATGGGGGACCATCCCCTAGTACATTTGTTGGGGAACCCCAAAAAGAATCCCGCAGAAAGGCAATGAGTCGGCATTGTCCATTGATGTGTGCGGTGCTGAAGTTTTATCGTCTCTTTTGCTGGATGGACTTTTTCTGACAAAGAAAAAGAGAAGGAGGTCACTTCTCCTTCATAAGCTCGGCAATGGTTGCCTGAATTCTGTCGTATTCATGGCTCCTCGCGACCATTAAATCATAGGTTGTGAAGATGCCAACAAGCTCTCGACCCTTTAGCACTGGGAGGTGCTTTATTTTATGGGCCTGCATCAGAGAGGCCGCCTCATCTATGTTACACTCGGGCGTGCAGGTCACAAGCGGTTTTGACATGATATCCTTGACATGAGTACTCTCGGGGGGCAGGCGCTTTGAGACTACACCCGCAATGATATCCCTCTCGGTGACTATCCCGACGGGAATGTCCCCCTCCGCGACGACCACACTTCCAATGTTCTTTTCAGACATAAGAAGAGACGCTTCCAAAACCGAGGCCTCAGGAGAGATCGTGACCACTTTCTTTGTCATGAATTCACTGACCTTTGCCATACAGGTCAGTCCCAAGAAATAACTCTCTGAAGAGGTTTATAAATAAGGGGCTCCGACCTATAACAGGGTTATAAAGAGGATGAGTGCTAGCGCAAAGCAGTAGATCGAGAACAGGTGTAATTTTTCCCTCAGAATAACACGATCAACGATACGTATGGCAATGTAGCCAGTCGCTGCAGCGATTGCAAAGCCAAGTAGGGACTGGTAGCTCACAGTCAGGGTGCTTCCAAACTCGAGGAGATTTGCCCCGATGATTGCGGGTATGGAGAGGATAAAGGAGAAACGGAATGCTTCTTTGGGCTGGATTCCGCTCGCCAGTGCGACTGATATTGTGGCGCCACTCCTAGATACGCCGGGGGCAATTGCGATCCCTTGGAACAGACCGATGAGGAGAGAACGAGGAAGATCGACCTCCCTTGATCTCCCACCGAACCTTGATGATATTAGGAGGACCCCGGTTATCATCAAGCCCACAGCAACCGCCAAGGGGCTTGAGAAGAGGGACTCGAAGAAGCCCCTAAATACGAGCGCCAGGACGGCTGTAGGAATTGTTCCGGAGATCACATAGAGTCCAAGCCTGAATTCCTTGCTGCCAGTCTCTGCCCTGAGAAAAGCACTGATTATTCGGAGAAGGTCGGCTCTGAAATAGACCACTACCGCCAAGAGTGTGCCGAGATGCAAGGCGGCGTAGAAGCCCAGAGGGACCTCTAAACCCATTAGGGTCTGGGCCAGCACAAGATGCCCAGAGCTAGATATGGGCAGCCACTCGGTTAGCCCCTGTATCACCGCAAGTACGACCACTTCAATGAGGTCCATGCTCTAAAGTTGGAGCTGGTGTTATACATATTTTCCTATTTACCATTTACCATTTCCTATTTTTCTCAAGGGGGACGGACTACAAGGACTGGACACGGGGCGTTGTTAACGACTGTGTTTGCGACGCTGCCCATGAGGATCTCACGCAACCTACTCCTACCCTTCGCGCCGATAACTATGAGATCTACCTTTGACGCCTCAGCTCTCTTAACTATCTTTATGCCAGGGTTGCCCACCGAGAAGTCCATCTCAAGCCTCGGCGAGACCCCGAGCCGCTCCGCCATAGCTCTGGCATCTTCCAGGATTTTCCTTCCGACCTCCTCTAGATGCCTCGAAGCCTCTGGGAGGGCTTCCATACCAGTGGGCTGAGGTACAGCGACGACATGCAGGATCGTGATCTCGGCACCGAACATCTTTGCCAGCGTGCAAGCCAGCCCGATCTCCTTTTCCATGTACTCAGACCCGTCAACGGGAACAAGGATCTTGCGAATAGAGAACGCGGACATAGAGCTCTGCTTCTAATTATGGCGCCAATCTATTTAAACTCCATCAGAGGGAGGAGGGGTTCTATTAGGGATGGGTCGTCTACGCTCGAAAGCAGGTCATCTGGGCTCGTAAAGGGCCTCTTCTTGATGAGGGATGCTGCCCTCTTTGAGCCGATGCCTGGTATCGCCTCCAGCTCTTTCATGGTGAGTGAGTTGATATGGACCGGGACAGTCAGGCCGCTCACCGACCTGGGACCGTGGTCAAGCACGACCACATCTGTGAAGACTCCGACGGGCATCTGCTTGGGTATGCCAACCAATATGGGGTAGGAGCCTATCTGCCTAGCCCAGGTAGTAGAGCCCTCAACAAGCTCGGTTCTAACCTCTCGCATCACAGTCCACCTTGGTACGACCCTCTTAATCATGGGGAGGTCGATCTCGTCTCGCATCCTTCTCTTGTGCTCGAAGAAGAGGTGCTTATGCTTCTTGACAAGGTAGTCCCCAACGGACTCCATCCTTGTCGACGGGAGTACCATCACCTGCCTGAGGTTTATCCTGCGGACCATCAGACCCCTGTCCAGAACCTCCCTCATGAACTCCAAGTTGATTTCAAATGTCCTTTTTGTCTCCCCNGGCAGGCCGTAGACGAAGTTGACCCCTGGGAGCAGTTGGGGTAAACCGTTCTCCCCTCTCTCCTTTCCTACATCATTGACNATCTCTATCGCCAGCATCGCTCCCTCGGGGCAGACCTTCAGGTTGTTCCTGCGTATCACCTCCTCGTCTGCAGACTCTATGCCGAGGGCAGCCACGTCGCCAGGCGTGTGGTAGGAGACTATGACTTTTAGGGCATCCTCGGACTCTTCTGGATGTTCATATATAGTAGCGGGGTTGACGTTGTCAATGTGAAGGACCTTCAGATCTGGCGCAACCTTCCTTATGGAGGAGAATAGCCGCCTTAGGGCTGAAGGGGAGGGGGCAGGGTATCCGTTTTGGTCCTTTGATCCGTATATCAGGATGTCTGGCTGCCTGCCGAGCCTGAAGTTCCTGGCGCCGAAAGAGTGCAGTGAACAGATCTCGTTGGCTATGCCCCTGACAGACCTGAAGTCTGGCAGACCGTGGAGGGGCTCTGTGCAGAAGGAGCACCCCCCTGTTATGGACCTGGGGCAGCCCCTGAATGTCTCGATCTCACAAATGAGCCCGTCTGGGTAAAAAGGGTGCTGCTGAATTATCATGGCGCCCCTAGCGGCGTACTCGTTTATTGTGTCTGAAGAGGGTCTGACGGCGTCCAGGTCGACTCCCTCCGAGAAGTTCTCCCTCAACAGCGATTGCACCACGACCTCTGGGTCTCCCCGTATAACGAAGTCGTAGAGATCCTCCAGCTCCCTCGGGAGGCGCGCGGTGCTCCCGCCGCCGCTCGCGAAGCCAAACCTGACGGCTGGGCCGCATATCACTGTGTATTTAGAATTAAAAAATGAGGGCAGCCTCAAAGCGTCCTTAACGGTGGCAGGGGCGCCACTCAGGTATTTTCCTGGCACGGTTACGCCGGCTATAAGGACTGACAGGTCGCAGGATGAAGAGATATCTTTTAACCAGTCCAAGTTCCCTCGGACAGAGTCGATGGTCTTGTAGATTATCTCGGCGTGAGGGTCAAATGCCCAAACAGACCCAGCCAGATACCTAGGGTAGACATCGATGTACGGGGGGACTCCGAGCCCGGCAGGCTCGTCTGTGTATCCGTCTATTATCAGGACCCGCAATCTTGCATCGCCACTACTTTAGGTGCTCCCAGCCTTTGGGCGGGATCTCCACCTCCTCGGCGCCTCTGACGAGGAAGACCTTGCTTCCGGGGAGGACCTCCCCAATCCTTATGAGCTCCCCGCCCGCCCCCTCGGCTGCCCTTACGGCTTCCTCCCACCCACCGCGTCTCACGGTGACCACGAGCTCGTACTCCTCGCCCCCGTAGAGAGCCAGATCCTCGGGAGAGATATTGTGGATGGACGCGAATTCGCAGGCTTCCCTCGAGATGGGTATGTTGGTTATGCGGAAGGAGACCCTACTCGACTTTGACAGCTCGTTCAGCGTGAATGCAAGACCATCGCTGGAGTCCATACTCGATGTTATCGCCCCTGACTCTGCCAAGGCTACTCCCAGACGGGGTTTCGCCCTCGGCTCATAGACGCTCCTGCACAGCGCCCTCCTGAGGCTCCTGGGGGCGCGCAACCCTTCTAGAAGGATCTTGTAGGCGGCGGCGGTGCTGCCGAAATGCCCGGTGACTGCGACGAGGTCGCCAGGGGATGCCCCAGATCGCTTTATCAGGTTCCTGGCGGAGCCCACGGCAAACCCGGATATTATGAGATCCCTCGCCTCCCCTACGTCCCCACCCAGCACCTGTGCACCGTAGCCCTTCGCGGCAGAACTTATCCCGGATATGAGATCCCTCAAATCCTCCTGGGGATAATTCCTGGGCAGCCCCAGGGAGAATAGGAAGGCCGACGGGCGTGCGCCCTTTGCAGCTAGGTCGCTTACATTCATAGCGACGGCCTTCGCCCCCATCTGGAAAGGGAGCATGCCCCTTGGCGCATCCGTCATCTTGACAAACATGTCTGCCTTCAGTACAAGGTAGCTGCCGTCATTTAGCAGGATCGCGGAGGCGTCGTCCGAGGGGGGGAGGACCTGACCGGATAAGTGCCCGTCTTTTTCCATTATGGACCATATGAGCTCTATGACGCCCCTTTCTCCGAGATCTGAAACGCTTATCATTTTGCAGACCTGTGAATATTATGGGTCAGGAGGTTTTTGAAGAATTCCCCGCCTGACCATTAAACGCAACGCCCTCTGTGGCTCAGGGTCACGTTTTGACCTCGAGGATCAAAATATACGGTCGGCATTAATGGAAAAGGGACGCAGGCTAGTTTGGCACACTCACATACACAGAAGAATTTATCTATTAATGGAGGCATCAATTTTTAAATACCAATTCGGAGAGGGAATCTCAGAGCCTCAACTCGGGCCCCAGTAGCTCAGCCCGGTAGAGCGACGGTTTCGTAAACCGCTGGTCAGGGGTTCAAACCCCCTCTGGGGCTCCACCAAAATGAAAAGGCTTAATTAAAAGTTTTGGAAGGGTGTTTTGTGCTACTTGACCATTAGTTCGTAGAGTTCGATTGCAATTTTAGACCAATCCTGGCGCTTTCATTGACACTCTCCACGGCTGAAGCCGGGAGATTCTTGCACACAGCCCCTTCAGCGCTCAGGGACACATCTGTTTCAGCATTCGCCCCTTCTTTGCTCAGGGGCTATCTGCAATGGGTGTGCCACCACCCAGTTAANGCTACCTNNATGGAGGTAGCCTATATTTNATGGTTGTATCTCTGCTCGAACCCCTCCCACCCAGTTCAGTCCGGAGCCTTATTCGAGCCTTCGGACATCCGGACCACACCAGAAAGTACTAATAATTATAAGAAAATATAAATCTAGNGGCGATTCATCCCACGGTTAAAACCGTGGGCTTTCTCGCCGAGTGCATGTAAGGCTCTAATACCNACGGGGCGTTGGGTATAAGAAATAATTACCAGTGTTGCCGGATGGGCAGCATGCAATTTTTTGATTCTTGATACGCGCTACCATGAAATTAATTTCAACGATTCCCTAAATTTAAGGTCAGAAAGCAATTTCATATATTTGGCATTCATTAACT
>JGI24721J44947_10007344_pt1 | contig 14624 bp, 13 predicted proteins | sample YelNatPaOPGAMG01_FD_44947 | JGI IMG/M metagenome (IMG submission 44947)
AAGCGAGGAAACGTTTTTGGCCGACGGAACGATGACGAGACTGCAGAGGCGCAGAGGGCAAGAGTTTGAGGAATCCTTACACTGAGGCGGTCAACCAGCGGCAATGCATGCATGGACTTCGTGAACCGAGACTTGTACACCGTCATCAATATCAGACGACGTCTAGCGCTGAAGACGAGACCTGCGGAGCTGACGTGATCTGACTTTGTGGGCCGGCCTCTGCTGCATGAAGTGTTCAGGGAGACGCCGAAACCGATACCTGGGGGCAGGTCGAAAAAGCCTGCGAGNTGTCTACGCGTGGATATTAGTTTTCACTCGCAAGAACAGANACTAGTTCGATCCATTCTCCGTAGTCCGGCCGGCTCCATCCGCGCTGTTTTTGATGGAGAAGGACGGATGCATCGAAGCGGATGCTACCGAGTACGCGACTGCTGACGATCGCCAGGCACCATTCAACAGCTCTGCTTGGAATACCGTGATGCTGTATCCATTTAAGAACGGATTCTCATTTAAAAATAGAGGTTCAATCAGTTTGGTGGTCTTTCGGGTGCCGAGCCTATCGCAGGTTCTCGCTGTGGTGGTAAAAGCTCCTCCACTGCCGCTGCTTCTGAAGCCAGAGTGACTGTGCAGCGCCTCGACGTCCGTCTACTCGGAGCGGATCTGGGTATGGCGCATGCACCAAAGGGTGTGCGCTACGCTCATGTTCGAAGAAAATGCAATAGGTNCACTGACACGCTCGAACACGTTCAAGTTTTGGTCTCTTCCAACAGACATCAACACCAGCCTTTGCATGCTTTTTTGGGACTGCTCCGGTTTCCCGTCTCTGGTCTCGGGCTTTGAATATGCTGAACGCTTTTTCTGTTTCAACACCGTGGTCAGCGGTCGAAGAAATGTTGATAGCTACGTTGAAGCACCGATTTTGTTGCTTTCGGCTGTTGCCGATGCATTTGATGTACAGGCGGAAGTTGCGATCCACGTATAGTTTACCCTTTTCATCTTCTTTGTATACTGCATCGGTGCGCGCTTCGGAGCGGTGACACCGGGCTGTGTTCGGCTGCTCCGCCACGTCTATAACCAAACGCTTTCTTCCGCGGGCGCATATTATGCCATGGGGATACATGTTTCATCACTCAGTGCATGCCCTCGAAGGGTGCAGAAGGCTCCTTTCGATGCACTCTTCTGTTTCCTCGCCCGACGCCGTCGCTTAGGATCACGGATTTTTTTCTAGGCTATTCACTGGGCGAGTACGCTGTCCGCTGCATACACAAACACATGTTGTTCCATTTGACACGGGATTTTTGGTGCACGATGCTGTCTTTCATGAAATAAGCATCGAACGAAAAATCCAGGCTACAGAACAAGTCGAGAAATTCCGCCCGGTATACACTCCTTTCATTCAAAGCGGTGACGCACNCTCCACTNAAAGCGATCGCTGCNGGGACTTATCTACGAGCCCAAGACCCTTATCCATATAAACAGAAGAGACGGGCGCCTATAGGGGCATGTTCTGTAAGAAGCATCGTGCTTCTATGGTGGAATTCTCTTTCGTTGGCAGCCACCAGGAGAGGACCATCCGTCTTTCGATCGGAATCGATTACTTGACGTGGCAAATTCATTAAACGCTCGGCATCAGCCTGTGAACAAGATGATAAGGCTCGACCTCGAGTACTTTTTCGCATTTCAATCCAGCGACGCGAATTTCTGCGCACACGAGTTACCCTGGAAAAGAAGCATTGAAACAATGAAGAATACTTTATGTGGCGATGCTATACACGAGGAAAGGAGCAGCGTAGAGGCTTGCAGGCATGGACTGGATGATGATATCACTTAGTTTACGGACCCTGGTTCGAACGCGTCGCGAATCATCTTGATTCGGATGACGCAACGAATCCCAGCGGCACCGCGGCGAGGGGCCACTTGGAAACCACGACCGAGAACACTTAAAATTACGTACGAGCACGGTAAGCTCGAATTACTGGTCTTGGAATGTCGAGTGTGAAGATCTAAAATAAAGTTCGAAAGAAATGGCAAGACAGGGGAGGGCGAGCGTTTCAGCTTCTAATTTTTATCAGACACGGGCATAGCCCGCAGGGCTAACGTCCAGAGCGGATGCTTTTCGTGCGGCCGGTGTGCGACGCTTCACGCAGTGCTGGAGCAAGTTTCTCGACATTTCATGATATATCTGAAACTTGCGAAAACAAGTGACTGGCTTTGATGCAAGACTACCATAAACGAGTCCCAAGCCACTGTCGCTGGGGCCGCGAGCACCACGCCTCGTCAGCGCCCAACAGACTCGTTTCCCTTATGATTTCTTCTTCAATGATATCACGCAAATTGCGGAAAAGATGTGCCTGTTGCGTCCCATGACCATGACTTTGCGCCCGTCACAACCCGAAAACATGCTTCCAGAACATCACGTACTTGTCTGGAGGTGATATGGCGATGCCGCAAGTGCGTCGAGTGCCCAGGTGCTTCTCAAGGATCCGAGGCAGCGCATCGCTGTATTGAGCAGCNTCATGAAACAGAGACATTCCACGTTTCCACCGCTCGGTACGGACCACGTATGTNCGTGAATGCGATGCCAAGTAGAGCTCGTTCGATTTGCGTGCTGCACGGAAAGCGACGCGTCAAGCAAGCATGTTGCACATGCGTTATCCCATCAGCGACAAAAGACCACAAGCAGCGACTGCTCGCTGCACCTCTGCCCTGTTTGCAGGATGCGCAGCACGTAGCCCGCCTCGCATGTGAACGCTGAGATCGGTGCGCACCTGTACGCGTCATGCAGGTGGTGCAGATCAGGGCAAAATTCTAGATACATCATTGCATCCGGTTTTCCGGTGATTTTCACGAAATCCACGCCAGATTCACGTCCCACGCTCTGCGGCAAGTGGATTCCAGANGNATATGGCGACGCGCTTGACCGCATTGCTCGCACGCTAGGGAGAGACTCGTCTTACACGGGGATTCCATCCNCTTCGCTAGCCTCCGACGCATATGCTTCATCGCGCTCTCCCTAGACCCAGTGAGCGCTTTANCAGCCTCCNGATTGGAATTGAACGACGGACCTGCCAAAGTTCTAGCTCCACCATAATGGATCTCCAGCATTGAGAATGCCCATCAGCGACCCGAGCGATGCTCTGCCATGGCATGCGATGCCATCATCCGATCCCCGTACGGAAAAGCTTTTCTGTCGTCACCTTGTATCCGCACTGGCGCTATGGACGCGAACGCGGGCGCCCGAGGCACACACTCGGCGCACGATAGAACTTGAGCAATAACCAGTACCCTCGAGGGGAACGTATCGGTAGAGGAACTTGAACGTAGTGTGAAGCATGATGGATGCTTTCCCGAATGCCAGAGCGCATCCCGCAATCGGGGATCGCTGGTCTCCGCTGTGTCTACGTTCGATGAAACAAAACAAATGCGACATATATAGACGGACATACCCTCCAGCGACGCCATCCGCGGATCACCCGAAAAACGGCGACACGGCGGGGCATGACGGCGTCCGCGCACCGATCACTGTACCAGCGGCGCTTGACCTGAACATCACTCTTCGTGTGTGTTTGTGGGTGACGCGTGCATCTGGTGTTCACAGACCGCAACAAAACGCAGTCAGTTCGAGGACGTCCAGCACGACTGGCGTACTGAACAGCTTCGTCTTCGTTTCGTGAAGGACAGGTAACCTCATTCAAGACGAAAGTGCGCTGGTTATCGAACGGAGTCGTTCTCGTTGGAATTCGACGTTCCGGTTGACGCTGCCAACGGAAGCGTACGTTACAAGTCTGACGCTAAAAATTTACGCTGCAACGATCACGCAAAGTGCGTGACGCATACGCAATTCGTTTCAAGAAACAAGTCTCTTCTGTTCAACGAGCTTATCGCAATGAATTCTCACGTCGACGGTGCCTCTTTCGCAGAGACCGAACGGGCTGTGAATGGCGGCTCCGAGTGGTCGCACCTGAACGGTGACGTCCACGCCAGCACCTTCGCAGTGAAGGTCGGGTTGGCGCAGATGCTCAAAGGTGGTGTTATCATGGATGTTGTGACCCCAGAGCAGGCACGAATCGCAGAGAACGCCGGTGCTTGTGCAGTCATGGCGCTCGAACGCATTCCGGCGGACATTCGGGCACAGGGACAAGTTGCGCGCATGAGCGACCCCGGCCTGATCAAACGAATCAAAGCAGCAGTGTCTATCCCGGTCATGGCCAAGGCACGCATTGGGCATTTCGTGGAGGCCCAGATCCTCGAAGCTTTAGGAGTGGATTACATCGACGAGAGCGAGGTGCTAACCCCCGCCGATGACCTGCATCACATCAACAAGCACAAGTTCCGTGTGCCGTTCGTCTGCGGATGCCGCAATCTCGGCGAGGCTCTCCGTCGAATTCAGGAGGGTGCGGCTTTCATTCGCACGAAGGGCGAGGCCGGTACCGGAAACGTAGTCGAAGCGGTTCGCCATGCGCGGCAGGTCGTGGGCGAAATTCGCCGGTTGCAAACCATGGATGATGACGAGCTCTTCACGTACGCCAAAGAGATTGGGGCAAGCTATGCCCTGGTGAAACGTACAAAAGAAATGGGCCGGTTGCCCGTGGTCCAGTTCGCAGCTGGTGGCGTCGCAACGCCCGCGGATGCCGCGCTTATGATGCAACTCGGCATGGACGGCGTCTTCGTCGGCAGCGGCATCTTCAAAAGTGCAGATCCAGAGAAACGCGCACGTGCGATTGTGAAGGCGGTGGCCAACTACAATGATCCCAAGATTTTGGCGGAAGTGAGCGAAGACTTGGGCGATGCGATGGTGGGCATTGAGATGGACAAGCTCGTACAGAAATGGGCAGCTGATTCGCGGCACAAGGCACAGTGAACAAGCAGCTGCATGCATGCATGCAGGTACTACTATTTTCGTATCCCACTGCAGACGTTGCGTAACTTGAACGCATAGTCCACAGCAACCCAGACTGGTTTCATGCGTAGCATTCGAGAATCACCGCCAGTGGAGGCAGCGAAGCGGATTCGCTACCCGGGAAAGGCTGCGGGTACCGGCGCGCATGTGCCTTGAGCACGCACGCGGTGCCAGGTTGCAAACGTGGCAGTCGGCGTGAGCGTTGCCCCAAAGTCGCTGAGGGATCCAGCATGCACGAGTGTCGGGAAAGTACGTCCATCTCGGTTGAAAGTTGTAGACAAGATAAAAGGCGATTTAAATGCTCCGGGGCGTTTGCTCAATGACTAGGTGCGTTTATCGCGCGTGCCAGAGCGCCACGCACTGGCTAGGCTCGCTCCAAGGTGTCCACGGCGCGAACTTCTCCAGCTTCTGCTGATTCTGGGTAATGCTGTAGGATACGCAAGCGCACTTCACGGATGGTCTCCAGTAGCGAGGCATTTCTGCGGGCTTGCATATCATTGGAGAGCAACGGTGACTCTGGATAGAATCGCTGAAGCAGCTGTCGCCACCAGAGGTAGCAGCGATAAGCGTTCAGGTCGGGGTGCACTTCACCCCACTTAATCTCCGAGACATCACGCGGCACCCGTCGCATTCCATCTGGAGTAACGAACTTTTCCAGAACGCCGAGAAACTGCAGATTCAAAGAAGCGGCACGGTGTGCGCTTCCCCGACGGCTAATGCGACGTGGATCCATATGGCGCTGCCATTCGCAACGGCACTGGAACTCCGAACGAGTACCTACATAGATAGCGATTCGCGTCCAGAATCCTTCGGACTCGGTGTATGCACTGCTGCGGCCTCGTTTCCGGGAAACCGCTGGTTTGCCGTTTCCTTCGAGAACGTCCATCGTTCGTGGATCTGTTGTGCCATCGAGTTGATCCGGACGGGTCGTTACATTCCCAAACTCCGACGCGGCAGCGGGCGCTTCACCGTATTTGCGCATCGCTTCAAGGAGTCGACGGCGCTCGTCAGGGGACCATCGGCCTCGCAGGCGGCCTCTGCTCTCAAACGACTGCCGCCACTTGTCCCGGCATGAGGAAGCGAAGCGGCCCACCTCCTCTGCGACTTTGGACCAACAGGGACCGTGCTGTTCAACAGCACGCTCCAACAGAGCCAGTTGTTCTTCGGTCCAATCACCGAGGTAGTTATTTCCAGCGTAGCGGCGGCGTGCCGTATCGTAGACCTGACGCCAGCTGCGACCAGGCACAAAAGTCGCGACGCGCTTCCAGATGCCACCCCAGTTGCGAAGCAGAACCTCTGAACCGGGAAGCTGGTGCGCACATGCTCTGCGAACTGCACGGGGTCGCGTCGCCAGCTCACTGAACTGTTGCGGGGTTGCTGGGAGCCCCAGCTCTGTGCAGACCGCTCGTAAGCCGTCTTCGAGTTGTTCCAGTTCTCGGTCCGTGAAGCGACCTTGCATACGAGGCCGACTCGCCCGCGCTTGCGAATCGCGTTCCTGTCTTGAGTCGCTGGGCTCGCGGCCCGTGCAAGCGTTATCAGCTGTCATGGCAGAAACCCGAGCGCCAACGCCTGGTGCGTGTGCTTCCAGTGTTGCACGTCGGCAGCGGTGCCGAGGCACCGTGCACTGCAGAGTCCGCCCCGAGGCACTCTCGCTGCGAGCTGCGTCTCTGGTGCACGACGAACCGCTCTTGGCGCGACACCAGCGCTCGACGGAACCGACGGGTGTACTTTCTGCAAACAACAGGCGTCCTGGTCGCTTCGCTTGGTTGTAGTGGCAAAACGCAGCGTGTCAGCTCTGAATACAAGCAGCCTCGCCCGCTTTCAAAGTTGCATGCTCCCTCACGCCGTTAAACGTTGATCAGCACGACACCCAACCCTGTCGTTGAATCGGATTCGTTTAGTGTGCCTGCTGCTACGAGGGCTTTTGTCCACTCGCGCTCTCCGCAACGTGCGTAGCCTCGTAGGCAGCGGGTGCGTTAAGTTGCATCCCGCGGCTGTTTCGCTACGCTCGCACGCCAGCGCTGCTGAGCAGCATATGCGAAGCGCCTCTTCGTCGTTTCTTCCAGGACTTGCGGCGGCGTTTGAACGCGAATTATTAAAAGATCAGGGGTTTGTCGTCCTGAGAGGGTTTCTGGAACCGAGCACAGTGCAAGCGCTTGGAGAGGAGGCGCTGTTTACGCTTCAGTATGAAGCGGATAGTGTCACGCACACTGGGGTTGCCGGGCACGGCGGTGTTATCGCGTGCTATGAAGCCTTGCCAGCGAGCACCATCAGCGCCGCTGATTATGTCACGAACTTCCGTTTGAATCCGAATGCAGACTCCACCGAGGTGCTCAGCGTGTCGAGGCGACTGGCGGCTCTGGCCGCTGAGGCGATCGCCTGTTGCTTCGGCTACACGGCGCTAACGGAGGTGTTTCTCTACAATGAGCAGTTTATTTGCAAGCCGCCCACACAAACTATTTACTCAGCGTTCGATATTCATCGAGACCGAGATTACGATGTTGAGGACAAGTTTGCGTCAGTGGTAGGCACTGTTGCGGTCTGGGCGCCAGTCTCTGGGGCGGTGTCTCGCTTAAACGGTGCGCTGTGCATGGTGCCACGCACGCACGAAGCTGCGTTTCTGGCGTTCCTGGAGCGTTTGGGCGGCTCGGCGAGTCGGCCGAGCGCTTTCGTGACTGAAGCGCTCTGCAAGGCGCTGATGACAAGTGCAGAGGCGCCAGTGGCGGCATCGCAGGCGTCACTACTTATGCTCAGCCCGGGCGACGTTGTCGTTTTTGCGGACGACGTCTGGCATTGGTCGTTGCCTTATCGACTGGAAAGCGGCGGCCAGGTGCCAGAGTGTCCACAAGCACCCCGTGCATCCGTTCTCCAGTCTCGTGTCGCTTGGATGGCTCAATACTCAGGCGATGTCATTCGCTCGAGACGTCGTGGCGGTTCTCCAGCGGCGCTTGCCGTGCGCTTGCCGCTAGGCTGCGGAGAATCGCCTCTGCCCGGAAGGAATGAGGATGGATCGAGCCAGCACCACTGTACGAACGTACAGACATAGACAATTCGATGAGAACATTTTCAGGCTAGGAATTTCGCATTCACTTACAAACAGAGGACTATTTAGGGAACTCTGGATCATCGGCAGAGACATCGACTTGTCGTTTGCCCGCACGACTCAGTCTCCGCAGGGTCACCTGTTGATGACGCCACTCTCGCATTGGCATTGCCGGGAAGCCAGCGTACACAGCATGACCCGGTGCATTGCGCGTGAGCACGCTATTCGCGGCCACATCGACATGGTCACCGATTTCGAGGTGATCAACGGCTCCGCTGCGTCCTCCGAAGCGGCAGTACCGACCGATTTTGGTGCTCCCCGCAACACCGGCTTGCCCGCAAATAAATGTATTTGCGCCAACTTGAACGTTGTGACCAATCTGAACAAGGTTATCGATTTTAACGGCATCCTCAATCAACGTGTCACGCCAGCTGCCCCGATCAATGCACGTATTGGCCCCGATCTCAACTTCGTTACCGATGCGCACACTGAGTTCTTGGGGCTTTTTCCGGACTTTGCCGGTCTGTTGGTCAACTTCGAAACCAAATCCGTCCTGACCGATAGCTACCCCGCTATGAATCACACACCGGTCACCGATATCGCAGTTCAGCAACGTTACGTGGTGGTAGATGCAACAGTCAGCGCCGACGGAAACGCCAACGCCAACAACGGAGTGAGCACCGACGCGGGTCCGAGGCCCGATCCGTGCACGCGCCATCACGCACGCGAAAGGTTCTAAAATAGCGGAGTCATCCACTTGCGCTGTTATGTCAACGACTGCATAGCTGCGCGTTAGTCGGTACTCTCCCTCCATCCATAAACGAACGTGAGCCCGTGTCAAGTCCGCGGCAATAGCTCGAGCGCAACCGATGGCCTACGCTACACTGCGCGATCTGGGGTGCCGACGCGGCCGCCGCAATGACTGCAAGTCGCTTCTCCGGGCGATGATGAGGTATTGGAAGGAGAGCTCACCGGGAGCTAGGCAGGTAGGTAGGCAAGTAGACGGACACTGAGACGCTGGAACGTCGAAGTAACCAGTGACGCGGATTGCATATGATCTGCAGCGCTGTAGGTGTCAGTCTTCTTGTGTATTGGGCGTGTGCGCTGTCGCTGACAGTTGGCAAAATCTGGAGTACGCGACTTGACGCGTGGACCCGGTATGGCGGCCTACGGCACAGCGAAGACGATACCCTGGACCAACGGAAAACGCAAAGGCGTTGGGGCACGCTTTCTCGTGCGCAGACTTTCCGCGCATTTTACTTGGTAGCCTTCATCTGGAACGGCGCTTTGCTCTACCACACACGACTTGCGAACCTCTGTCGATATAGTGCGCGAAGAGAACAGGTCAGCTGTAGCTGCGCAACTGCGTATGGTTGGGTAGCGACCCTGTTCCAAGTGCACACCCTGCGACGTCTCGGTGAGAGCTATTTTATCCATAGCTTCACCGAACAAAAACTTCCGCTCGTCCTTACTGCCGCCGGGCTATCTTTTTACGTATCTCTGCCGATACTCTGGGTGTGGGGTCGGAGCTGCTGTCATCATCATGGCCAGTGCCTGAGTGATCTAGATCTGCTGCCGGCGCTGCACATGCGGAAGCAAAGCACAATACCGCTCACGTTGCTTCTCATCTGTTTCAGTGCCGCCAACTTTGCGCAATTCTGGGCACACTACGAGCTTGCTCGAGTTCGCAAGGCGCACAAGCGCCCACGCTCTCACTACGCTGTACACGACGCTGTGTCGTGTTCTCCGAAGTACGCGATTGTGACGCGGGGGTTATTTCGCTGGAGTACGTGCCCCCATTATCTCGCTGAAATACTGATCTATGGCATTCTGATCGGCTATCTGGTCGTTTCGGGGTGCGTGGGGCTATGCGCCGCCCTGCCTGGCATGGTGATGCTTTTCGTGGCCACCAATCTGGGCCATACAGCGGTGCTCAGCAAGGAATGCCTCAGGCGACGTTATCCGCTCGTGGAATTTGTTCAGAAACGTCCAGCGCTGGTCCCGTGTCTCCTCTGAGTATACCCAGTGGTATCGAATCATGGGATACCATCATGATGTAATCGTTGCTCAGGGAGATCGTTCCCGATGTATAGATAAATATGGCGCTCCAGCTTTGCGGGACCGTTGACTCGTGGTATGCGATTACCTTGCTGCAAGCAAGAATCCGGCACCTTTTTTCTAGATACTGATGTTTTTGCAGTGGAAGATGCCAGTGTTTCAGCAGAATACGAACATTAAGTACGAAACAGTTTTCTCGAAAAAATCGCTCGAAACCAATCCGCCGAAAGCTCCAAAATTACGAGACATTTCCGAATACTGATCGAGGCGTTCAAGTATCGCGGGAGAAGGCGCTTGTGCGCATGGTCTCTGGTCGAATCACACCATAGCAAGCCTCTCATCTTCAACTGCATCGCCATCTGATGCTCGATCAGCGTGCCCTTCGCAATCTCGTGCATCCAGCTCTGTTTCACTGTTCGCTTCTTCTCTTCCTCTTCCAGCATGCACAAGTGCTCGTGGTGCGTGTATGCCGTCCTGAACGCATCGATGGAAATCTTGCGGAATCGATTCCTCCACTCTTGGTACACTCTGGTCAAGGGAGCAAGAGTGCAGCCCCTGAGCGTCACCGCACGTCCAGAGCTATAGTCTGTCACTGAACGACGCAAATTTTCGGGGACTTCCTTTTCCAGCTTATTGAATAAGACAACGAATGCATGTTACTTGCCATCGAGCAACCGCAACCGATCGCCACCCAGCACGATCTCATGAACTCCTGCCAAACATCGTACGCATGCGGCATTTGGTCGCTCATTTACGCTCTGAATGAAGCGTACAGAGCGTACGGCTCTCCTGGATTCGGTTTTCAGTGCATCGAGATGAGTCCTGACGCCATCATCCCACTTGTTGGTGTGCCTCGTGGCGTTCATCATGCTCGGAACTCGATGATACCGACCTCTGGAGAATCAGGTCGTTTTGCATCTTCTGTCCCGAGCGTCACTTGACGCACGAAAACTTGATGAGAAAATTCCGGAGAAATGTGTAAAGCTGGCAGCCCTACGTCCGCAACGCATGCGAACAGTTGGTTGACGAGGTGTGTCAAGGCGCGGGAAGCCGGGCGAGCCTTCCTCGAGTGAGCAGCTCAACGGCTCGCAATGATGCCATGCACCCCACGTTTCGGAGGATGCTCCCAATATCTTTGATTCAGTAGAGGGTTCTTGACACCGGTTCCAGGCTGTTCTTCCCGCTCAAACAAATCTTCCTTCCTGTCCCTCGTTGTTCACTTTTCTGAAAATTCCTTCTCCTTCTCCATCTTGCTAGCTTTCTTCTTCACCCGCCAAAGTGACACAGATGTTGTTGAGATACTGGATATCCGTTTTATGGGATTCAGACGCTCTGGGAAAACGTTGGGACTGAGCCTCGCCTGCCCTACGTACGCATCTTCGATTCCTCAAGTACCTTTACATTACCTCCTCCGTGGGCAGCCCGAACTTGAGCGCATGCGCGCCTTGCTGCTGCCTGCCACGCACATGCAGGACACATTCTTTTACGTAGAGTTTCATAGGATCCATTTTGGGTGCACGACATTCTCGCTCATGACTACATGAAGCGTACTTCATCCACCTGCTGACCGTAGAATGACGCACATTTAAATGCCAGGCCGCTTGTTCGCATGCGGGCAGCGACATCCTACAGTCTTTCAGCGACCTCTCTCCAATCTAAAGGATAGATTCCTTTTATGGAGTAACTGCGAGAAACACACAAGTACATGCAAAAAGTGCATGATGTTGCAGGCGTTCTGCGGAACGCACGGCTCCGAGTTTAACCCACGACGCCTGCAGACACTGTGACCACTGTNGACTTCGGTGCCGGAGCCACCGCTCTACACCGTGTCTGAAGCTAGTTCCCAGGTGGTGGAAGCAGTGAACATGTGCTAGGATCAACTGCCGTAGCCAGGGTGCTGACCCATCTCATACCGCATGCCCGGTAAGTGCTGGCGACTCTGCCGCTTAGGCTTACGAGCAAATCGCTCCAAACGATTGCACTCGGTTGACTGGCAGGTGCGATGTACACGAGCACCCCAGTGACGCCCTTTTCGCAGCGAGGTCGCCGCAGTCGTCGCGTGTACACAGCCTCGTATCAAGCGGATCCCATGAGCGCTATTGGCGATGCGGTCTCCGAAAAACTGGTGTCCCCAGGCGCCTGCAGATCGATCTCACGAAGCAGCGTTGTCCCGATCATTTCCTTCCGATCCAGCGGCTGCGCCATTCGGATCAGAAACTCTTGAATGATACCCAACGCCATGTCGGTGCTGAGGTCCACTTTGCCCTCATCGAGATGGCTCTGAATCCATAGCGGCAGTTTGCTCCGATTCTGCGCCCGATTATAGCGACGATCTGCCAGAATCATGAGTCCGTAATCCACTTTAGAACGGATAACCCGTCCCATGCATTGCGCAGCCTGTCGCATCGCGTCAAACGTTAAAAAGTCACCCTCGCGTATCTGCAGGTGCTCGCGAAGAAACTCCAGCCGAGCGCGCAGGACACGACTTTCTGTGTACTGGAACGGCACGCCGATTATGACGACGCAGCGCCCATAGTGTCGGTCAAAATCGATTCCTTCAGCAACTTTTCCCCGAGCAACGCAGAGAAAGATCGCTCCTCGGCCGCTATCACAAGCTCGTCGGTAGTTCTCCAGCGCAACCGAACTCTCAAAAATGTCCGGCGTCTCGATGAAGACGAGCTTGTGCTCTAGCAACTTTTGAATAATNCCCATCTGGTGCCACATCTGCACGACGCTTTCCAGATAAATGTAACTCGTGAAAAATCCAACGACGCCATCTGGTACGANGCTGGCCAGCTCGACCAGTAGCGCACCATAGTTGCGAATGACGCTCGGATCTCTGCGGCTATCGTATTTGCTGCTGATCGCGATCTGGTCGGAGCCGCGGGCGATCACCATCGGACAAATGGACGCCCGGTGCAGCGATATGTTCAGCGAGTGTGCGACCGCAGGTCGGAAGCCCAGGATACGCGCATAGAGATCCAGGGGTGAGATCGTTCCCGAGGTCAGAATCACCGACTGGAAACGGGTGAAAATTGGTCGCATCCCGATAGAGGCATCCAGACAACTCAATTGCAAGACAGGATCCGGCACGTTCGGGGCGCGCTCATCGTACGGTTCCATGATCACGGAAAAGCCCTGCGAATAGGTTCCAAGCAGCGTTGCAAAGTGTGCAAGCTTTTGGAGCGACACAAAATCGCGAACATTGCTGATTTCCAGCGTTTGCAGCAGTGACGCAAGCCGATCCGAACAAAACCGCAACGGTTTCGAGTCAGGGATCTGAACTGACGGCATCAGAGCATGGAGGAAATTCCGAGGTGTATCCTGGGTCACTTGCGTCGATCGCATNCGTTGTCGGAAGAAATCGATCAATCGAAGCAGAAACAAGAGAAAGTGTTCACCTCGTCGGATATTGCCCGGGATGGTCTCCTGCAAAACATCTTCTGGAATGACGGGCGAGGCTTCGATTGTGAAGGCGTCCACGTCCGCGGGCCGTCGAATGCCTTGTAGGATGCGACGGTATTCCTCAAGGAGACGCCTTTCGTCATGTGTTCGAATTTCTTGGATCCGATTGCGCAAGCTTACAACGTTTGCTTGAGCACGTCGCAGGTCGTCCAGTCGAAGACTCACGCTCAGCGCATCGATGCAGACATTATCGATATTGTGTGCCTCGTCGAAAACAACGATACACTCACGGGAGAGTTCTCGCGAAATGAGGCCTGCAATCTTCGGATCCAGCAGGTACTGATAATTGTACACAATCACATTGGCGAAATTCATGGTATGTCGAACCGTGTAGTAGGGGCACCAGCCCCGCTCTCGACCGATCTGGAGTACCTTCTCGAGCGTGTAGATCCCCGAAGGTAGGATCGCATCGTTGCCTTCCCGTCGATAGCCCTCGTAGAACTGGCATAGCGTGGTGGGTAGGTCTTCAAGGTCGGGGTTCTTCTCAAACCGAGCGATTGCGGCCGAGTGAGATTCCCGAACCCAACTCGCGGTGAGTGATCGGCAGAGCGAGTCGGCCTCTTCGCGACTCTCGGCCTTGGAGACTGCCGACTGCAAACACAGGTTCCGTCGAGTTGTGAGGCCTACCGCCAAGACCGCGGCAGCCTGGTCGCGTTTCCCTGCCTTTTCAAGTTGCGCGTCGCGGTACCTGATCACGACCTCCAGCTCAGATAGGACTTTCTCCAGTTCTCCAACAGTGCGCGTGCAGTAGATCAGCTTCCTAACCTCTCTGTGGGCAAGCTGGTACGAGGTGATGAACGATAAAAGGGTCACCGTCTTTCCCGTGCCGGTCGGCATTTCAAGAATGCAGTGCCCATTCGAGTCGAGCGCACGCTTCAACTCGCGCATATACGCGTACTGCTCAGGATAGACGTAGTCGTAGGGAAAGTAAACCTTGACATTCTCTACATTGAAGATCATCCCGCAGAGAATGCAGGTCTCTATTTAGAGCCTTGTTGAGCTGGTGCTTAAAAGCACAAACGACGCAGCATGAAGACCAAGTGTGCAGCATAGAGTCCGCGTGAGCCGCACGTCCCGCATGAAGCGCGATTCCCTGCGTCCACGAGTGGTGTCTTGGAACGGATCCATCGAAAACTTGAAGAATGCTCGATTTTTAGC
>JGI24721J44947_10007348_pt1 | contig 14622 bp, 18 predicted proteins | sample YelNatPaOPGAMG01_FD_44947 | JGI IMG/M metagenome (IMG submission 44947)
CGGTAGCCGTCCAGAACGATCTTCTCGCCCTCGACGGAGAGACCCAACTTTCTGACGGGTCCGCCCGCCTCTGTGACCTCCGACATGGAGCGCATCAGGTCTCTGATGGCCCTCGCCCGCTCGACATGCGGGTAGAGAACACCTTGGATGAAGAGGGCTGGTCCGTCTGTGATCTCCGCTCTGAGCGGAGCGGCCACTTGGTCTTCCGGGTTATGAGAGTGGTTCCAGTTGAAGTAGCCCGATGCCAGGAAGGGTCGAAAGTCGATCCCCTTCTGGACCACAACCTCGCCTTGGATGTCCCGATCCTCCGTGGAGGCGATGCCGTAGAAGACCCACTCCCGAAGCTCCTCCGGGATGTCCTCGGCTGGAGCGGCTTGGGACTTCGAGAGAGGAGCCCCGTAGAGCGGCACGGTGAGGGTGAATCGCTCACGGGTCTCCAAGCGAGTGACCTCCTAGTACGCGAACACAATGGTGAAGTTCTGACTGGCGGCAGTCGAGGCGACCGTGAAAGTCACCTCTCCGCTCGCCACGCTGACTCCCCCATCGGCGACATAGGCATTGCCCTGGACGGAGAACAGGACGGCATTCGCAGCAGTCGTGACGAGACCGCCCGTTTCGGACGTGACGGTGACGGTCGTACCGGCGGTGGCGTTCGTCGTCCCCGTGACCGTTCCCGTGCGGATGATCGCCCCTGATGTCGCCCCTGCGAGAAGACCCGTTCCCGAGGTCGATCCGTTCGTCAGATCGTAGAGGATGTCCCCTACATGAGCATCGGCGAAGGATCTGGGGGCCGGGTGACGGTCGAGCATCAGACGCTGGCCGTTTGTGATCGGCAATCAATTCACCTCTTTGTCGTTTTTCATTCGTCGGAAAGCCTCCTCAAAGTGAAGGCTCATGGACCCCTTCAGGGGTACAAGGGTGGATCGGGCGTAAGTGATGGTTTCGGCCACCGAGGGGCTGATCGCGACCTCACGGCAGAAGGAGCACCACACCGCCGGGACATCGATGAGAAAGAGGCCCCGCTTGGCGTTCTCCGTCAGCACGGAGGTGGGCGACCCTGGGCGACCGTCCTCTCCCTGCATCACATTCACCGTAATAGGGAACGAGGTCATCGGTCTCCCGCATCCGGGACATCTCACAGAACGGTGGCGGTCAGGCCGCCGAAACGCTTGCGAATGGCGATCAGGTTCGAGTTGCGGCCCTGATCGTCACCGTACAGCCATCGCCGATACTCTCTGGCGAGCGAGGCTCCTGGAAATCCCTCCTCGAAGGCCACGTCCTCCACCACCTGATCTCTGGAGATCCTGCGAGACTTCGCGCCCCCGGCGTAGGAGAGCCCCGCCTGCTTGATGAGATCGAGAGCCCCTCGCTTGGCGATGGCCTCCCGAACGATGGCGTAGTCCCCGTCGAGCGTCCTGAGACCCGATGTGATCCAGTAGTGCCAGAAGGACGGAATGTGGTTGTAGATGAACAGAAACTGAAGCATGGCGGACTCATAGAACTGCCATGTCACGATGGCTCCGTTGGAAGGGACCAGCTCCAGCTCGCCGTTCATCTCATTCCACACGATCCAGTCGAGCGTGATGTCCAGCGTGAGGGTCGAGTTGAAGTACCCAGTCAGGTTATGGACCTTGACGAGGCGCTTGTACGGCATCTGCACGGACATCCAGCGCATGAAATCCTTGGGGCGGTAGTACGAGACGGGGATGGCCGTCACATCCGCCCATCCGGTGAGAACGTTCGTCTCCGGTCCCTGCGCCAGGGTGTTCGGGTCCGTAGCCACATAAGTCGGCTCGGCGAAGAACCAGATCTTCTGCTCGACACCGTTCTGCCCATAGTCCAGGAGACGCTGAACCGTCTCGGTCGTTATCGGGAGATCGTCCACGATGAGGTTCTCCTGAGTGTCGGCGGCTGGCATGAGTTGCGAAACCGTCTTGACCTCGATGAACTGCTCGTTCGACGCGTCCAGAAGAGACAGACGGGAGACGCCTGCCGGAACCGTCACAGTGGCTCCGCCGTTCCAGGAGAGCGTCTGAGGGTTCGCCTTGTAGACGAGGGTGTAGACGCCCTTCAGATGGTAGTCCGGCACACGCTCCACCGTGACGCCGGTGACGATCTGAGGCTGTCGAACGACGCCCACCTGGGACGTGGACCACAGGTTCACGCCGTTCAGCCACACGCTTCGCATCTCATCGGTCGTCACGACCGAGACGCGAAAGGTGGGGGAGGCGACGGTCCCGGAGATCCCGGTCGCGCCTGCGGCCTGCACCTGATAGAGACCGTGCCGAGCGACGTTGATCCCGTCCACGTCCGTGCAGTCGGAGAGAGGGATGACCTGCGTGTAGGTGGTCTGCCCAGCCGACAGGGTGACGTTCGTGGTCCACACGATCCCGTATCCGTCCATGCGGACGAGGGAGAGAGCGAAGGTGTCGCCAGCTTCGGCTCCCTGGATGAGACAGGTCGCCGTCACGTCCTTGTAATTTGGGGAATAGATAGAATACTCGTCGTTGTCCACGAGTATCTGAAGGGAGGTGATTTGGATGTCTCCCCTTCAAGACTGGTAGATTCGGTGCGTCGGGTAAAGAGCGGTGAGAGTTTCCATGTCGGACTGGGTGATATTGCGGAATCGCACATAGGAGCCGAATCGGAGGACCTTGGCGGCCATAGTCATATACGACATGAACGAGTCCCAGAACGGCTGGCCTGTCTGAGTGACGCCTGTGAAGTCCAGGACAACCGGGCGGTCCCCGTAGGAGGTTGCATACCGTCCGACAGTCGCCCCATCAGTCCAGTCGAGAGTCGTCTTCCCCGTCAGACCCAGGACGTTCAGGAGGACGACCTTTCCGAACGTCTACACCACGTCCTCAAGCTGCTGACCGGGGAAGGCCCCCCGCTCGGCATGCTCGGACTTCTCCTCACGAGATGCCCTCATGCCATCCGGCAGATCTACGCCGATCCCCTTCTTCGTCCCCTCGTGAAGCTCGATGCCGTGCTTGGAGGCAAAAGCCTTGATACGACGCTTCACAGCGGCTCCGTGGTCGCTGTACTTGTCGGCGTTGCGCCTGACGTTGATGTAGTCCCATGCATGAATGATCCGCTCCCTGGAGGGCTTTCCCCCTTCGGTCAGCGGGTAGGAATGGTGCTCAGGGTCGGCGAAGGTCTCCTTGGAGCCGTACTCGTGCTCCTTATTACGATTGACCTCTTCCCAGTCCTCGGCGGTTCGGGCGTCGGCCATGACCGCCTCGCTCTCGCGGGCGTGGCGAAGGAGAGAGTTGGTGATCTCCATGGCCCTGCGCCACACCTCTTCGTTGCCAGCCTTCCTGAGCCACCCTCGGAAGCCGGTGTACCGACAACTCCTGTAAAAATCTCTAAATTCGATGCTCCTCACGCCCCTTCCGATGAATCCTCGATCCAGACTGATGCGCGGAATGCCCAGCGTCACTACGACTTGAGCCTAGGGTGTCTTATGGCCGTCACAGAGGGTCGCGCTCCCAAGAACTTCGACGGTCCCACCAAGCCTGCTCGTCTCTGGGCAGTCCGTCTCGGGTCTGGCGCTCGATGGTCTCGACAGCTCTGTGCAGATCCCTCATCTGGCGCGTCTTCTGTCTGTAATTGGAAGATGTCAGCCATCTCAGGAAATATATAATCCTGGCTTCGCCCAGTCCTACTCCGGGGAGATCGCTGTAATCCGGCAGCGAACCAGCAATCATCGTCTTCTGTGGCGCATCGATCCTCCTCTTCTGACGGAACGATCAGCCTTCCCCAGAAAGTCTCCTGCATCGAGCCGAAGGGTCTCCGGGGTAATGAGCGTAGGGGGCGTCCTCCGGGGACACGCCGCCCGGAACCATAGCCTGGATCGACGCCTCGTTGCGAGCGATGAATCGGGCGAACGACTTGGCCAAGCTCGGTCTGGGCACGTCCGAATCGTCAGGGGACTCCCAGTTTCCATGAAGATCGAACGAGGGAACCGAAGCAATTTTCGGCTGGCCCATAATGTGAGATGTCACGCTCCTTCAAACGATGTCTGAGACAATCTTCAAAATAACGGGGAAGATTTTCTAGACGCCTGCTACCCTGACCCCCATACGCACCCTGGGATTGGGTGATCCATCCTCGTCCGGGTATGCGAGGGACCATCCATCCTCCTCGTTCATGGTGCGAATCTGCGCCTCGGCATCCGTGTCGGCGGGCTGGTCCTCAGTGGGGTAGAGGCCGAGGTAGAAGTCGGCGAACTCGTCCACAAGGGCTCGAACGGTTCCTCCCTCTCGAAGGACCCGATAGAGAATCCGCCCGTGCCTATCGGTGATCTTGGCGTACCCAGCGGGCTGTCCCTCCCGAAGGGGAACCTCAAGGACGAACCGCTCTCCTGAGAGGTCAAACGGAACTCTGGCGGTCGATCCGCCTCGTGCCGACACCCCGACCCTGAGCCCTGCGGAGGCGTGGCGGATGTCGCGATCCATCCCGTCCCCGTAGTCCCGATGCTTCTCAGGGGCGTCCCCGTGCATGGCATCCGTCATCTCACGGGATCTGTACCACCCGATGAAGGAGGCGTTCTGCTGGGCCGCCGTCTCCCCGACGGGAGAGATCTCCGGTGTCTTTCGTCCCTTGTCGATCAGAAGTCCGGTTCGCATCAGACTTTTCCTCTTCTACGGTAGTTCTCCCGCGCTCTAGCGGGGTTGGGGGGATTCTTGGTATCCCGGTCGAGCTGCTCCGTGAGAATCCTGCGGACCATCTCACGGGGTTCTCCGACATATCCGGTCTTGCGACGGACATCCCGTTTCGCTCGGTCTCGCACCCTTCGCGACTCCCCAGGCTCCGTGGCGTCCTTCTCCGGTCGGCCCAACCCTCCAGAGGGCTTCCTGGCCTCGGCTCCCGGCTTTCTGCCATGAAACTTGCCGTCCGGTCCCTGATCGGGCTTTCCCGATCCGGCTCCCTCAGAGCCTGGGGCCTCTCCCATCATGACGGCCCGCTCGGACTCTGCCTCGATCAGATCGGCCTCCGACTTCAGGAGCGCCGTGGCGATCGTCAGCGGGTAGTCCCCGATCCCGGAGGGGAGCGGCTGAAGATTCTCGATCTCTCTGGCCTCGTTGATGGTCATGTATTTATCGACCTTCATAGCCGTCAGCTCGATGCGCTCGCGCTCTGACTGGCGCTTGAAGCCGTCGAAGATGAACTTGAGGTCTGGATACCAGCTCTTGACGATGGATCGGTCGATCCAGTCGGCGATACCCTGGATGAGAGAGCGAGCCCCGATGTCGGAATACTCGTCCAGCTCATCCTCCGCCCGGCTTCTGCCGGGGGATCGCATGGAGAAAGCCGCCATCCGCTTCTGTTGGACGCCCGTGATGTCCACATACTTGGGGTTCATCCCGTAGACATGGAGCTTCAGAAGCGTCGTGAGCTTCATGAGATCCAGGAACTGGGCCTCCTGCGGCGTGGCCCTGAGCTTATCGACCTGGATCTTGTAGTCAGGATCGGCAGGAAGGAAGACCGTCCGATGCCACGATCCGGGTCCCGCCTCACTGAACAGCATTCGCTTCGCGGACTCCAGGCCGTTCGGGTCGTAGTCGCCGAAGAGGGCGACGATGTTCTCTGGAATATTGGTGCGGAAAAGCTCCATGTTATACTGCCACTCGTTCACCCAGGCGGCCGTCAGGGACAGCGACTGTTGAAGGAGCGACCCCTGCCCGTAGGGAAGCTTGTTGATCCAGGTGGACGGCTGGCGCACATCGACCGAGATCTCGTCCTCCGTCCAGGCGGCGGTGATGGTGGCATCGACCTCCTGGACATAGGCGTACCGAGTCAGGTCGATGTGATGAGGGTTTCGCTCCTCATCCTCGGAGAACCTCTCGGCTGCGTATAGCCACTTGTCCGTGGGGATGGACCAGGGGTTGCGAAGGGCGTCCTCGTCCTTGAGATCCTTTTTCATGAAGGGATAGAGAACCTGAACGATCGGAAGAATCGTGGCTCCGTCCACCATCCAGTAGTCCCTGACTCGTCCCCGCCGATCCCTGGCCAGGATGAAGACCTTGCGGTCGATCGTCAGATCCTCTCGGGTGGCGATCGTCAGGATGGACTCGAACCCAGACGGGTACAGGCTCCGCACCATAGGAGAGGAGGCCGGATGACGGATGATCTCCTCAACCTCTCGGCATCTGCGCTCGTCCGACTCCGTAACGGTGTAGTTCGGGTCATCATACCTCTCGTGGACCACCCGCCAGCCTGGGGCGGAGTCCGGGTTCACACACCGAGCGGCCAGTTGCCGCATCTGCATGATCCTTCGGTTGATTATGAGCTGATCGATCTCAGAGTGGGTGTAGCTGTCCCGAAGGAAGGAGTATCCGACCTCGTCATCGGGCTTCTCCATAGCCCCGGTGGAATTATAGCCGGACATCCGAGCCCAGTCAGAGAAGAAGAGCCCCGCCGACAGCCGATTGAGTTTCCTGGCCTTCTCCAGAACGGTGATGGCGGCGTCCTGCGGAATGAGAAGCCCCGACTCGGACTTCAGGAATCCCGGAACGTCAGATCCTAACCGGGTGGTGGGAGCCGGGAAGGTGAATCCAGCCACCCTCTCAGCACCTCCAAAGTTTCAAGGGATCACTTGATCATGCGTCGGGCGCTCTTGATGAGACGGCTGTCGGAGATCTCTTCGCCCGTCTCGCTCTTGAGAAGGTTGCCTTCGACCAGAATCCGCTTGCAGTGCGGGCACCCTCTGGCCTCGCAGGCGATCGACGCCTTTCCCTTGCAGNAACAGTCCTTCTCGGGATCAGGGGCGTCGGACGCGAAAAGCACATGAGTCAGCATTCTAACCGACCTCGATGATCTGCCCATCAGGCAGCACGGTATGGGTCATGCAATAAACCTTGACAGAGGTCCAGCCCTCGTCGCGCATGAAGGTACACAGCGCCTCCATGAAATCCTCCGACTCGTCAAAGACCACGGAGGGAACCACGCCGACGAAGCGCTCCTGACTGCCCAGAAACGTGGTCAGAACGAGATTCTGAGCTGGAAATCTGGGGTTGGGGTCGGGGATGTCGAGGGTGGCCCCCGAAGCCCCCATGACTAGCGCCATATCAGACGTTCCTCTTTCTCGGCATATCCGGCGGAATGCCCCCTGCGCGCTCGATCCGTCTGCGCTCCAGCATCTTGGCGTGGCAGTCCCCGCAGATCGTTCGGATGGCTCTGAAGGCGGACGCCGGGTGCGATTTCACAAAGCGCCGTCCGTCCCTCGTCTGCTGACAGTCGTCGCAGATGAACTCGAACGGGGAGTCAACCGGCTGCCAAATCTCCGGGGCGTTCATCATCGCCAGCGCCCGACTGTAAAGCGGTCTCCTGAACTGCGCCGTCGCTCTCCACCGCCTTCTGCATGGACTGAGCGGCCTCTTCCAGAGCGTCCTTGATCTCCTCGTCCGACACGTTCAGGTGGGTCTTGAGGAGGTTTTCAAGGGCGGTCAGAGCCAGCGTCAGGCGCATGATCGGAACTCCGACCTCGGCCCGTCGCACAAACCCCACCTCGGGCGGAAAGCTGTCGATGCCGTCATCGTTGGAATCCTCGGCCTCGGCGATCCGACTGGACACCTGCTGGATCTCCTCGGGAGTCACCCCGAGCAGAAGTAGAAGAGTTCCCTGGGTGTTCGACATGCGAGCGACCGCCTTGAGATCAGACACGACCGTGTCATACTTCTCCTGAAGCTCGACGACGGCTCGCCCGAGCGTCTTGACGTTCTCCTGGATGCCAGCGATCCTGACGGTATTGAGATCGATGGCCCCGGAGCCCTTGAGCAGCTTGGATTCTTCAAACGATGACGGCACGGCTCGACTCTCCTTCCTGAGACGACGCGTGGCCGGGCGTGGACATAAGTGATATTCCTGCGATCCTCATGGCCATCTCCAGGGCATCAAGCATGTCCTCATGCTCTTCCGTGGGGTATTTGACGGCCTGATCGAAGAACGGGAAGAAGTCTCTGTGAATGCGCCATCTGAGCGTCCCCGACGGGTCATCGACGCCCGGCTCCCCATCCGAGGCCGCTCGGATGAAGAACTTTCCGTTGGCGAGATGGACATCCAAGGCGATGATCCGCTGCTGCTTGTGGACTTTGGTCTCCTGCTTGACGGCCTTGATCGGGATGGAAGCCTCCCGCAGAATCTGCTGGCGCAGAGCCCTCTGGTAGGCGACCTCCTCAATCCCGACCCTGAGCGGGCGGAAGTCCAGGTAATAATCCTTGACGAAGGCGACCTGCGAGGGAAAGTCCATACCTCTCCTGGCCTGTACATCCATCAGGATCACATCCCGGTCGTCCGTGACGCCGATGGTACAGGCGGCGAAATAGTCGGCGTCCATTGAGTCCGAGATCGCCGGGTCGATGGCCTGAAACACTCGGAGCGGTCGGCCCTGGAAGGTCCACCGTCTGCTGTTCTCATCGAACCGCACGTCTCCGACCCCGTAGGGTCTGAACCACTCGGGCTTGAACACCTGTGCATCTGTGGCGAACGGAATGTTCATGTACTCCTGGGCGAAGGCCCTGGGTCCGACAGTGGCCTTGATTTCCTCCAGGCGCTCCACCGTGAATCGCTCAGGCCAGAGCGAGGTCCCGTCCGGGTTGATGGCTCGGTAAGTGGCGGTCAGGTAATGATTCTCGTCAGACAGGAGTTTTGTGAGAAGCGAGTTGGAGTGGAGGATCGTCCCGATCACGATGAGCTTTCCATGAACAGGATCGATCATCGGGATGATCTCGGAGGTGAACCACTCCCAGATCTTCGCCCTCTGCTCCGGGGTCGCCACGTTCTCCCGAATCTCGGTGTCGTCGCAATTATGAGTGGCGATGTGTAGCCCGACGTAAGAGTGATCCTCATGTTCGACGGTGAAGTTATAGACCGGAAGATCCGTGACAGGCTCGCTCGTCACTTCCGAAACGGTGGCAAACACCTTCCCGTCCGAGATCCACTGCCTCGGCCGATTTCGGCGACCTGAGACCGTCTGGTAAGGCTCCCTCAATACCGATGCGTAAAACTCCGTCCCAAAGTGAATATCGTATGCCACTCTGGAAACGCAAAGTCGGCCACAGATGACTGACGACTTTGGCTCCTTACGCAACCACCGAATAGATGAGGTGACACCGAGCCGCCAAGCCATTCGCTGGACCCGTTCCAAGAGAGGAAGACTTACCGAAACAATAGTCGGGGAGTAAGAGCCTAGGCGTTTCTTGACTTTGTGACCATCAGATTGGAAGTATCCGTAGAGAAACTCCCTCTGGCACTCCACGGGCAGACGCTCTGCCCAGACGGGCAGGTTCTTCATCGCTGGGTGGCTTCCCACATACAGACTCCTGAAAAATGAGAACAGAGGTCTGTATGATACATGAGCAACCCATTGATTCCCGGCTGAGTTCAGCAAGGGGGTGGAGTGGTGCCCCCACAGTCTCTCTGAGATTCGGCACACATCCTGAGCGAGATGTCGTTCCGCTTTGCTGAAATAGAAGGCCACCCCACAGCGCTCGTCCTTGGATGAAAATGTGCCATCACCGATAAAATACCCCACGAGTCGCCAGAACTCAGGGTTGTGAACGAATTGAACCTCATCCGGGCGGAAGGGGCGGTGGGCAGATCGACTGTTGACGATATGATTATCAGTGTCAGTTTCCGTGATTTCGGAAGATCTCACTGCCTCCTCGCCACAGATGTCGATGAAGAGGTTCTCCACATCAGTGGCTCCCAGAACTTCCGTATCGACCGGATGCACCACCAAGTCGTGCGGCTTGAGGTCTCTAGCCTCTATCCACCTGGGGAGTTCACTCGGATACGAGTAGATGTTCTGTGCGGGGGAGGTCTTGACCGTGCAGGGGATCGCCCATACCTTGTGCTCCGCCGTCATGCGATGGGGCTTCAAGGCTCCCGCCACCGACACGGAGATCAGATCCCCCGTGTAGAGACGGCTCCGCACCTGGGAAACCTCAGTCCAGACCCCTGTGTGCGTCCGAACCCTGTCCCCTGGCGTGACATCCTCGATGTTCTTCATCTCGTCAGGGGTCAGAACCTTTTCCCCGGCGGGCTGGCAGATGACCAGATCGGGGCGATACTGCTGGAAGCGCAGACCCCGTAAAGCACCCCCGACACCTCTGGAGGCGATCATGGTGGCGTCCTTGAGATAGGGGTGCTCGTTCCGCACCGTCTTCTTGGCGGGACGGCTCGTGTCCGGCCATGCCAATGTCAGGGTGGTGGAGTTCCAAGTCTGAGGAGGCTCGTAGTCGGAGCCCACGAGATTGCCGAAATCCTGGCGGATGAGCGGGCTCGTCTCAAGCTCCTGCTTGATGGGGCGCAGAAGCATCTCGGCCTGCGCGTCGGTCGAGGAGATCACCAGAATGAACCGATGTCTCCTGTAAAGAGCCGAATGCAGAACCCTGAACTGGCCGAGGCGAGTGCTCTTCCCGAAGCCTCGGGGGGCCGCCACGACGACGCCCTGGCGGTTCTCCGAGTACATGCGCTCGATCAGTCGGTCGAGCTGGAAGTGCCATTCCGGGGTTCGGGACTCCATCATGTGAGGGAGATAGGTTCTGGCGAACCTCTCAATATCATGACGACCCCCCTCGACCCGAATGATCTTGGGCAGGGCGGCGAGAACCTCATCGGTGAGATCGGGGTGGTCGTTAAGCTGTTGGAGAACCACCCGTCGAATCGGCGGGTCCAGCTGAAGAAGATTCTCCCTTATCTCTCTCGGTGTCAAACATGAACTCCTCGATGGCCTGTCGAATGGTCTCTATGGTGGCCTGTCTCTGAGCCTCGGTGGACCCCTGACGAGTCTCGACCACCGTCTCCGGCTCGCCGCGAGCCGTCCTCTCCAGACGGGCTCCCTCGGCGGCGAACTGACGGATCTCCGGCACCGGGATGACAGCAGGATCAAGGATCTGAAGAGCGGACTTGGCTTTGTCCTGGAGAATCTTCCCGAGGTCGATGTGCCGCTCGTTCATCAGTCTGACGGCCTCTTCGCGAGCCTTTTGGGCCATACGCCTGGCCTGCTCGTCGAACGCTTCGGCCCGGCTGTCCCAGTCGTATCGGGCGGACAGCCGACGCAACTTCTCGATCGGCAGCCTGAGATCAGGAGGAGCAGTGTCGTAAAGACGCTCTATGGAGCGCTCTTCAGGGGACAGGGAGCGGTAGAGAACGAAAAGCTCATACTGCGCCTTCGACTCGTCGGTGATCTGCTCCCATATTCTGGGCACCTGAACCGCTCATTCCCTTCGTCTATGTCAGAGATCCTCCGAACCTGCATTGTCAGGAACGGCGAATTCTTCGGTGATTTTCTGTAGAGCGCCCTTTCGGCGCTCTTCGATCTGGCGGAGGACAGTCTGGTATTCTCGGTCCCCCTCAAGAGCGATGACAGCCATCTCCACCGAGGACCCGTCCTGGTGCCCCACCTGGGCGAAGCGCCATGCTACGTCTTCCTCGATCTCAAGTTTTCTCGTGAGAAGGGCGCGAAGAGAATAGGCGATGACAATCCCACCGAGTATGACCCGTTTACGCTAGTTGCATTGTAACCCCCTTCCTCCTGAAAAGTCAAGATTGGTCAATATTAAATTTTCCAACCTTTGGCTAACCCAGAACTCTCGGAAGACTGGACCTGACGAATCGGCTCAGAATCGTCTCCACCTGGGATTTGACCCCGGTCGCCTGTCCCGGCACCTTGAGATCGAGTTTGAAGACGCTCTCGAAGAGCCACGAGAGAAGCCCCTTGAACTCCTCCTCGACCTCTGTGGTGAGGATGGGCTCATCAGGGTCGGTCTCGATGATGCGCTTGCCAGCCGCCTCGATGATCGCCCTGATGAGACCCTGGTCCACCATGCTGAGGCGGGAGGCGGATGTGACCAGCACATAGCTCACCTCTGGGTCGAACAGGGCATCCAGCACCGACCGCAGCCCCGTGCGGCGCATCACGTCGGAGGAGTAGGCATAGTCTTCGAAGATGTCCTCGTCGGAGAGCGTGATGCTGTCGTGCTTCTCGGCATAGGCCGTGACCGAGGCCCTCTGGGCGGCGAGATCCTCCTTCGAGGTCTGCGACAGGGCGGCGTAGGCCGTTCTGAGGTAGGCGACAGCCCTTCCCTTCCCCGACACATACGGAATCGAAAGCGAGGTGCGAAGAGTCTCGATGTCCTTCCAGGTGTAGCGGCGGTGTCCGCCACGAGTCCTCACCGGGGACACGAGCCCCTCGCGTTCCAGCTGGTGGATGTAGGTGGGGGAGACCCCAAGCAGGGTGGCGACCTCTCCCACCCAGAAGTACTGGGGGGTGATCTTATCCGTCACCCGGCGCTCACGCCGCCGATCGAAGCTACGCTTGCGATCGGCGGAGGTCTCCTCGACTCTCCTGGAATCGGTGATGTCTTTTCTCGTTCCTCTCTTCACGACGCACTCCTCCTTCATCGTAACAATCCTAAAGAAACAGGCTTTAGAGTCCGCTACAACCTGGACCGCCACGCGTGGGCCAGAATCTCCGCCTCCATGTCCGCTTCGCTCTCGCTCCTTTCGTACCCCCACATCTCTCCCGCCAGGGAGGGCATAAGGGCATCTGGTGGAAACGGAGAGGGAGTGTCCGCCATTCCCAGGAGATCATGCCGAAGCAGCATAAGATCCCCGATAGCCTTCTCGCACTTGGAGAGCACGGCCTGAAGAGTCTCCCATCGGGTCTCCGGCAACCCCATGAGCCCCACCAGACGGACCACCTCGTCGGCGTCCCCCGTCAGCCGGAACAGACGGGCGGCAAACGGAAGCAGCNCGGGCGGCAAACGGAAGCAGCCTCTGCGACTCCTCAGTATACCCGCCACCCGCCATTCGGGTAAGCCCCCGGTCCGCCCACCGGCGCTGAACACGCTCGGGGATTTCAAATTCTCTCTTTCCCCAGGCATACCCTTTTTTTCCCACCCGCAATCCCTCATTCTAAACAGTCTATAGTGAATGTCAAGGATTCAGACCGAATCAGAGGAAAATTTTCTTCCCTTCAGAGACTTCGCCTTAACCAGCTACGCGTTGGACTCCTGCTGAAGCGATTTCAGATAGGTCACGCACTCGTCGAGATCACGGAAGATCCTCTCCGCCGACTCCTGAAGAAACAGATGATCGTGAAGAGACCCTGGGATCAGAAACACCCGCTTGCCGAGAGCGTAGGAGAATCCGATTTCCCAGACGGTTCCTATCGACACGGAGCGCGCCCCTGTCAGATTCACCAGAACGAAATCGGACAGCCGCAGACACCATGTGTCACGCTCGAAGTCGTTGAGGTCCCATGTGACTGGAATGGGCTTCCCCTCGACGAATCGCTCCGGGTGGCTGTCGGTCGGGTCGAACACGTAGAATCGCCCGCGCAGATCCTCTGTCACCCGCCTCCGCCAGCCGGAGGACTCCTCTGGGGTCAGACCGGAGATGGGACCCGCCAGGTAGATCGAGAACAACTATTCGACCTCCTCGACCGCCGGGGCCGCAGCCTCGGTAGGGTGGGAGTGTCTCGTGTTCAGGGACCAACAGGTCATAAGTCGCCAGCCCCGCATCGTCGGCTGGATGATGACCTTGGCGTGATGCCGAAACAGCGTGAGAGCGAAGCTCTGCTCACCATTCTGACCCCGGCGCAGAACGACCCTGGAGGTCGAGGACATGGCGACCCTGACCGCCTCCCGAATCCTGTCCTCTGACCATGCGGGCTTCCCTGGACCGACGACTCTGGTGTTCCATCGGTGAACGAAGTGCTCCGGGACATGAATACAAACCCGCTTGGAGCGAAATCCGACCACCGTTATCCCCCCCACTTTCGTCTGCTCAGGGTCTCGAAGGTCCACTCGATGTCAGGCTCCAGACCGCTGGCCCGCTCCGACCTGGACATATCGTGGATGGATTCGATGAGATCCGAGATCGTCTTCATGATGTCCTCCCCGGAGCGATCCCGGCGAGCTCGCACAAGAAGCCTCAGAAATCCGACCGGAGCGCTCATCCGAACCGCAGGCGTCGGCTTCCGAAGCCCGAGACGATGGATGATGCGAGTGGCGTGCTGGGGGCTGCATCCCAGCATTCTGCCGATCTGAGCGTGGGCGTGACCCTCATCAAGAAGAGCCTTCAGATACGCCTTGAGCTGCGCGTCGGTCATATGTGGAGCGACTCTGCGCTCCCGGCCTCGGCGGCCAGTCGCCGTTCCCATCAGGTAACGATCCTTTTGGCGACAGTTTTCTCGCCGGGGATTTCGGGGGAAGAGAATCCAAGTCCGGCGGCATGGTAGCGGGTGCCCCACTCAGGAGAGGGAGACGCCTTTCTGGCCTCTCTGAGAGACCTGATAAGCTCCTTAACCTCATCCAGGGAGCAACCGTCCCCCAGAACCTTGCGGGTGACGGCCTCCAGGCGGATTTCGTTGAGATCGGCGAGCGAGAGGCCATCCGTCATCTCCGCGATGCTCCGAATGTCACTCTGGGAGAAAAGTCTGTAATCCAAGATCCTCTCCAGATAGCGGAGGCGCATCTTCACATCCGGCATTCCCACGGTGATGAGTCGGTCGAACCTCCGTTCCGTCAGACCTACCCAAACCTACGCGGAGGCAGGTTCGGAGCTGACTTCCTGCTTCGACGGGGCCGGTTTCACGATGGTCCCATGACC
>JGI24721J44947_10007349_pt1 | contig 14619 bp, 14 predicted proteins | sample YelNatPaOPGAMG01_FD_44947 | JGI IMG/M metagenome (IMG submission 44947)
ACATAATGATAGCTCAGTATGGAGCTATAATAGTTCCTGGGATCTTAGCAACGATATTTGCGGTGATATTCCCGAATCTAGTTGGTCAGGATTTCATGAAGGCCCTGGCAGTCGCCGATAATGCTGGAATCGATGGTTACAACATGCCCTTCCCACCCAACTTCGTCGGCGTCACTAGGGTATTCATAGACACGGGCAACGCCTTGGGAATGATATTAGCAGCGCTGGCAGCTTTCTCTCTAATATTAGCGGACTACATATGGATACCCATGTCCTACGTAGCTGGCAGCAGGATAGTAGTCGCCTGGGGTATGGACAGGATGGGGCCCAAGTGGTTCTCCGAAGTCCATCCGAGGTGGGCATCGCCTATCAAGAACCTCACCTTCATGTTCATAACTAGCGAAATAGGGATCTTGCTCTACTCGATATTCCCAGATTGGTTCGCAGGGCTAGCTGTCACAGCTACTGAGTGCGTCTCCATATGGGGAGTCACAGCTCTAGCAGCTACTATATTCCCGTTCAGGAAGAGCGTCAGATCAATATGGGAGACCTCCCCCTACAAGAACTGGAGGATAGGCCCGATTCCCTTGGTCACGATAGGGGGCATAATAGATCTTATATACATAGGGATCTTGCTCTACTTCTTCTACACGAACCCCGGGCTGGAGGGAGTCACTGAGCTAGCTGTAGCATGGTTCATAGGTCTCTGGACATTCGGAGCGCTCTGGTACTACTACTGGAGGTGGAAGTGGAAGAAGGAGGGCATAGATATAGATCTGGCTTGGAAGGTCCTGCCGCCAGAATAACCTCCTTTTTTAACTCACCTATTTTTAACACCTTGGATATCATATTAAATACTGCAGCTCCACATAGCCATATGAGGGCTGCGATACTCGTGGAAGATCTATTCGATGAGAGGGAGCTGATATATCCGTTTTACAGGCTGAAGGAGATGGGGTTCCGGGTGGATCTAGTTGGTCCGGAGGCCAAGACGTACAGGAGTAAGCTGGGCCTGGAGGTGAAAGCTGACGTGAGCGCTGAGCCCGAGCTAGCTGAAGCCTACGATGTCATATGGATACCCGGAGGTTACGCTCCCGACAGGCTCAGGAGGGGCAAGAAAATACTTGAGATGGTGAGGAGAGCCGTGGAGAGGGGGAAGATAGTAGCAGCTGTGTGCCATGCTCCCTGGGTCCTGATATCAGCTGGAGTAGTTAAGGGGAGGAGAGTAACGGGATTTCACTCGATATGGGACGATCTGAGGAACGCTGGTGCAAATTTAGTGGAAGAGGAAGCTACAGTTGATGGCAACATAATAACTGGAACTGGACCTGATGCCATGCCGGAGATGATGAGGCTTCTGATAGAATTGATGGGCTCATCATCGATCCCCAAATAGTCCTTTCAGTGAAGACGGCTTCAGGCGATCCCTCATCGGCTCTGAAGCGTACTGCTAAAATCTGATGAAAGAGATGCAGAATCGAAGTCCTGAGAGCTGAGATGAAGCTAGAAAAATAGATGGTTATAAGGGGACAGAAACTAACTGGCCTTCCTAACGACCAGCAAGTTATCCTTTCTATCCACGACCTCTACAGCATCCCCACTCCTTATCTCCTCATTGGAGGTAGCTCTCCATAGCTCGCCCGATATCCTGACGTAACCCGTGCCTCCCGGGCCTATATCATCGACGGCCACTCCCTTACCAGTGGGCAGCCAGCTTATCGGCCTCTTCCTCAGGGCTGTAGCTATGCCCCTCANGAATATGAACGATATTACGAGGCCAACGCCACCNACGGAGAGAATTAGCTTGAGGAAAGTCTCTATCATCCAGCTCGAGGAGATGAGAATTGGCCTCCATGGGCTCCCTATCATGAGCAGGATAGCCAAGACTAGCAGAGCTGTCGATGAAATAGCTCCTATTCCGTGCAAGCCCTTCTTCACCTCAGCTATGAATAGAGAAGCAGCTATAGCGAGCAGTATCAAGCTCACTAAGTCGACGCTCACCCCCATGCCCGCTATCGCGAGTAGNAAGAGCACGATGCCAGCCAGCTCAGCTCCCCATCCCGGTGTAGTGAGCCCTATTATGAGGGCCATGAACCCTATGCTGAATAGTATGCTCGAGAGCACTGGATCGGAGAGGTACTTCATTATCTCCACCCTTGGTGTGGTCTCCAGGTACTCTATAGTCGCGGGATAAACTTCCAGNTTGAACTCCTGAGCNCCTCTCCTCACGACCTTCCCATCAGCATTCTCGAGGAGGGAGTCCAGGGACTGCTCTACCGAGTCTATCAATCCAACTTTTAGAGCCTCATCAGCCATGAAGTTCTTGTTTGAGAGGACCATGAGCTCGGCTGCGCTCTGATTCCTCCCATGCATTGCAGCATAACTCCTCATCTTAGTAGCGTATGCGTTCAAGTACTTCGATTCGTTCAAGGGTGTATAGCCCACGACGGGTTGGGCTGAGCCTATCGTCGAGTAAGGTGACATAGCAGCGTAATCGGTAGCCATCAGTATGTAAGTGCCGGCTGAGAGGGCCTGGCCCCCCTCAGGGTAAACATAGCCTATTACTGGGACCTTTGAAGCCAAAATAAGATCAATTATGCTGAATGTAGCATCGGATTGTCCACCGAATGTATTTATCTGGAGGACTAAAGCGCTATATCCGTTCTCAGCTGTTTTCACAGCTAATTTGACTTGCTCAACTGTCGCTGGTGAGATGTAGCCCGTTATGTTCGTTACTAGTACTCTTCCGCCGGCTCCCGCGCTCAGAGCATGTATGAACAAAAACAAGGAGAGTATTAAGAGGATCCTCCTCATTTCCCTTCCTCCTTCCTAGCAGCAGCTAGGGCGTAAGCTAAGGGAGAGGCGCCTCCCTCAGCTATTATGATCAAGTTCTTCTCCCTAGCTATCTCGACCCACGTCTGTAGCTCCCTCAGCCTCATGGCATTCGGATTCTTCGCGTAGAACTCAGCAGCCTCATACATCTTCTGAGCCGCCATGAGCTCGCCCTCAGCCGTTATGACTCTGGCCCTCCTCTCCCTCTCAGCCTCTGCCTGCTTGGCTATAGCTCTCAGCATCTCCTCAGGTAGTACTACGTCCCTTATCGCGACCTGGGTCACTTTTATCCCCCATCCCTCAGTTATCTCATCCACTATCGTCTGTATCCTCTTGCCCAACTCATCCCTCCTAGTCAGCAGCTCATCCAACTCAACTTGGCCCACTACATCCCTTAGGGTCGTCTGAGCTATGAAGTTCGATGCCGTTATGTAATCCTGAACCTTGACGACAGCATCTATGGGGTTAACTACCCTGTAATAAACGACAGCATCCACATCGACAGTCACATTATCCTTCGTTATTATCCTCTGCCTGGGTATATCGAAGCTGAGGAGCCTCAAATCAACTATCCTCGGCTTATCCACGAAGGGGATTAAGAAGATGAGGCCAGGACCCTTCGCTCCAATTAGCCTGCCCAATCTGAATATAACAGCCCTCTCATATTCCCTGATAACCCTCAAAGCGGCCTTTAAGAAGGAAATTATTATCCAGAAGACTATGAGGGCTATTATTATGTTTATGAAAGTCGCAATCAGTGCCTCCTCCTGCAAGGACTCACCTACTTTCCTCAACTTTTCGAGAATATAATCCTTATGTTGGAGATAATGCAACTCTCGGGTCATCCTAGAGGGAGCCACCTCAGCTGTTGTTTGATCGAATTTCAATGAAATTGATAGGAATATTTTTAAAGAATCAAGTGGTCTATAGCACTATGTCCCACATGAGGTTGGACAAGGTCCCCGCTTCTGAACTCGAGTTATTTAAGAAGAGAACCCCCAAATCAGGAGAAATTTTTGAGGAAGTCTCCGGGATGGTCCCGTTCGGGGTTAATTCGAATTACAGGTATGCGGATCCATATCCGATATACATGAAGAGAGCGAAGGGGAGCAGGATATGGGACGTGGATGGTAATGAGTACATAGATTTCAATATGGCCTTCGGAGCCCTTGGAATAGGGCACAGTCACCCCAAGCTCGTAGAGGCGATAAAGGAGAAGATAGAGGAGGGAACTATATTCGGGTTCGAGTTCGATGAGATGTTAGATCTGGCCAAGATAATAAAAGCTAGGTACAAAGTCGATATGATGAAGTTCCAATCCACCGGTTTGGAAGCGACTTTCCATGCATTGAGGATAGCGAGAGCCTTCACGGGGAGGAAGAAGATAGTGAAGTTCGAGGGATGCTACCACGGGAGCCATGACTTCCTCTTAGTCAGCGTGAAGCCGAGCAAGTACAAGGCAGGTCATCCTGTCACCCCCAACCAAGTCCCGGGTTCCCAGGGGGTGCTCGAGGACGTGGTCAAGCACACTTTAGTGGCTCAATTCAATAACTTGGAGAGCGTTGAGAAGATAATGAGGCAGCATGGGAATGATGTGGCAGCGATAATACTTGAGCCAATACCGATGAACATGGGGTTCGTAATCCCGAAGCCAGGGTTCCTCGAGGGGTTGAGGAGCATATGCGATGAGTACAATTGCCTCCTGATATTCGATGAGATAAAGACGGGTGGCAAGTTCTACTCTGGAGCCGCTGGTTACTTCAAAGTGAAGCCGGATCTCATGACATTAGGGAAAACTATAGCCGGAGGCTTCCCTCTCTCCGTGGTCGCTGGTAAGAAGGAGATAATGCAGAGCATAGTTCCTGGAGTCGTCTCACACGCAGGGACCTTCAATGCGAATCCGGTCGCCATAAGGGCCGGGCTCGTCACCTTAAGGGATATACTGACTGAGGAAGCCCTATCATACGCCAGCAGGCTGGGGGAGGAGCTAGCTAAGGGTTACCTCGATATAATAAAGGATGAGGGGATAGAGGCGACCGTCCAGTACATAGGTGTCAGCGGGTCCATGGTCTTCGCGAAGGATGAAGTGGTGGACTGGAGGAGCTTCCAGAAGGTGGATGTGGGCAAGTGGTGGCTCTTCATGATAGCGATGATGAACAGGGGAGTCCTTCCGAACTACGGGCCCGATGAACAGTGGACCGTATCTACGCAGCACACGAAGGAGGATATCGAGACGACGATAGAGAAGTTCAAGGAAGTCGCAAAAATAATAAAGAAGGTTGAGCTGGAGCTCCCGTTGGTGGAGGCTGTCTGATCAGAATAGGGGGCCTCTCGGCCCCTCGACTGCCCTCCCATATCTCGGCTCTCCGGTCCACCGGTACTTCGGCCCTCCTCTCCCCTTCTTTCGTCGTCAGCACTAAGTTAACCTTAGCTCCGAAGCTCAGATCCCCTCTTGAGAAGCTGAAAGTGTATGGGAAGAAGAATGAGACCTCCTTAACTGTCGTTGGATCATGAGGTAAGGTTGCCTCAGCAATCAATTTACCTCCCTCGCTTAATATCTTCCCATCTGAGAGGAAGTACCTGAGCTCCCTCCTCTCACCTCTATAGGACAGCCATTCCTCAGCCTCTAGCTCTACTATGGCTTCATTGGGATCTAACCTCTCCTTTATGAGAGCCCTTACCCTATCATCAGCTTTATAGAACTCCTTATCGAAATCCAACCAACTTTCTCTCATGACTTCCGGTTTCTCGGGGTATACCTTGAGCCTTACATCCTTCCTAGGGAACATGATCTTCCCTTTGAGCCTCGGTATCCCGAAGAGGAGACCCCACCTTATCCTATGGGCCCTGGCGGTTATCGAGGGGGGCAAATCCTTCGGGTAAGTTATCTCGAAGCTCCCCTGCCTCAAAATCAAATCTTCCCTATGGAGGGTCATGACCTTAGCTACACTCTCAGTTCCCGGGAAGAGGAGGGAGGAGAGGAGCACATAAAGCCTAGCGTGTATCGGGACCTCGCTCCTCAGCTCCCCCCTTATCGGTTCCCCGAGCTTGAGAGCATTCTTCTCAAGGATTATTGAGAATTCCACCTATCTCAACCTCCGCTAAATTATAATCCCGGAGCCACCCGGGTCTCTTCAATATCCTCACCCCTGAGTAATCGTCCTTGAATAAATGAAGCTTGTACTTGCTCGGCTTCACACCCCGCTCCCTTATCTTTGAGGAGAGCTCATCTATAAGCTTTTGGGCAATTTCTTTTAGGAATTCATCCTTTCCGGGTTGATTCTTCATCTCCCTCTCATAGAACTCGAGGAGCTTCATCAGAGTGTACCACCTGCCCACCAAGGCTGCGTAGAGCAAGGAAGTCGATGCTATTAGCATGGGTGTCGAGTATGGAGGGGCGTAGAATATGAGGCCTATGGAGAGGAGGAAACCAACTAAAGAGAACCTGAGGAGGAGCCTGAATAGCATGTAAAAGAGAGCTAGCCTCCTCATCGATTTATCCCTGAATGGAAGGGACGTTATGAAGTCCACGGTCTTCTTATACTTCTTCTTAGTGGCGCTATCGAATAAATCAGGAAGCTCAGGGGAGAGCCTCTCCATGACGTTCTCGACCTTCTTGAAGTCTATGTTCCTCCCCACCCTATAGGAATCTGTAGCCTCCACCATGAAGGCGAGGTCATCAAGTATATCCTTCCCTCTCATAGTATCTGGAGTCCGGCTCCCGATATAATTAAAGCATAGGGATACCTCAATCATAAACTATTAGCGAAGTCCGATTAGGCATTTCAATAAATCTACATACAAAAGCCGTAATATATCAATATCCTTACAAAATATCTCCTAACTATAACTTAATTTTATTAATAGTTGTGAAAATAATTGATGTAAGAGCCCGCTCCCACCGTTTCAACGAAAAGTTTATATTAAATAGCTCTCAGAATGTGAAGCCCTCACGCGGGGTGATGCTATGTCTGGAGAAGCTCCGACCTTGTTCGTCAGAAGGGCTTCAGGATTGGTAAGGACAGTGGGACCATTCACCGCTTTCATGATAGTCTTCACTCACACTGTAGGAGGAGGTATCCACAGGCTAGCAGTAATAGCGGCTTATCAGCATCCCGCAGCCTTCGTACCTTACTCCTTCCTCATAACTGGATTGGCTTTAGCGATCCCTACTGCGTTAGTTTACACTATGCTAGGAGCTATGATGCCGAGGACCGGAGGGGACTACATATTCATAAGCAGGGGATTGAACCCCACAATGGGATTCCTAGCCTCTTGGGGTTTCTGGTTCACTGAAGTCTTAAGTTATGGTATAATAGCTTGGTACTCAATAGACTTCTTCGTAGGGGCTGTAACGGCTGCAGGAATAGCTCTTAACGATGAAGGACTTCTTGCTACAGCTCAATGGATGGCCACAACACAGGGGCACTGGATCCTGGGGATAACATTCGTTCTGATATTCGGGGCGATCGCTTATCTGGGTATGAGGATATACGGTTGGATAATAAACATATTAGGCACGATAGCGATAATAGGATGCATCACGAACCTGCTGATCTTGGGAGTTTGGGGACTCGGTCCCATGGGAGCCGTGAACGGATGGGGAAGCCTCTATGGAGCGGGGGCATATGAGAAGATAGTAGCCAAGGCATTTGAGATAGGAATGGCTAAGGGCAACCTCCCAATTGCCGCTTTCGACTGGGGAGCAACGATAGCTGCTGGAGTAGGAGCTATTTGGGCTTACATAGGTATAGTCTCAGCCGTGTTCGTCGGAGGTGAGCTGAAGTCCCCAGGGAGATCCTTATTCTTCGCGCAGGTTGCCGGAACTATCTTAATAATGCTCTACTACATAACGCTGCCCTTCCTCGTCTACACGTCCTACACCGTGCCTCAGGAGGTGCTAGCTAAAGTACCGGGTGCTCTAGATTATCTAGCTAAGAACAACATACCCGCTAATAGGGTCTACTTCACCGCCCTCTACTACTACCTCATGAATGAGTTAGGGGCCGATGGTGTGGCGAAGTTACTGGGAGTACCANCNNCTCACNTACTGCCGCCTAGAGTAGTGACTTCCTTCACGATACCGCTAGTGCCCAAGGGNATGGAGTGGCTTCAGATACTGAACGGAACTCTAGTGGGTATAGTGCTCCTGAAGGACATACCAGCATTCTTCGTAGTCGCTAGCAGGATGATATTCGCCTGGGCATTCGACAGGTTCTTCCCGGAGATGTTCGCAGCAGTGGATTCGAGGTTCCACACGCCTTACTGGGCCGTCACTCTCACTCTATTAGGAGGCCTCGTTGGAGTGGCCCTCACAGCTGGAGGAGATTGGGCTGCGGCTGCCGATACTAGCAACCTGTATCAGTTCGCCGTTATGCTGGCTTGCCTTGCTGCGGCTGTGCTGCCTTACCTGAGGAGGGACTTGTATGAGAAGTCACCTTACAAGTGGGAGATAGCNGGCGTGCCTATACTGACGATCCTAGGGCTATGGGGATGGGCCGCCAACTTCTTCTTCTTCTACGTGACGACTCACGAGATATTCTACTACTGGGGGANGATATTCAACTGACATAGCTCTACAGCAATCAGCTTGGATGGGTATAGGGGCACTGATATTCACGGCATTCCTAGTATATAACACGAAACGCGGGATAGATGTGAGGACCATATACACCGAGATACCGCCGGCGTGATCCGATCCGAACCCTTCCCTTTTCAATTATTTTTACAATTTTCTGCCTTAGGAATAAATAAATTTATACATCAGAAAAGTTTATTAGATTGCCTCCCAATGAGGCGAGGTGCTAGTATGACCGTGAGGATGTTCTTCGCAGCCGATATCCATGGCAATACAGTAGTCTGGAGGAAGTGGCTCAACGCGGTTAACGTGTATAAAGCTAANGTTATAATCTTAGCGGGGGACCTGACGGGCAAAGCTATAGTTCCCATCTTCGATAAAGGGGACCATTATGAAGCNGAGATAATAGGGAGGAAGTACACCGCTAAGAGCAAGGAGGAGCTCCAGGAACTGATGGATAGGATAGAGAGCTTCTCATATTATTACGTAGTGCTGACCCCNCAGCAAGCTCAGGAGATAGCCGCTGATCCGAAGAAGCAGGAGGAGTTATTCAAGGAGCTGATGGTCGGGAGGATAAGGAAATGGCTGGATTTACTCCTGGAGAAAGTGGATGTGAAGAGNGTCACATCTATAGTGATGCCGGGCAACGATGATGAGCAGTATATAGATGAGACTATAAAGAGCTATGAGGACAGGGGCATAATATATCCTCTGGATAAGACAGTAGAGCTGAATTACGGTTATCAGATAATAAGCCATGAGTACGTGAACCCCACCCCNTGGAACACACCGAGGGAAGCGCCTGAGGACAAACTGGAGAAGATTTTGAGGGAGAAGATAGAGAAATCTGGAGTTAAGGACTTCAGTAAGGCTCTCTTCAACTTCCACTGCCCTCCATATGATACTAAGCTAGACCTCGCCCCTAAGTTGGATAAGAATTTGAAACCAGTTTACGTCGGCGGGAAGCCTGTNATGGTTCACGTAGGCTCGAAAGCTGTCAGGAAGTTGATAGAGCAGTATCAACCTCTAATGGGGCTGCACGGCCATATACATGAGAGTTACGCTAGCGATAAAGTGGGGAGGACTGTCGTAATTAATCCGGGGAGTGAGTACAGCGAGGGCCTCTTGAGGGGCTTCGTGATAGAGCTCGAGCCCGATGGCCTCAAGAATTATTGGAAGATAGAGGGTTGATCATGAGCCATGANGGNATCCATTTCGTTGAAATAGATCCTGAGGAGTTCGTGAAGGAGTGCAAAGCTATAATAGATAAATTGGAGGAGCGTGGCATCATAGCTAGGATACTGGGAGCGATGGCCGTATATATACACACAGAGAGGGATAAGAGAGCTAGGGAGATACACTCAACTAGGTTCGGGGCAGGCGTACCCATGTTCACAGATCTGGATCTCATGGCTTATAAGAAGCAGGCGAAGAAGCTCAAGGAGGTGTTCGAGAGGGAACTCGGATTCCTACCTGACAGGATGGTGAATGTACTCTTCAGCGATAGGAGGCTGATATACTACCATCCGGAGGGCAAGTTCCACGTGGATGTGTTCTTCAACAAACTGGAATTCTGTCACGATGTCAACTTCGGCGAGGAACCCGGGAAGGGGAGGCTCGAGCTCTCAAAATATGCGATAACACCGACCGATGTAGTCCTAGAGAAGCTGCAGATACATGAGATAAATCCGAAGGATATAGTCGATCTGATAGTCCTGTTCCTGACCCATGAGCTAGCGGAGGAGGAGGGGGAGGGGAAGATCAACGCTAAGTACATAGCTAAAGTCCTCGCAGATGACTGGGGATTCTGGTACGATTCAGTCGAGAATTTGAAGAAGGTGAAGGCTTACGCTAGTCAGATGGTGAAGGAGGGGAGATTGAAGGAGGAGGAGATGGAGAAAGTGATTAGGCAAGTGGATTTACTCCTTAAGATAATAGAGGAGGAACCGAAGTCTAAGAACTGGATGAAGAGAGCGAAGGAGGGCACGAGCAAGAAATGGTGGAGGGATGTGGAGGAAATAGTTAGATGATCTAATNACCTTCCCTTTNACTCTATTTCGGAGATCAATTTTTCCAATAAACTGACGAATTATTATATCACTTCCATTGATATCCCGACGTTATGTTATGGAAAAGCTTTAGACGAAAAGTATTTAAAATACCGGACTCGATTTCTACAGGTGCCTATATATGAGTCAGAAGGCGCCGAAAATCCTTTTGTATTATGTAGGGCTCTTTCTCATAATAGCGGGAGTGATAGCGATCTTGGGACAGCTATATAACATTTACGTACTCCCACCGAAGAAACAGATCTCCCTGGACCTTTTCAATTACACTATAGTTGCATTGCTCGTGCTTGGGATAATCTTCACTGTTTGGGGAAAGCTTAAGGGAGGCTGATATCATGAGCGAGTTCGTCTCCGAGAGGAGGGCTCCTGTCTCCTGGATAGCCCTCTATTCAGCATTATTGGGGGCTACAAGCATAGTCCCGATATTCCCTTACGTCGGAGGAGGTGGATACTGGCCTCTCTCACTTCCACTCGCAGCGATAGCTCCTTTCATATTGGGCCTACCAGCGGCAACGCTCAGCGCTTTCATAGGAGGCCTCATAGGCTGGGTCCTCTCGCCNGCCGCTTATCCTCTGGGCATAATCGATGTAATACTCACGGGCACGATGCCAGCTATAACAGTTGGCTTAACGATGAACGCTAATAAGATGAAGTACTATATAATATTGATGATATTATACGTGAGCCAGGCAATAATAATAAACTTGGTGCCTTACTATATCCCAGGACCTGCTGGTGGTTTCGATGCAGCGCCTCAACCCCTCTACTTCTCCCTGTTCCTGCCCACCTGGCTGCCCTGGATAATCGTGCTTCTAACGCCTATAGGCTTCAGGACCCTGCCTAGATTGATAAGGGAAGCCACCGGGGCGAAGAGGTTCATCGCTATGTACTTCACCGTGCTGATAGGGATGTTCCTCTGGTGGATGCCCTGGGAGTACCCGTACTGGTACGTCTATAAGTATCCAGTATCGCTCACGATAGCTACCGTCAGTGTATACTTGATATGGATCCCCATCTTCTGCGTGATAATAACGATAATAGCGATCCCGATAATAGAAGGGCTGAAGAGGAGCGGGCTGCCTAAGGTGGCTGGGGCCATATGGTAGGAGGAGCCTTTTCATGCCTGANAGAGTCATTGAGCTCGAAGAAGTCACTTTCACATATCCCGATGGCACTGTCGCCCTCAAAAATATCTCTTTTTTTGTTGAGGAGGGGGAAGCTGTCGCTGTAGTTGGTGAGAATGGAGCGGGTAAGACCACCCTCTGCTACTTGCTATCCGGGGTGATACCGCATATATACGGGGGGACGATAAGGGGAAAGGTTAGCGTCGCTGGAATACAGCCTAAGGACTCTTCAATGAGGGATCTCTCTAGGCAGGTTTCTATAGTGCTTCAGGATCCGGATTCCCAGATATTCTCCCCCACTGTCTTCATGGAGGTAGCCTTCGGCCCCAGCAATCTGGGGTTGAGCAAGGAGGAGATAGTAGCTAATGTGAAGTGGGCTCTAGAAGCTACGGGCTTAAGCGGTCTCGAGGAGAGATCGCCTGATGAGCTATCCGGGGGACAGAAGCAGAGGCTTGTCTTAGCTTCAGCTCTAGCGATGAGATCCAAGGTCCTGGTACTGGATGAACCCACATCTCAGCTCGATCCCGTTGGAGTCAGGGAAGTTATGGCTACTCTCAAGGAATTGAAGAGGAGAGGCGTCACTATGGTGATAACTACCCATCAGACTGAGGAGATAGCCGAGATAGCTGATAAAGTCATCGTACTTAAGGATGGGAACCTGCTGGCGATTGGAAGCCCTAAGGAGATATTCTCCAATGTCGAATTGATGGAGAGAGCTGGTGTGAAGGCACCTGATGTCGCTATCTTGACTTATGAGCTTACTAAGAGGGGATTAAGCCCTGAGGAGATTCCGATAAACGAACTAGAGGCGAATAAGGTTTTATNNAAGTTCATAAGGGATGGAAAAATNAGGGTCTCAGGTAAGCTGAGCTTCGAGCAGAAGAGGAATGAGAGAGCGATAATAGAAGTTAGAGACTTAACTTTCGAGTACCCTGGGAGAGTTAGAGCTCTAGATGACGTGAACCTGACCGTATATGAGGGGGACTTCCTAGGGGTAATAGGGATGAACGGATCNGGGAAATCGACCTTGGTCAAGACCATGATAGGGTTGCTCAAACCCCAGCATGGGAAAGTCCTATTCAAGGGTGAGGATGTCTCCAAGTTCACGGTGGGTGAGCTCGCTAGAAAGATAGGGCTCATACTACAGAACCCGGATTACCAGCTCTTCACCATATCAGCGATAGAGGAGGTGATGTTCGGCCTCAGGAATATAGGCGTTAAGGGGGAGGAGGCGAGGAAGCTCGCCCTGGAGATATTGGATATGGTTGGGTTGAAGGAGAAAGCGGAGTACTTCCCATTCAAGCTCAGCTTNGGGGAGAGGAGACTCCTAGCAGCTGCAGCGACGCTAGCATTGAACCCGGAGGTGATAATACTCGATGAACCGACGACAGCTCAGGACTATAGGGGGAGGTATCTCTTAGCTGATCTCGCGAAAAATCTGCATGAGAGAGGGAAGACTATCATAATGATAACTCATGATATGGATCTCATCGCTAAATACGCGAATAGGGTGATAGTGATGACGAACGGCAAGATAATAATGGACGGCGATCCTCACGAGGTATTCAACGATATCGAGAGGCTGAGGCAGGCTGGAGTAATGCCCCCGCAGATCACGAGGCTAGCGATTTCCATGAGTCAAATGGGAATACCTAGCCAGATAATAAAGATAGAGGAATTCTTAGAGGTGGTGGAGGTGGTCAAATGACTTTCAAATATGTCGAGAAGGATACTGTAATTCATAAATTGCATCCGATGACTAAAGCCTTGCTCCTGCTCGCGGCACTGATGCTAGCTCTCATCTTCACTTACGATTACTCCATAATACCGTTGCTCATCGTCCTGGCTTTCGAGCTCATAATATGGAAGATAGCTGGGATAGAGTTCTGGAGGGTAGCCATAGTGATAAAGGTACTGCTTGGGATATTCCTATTCTTCATAATCGTTCAGGGATTCCTTTACAGGGGAGGAGTGACTCCACTATTCGCGATAGGCCACTTCAAGCTCTGGGAGAAGGANATAGGGGAGTTCACNCTCGAGGGCCTTCTCTACGGTATCTTCATATCGGCTAAGATACTGGTCGTAGTGATAGCAGCCATAATATTCGTGATGACGACATCAATAACGAAGATGTCNGCTCTCGCTCACAGCCTCAGGCTACCTTACAGTTTCTCCTTCACGCTACTGGCTGGCCTCAGATTCGCTCCCCTTATATTCAAATCCTTCTCGGATATAAAGGANGCCCAGAAGCTCAGGGCATTCGATATAGATAGGATGAACATAATAGTGAGGGCATTCAAAGCCTACGTCCCCATATTAACTCCTCTGATACTCAACCTCCTCAGGAGGGGGATGGAGCTCCAGATATCGATAGAGTCGAGGGGATATGGAGCTACCAAGAACCCGACTCAACTGGAGGAACTTCAAGTTAGGCTCTGGGATTACATAACATTCATCATAATAATAGTGGTTTTCGCGTCCTCTGTNTACGTGAATTATACGATCGCTCCCTCCCTATACTCGAGCTTCCTCCAGTCCCTGAGGTCACTGCTGGGGGGCTGATCTTGTTAGATGTGACTGANGTGTTCAGGATATGCTCGGAGAGGAGGAGGGAGGGGAGGAGGGTGATAGACGCCCATATAGGGGAGCCTAGCCACCCTCCTCCAGNGAGGATAAGCGAGATCCTCAGGGGAATAGGGGACGTGGGATCTAAGTACATGCCGTTCGAGGGGCTGAGGGAGACGAGGGAGAGGATCTCTAAGTTCGCTAGGGACTTCCTGGGGAGGGATATCGATCCCGATGGTGTATTCGTGACTAACGGAGGGGCTCAAGCCCTGACCTCAACTCTGATGGTCCTGAGGGGGAGGAAGATACTCCTCCCAGCCCCCGGATTCACTCAATACTTCGATAACGCTAGGATAATGGGCTTTAGCTTCGCCACATACAATTCCGCAGCGGAGGATCCTGTTGATGAGATCTTAGGGAAGCTAGGAGATGCTGGTGCTGTCCTCATAAA
>JGI24721J44947_10007357_pt1 | contig 14608 bp, 18 predicted proteins | sample YelNatPaOPGAMG01_FD_44947 | JGI IMG/M metagenome (IMG submission 44947)
GATTAAAATATCTTTCCGGGGTTTATAATATTTTGCGGGTCAAGAGCCTTTTTAATATTTTTTAACACGTTCATATAATAATCGCCGTATTTTAGTTTCATAAACTCTTTTTTTTCAAGTCCTATACCGTGTTCGCCCGACAAACTTCCGCCCAGTTCAACAGTCTTTTTTAGAATATCGTATTTTGCTCTTTCGCCTTTTTGAACCATTTCAGTATTATTTTTATCCAGCATAATATTCACGTGAATATTGCCGTCTCCGAAATGTCCGAAATTTATAATCGGGATATCGTATTTTCGAGAAGTTTCTTCTAAAAACGAAAGCATCGCCGGAATTTTATTTATAGGAACGGCAATGTCGTTGTTTATTTTAAGGTCGCCGTATTTCCTTAAAGAAGGAGATATGGCTTTTCTCGCATCCATTATAACTTTTTTATCTTCGTCTTTTCCCGAAACAAAAAGAAAAATAGGCGAAAATTCTTTTAATATTTTTTCATATTCCTCGATTGATTTATCCACCTCTTCCTTTGAACCGTCGGCTTCTACGATAAACAAAAAATTTCCNTCTATTTTTATTACATCGCTTTTGAAATAGCTTTTGACGGATTCTATGGAAGATTTGTCCATAAATTCGAGCATAGACGGTCTGTTTCTAAGTTTTAAAAGAGAAATTGCGGCATTNAATCCCTTGCTGATATCGTCAAACGACACTAAAATCAGTGAATTTGCCTCCGGTTTTGATAAAATTTTAAGCGTAATTTTAGAAAAAATACCGAGAGTGCCTTCCGAGCCTGTAAAAAGCTGTGTAAGATTATATCCCGAAACGTTTTTAACGGTTTTTGAGCCGGTATGTATAATTTCTCCTTCCCCCGTTATAACCTCCAGCGCCGCAACGTAATCTTTAGTGACGCCGTATTTTACGGCGGCAGGTCCGCCGGAACACTCGGCAACGTTNCCGCCTATAGTNGAAAACTCGTAACTTGCCGGATCCGGCGGATAAAAGTATCCTCTTTCCGAAAGGTAAGATTTCAGGTCGCCGTTTATAATGCCGGGTTCTACGGTAACAAACATATTTTCTTCGTCTAATTCCAGAATNCTGTTCATTCTCGTTAACGAAACCACGACGCCGCCTTTTAATGGCAGACTCCCGCCCGAAAATCCGCTTCCCGAACCCCTTCCGATGACCGGAGTATTATATTTTAAGCATAGCTTGACTATTTTAGATATTTCTTCGGCGTTAAGAGGAAATACGACCGCTTCCGGCATAAAATCCTTAGATGTAGCGTCATAGGAATAGCAAATAAGTTCCTCGGTTTCCGACAGAACCCTGTCCTTTCCCAACAGCATTTCAAATTCATTTATAAGTTTTTTATCCATAATTAATTAGGTGAATATTCTGCGTCCTTTTATTTTATTTTTTATAGATGCGGCAACTTTTCCGAAAGCTTCCGCTCTGTGCGATATTGCGTTTTTTTCGGCGGCGGCAATCTGCGCGGCTGTTTTATTAAACTCCGGTACGATAAAAACCGGGTCGTATCCGAAACCTTTCGTTCCGCTCATTTCTTCCGAAATTAAACCTTTTAATTCTCCGTAAAAATACTCAAAATTATTTTTTTCGATATCGTAAAGACAGGCATAGCAGACAAATTTAGCGCGCCTGTTTTCCGAGCATTCGGTTTTTAACCTCATTCCGTTAAGAAGTTTCTCTATGTTCGCGATATCCGAAGCGTTTTCGCCGGCATATCTTGCCGTATAAAGTCCGGGAGCGCCTCCCAGACATTCAACTTCGAGCCCCGAATCCTCGCCGACTATAAAATCAATATTCAATTCTTTAATTAACTCCGGATTTTCTTCCAAAAATTTCAGGTATCCCTCAACCTTAGTTTTTGCGTTTTCTTCGTAAGTTTCGCGGTCTTCGATTATTTTTATTTTATAATTTTTATCTAAATACACCGACTTTAAACCCAAATCTGCAAATTTCCCCATTATAGCTTCAATTTCTTGAAACTTATGGGCATTGCCTGTAGCTATAAGAATATTTGTCATATCTTTCTATTTTTAAAGAGATTATTTTGTCTTATATGTTATTACGTTATTTTATAATTATAACATATGACAGATATGTTATAAATCGTGAATTATCCGAAGAAATAAAAATAGAAAGATTTTAAGGACTGTACTGTGTTTAGCTTAAACTCCTGCAGGGAATAGCGGTTAAAATGAGCGGTGGTTTTCTTCTCTTTTATTTGCAATCTTAAATCTATGGCTGTTTTTCCATTTATGCCGCCTCCTTATTGCTATGTTCATATTCACTAATTCTATCAAATGAATATTACAGTTTTATGACATTTATATTAAATTTTCGTAACATTGCATTGTATATTCAGATTATCGCAGAGTTCGCATAAAATTATGATATAATTTATGATATAATGAGAATAATTAAAAACAAATCATATAAATATTTTATATTTTGTAATATTTTTTATTACTATAATGAAAACTTTTTCTTCTTTAACACCTCAAGAATTAAGCGCATATAATCCATTCGATTATGAATCTACGTCTAAGTATATAGAAACTTCGGAAGCTATAAAAATTGCATCGGCAATTGCAAACGAGTTAAAAAAAACATTTAAAGCAAAAAAGGTAGTTTTATTTGGTTCGTTAGCCACCAAAGAATTTACCGAAAGCTCGGATATAGATATAGCGGTATGGGGAATTCCCTATGACAAATTTTTTAAGGCTGTAGCTTTTGCTTCAGGATTGAGTAAAAAATTTAAAGTGGATTTAGTCGATACCCAAGACGCTTCCGACAGTCTAATGGATAGCATAAAACNTTATGGCATTGAGATATGAATAAAAAAGCTGCAGTTATAGCAGGACGTTTAAATTCAGAGAATTAATCGAATTAAACAGGATAGCCGATAGAATTTTAAAAGAATGGGAAAAAGCCAAAACTAGCGGCGATGAATACTACATAGACGCCGTGGCTTTTAATATTCATAGTTTTTATACNGGATTAGAAAGAATATTTCAAAAAATTGCGTCTGGAATCGATGAATCGATACCTGCAGGACCAAATTGGCACCATGAATTATTATTGCAGATGGCATCTGAAATTCCCAGAGTTAGACCGCCTGTAATTTCAGAAGAAATTAAAAATANTCTGGAGGACTATCTTGGTTTTAGACATATCGTACGGAATATTTATTCATATAAAATTAATCCCGAAAAGATTGAAGTTTTGGTAAAAAAATTGCCTAATACATTAATGAAAATAAATAATGAAATAGAATCATTATCAACGTTCCTGCAAAATCTTAAAAGTTATTAACATAATNATAAGAATTTATTAACAATTATAAATATTTGTATTACATTTGAATACGTACTCATAAGGCAAAATTTGATTATCCTGCAAAATTGTTGTATATTGTATTAATGGGGNTGGTAGGGAAAATTTTTTTTGCGATAGTTATAGATATATTTTTAGAAATTTATGTATTTATAGAAATAGCCTTAAGAATAGGTTATCCGGCAACTGCAGGTCTTTTGATATTCTTTAGTATTGCCGGCTACATAATAACAAAAAAAATTAAATATATCGCTTTTCAAAATGCGCTTCACGATTTTTCCGGCGGAAAAGTTTTAAATAAAAATTTAATTAAATCTACCGCTTATTTTATAGCCGGAATACTGTTTTTCATTCCCGGATTTATCACAGATTTCATAGCAGTCCTTTTTCTAATTCCGTTTTTAAATTATTATCTGGTATATTTGATATTTAAATATTTTAGCAATAAGCTGAAAGGCAATTTTACTTATTATTACAATAACGTCCGCAGCGGCGAAGACAGTTTCGGCAATAATGATAATATATTTACTGCCGAAGCTAAACCTTACGAAGACCCGGACGATGATGAAAAAAATCGCAAAAGGCTGATGTGAAATATGCAGATTCTACAAATACTGAGATATCGCCTTATTCTGCAATTCGGTAATTTTCGCGACTGCCCTTTTCGAAAGGTCATAAAGCCTGCCGAGAACATCGAATTCTATCGGAGTTCTTTCTGCGCATCCCTGAATTTCGATAATTTTTTGAGAGCCGGTGAGTATAAAATTAAAATCGAGTTCTGCCGCAGAATCTTCGGAATAATTTAAATCAACCAAAATTTCTCCGTTTACTATGCCTATACTTATTGCAGCTGCGGAGTCGTAAAACGGCATTTTTTCTATTTTACCGTCTTTAATAAGATTTAAAAATGCAAGATGGGCGGCAACATATGCTCCCGATACGGAAGCCGTCCTCGTTCCGCCGTCCGCGCTTATAACATCGCAGTCTATTAATATTGTAATTCCCGGAAAATAAGAAAAATTAACAACCGACCTTAGCGANCTGCCTATTAACCTCTGTATCTCCTGGGCTCTTCCGTTTACTTTTCCCTTCGACGAATCCCTCGGTATCCGGTTTTGCGCAGACCTCGGAAGCATTGAATATTCAGCCGTAAGCCAGCCTTCGTCTTTGTCTTTTAAGAACGGCGGCACTTTATAATCTACGGATGCTGTGCAAATGACCTTGGTATCTCCGGCTTCAATAAGGCAGGAGCCCTCGGCATATTTCATATAACCGGGTGTTATNACCATGGTTCTCATTTCGTCAGCCGCCCTATTGTTTGCTCTTATCATCATTTTCGATAAAAAATATGTAAAGGTCTTTTAAGTTTACGGTGTTTAACAGCCGAACGCCCATTAGAGAGCATAGCGCCGGCATATCGTTTAATAAAGAATCTTTATCNGAAATCACCATTAGAACGTCATTGCGATTCAAAGTTTTAAGTTTATGGACGACCGCCCATACCGGAGGACCTCAGCAAAGCCCCCTGATATCAAGGACATTAACGCCATAATTCAATCCGGGTTTATTCTCCATTTTTTTGCTCCTTTTCTTTTACAGCCGCATCCAAGATACCGTTAATGAAAGACGGNGATTCGTCATTGCCGAATTTCTTCGCTATTTCTATCGCCTCGTTAATAACTACGTTTTTAGGGGTTTCGGGAACGAATAAAATCTCATAAACGGAAAGCCTTAAAATATTCCTGTCAACCCTTGACATTCTTTCGATAGTCCAGTTTTTAGCCAGCATCCCGATAAGACCGTCTATTTTTTCCAAATTCAATAAAGTGCCGCGCACTATCTTGGCAAAAAAATCAAAAATCTGATGAATATCCTTTTTTTTGCCTAAATCTTCTTTTGTNTTTATAAATCCGTCTCTCATAAGGCTTTCCGAAGCAAAATCATTATAAAAACAATTTATTTTATAGTCCAAATCGTTTATATTTCCGTCTTCTTCGTACAAAAACTGCAACGCAAGTTCCCTGGCCTTTCTTCTTTTCGTCATAAATAAATAATTTAACTCAGCTCTTTTTAATTTTTGCGTAAAGGCTCGCCATTTCTACGGCAGACATTGCCGCATCGAAACCTTTATTTCCCATTTTAGTGCCTGCCCTCGATATAGCCTGTTCTATAGATTCGGCAGTTATAATTCCGTAACTTACCGGAACGTTATAATGAATCGAAAGTTCGGAAATTAATTTAGTCACTTGATTGGACAACAGGTCAAAATGAGTAGTTTCTCCTCTTATCAATGTTCCGAGACATATTACGGCATCGTATTTTTTTGTTTCCAGCAGCATTTTTACGGCCATCGGAAGTTCAAACGCTCCCGGAACCTTCACGACCGATACGCTATCTTCGTTGGCTCCTGCCCTTTTAAGATAATCCAGCGCCCCGTCCAGCAGTTTGCTATTAATAAAATCGTTGAATCTCGATATAACTATACCGAATCTAAAACCGGCGGCTTTAAGCTCGCCTTCTATTAAATTAAAGTTACCCATTTCATGCTCCCGCTAATTTAATTTATTTTATTATTTCATTTTTAATATGTGCCCTAATTTTTCTTTTTTCGTTTTTAAATAATGTTTATTGGTTTCGTTAGGGCATATTTCTATGGGAACTCTTTCTACGATGCTTAGCCCGTATCCTTCGAGCCCTATTATTTTTTTCGGATTATTAGTCATAAGCCGCATTTTCCCGATGCCGAGATCGACCAAAATTTGAGCGCCGACGCCGTATTCTCTTAAATCGGGTTTAAATCCTAATTTTTCGTTTGCTTCCACGGTATCGTAGCCCTCGTCCTGAAGATTATAGGCTTTCAATTTATTTACGAGTCCGATGCCTCTGCCCTCCTGCATTAAATACAGAATAACNCCCCTGCCTTCCTTGTCTATCATCTCCATAGCCGTTTTCAGCTGATCGCCGCAGTCGCATCTCATCGACCCGAAAATATCCCCGGTAAGACACTGCGAATGAACTCTGACGAGAGTAGGGTCGTCTTTTTTGATGTCTCCTTTGACAAGGGCTATATGTTCTTTAAAATCGATATCGTTTGAATATACTATAATTTTAAAATCTCCGGCGAACTCCGTAGGTATCATGGATTCAACAAGCCGCTTAACATGTTTTTCGTGTTTAAGTCTATAATTTATCAAATCTCTAATAGTCAGAATTTTTATACCGAATTTTTTTGAAAACTCTATCAAATCGGGCATTCTCGCCATTGTTCCGTCGTCGCGCATGATTTCNCATATAACGCCGTACGGCTTCAGTCCGGCTATACGGGCTATATCTATCGAGCCTTCCGTCTGTCCGGTCCTTGTCAATACACCNCCGTTCTTGCCTCTCAAAGGAAATATATGTCCCGGTCTCACTAAATCTGACGGTTTGGCGTTATCGTCTATCGCGGTTAATATAGTTTTTGCCCTGTCATGGGCAGATATTCCCGTNGTAACCCCTTCTTTTGCCTCAATCGATACCGTAAACGCNGTGGTAAATTTAGACTCGTTATTTACGACCATAGGCGGAAGGTCTAACCTGTCGGCTTTTTCTTCCGTTAACGTTAAACATATCAAGCCCCTTGCATTCTTCGTCATGAAGTTAATAATTTCCGGAGTAGTATGCTCTGCGGCAACAACCAAATCTCCTTCATTTTCCCTATCCTCGTCATCTACGAGAATAATCATTTTCCCGTTTTTTATATCGAGGGCAGCCTCTTCTACGGTTGCTAAACTCATATTTATCTACCATCCTTATTTAATTTATTTCATAAAGCCGTTTTCTGCCAAAAATTCTATAGTCAAACCGCCGGCGTTCGGGACCCGTTTTTCGNTTNCGCCGCCCGCAGGTTCTAACACCGTATCTTTTAAGCGGTTCACGACCGTTCTTTCTATTATATCAGTTTCAATATTCACGAAATCTCCCGCAGTTTTAAACTTTAAATTTGTTTCGGCATATGTTAAAGGTATTAAACTTACAAAAAAAGTATCTCCGTCGGTTTCGTTTACGGTCAGACTTATTCCGTCTATACTTATAGANCCTTTTTTTATAATATAATTTTTAATATCGGCATCTATGGAATTTATTATTTTTATACCTGCGATTACAGAGTTGNCNGTTCTTTTTTTANCAGTAATCATGCCTATGCCGTCTATGTGTCCCAGCACAAAATGCCCCGAAATATCCGAATTCACGGAAAGAGCCGGCTCTATATTCACGCTTTCGTTTATTTTTAGATATTTTAATGCGGAATCTTTAAAGGTTGCAGGAGTATAATCAAAATATAAAACGGGACGGATTATCTTTTTTACGGTAAGGCAGATACCATTAACGGCAATGCTCTGTCCGATATACGCATTTTTACAGGTATTTTTTGCGGCGACCGACAAAATTCCGCCGCCTAAAGATTTTACCGTTCCCTGTTCTTTTATTATGCCGCTGAACATATCGTCAATTTATTTATATTTCGGATAATACGACAAAAAAATCTCGTCTCCGAATTTTTTAATATTTAAGGCGCTCAGTTTTATTTTCNCTTCATTTTGTAAATTTAACGCTCCGAATAAGTCAAGACCGTTATCTCTTCCTAAAATATACGGCGTCAAATTAAAAACCAGCTTATCGTAATTTTTTTCACAAATCAAAGAACCGAAAAGCAAGGGACCCGCTTCTACAAGTAAGCCCATAATCTTAAGCTCCCCGCATCTTCTGAATATTTCCTGCAGATTCAGAAACCTTTTGCCCTTTATATTATTATAATATACATCGTTTATAATTGCACCTTTTTCTTTTAAAAGCTTTTTTTTCTTATCTTTTTCCTTATCGTAATCATTTGAAGTAAATATTAAGACATCGCCGTGCGAACTAAAAATTTTCGCATTGGCGGAAATAGCTAAATCGGGGTCTAAAATTATTTTGGTCCATCTTTTGGCTCGGAATTTGTTTCTAATATCGTCTTTGCCTATGCGGACGTCAAGCATAGGGTCGTCTTTTATGACGGTTTTTGCGGAAACCATTATTGCATCGTTTATAAACCTTAAATAATGTGTATATCCAAGCGACTTCACGGATGAAAGATAGGACTTTTCTTTTTCATTTTTATAACCTATATTGCCGTCTAAGGTTAAGGCTTCTTTGACTGTTATAAAGGGCAATCCGGTCGTTATGTTTTTAAAGAAAGCTTCGTTGAGCCTTTTAGCTTTTTCTTCCAAAATTCCGTATGTTACTTCAATTCCGTTTTCCTTTAAATAATCAAACCCCTTGCCGGATATCAAAGGATTTGGGTCTTTAACGGCCGCCACAACCCTCTTTACACCGGATTCTTTTATTTTATAAACGCATGGCGGGGTTTTCCCGAAATGGCTGCATGGTTCTAAACTGACGTATATAGTGGCGCCGTATGCTTTTTTCCCGGCATTTCTTAGGGCAATTACCTCGGCATGCGGCTGTCCGGCTCTCTCATGCCAGCCTTCTCCGACTATCACGCCTTCTTTTACCACCAATGCTCCTACCATAGGATTGGGAGAAGTCGTTCCTATGCCGTTTTCGGCAAGTTTTAAAGTTTTAGATATAAAATATCTGTCGGAATTATTGCCTTTTTTATCCATATACTGTAAAAATACTTTTTTCTTTGCAATTTTATGTTTTAAGACTGTTTTTTAATAAGTTCCGACACGTTTTCATAAAGTTCGTTTATATCTTTAAAGGAAAGATAAACTGAAGCAAAGCGGACATAACTTATAGCATCGGTATTTTTTAATTTATCGAGTACCTGCTTTCCAATCTCTTCGCTTTTTATCTCTTTTAGATTTGTTTTTTCAATCCACTTTTCTATAGATTGGACTATTTCTTCGATATTGCTGTAGGGAACGGGTCTTTTTTCACATGCTTTGATAAGACCGTTAAGCAGTTTTTGTCTGTCGAATGGCTCTCTTCTTTCGTCTTTTTTAATGATAAGCGGCGAAGCCGAAACTATGGTTTCTATGGTTGTAAATCTTTTGCCGCAAAAGTTGCACTGCCTTTTTCTTTTAGTTGACCTGCCGTCTTTCGATATTCTCGAATCGACTACTTTATCGTCGTCTTTAAAGCAGAAAGGGCATTTCATAAACCTGATAAAAAGTTAAATATTTTCATATAATGGAAATTTAGAGCACAAAAGTTTAACTTCTTTTTTTATGCTGTTTTTTATTGTTTCGTTGTCGGGATTTTGCAGAACTTCTACAATAAGTTCGCCTATTTTTATCATTTCGCCTTCTTTCATGCCTCTGGTAGTTACCGCAGGAGTCCCGATTCTTATTCCGCTTGTAACGAAAGGAGACCTTTCGTCGAAAGGAACCTTATTCTTATTTACCGTTATACCCACTTCGTCTAATAAAGCTTCTGCCTGCTTGCCCGTCATTTCCGATTTTCTGAAATCTACAAGCATAAGATGATTGTCCGTGCCTCCGGATATTAACGAAAAACCGTTATTCTTAAGGGTATTTGCAAGCACGGATGCGTTAAATACTACCTGCCTCTGATAATTCTTAAAATTTTCGCTTAACGCCTCTTTAAAAGCAACTGCTTTTGCGGCAATTATATGTTCCAGCGGTCCGCCCTGAATTCCGGGAAATATTGCGGAATTCAATTCTTTTTCGTATTTGGACTTTGCAAGAATAATCCCGCCTCTTGGACCTCTCAGCGTCTTGTGGGTAGTGGTGGTAACGAAATCGGCGTAAGGAACAGGGTTTGGATGAAGGTCTGCCGCTACGAGTCCTGCGATATGAGCCATATCTACCATAAGATAACATCCTGCTTCGTCCGCAATATCCCTGAATTTTTTAAAATCTATAATCCTGGGATATGCGCTTGCTCCGGCTATTATCATCTTCGGTTTATTTCTCAGCGCCGTAGCTCTCAACTCGTCATAATCAATGGTTTCCGCAGTTTTATGGACGCCGTAAGGGATAATATTAAAATATTTACCGGAAAAATTTACGGGACTCCCGTGAGTTAAATGTCCGCCGTGAGATAAATCCATACCCAAAACAGTATCGCCAGGCTTTAAAAATGCATAAAATATAGCCATATTCGCCTGAGACCCGGAATGCGGCTGAACATTTGCATATTCGGCTTTAAATATCTCTTTGACTGTCGATTGCAAGCTGTTCTATATCGTCTATAAAACCGCATCCTCCGTAATATCTTTTTCTGGGATACCCTTCGGCATATTTATTGGTCAAAACAGAACCCTGCGCCTGCATAACGGCTTTTGAAACAAAATTTTCCGAAGCTATAAGTTCTAAGGAATTTCTCTGCCTATCTATTTCTTTTTCTATAAACCCGTAAACTTCCCTGTCCGTCTCTTTCAAATCCTCAAAATTCAATTTATCCCACCCTTTTATTGTAATAAATTTTATAGTAAATTACTGTTATATATTTAATTTTTCGATAGAACTTATTTTGGAAATTCTATTTTCATGCCTGCCATCCTCATATTGCGACGACATAAACTTTTCTATATACCTTGCCGCTTCGGTGGGAGTCGTCGTTCTCCCGCCCATAGTGATTATATTTGCGTTATTATGCGCCTTTGCGACCTCTGCGGTATATTCATCGTGGACTAAAGCCGCTCTGATACCGTCAACCTTATTTGCCGCTATATCCATACCGATGCCTGTTCCGCATATGAGTATCCCGAAAGAATTTTTATCATTGTCCGACTTGACTTTTTCAGCGACTTTAAGGGCATAATCGGGGTAATCAACGCTTTTTAAAGAATCCGTACCGAGNTCCAGATATTTTATGCCCTTTTTTGCAAGCTCTTNTTTTATGGATTCTTTTAACTCAAAACCNGCGTGATCCGAACCTAAATATATCATTTATATATTAANCCTCCCATTTTTTAAAAACAAGTGTCGCATTGGTTCCGCCAAACCCGAATGAATTGGATATGGCATACTTTATAGAGCCTTTTTGCGCGGTATTCGGAACATAATCCAGATCNCACTCAGGATCAGGTTCTTCAAGATTAATAGTCGGAGGNATAATGCCCGTGTAAACGGTCAACACGGTCGCAACCGCTTCTATGCCGCCCGCTGCACCGAGCGCATGTCCGATCATAGATTTAACAGAGCTTATCTTAAGCTTCTGCGCTTTCTCTTTGAAAAGCTGTTTTATTGCCTTGGTTTCATTCAGATCGTTATAATATGTGGACGTACCGTGAGCATTAACGTAATCAATATCATCCGGCGTTAAACCGCCGTCATCGATTGCGTTTTTCATGCTGTAATATGCCCCCGTAGCTTCAGGATCAGGCGTGGATAAATGATATGCATCCGAGGATACGCCGTATCCGACTATTTCGGCATATATTTTTGCGCCTCTTTTAACGGCGCTGTTCATTTCTTCAAGTATTACGATGCCGGCGCCTTCGCTCACTACAAAGCCGTCCCTGTTTTTATCGAATGGCCTTGAAGCCTTAGCCGGCTCGTCGTTTCTTGTAGAAAGCGCTTTCATAGCATTAAAGCCAGAAATGCATAAAGGGGACACCGTAGATTCGGCACCTCCGGCTATCATAGCGTCCGCATCCCCTCTGGCAATTATCTTGTAAGCATCCCCTATGGAATTAGTTCCGGTTGAGCAGGCAGAAACGGTACTGGCGTTTGGACCTTTGGCTCCGGTCATTATAGAAACCTGTCCCGGGGCAAGATTTATCAAAAGCATCGGTATAAAAAACGGCGAAATCTTTTTAGGACCGCCCTCTAAAAGCATAGTATGATATTTTTCGATGGTCATCAGCCCGCCGATACCGGCGCCTATCCATACTCCTACCCTGTGGGCGTTAGCGTCCGTAATCTCAAGCCCAGACATATCCAGCGCCATTTTTGAGCAGGCAAGAGCATAATGTATNAATTGATCCATTTTTTTTATTTCTTTTTTTTCTATAAATTTTTCAGGATCAAACCCTTTTACCTCTCCTGCTATCTTGGTCGCATATCCTTCGGTATCGAACCTTGTAATAAGTCCTACGCCGCTTTCCCCGTTTACCATTCCATTCCATGACGTTTCGGCATCGTTTCCGAGAGCGGTAATCATGGAATAGCCCGTTATAACGACTCTTCTATTGCAATCAATTTTTTCCATAATAAAAAATCCGGTATAAATAAATTATTTTGTATGTTCATCGATATATGAAACTGCATCCTGAACAGTCTTAATCTTTTCAGCATCTTCATCGGATATTTCTATTCCGAATTCCTCTTCGAACGCCATAACTAATTCGACGGTATCCAATGAATCAGCTCCGAGATCCTCTACGAATGAAGCTTCGTTGGTAACTTCATCGGGAGTTACACCTAACTGTTCTACAATTATTTCTTTAACTTTGTTTTCTACGGACATTTAATTTCACCTCCTCTTATTATTAATATAATATTACGAAACTTTGGCATTACATATACATACCGCCGTTCACGTTTAAAACAGAACCCGTTATATAGGAGGAAANTTCTGAACAAAGAAAGAGAACGGCATTGGCTATTTCCTCAGGTTCGGCTATTTTATTCAACGGAATGCTTTTCTTAATGGCATCTTTAATATCTTCGGGAAGCTTATCGGTCATAACCGTTTTAATGAAACCCGGCGCAATAGCATTGGCAAGAATGCCTCTCGCCGCATATTCTTTGGCTATTGACTTGGTAAGGGCAATTATGCCCGCCTTCGATGCGGCATAATTAGCCTGTCCAGTATTGCCNATTTCGCCTATAACCGAGGCTATGCTTATTATTCTGCCGGATTTAGCTTTAACCATGTGTTTTAAAACGTTTTTGGTAATATAAAACATACCGTTCAGGTTTACGTTTATAACGTCTAACCAATCCTCGTCGCTCATCCTTATTAAAAGACCGTCTTTAACTATGCCGGCATTATTGACGAGAATATCGATTTTAGATTCTTTAGATATTATTTTTTGAATAATTTCAGATATCTTGTCCGAATTTTTAATATCGGCTTCGTAAAAATCAAACTCGGGCGAAATCTTTTTTATTTCGTCTTGAACATTTAAAAATCTTTTTTCGTCTATATCGATTATTATGACTCTTGCCCCTGCGTTAAGCAAAACTTTGGATATAGAAAGCCCTATGCCCGAAGAGCCGCCTGTAACTACAGCCGTTTTACCAGTGAGTTCAATACAAATAGACATAAACCGCCCCCTTTTTATTAAATCATCAAACTTTCTAATTCCTTAACAGCCGAAACGGAATTTACGGACAGAACATCCGCATTCTTATCTATCCTTTTAATTAACCCGCTCAAAACATTAGACGGTCCTACTTCGATAAATTTAGAAATCCCGGATATTTTTTCCATATTAACTATAATATCTTTCCACATAACCGGGGAAACTATCTGCTCCAGTAGAAGCCTCGCCGCATCGTCTTTCTTAGAATAATTAAGGGATGTGGCATTCGAAAATATATCGCATTCCGCATCTCTGAACCAGCCTTTGTCTATAAACGAAGAAAGATTTTCCTTTGCGCTTTCCATAAACGGCGTATGAAAAGGAGCGCTGACCGGCAGAACGACTATTTTTTTGGCTCCGTGCTCTTTAAGCTTTAAACATGCTTCATCAACGAATGATGATATACCTGATATTACGGTTTGAATTTCGGAATTAACATTTGCTATAAAAACTCCTTCTTCGTTTTTTAAATGATTTAATTCGTCTATAACGGTTTTTATACTATGCTCATTGAGCCCTATAACCGCCGCCATTTTGCCGAACCCTACGGGACAAGCGGTCTGCATAAAAAATCCTCTTTTTTTTGTGATTAAAAGAGCATTGGAAAAATCGACGGAACCTGCTGAAACATTGGCGCTGTATTCACCCAAGCTGTGTCCGGAAACGCAAACCGGCTTTAGACCTGTTTCTTTTTCTATAACCCTCAGAATTGCTGTGCTCACAGTTAAAAGAGCAGGCTGCGTATTTTCCGTCAGATTAAGCGACGCGCCGTCGTCTCCCAGAATCAAGCTTTTCATATCTAAGCCTAATGTATCTGAAGATTCTTCTAAAATAAGACGCGCTTCATTGAAATTTTCAAAAATATCTTTCCCCATGCCGGCATGCTGAGACCCCTGACCGGGAAAAACAAACGCAATATTGGAACTTGACGATTTTTCCATTTTTTATACTGTATCCTCTAATCCCTATTTAGAATTTTTTATATATAGA
>JGI24721J44947_10007365_pt1 | contig 14602 bp, 12 predicted proteins | sample YelNatPaOPGAMG01_FD_44947 | JGI IMG/M metagenome (IMG submission 44947)
CGTTATGAATTTCAGATAAAAAATACATAAGAAAGCATAATTCAATATGCAGTGCTCTTTTGCTTATGGAATTTTCAGGGCCCTATGCTATGGAATTTATTGTACCTTTGAGGCATGGCTTTTAAAGTTATTGACATATCTCTCTATAAGTATTACTATCTTATTAAGTAATACTTAATAGAAAGGTAAGGTAATTTACATGACATCCGCAGCAGTAAAGATTACAAGAAAGGGGCAAGTTACTATCCCAAAGGAAATCAGGGAGAGGCTTAAAACGAATACAGTTTATTTTGAAATAGAAGGTGATACTGTTATCGTAAAGCCGGTTAGGGATGCAGCTGGTTCATTAAGTGAATACGCTAAAAATGTTAAGCCCGGCACCCCAATGAAGAAAATAAAAGAAATGGCATGGGAGGAGGCTGTTCGTGAGAAAACCCGCAAGAAGTCTTCCTGACACTAATATTATTGTCCGCTATCTTGTTAAAGATGACATTCCCCTTTATACGAAAGCAAAGGGTTTTTTTGATAAGGTTAAAAACGGCAGTGAAAAGGCTGTTATTCTTGAAAGTGTTATTGCTGAGTGCATCTATGTTCTGACAAAGATTTATCAAGTGCCAAAAGACCAAGCTTCTCAAAGCCTGATTGATATCTTGCACTACAAAGGGATTGCAAATGATGACCGAGAGGAACTCATCAAAGCATTGAACCTTTTTTCGAAACAGGGCATTGATATTGTTGATTGTATTTTATGTGCAAAGAGCGTAGATAGTGGTGATGTTCTCTTTTCATTTGATGATGAGTTAAATAAAGTGGTAAGACGCTTATGAATATCTTTAATCTGAGAGACAGANTNATTAATGATTACCACCAGTATGTCGAAAGCTTTCTCAATTTCTTATAAGGGTGATATGTATATTATACTTTACAAATAGTTCTACTTTTGCTAAATCAACATGTCTGTGGTATGGTTGACATATCACATTAATATGTGATACACATAATTATGTGATATATTAAACGGAGGTTTGTATGGAACGGCAGAATGTAACATTATCCCTTCCTAAGGCGATGCTGAAAAAGGCTAAGATGCTGGCATTGAAGGAAGATAAGTCGCTCAGCGCCCTGATACGGGAATCCCTCGAGGAGAAGATCAGAAAGGACACAGGGTATAAGGAAGCTATGGAACGAGAAATAAGCCTTATGGAAAAAGGCTTTAATCTGGGCACAGGTGGCCGCATGCCATGCTCACGAGAGGAATTGCATGAACGGCGATAAGGTGTTTGTGGACACAAATGTGATTGTATATGCATATGATAAAGACGCAGGTAAAAAGCACCAGTCTGCCTTAAATATTATGAAAGACCTTTGGCACTCGGGGCTTGGGATTATAAGCACTCAGGTTCTACAGGAGTTTTTCGTTACTCTCACAAACAAAATCTCAGCGCCGCTGAAAATATCTGTTGTCCGGGAAACAATCAGAAGACTTTCAAGGTGGGATGTAGTGCTGATTGATGTAGACATAATAATAAGGGCAACAGAATTGCAGGAGAGATACAAATACTCATTCTGGGACTCTTTAATTATCGCATCTGCAATAGGAGGTGGGGCAAAAACCATCCTTTCAGAGGATCTTGCCGATGGTCAGACAATACAGGGCGTTACAATCAAGAACCCATTTATCGGTGAAGATACTATTTACCTTTTTTATCCTCAAAAGATTTTAAAGAAAAAGTAATCTCCATGTTATAAAAGACAGGCAATTTCTTAATCCAATAAACATTTGTATATATAACACCCTCTCAAAGATTTACAATTCCTTCAATTTCTATGAACAAAGGAATAATCGCATAGTTTAAATACAATTTTGAGTTTTCTGGTCAGTTTAATGTGAGAGATAACAACACTGGATAATAATAAAAAGCCCCGCAAAAACTGCGGGGCTTGTATTTTTTTATTTTAAAGTTTTTATTCCTGTAATTGCGGCTGTTCCATTAATGGAGGCTGAATTTCCCGCTTCACAAAGGTATTCCTGTATTTAGGTGTCCCTGTTCCTGCAGGTATAATTCTTCCCATTATCACATTCTCTTTTAAACCTCTAAGTTCATCAACTGCGCCGCTTATAGCAGCCTCTGTAAGCACCCGTGTTGTTTCCTGGAAGGATGCAGCAGAAACAAAGCTATCCGTAGTAAGTGATGCTTTTGTTATACCGAGAAGTAAAGGTTTGCCCTGCGCAGGTTTTCCACCTTCGGATTTTACTCTTGCGTTTTCTTCCTGAAATGCTCTTCTGTCAACCTGTTCACCTATAAGGAAATTAGTATCTCCCGGGTCTTCAATTCTGACTTTCTTCATCATCTGTCTTACTATGACTTCAATATGTTTGTCATTAATAGTAACACCCTGAAGTCTGTAAACCTTCTGTACTTCATCCACAAGATACCTTTGAAGTTCCTGAGGACCGAGTATATCAAGAATATTATGCGGGTTAACAGCGCCATCCATCAAAGGCTCTCCTGCCCTGACCCAGTCTCCTTCATGAACACCGACATGTTTTCCCTTGGGAATAAGATATTCTCTTGTTTCATCTCCACCTCTTACGACAACAACGCGCATTCCTTTATGAGCACCTCTGAATTCAACCATTCCATCAATTTCAGTAACTATTGCCTGTTCTTTTGGCCTTCTGGCTTCAAACAACTCAGCAACTCTCGGAAGACCTCCGGTAATATCTTTTGTCTTTGTTGTTTCTCTTGGTATTTTTGCGAGTATATCACCCGGATACACAATATCATTTTTTTCAACAAGAATATGCGCACCTGCCGGAAGCAAATATCTTGCTAATGTATTAGTTCCGGGTATTTTCTGTGTAACCCTTCCCTGTTCATCCTTTATGGAAATTCTTGGTCTCATATTAGCGGGGTAATCAATAATAACCTTATGGGAAAGTCCTGTTACCTCATCAACTTCTTCTTTGACTGTAACACCTTCGATAATATCTCCATGCGCTACCTTACCGCCAATTTCAGTAAGAATAGGCATAGAATAAGGGTCCCATTCAACAAGCTTTTGACCTATTTCAACTTTTTGTCCATCATTAACAAGCAGCTTTGCGCCGTAAACAACAGAATATTTTTCTTTTTCCCTGCCTTTAGAATCTACTATAGCTATGCTGCCGTTTCTGTTCATTACGACAAGAAGTCCTTCTCTGTTTCTGACTGTATTAACATTAATAAACTTAATAATGCCAGAGTTCTTTGCTTCAAGAACAGTTTGTTCAACAACTTTTGAAGCTGCACCACCTATATGAAATGTCCTCATCGTGAGCTGTGTTCCGGGTTCTCCAATAGACTGCGCTGCAATTATACCAACAGCTTCTCCTTTTTCTACAATTTCACCTCTTCCGAGATCTCTACCATAACATTTACGGCAAACACCAAATTTTGACTGGCATGTGAGAACTGAACGTATTTTTATTTTATCTATGCCAGCCTCTATAATTTTCTTTGTAATATCCTCATCAATCTCTTGATTGCGTTTCACTATTACTTCTTTTGTAATCGGATCTTTTATATCTTCAACAGCAATTCTTCCGAGTATTCTCTCTTCAAGTGGCTGAATTATTTCTCCACCCTCTACAAGAGATGTAACATTAATACCTTCTCTTGTTTCGCAATCATCTTCATAAACAATAACATCCTGAGCAACATCTACGAGTCTTCTTGTAAGGTATCCTGAATTAGCTGTTTTCAGAGCAGTATCAGCAAGTCCCTTACGAGCACCATGTGTCGATATAAAATATTGCAAAGGAGTAAGGCCTTCTCTGAAGTTTGCAGTAATCGGTGTTTCAATAATTTCACCTGATGGCTTTGCCATAAGACCTCTCATACCAGCAAGCTGTCTGATCTGAGCTGTGCTTCCTCTCGCGCCTGAGTCAGCCATCATGAAAATACTGTTAAAAGCTCTGCGTTCTTTTAATTCCTCTTCGGTAAAAGTTTTACCATCTTCAGCACCCAATTCCTTCATCATTTCATCAGCAACTTTTTCGGTAACATTTGCCCAGATGTCAATAACTTTATTGTAGCGTTCACCATGAGTAATCAGACCATCAGCGTATTGCTTCTGAACTTCTATAACTTCTTGCTCAGCATATCGTATTAACTCAGCTTTCCTGGATGGTATATGCATATCAGCCATTGAGATTGAAAAACCCGCTTTTGTTGCATACCTGAAACCGAGTTGCTCGAGTTTATCAAGAAAAACAACTGTTTCCCTTTTACCTGCCTGCTTATAAATATAATCAATTAACTTACCAAGTTCTTTTTTGGTCATTTCTTTATTTATCATGGAAAAAGGTATTCCGGCAGGCAATATTTCTCTGAAAATTATACGGCCAACAGTTGTATTTACATATTCGCCATTGAGTTTAACACTTATTCTTGCATGTTCACTCAATTGTCCTAAGTCATAAGCTATTATTACATCCTCAGGACTGAGGTACCTGCCATTTGATTCAGCTTTTAATCTTTCCACAGGATCTTTTATTTGTTTAAGCTGCTCTTTTGTATATTCTATTCTCTCACCTTTAGCGCCCTTTTTCTCTTTCATTAGATAATAGATACCGAGAACCATATCCTGAGTTGGAACAACTATTGGCTTGCCATTTGCAGGTGACATTATGTTATTCACAGACATCATGAGTACCCTTGCTTCTATCTGCGCTTCAATAGAAAGCGGAACATGAACAGCCATCTGGTCACCATCAAAATCTGCATTAAATGCTGTACAAACCAGAGGATGTAGTTTTATAGCCTTGCCTTCAACAAGAACAGGGTCAAATGCCTGAATTCCAAGCCTGTGTAATGTTGGAGCGCGGTTAAGCAACACAGGATGTTCTCTGATAACTTCTTCGAGCGAATCCCATACCTCAGGACTTTCTTTTTCAACAAGCTTTTTAGCAGCTTTTATAGTTGTAGCATAACCTTTTTCTTCGAGTTTATTGAAAATAAAAGGTTTAAACAATTCAAGCGCCATTCTTTTGGGAAGCCCGCACTGGTGCAATTTAAGTTCAGGACCAACAACAATAACAGACCTGCCAGAATAATCAACCCTTTTACCGAGAAGGTTCTGCCTGAATCTTCCCTGCTTTCCCTTTATCATATCACTAAGTGATTTTAAAGGACGCTTGGTGGTTGTCTTAAGAACCCTGCTTCTTCTGCCATTATCAAACAATGCATCAACAGCTTCCTGAAGCATTCTCTTTTCATTTTTTATAATAACGCTCGGCGCTTTTAATTCCATGAGCCGCTTTAATCTGTTATTCCTGTTAATAACCCTTCTATAAAGGTCATTCAAATCAGAAGTAGCAAAACGTCCTCCTTCAAGCGGAACCAAAGGCCTTAAATCAGGTGGAAGCACAGGAATTACATCCATAATCATCCATTCTGGTTTGTTACCTGATTTTCTGAAAGCATCTACAACCTTTAGTCTTTTTGTAAGTTTTTTCTTAATCCCGATGGATACTGCTTCATTGATTTTTATTTTTAAATCAGCGTAAAGAGCTTCGAGATCACATCTTCTCAAGAGTTCTCTAATAGCTTCAGCACCCATGCCAGCTTTGAATTTAGTCCCAAATTCGGATGTTTTCTTTTTATATTCTTCTTCTGTAAGTAAATCCTTTTCTTTGAGATTAGTATCCCCGGGATCAATAACAACGTAGCTTTCAAAATAAAGCACTTTTTCGAGCTGTCTCATCGTCATATCGAGCAGAGTGCCTATTCTGCTCGGCAAGCCTTTAAGAAACCAGATATGAGCAACCGGGGTTGCGAGTTCTATATGCCCCAATCTTTCTCGTCTTACCTTTGACTGTATAACTTCAACACCACATTTATCACAGACAACTCCTCTGTGCTTCATCCTTTTGTATTTACCGCAAATACATTCCCAGTCCTTAATTGGACCGAAAATTTTTGCGCAGAAAAGTCCATCCCTTTCAGGCTTAAATGTACGATAATTTATTGTTTCAGGCTTTTTAACTTCGCCATAAGACCATTCCCTAATTTTTTCCGGAGAGGCAAGCCTGATTCTTACAGCTTCAAAATCTGTCGGGTCTTTTGGTCTCTGAAAAATTGAATAAATATCTTCTGTCAAGCTACTCCCCCTTATTTTTCTTCTCCAGAAGTTCAACATCTAAACCAAGACTCTGGAGTTCCTTTATTAATACATGAAAAGATTCGGGCACTCCTGGTTCAAGGGTTGCATCACCTTTCACGATTGCTTCATACATACGCGCTCTTCCAGTTACATCATCACTCTTGACAGTTAGAAATTCCTGCAATGTATATGCAGCGCCATATGCTTCAAGTGCCCATACTTCCATTTCACCAAGTCTTTGACCGCCAAACTGTGCCTTTCCACCAAGCGGCTGTTGTGTAACAAGAGAATAAGGACCTATTGAACGTGCGTGTATTTTGTCATCAACAAGATGATGTAATTTCATCATGTACATATATCCTACTGTTACAGGCTTATCAAAAGGCTCACCAGTTCTGCCATCAATTAAAGTTATCTGACCATTAGCAGGAAGTTTTGCTTTTTTAAGAAGTTCCTTTATTTCGGCTTCTTTTGCTCCTTCAAAAACAGGAGTTGACACATGAATACCGAGTGCTCTTGCAGCCCATCCGAGATGTGTCTCGAGTACCTGGCCTACATTCATTCTCGAAGGAACTCCCAAAGGATTTAGCACAATATCAACCGGAGTTCCATCGGGAAGATAAGGCATATCTTCCTGTGGCATAACCATTGCAACAACACCTTTGTTTCCATGACGGCCTGCCATTTTATCGCCAATCTGTATTTTACGTTTCATCGCTATATAAACTTTAACAACCTTTGTTACTCCGGGAGGCAGTTCATCACCTTTTTTAAGTCTTTCGATAAGCTCATCATACCTGGATTCAATTCGTTTTATGAGCTGGTTCGCTTCATGATTTGCCATTTCCATCTTTTCACGAACATTCATATCTTCAAGCTTTATGCGCATGAGTTGTTCGTCTTTGATTCTTTCGAGTTGCTTTTCTGTCAGCTTTTTGCCCTTATAGCAAATAATTTCTTTTGTCTTCGAGTCTTTTATATCTTCAGCAACAGCACGACCAGATAGAATTTCTCTAAGCTTTCTGAATTTTTCTTGTTTTGCTATTCTTATCTCTTCATCAAGATCGCGTTGAAGTCTCTGTATTTCATCTTCTTCTATGCTCTTTGCTCTGTTGTCTTTTGCAATCCCTTTGCGTGAAAATACTCTGACATCAACAACAATTCCTTCTATACCAGGTGGAACATAAAGACAGCTTTCTTTGACTTCTTCAGCTTTTTCGCCAAATATCGCCCTTAAAAGTTTTTCTTCAGGTGTTAACTGGGTTTCACCTTTAGGAGTTACCTTTCCGACAAGAATATCACCCGGTTTTACTTCAGCACCAATTCTTATGATGCCGCTATCATCAATATCTTTAAGCGCTTCTTCGCCAACATTGGGAATATCGCGTGTTATATCTTCCGGTCCGAGTTTCGTCTCCCTCGCTTCAACACTGAATTCTTCTATATGTACGGAAGTGTAAACATCTTCCATAACAAGACGTTCACTGATAAGTATGGCATCCTCAAAGTTATAACCACCCCAGGGCATAAAAGCTACAAGAACATTTTTCCCGAGCGCAAGTTCTCCTGCTTCAGTACATGTTCCATCAGCAAGTATGTCTCCTGCGGATACTGTTTCACCAACATTAATTATTGCTTTCTGATTAATACATGTTGCCTGATTTGATCTTTGAAATTTAATCAATTTATAAATATCAACTCCGCCACCATTTTCATTAGTTCTTACAACTATTCTTGAAGAATCGACACTCTCTACAATACCGCCTCTTCTTGCAATAACCAGAGCTCCTGAATCTCTCGCAGCAACATGTTCCATTCCGGTTCCTACAATAGGCGCTTCGGGACTAAGCAAAGGCACAGCCTGTCTCTGCATATTTGAACCCATTAAAGCTCTGTTCGCATCGTCATTTTCAAGAAAAGGTATTAATGAAGCTGAAACTCCGACAATCTGTTTTGGAGATACGTCCATATATTCAACTTCCTGCGGAGAAACCATTCTGAAATCTCCGCCAACTCTTGCTGATACTGTCTCACCAGTGAGGTATCCTTTTTCATCCATAGGCGAAGTCGCTTCTGCGATTATGTATTTTTCTCCATCAATGGCTGAAAGATATTCAACTGTTTTCGTAACTCTTCCATTTATAACTTTTCTATATGGAACTTCAATAAACCCAAAGTCATTAACCCTTGCATAAGATGCAAGTGAGGTAATAAGTCCGATGTTTGGACCTTCAGGAGTCTCAATAGGACAAATTCTTCCGTAATGGGTTGGATGAACGTCTCTAACTTCAAAACCAGCTCTTTCGCGTGTAAGACCACCGGGTCCGAGAGCAGAGAGTCTTCTTTTATGGGTAATCTCAGATAATGGATTTGTCTGATCCATAAACTGACTTAGCTGACTTGAGCCAAAAAATTCCTTTAGAGCAGCCATAACAGGCTTTGCATTAATAAGGTCATGCGGCATTGCGGTCTCGAGTTCTGTAAGGGTCATCTTTTCTTTGATTGTCCTTTCCATCCTTACAAGACCTATGCGGAATTGATTCTCAAGCAATTCTCCGACCCTTCTAATCCGTCTGTTGCCAAGATGGTCTATATCATCAACCTCTCCTTTGCCTGTCCTTAAATTGAAAAGATATCTGACGATTTCAACAATGTCTTTATCTGTAAGTACCCTGTTGTCAAGATTAACATCAAGATTCAGCCTTTTGTTCAATTTGAGTCTTCCAACAGGCGAAAGGTCGTATCTTTTTGGATCAAAGAAAAGTCCATTAAAAAGATCCCTTGCCGCATTAATTGTAGGCGGCTCACCCGGCCTTAATTTCTTATAAATTTCTATTAATGCTTCTTCCTGACTGTTTACTTTATCTGTAAGCAAGGTATCTCTAAGTGAAGACAAATAATGCACATTGTCTATAAAGAGGAGATTCAATGTATCAATCTTAAGCGAAATGATTTTGTTAAATACATCCTCAGTAATTGTGTCATTGCCTTCAAGAAGCACCTCCCCTGTTGAAGGGTCTATAATATCTTTTAATGTTATTCTGCCAATTATATCTTCTTTTAATATGGGAATAGTTTTAATGCCGCAGGCTTCCATTTTTCTAAGAGCACCTTTTGAAATCTTGTTGCCTTCTTTAACAATCAATTCTTTTGTAACAGGGTCTGTAATATTTATAGAAGATTTCAAACCAATAAGAACTTCACTAACTCCCCGGCTAAATTTATTCCCGTTTATTGTAATCACTTCAACAGGATAGAAAATCTTCAGGAGATCCTCATTACTGTAACCTAAAGCTTTAAGCACAATTGTTGCAGGCAGTTTACGCCTTCTATCAATTCTTACATATAATAAGTCTTTTGTATCAAATTCAAAATCAAGCCATGAACCTCTTGATGGAATTACCCTTGCAGAATATAATAGTCTCCCGCTAACATGGGTCTTCCCCTTGTCATGGCTGAAAAATACTCCGGGTGATCTATGCAACTGACTTACGATAACACGCTCGGTGCCATTAACCACAAAGGTACCGGTTTCGGTCATCAGAGGCATTTCACCTATATAGACATCTTCTTCTCTCGATTCTTTAAGCCTCTTATTCCCCTTTGACTCTATTTCCCAGAGATTCAGTCTAACCTTAATTTTTAAAGGCGCAGCAAATGTAAGGCCTTTTTGCAGGCAATCCCTTATCCCGAATTTCGGTTCACCCAAAGAGTAACCCAGAAATTCGATAGAAGCAGTTTCGTTATAATCTACAATAGGGAAAACACTTAAAAAAGCTGCCTGTAAACCTGTCTCCTCTCTTTTATCAGATGGTATATCTCTCTGTAGAAATTTTTCATATGATCTTTTCTGTATTTCAATGAGGTTCGGGATGTCTAAAATATGGGGAACTTTTCCAAAGTTCAGTCTTTTTCTAAGAACCCTTGACATATGTCTCCTTTTTATTTAATTTCTACTGTTGCACCCTGTTCCTCGAGTTTTGCCTTAATTGATTCGGCTTCTTCTTTTGAAACACCTGTTTTAACCGGCTTTGGAGCGCCGTCAACAAGATCTTTGGCTTCTTTTAATCCTAAAGATGTAAGTTCTCTAACAACTTTGATTACCTGTATTTTCTTATCTCCTGCTGCAGAGAGGATAACATCAAAGCTTGTCTTTTCCTCTACCTCAGGAGCTGCCGCACCAGCACCTGCTCCTGGCATTGCTGCAACAGCAACAGGAGCCGCTGCCGTAACTCCATATCTTTCCTCGAACTCTTTGATGAATTTTGACATATCGAGGATTGTCATGTTGTCAATAAACTCAAAAACTTGTTCTTTTGTAACAGCCATTTCTTAAGTCCTCCTTTTTTATTAAACGCTCGCAAATAAGGTATTTTGTCTTAACCTTTTTTTGATTGTTTTTATTCTTTAAATTTAACTTTTTTTAGTTTTTAATGCCTCAACCGCATAAGCAAATCTGCTTACCGACGCCTGTAATAGAGAAGCAAACTTACTGAGAGGAGCCTGAAATACTCCAGCCATCATTGAAAGAAGCACCTGTCTGGAAGGCAGCTCAGATACTGCCTTTAAATCACTGGCTTCACATAATGAGCCCTCAACAATACCTGCGTTAACTTTAAGCTTATCGTTCTTTTTTGAAAATTCAAGAACCTTTTTCAGAGCAAGCACTGGGTCATCATAGCTGATAGCAATACCTACAGGTCCTTTAAAAGAATCTTTTGCTATAGATAAAGAAGTTCCTTCAGATGCAATTCGTGCAAGTGTATTCTTAACAATTTTATACTCGAAATTTCCTTCTCGAAGAAGTTTCCTTAAATCTGAAAGTTCGGCAACAGTCATACCTCTGTAATCTGTAAAAACCACAGCCTTTGCTCTGCTGAAATCGTTTTTCAGCTCTTGAATAACCTGTTCTTTTTCTGTCCTGTTCAGTTTACACCCCCTTCCCCAGAGACGCCACATCAACTGGAATCCCCGGTCCCATAGTAGAAGAAACAGTCATTTTCTTCAAATACTTTCCTTTGCTTGTTGATGGTTTAGCTTTTATTATCGAATTAATTATTGTTTTAGCATTATCTATGAGTTTTTCTGTATCAAAAGAAACTTTTCCCACAGGCACATGTATAATTCCAGCTTTTTCGGTTTTGTATTCAACTTTACCTGCCTTTATTTCTTTTACAGTCTTTGCAATATCAAAAGTCACTGTTCCAAGCTTTGGATTCGGCATCAAACCTCTCGGACCGAGTATTTTACCGAGTTTTCCGACTATCCCCATCACATCAGGCGTAGCAACGGATTTATCAAAATCAAGCCACCCCTTGGAAATTTTCTCAACAAGGTCTTCAGCTCCAACATAATCTGCTCCAGCCTCTAATGCTTCTTTCTCTTTTTCTCCTTTGGCAAACACGAGAACTCTAACTTTTTTACCTATTCCATGGGGAAGAACAACCGTGCTTCTTACCATCTGATCCGATTTTCTTGGATCAACACCAAGATTAACTGCGAGGTCAACTGTTTCATCAAATTTAGCGCAGGAAGATTCTTTTACAATTTTCATTGCTTCTTCCAGAGTATATTGCCTGGTTAAATCAATTTTTTCTTTTACTGCCTTTAATTTCTTACCCATCTTTACCTCTTTATTTTTAATTAATCAATAACATCAATCCCCATACTTCTTGCTGTGCCACGAATAATGCTCTCGGCTTTGCTAACATCAAAAGCATTCAAATCAGGAAGCTTTTTTTGCGCTATCTCTTTTATCTGAGCTGATGTCACTTTTCCAACTTTATCCTTATTCGGAGTCCCTGAACCTTTGATTATTCCAGCAGCTTTCTTTAAAAGCTCCGAAGCCGGCGGTGTCTTTGTAATAAAAGTAAAAGACCTGTCTGCATAGACCGTCATAACAACAGGGATAATTGTATCCCCGAGCGCCTGCGTCTGCGCATTAAATGCTTTACAAAACTCCATTATGTTCACTCCATGAGGACCCAAAGCAGGGCCAACCGGTGGCGCAGGATTAGCCTTACCAGCAGGTATCTGAAGTTTAACCTGTGCAATTACTTCCTTCTTAGCCATAAAACCCCCTCAATATTTCAAAATGGAAACTGAAAAATAAAAATACATAAGAGATTTTTGAACTTCTCATTTTCCACTTTGCATTTTAAATTTAAATTCTAAGTTCTCATTCCTAAACTTATTATGCCTTCTCAACCTGGAAAAAATTTAATTCAACAGGTGTCTGTCTTCCGAAAATACTTACCATAACACACAATCTTCCATGATCCATATCAACTTCTTCCACATTACCTATAAAATTTGTAAAAGGACCATCTATAATTCTTACACTTTCACCTTTCTGGAATTGGGTCTTAACATGAGGAACAGGTCCCTTTTCCAGTTGTTGCAATATTACAGAGACTTCTTCTTCTGATAGAGGAACCGGATTTGAACCACCAACAAAACCAGTAACTCTCGGAGTACTTCTGATTAAATGCCATGTTTCATCATCAAGTTCCATTTCAACAAGAATATATCCAGGATAAAATTTTTTATCACTTTCCTTCTTTTTACCGCTCCTCAGCTCGATTATTTTTTCAGAAGGAATTAATATGCGTGATATTCTGTCCTTAAAATTTTGCTTTTCAACCTTTTCTTCAATTGATATTTTTACTTTTTCTTCAAATCCCGAATATGTGTGTACTACGTACCAGTTCTTTCCCATAGTTTATCTCAGAGCTATTCCAACCAGTTTTGAAAGTCCGAGGTCAACAAGTCCAAGAAACAAAGAAATAATTATTACAGTTATGATAACAACCCAGGTTGACCCGATTAATTCTTCTCTGGTCGGAAAGACAACTTTTTTTATTTCGATTTTTACTTCCCTGAAAAACTCCTTTATCCTGTTAATCATATCTCTCTTCCTGCTCTTTAAGTTTTTTTTCTATAAAAACTATCTTTCGTAAACTGGCAGGCCAGGAGGGATTTGAACCCCCAACCCTCGGATTTGGAGTCCGATGCTCTAGCCGTTAGAGCTACTGGCCTACGCTTTTGTTTCCTTATGTAAAGTATGTTTTCTACAATGCCTGCAATATTTCTTAAGCTGAAGTTTCTCGGTTGTATTTTTCTTATTTTTCATGCTCGAATAATTTCTATTCTTACATTCAGTACACTGAAAAAGTATTATATCACGCATTCCTTTTATCCCTTAAAATTTATATTTTAATATTAATTTATATTTTTTCTCTACTGAATTATCTCAGTTACTACTCCTGCTCCAACTGTCCTTCCACCTTCTCTTATCGCAAACCTCAGTTCCTTCTCCATCGCTATCGGTGATATTAACTCAACTGTTAAACTTACATTGTCTCCAGGCATTACCATCTCTACCCCGTCAGGTAACTGCGCTACGCCTGTTACATCCGTAGTCCTGAAATAAAACTGAGGCCTGTATCCCTTGAAAAATGGCGTGTGCCTCCCGCCCTCTTCCTTCGTCAATATATATACCTCTGCCTTGAACTTTGTGTGCGGCGTTATACTGCCTGGCTTCGCCAATACCTGCCCACGCTCTACCTCGTCTTTGCCTATTCCCCTCAATAACACTCCTATGTTGTCCCCTGCCCTTCCTTCATCCAATAGCTTCCTGAACATCTCTACCCCAGTAGCCACTGTCTTCCTCGTCTCCCTTAACCCTACTATCTCTACCTCTTCCCCTACCTTTATCACTCCACGCTCTACCCTGCCAGTTACTACCGTACCACGACCAGATATAGAAAATACATCCTCTATAGGCATCAAAAATGGCTTGTCTATCGGCCTCTCAGGTGTCGGTATATAATTGTCTACAGCCTCCATTAACTCAAATATGCACCTGTATTCCTCTGCATTAGGATCAGTGCTCTGACTGTTCATCGCCTTTAATGCACTACCCCTTATTACTGGTATCTTGTCACCAGGAAATTGATACTTGGTCAATAGCTCCCTCACCTCAAGCTCTACTAAATCCAATAGCTCAGGATCATCTACCATGTCAACTTTGTTCATGAATACCACTATGTACGGTACACCTACCTGCCTCGCCAATAATATGTGCTCCCTCGTCTGCGGCATCGGTCCATCTGCTGCCGATACTACCAATATCGCTCCATCCATCTGCGCAGCCCCTGTTATCATGTTCTTTATATAATCAGCATGACCAGGACAATCTACATGCGCATAATGCCTCTTGTCTGTCTCATACTCTACATGCGCTGTCGCTATCGTTATGCCCCTCGCCTTCTCCTCAGGCGCATTGTCTATGCTGTCAAATGACCTGAAATTAGCCATCCCCTTGAATGCAAGTACCTTCGTTATCGCTGATGTCAATGTCGTCTTCCCATGATCTACGTGCCCTATCGTACCTATGTTAGCATGAGGCTTTACCCTCTCAAATTTCGCCTTTGCCATATTCCCTCCTTTGTTA
>JGI24721J44947_10007375_pt1 | contig 14591 bp, 13 predicted proteins | sample YelNatPaOPGAMG01_FD_44947 | JGI IMG/M metagenome (IMG submission 44947)
TATTCACTATGCCTCGTGTTTGATTTGCCTTGTGTTAACATTGCTGCGCGCTGGCTTTAATGTCCATTAAAAATCTGGTCGGTCAGGTATATAGGCTGGTTGTGATACTTGTTAGTTAAGTTATGAGAATTGCTGATGCGAAACATAAAAGGGATTACATGATTGGTTGTAATCGCAAAGCTATGAAATTTTAACTGAAACCTTTTTCAGGTTTATACCATCTTTATACATAGAGACGCATGTCTTTGGGGAAATAGACAATGAATAGGTTTAAAAAAGAAATAAGAAACAGCGCCTTCACACTCATCGAGTTGCTTGTTGTGATTGCGATAATTGGGATTCTTGCGAGTATGTTGTTGCCAGCGCTTTCGAAGGCGAAGGCAAAGGCGCAGAGGATTGCCTGTGTCAGTAATCTCAGACAGGTGACGATGGNATTTAAACTTTGGGCAAACGATAACGATGGCAAGTATCCATGGTGGATTGATTCTACCAATGGCGGCACAATGGGAATTGCCGAGGCATGGTANCACTACACTGNAATTTCAAATGAACTTTCGACTCCGAAGGTTTTGGTTTGTCCGGCAGATTCAATTGAGAAAACGGNAGCCACAGATTGGTCAGCCGACCCAAACCATGGATTTGTAGGACTCAAAAACAAGGCAGTGAGTTATTTCATAGCCACTGAGGCACGGGAAACCTTGCCGCAGCATCATCTTGTCGGCGACAGAAATGTCAAAGGTCAGGATGGCGGTTCATGTATGGTTGCTGGGATATTTGGTTCGATAACGTCTTTATATCCGGATAATGCCGAGTGGGACAACGGTATCCACCAGAAATCCGGAAACATCGCAGTTACCGACGGCAGCGTCAGACAATTAAGTTACGCTGGGCTCACATCTTTCCTATGGAACACAGGCGACACAAACTTTTCCAACTGTATCCTGAAGCCTTGGTAATTAATCCGAAATCCTGTTAAAAATTCCAGTCAGAAAAATTTCATTGCGATTTGCAATTTTCACTCCTCTTNTTACTTTAAANTATGTCGTTNANAAATTTTATGTCGTTAATAAGTTCGATGGTTAGCGCCGTTGCCGGCAGTAACGACGTTAATAACCTCACGCCCGATGAATTTGAGGAGAAGTTAAAGGATAAAAATTGCGTGGTGCTCGATGTAAGGACACCCGAAGAATTTTCATCAGGCTACATACGCGGTGCGAAAAATATCAATTTTTTATCTACGAATTTCAGAAACGAAATTTCCAAACTCGATAAAAACAAGACATATCTTGTCTATTGCGCAAGCGGTGGCAGAAGCGCTGCTGCCTGCAAAATAATGACAGACTTGGGATTTAAAGAAGTCTATAACCTTAAAGGCGGAATTTACGGTTGGAAAAAGGTTGGTAAAGACGTTAAAAAATAGCAGACGGTGTTACAATATAAGATTTATTCGGCTATGTTGTGTGTATCTGACCAAGCGGGATAATCTCTGGTTCAGGCTTTTTATCCCGGATATGTATAATTGCTACGCTTCTTTTCAATTGATTGTGTTGTCCTGCGTAGCCGGGATTTAAGAACAATTTGCCATTCTCGTAAAAGGCAGTTGCCTTATGTGTGTGACCAAAAACAATTATTTCCGGATTTTCAATAAATATCTTTTCCCAATAGACGCCTGTCCTTGAACTGAATCTGAGATTATGAGTTAAAAATATTTTGGTCTGTCCGATACTTATGGTTTTGTAATAAGGAAAGGTTAAATTCCAGTCGTTGTTTCCGTTGACCGCTGTAACCGGTGCAATCTGTTCAAGGAAATCTATCACAGAAAGCGAACCGATATCTCCCGCATGCAGAATATGGTCAACGTCTCTGAAGACGAGCGGCAGTGATGGGTCAATGAACCCGTGTGTATCTGAAATTACGCCGATTTTCACGAACTGGCATTCTCATTGGCAGGCTCGGCTTCCCCTTCCTCGGCGTCTTCGGTTTCCTCTTTTTCCGAAGTCGCTTCGGCAATCTTCATCGAACCTGCAAAAAGTCCTGTAAACAACCCGCCGCTGAGCAAAGTGTGTTTTTAAAGAAGACCCATGTGGGCGGATAACCCGGCAAGCCTGTGGTCAGAGCCTGAATCCATCCGGATAAATTCTTCTGATATCCCGGGTCGGTAATCCACGAAATCGTGTTTGTAATTAGATAGAACAGGATAGCGCCAATTATGCCGCCGCTTAAGAGGAAGAGGAAAGAATTGGTGTTTCTAAATTTTTTGCCCAAAAAAACCAGCAATCCATAGCAACCATAAACGGCTAACATAAACGGACTTATAGGGGCAACGTGGTAATGAAAAATGTTCAGTAGTATATCGGTAGCGAGCATGATTCCAAGAGGAAACCACCATGCCATTGCGCCGGGGAAATACACGCCGGCACAAAACGCAAGCGCGTAAGCGGCGCTGAAATTCTCCGGCATTATCCCAGGTATCCTCGATATTGCAAAAACAAGCGCTAGCGCAATCGCAAGACCTATATGTTTTTGTTTACCCACAATCATCAGATTAAACAACAAGCGGGATACGATTGCAAGTATTAGTTTTACGCTTGGTAGGAATGAGTTTAACACCCAGAAGGAATGAGATTAACTAACGCTTAATATTAATAGTTGTCATTTTACGCAAATTGTTAATGATACTAACATTATAAAAAAACTTGACATGGTTATATAAATAAACAGACGCTTATTAACAATTGAACTATGGTTGCCTGTGTGTATTATTCTTAAATTGAATTTTTTGTGGTTTGTTTGAATGAAGCGCTGATAAATAAATTGTTCAGGTGGCAGAGATTGATGACCTCCAGTCAATGTCTGCCGGGCGCTTCGAGGCGGAGGAAACAATAGATTGCGCATGGCTAAACAGTATAAAAAAATNTTATCCGAAGAAACGGATGGCAAAAATNAGGCTCAGCGGAACACTCCAGCAANGGAGACTTCCGGACAGACAGGTAATTCCGCAGGGGCTGATTTAAACAAACATCCAACACTGTTTAACAAGGTCAGGTCTTTCAAAGGTGCTGAACAGGTGCGGTCGATGGGATTGTATCCNTATTTCAGGACAATCTCGTCNGCTCAGGATACAGAGGTCATAATAAACGGCAAAAAGGTGTTGATGCTTGGCTCCAACAGTTATCTGGGGCTGACTAACCATCCGAAAATCAAGGAGGCTGCAAAAGCTGCAGTGGAAAAATTCGGCACTGGCTGTGCNGGTTCAAGGTTCCTGAACGGGACACTCGAAATTCATATCGAACTGGAACAGGCGCTTGCAAAGTTAGTTAATAAGGAAGCGGTTCTCCTTTACAGCACAGGTTTTCAGGTTAACCTTGGCGTGATAAGCGCCCTTGTGGGGAAGGGCGATTATGTTCTGGCAGACAAAAGCGATCATGCAAGCATAGTTGACGGATGTTTGTTAAGCCAAGGCGAGTTTATTCGGTTTCCGCATCAGGACATGGAGGTTCTGGAAAAACGACTTCAAAGCATTGAACCCGATGCCGGCAAACTGATTGTTGTGGATGGCGTCTTTAGCATGGAAGGCGATATTATCAACCTTCCCGAAGTATGCCGACTTGCCAAAAAGTATAATGCGGCAGTGATGGTTGATGATGCGCACGCAATTGGGGTTTTAGGAGAAAAAGGGAGCGGTACTTCGAACCATTTCGGATTGACCGATCAGGTTCATCTTATTATGGGCACTTTCAGCAAGTCGCTGGCAAGCCTCGGCGGGTTTATTGCATCCGACGCCCAGACCATTGATTATCTGAAACACCACTCCCGCGCGCTTATCTTCAGCGCCAGCATGAGCCCGGCAAATGCAGCAGCAGTAAAAGCGGCGCTGGACATTATGCTGAGCGAACCTGAGAGAATTCAACAATTGTGGAAGAATACAAAACGCATGCGTGACGGTCTTTTGTCTCTCGGATTTAACATCGGTGTCAGTCAGACGCCTATATTGCCTGTTTATTGCAACAGCCTTATAAATGCGTTCAGGTTCACAAAACGGTTGCAGGAAGAAGGGGTTTTTGTAAATCCTGTTGTTTCCCCGGCAGTCCCGCCGGGACAGGAGTTAATCCGAATCAGTCTGATGGCGACACACACCGACAGTCAGATTGATTTTGCTCTCGAAAAACTCGGTAAAGTCGGCAAAGAACTTGGGATTATTTAATCCCGGCAAGATATACAACTTTTAGCCCAATGAGGGTATTGCTAACCGGCGCGAATGGTTTTGTTGGAAGCCACATTCTCGATGAACTTTGCGAACGTGGAATTCCAACTACAATCCTTATCCGCAAGACAAGCGCCAGAACATTTATTGAACACAGGCTAAAGGATGTAAAAGTCGTATTTGCAGACCTTAATTATGGTATTAAAGATTTAGAAACTGTCTGTGAATCCGTCTCGGATGTTACACATATAATTCATTGTGCCGGATTGGTGCGAGCGCTGAACAAAGAAGATTTTTACAGGGTCAACAGAGACGGCACTTACAACCTCATCCAGCTGGCAAACAGATTAAGCAACCAAATTCAAAGGTTTATTCTTATTTCGAGCCTTGCTGCCGCAGGTCCGTCGCAGCCGGGAAAACCAAGAAAAGAATCGGATGCCCCTGAACCTGTTTCTGAATACGGAAAAAGTAAACTCGAGGCAGAAAAGCAGGTCATAAACCATTGCCGCAGCGAATATACCATTCTGCGTCCGCCCGGCATCTATGGTCCGCGGGATTCGGAATTTTTAAGATTATTTTCTGCAATCAACAACCATATATTGCCAAAAATCGGCGAAAAACAGGAGTTGAGTCTTGTTTATGTGAAAGACCTTGCCCGGGTTGCAGCGGAGTGTCTGGCTGCTGGCGCAGCAGCCCGCAAAACCTATTTTGTCGCCTCGCCGGAAATTGTAACTTCCGCAGAATTAGCCCGTCGGATTGCCAGTGAACTTAAAACATGGACAATCCCGCTCTGGCTTCCTGTGCAGGCGTTGTATCCGGTCTGTCTTGCGCAGCAGATTGTGTCTAAAATTACAAAAAAACCAAATGTCCTTTCTCTGGACAAATATAAAGAACTGAAAGCGCCTGCGTGGACATGCGATGTCTCCTGTTTAAAAAATGATCTGAATTTGGTTTGCGGAACAGACCTTTCGGCAGGGGTCTCTGAAACAATCCGGTGGTACAAAAATCAGGGGTGGTTAAAATGACGGTATCTGTTAATCAAAAAGAGGGAGTTCAGGTCTCATTTTTATCGCGCGCAAAGGTTGCCTTTTATGAAGCAATCAAAAATTACACATTTATTGATTATGCAACGCAGATTTACATTATCATAACCACAATAATAGTCCTCATAGGTAATTCTAAAGTCGGCAATTACTGGTTATTACTTGCCGCCATTCATATTTCAGTATTGTGTGCGATTCATCTGCTTATAAAAAACGAATACAGATTTAAAAAGGGTAGTCTTCTGGAGTTTCTCCGACTTTATTATCCGATTCCGCTTTACATTGGTTTTTACCGCGAAACAGGCATGCTGAACCAAGTTTTCTTTTCCGGTTATTTTGACCCATTTTTCATCAGACTGGAAGAACGGCTTTTCGGTTGCCAGCCCAGCTTAAAGTTTATGGAGATGTTTCCGGGGAGAATTATCAGCGAAATCTTCTACATTTCCTATTTTTCTTACTACCTTATGATTGCCGGCATTGGATTATGGTTATTTCTTAAAGATAAAAAGCAATTCCATCATTTTGTTTCAATTGTCTCGTTTGTGTTTTACTGTTGTTTTTTAATCTACATTTTTCTGCCTGTTGTTGGACCAAGGATTTTATACCGCGGCGTGGTAGAGTTTGCTCTGCCGCCTGATATAGCGTTGGACTCACCGCCTGTCTTTCCCGAATCCGTGCAGGCTGGTATTTTTTACAAAATAATGGCGATTATCTATGATTGTTTCGAAGCGCCGGGGGCGGCTTTCCCGAGCAGTCATGTCGCTGTGGCGCTGACAACAGTTTATTTCTCGTTCAGATATTTGCGTCAGATACGTTATTTTCATCTTGTGTTGGCGATTTTGCTCTGCGCCTCAACTGTCTATTGCCGGTATCATTACCTTGTGGATGTATTTGCCGGCGCAATAACTGCGCTGATAACACTCAATATCGGAAACCGCCTTTACTTCCGCTTCGTGAATAAAAATGTGCAATAAACTGATTTTTCCGTTAACCGGCATTTACACGAGCGGTTGAAAATTTCCAGATTTATCCAGTCGTTCAGATATTATTCTGAAAACCNTTCAGNTTTTTGGGAAATAGATGTTTTTGGACAATAGATAATAGATGTTTATTGGGAAGAGATTTAAGGCACAGGTTTTGTTTGTTACCAGAGCGGCAAAATAACCGTTGAAACTGTTTGTAAATTTGACTTTTTACGGATAAGATATAGTTTTAAATTCTGCGAATGGATGTTATCGTTCTTGACTGGTTNAAGGGCGGTTAATATCCTTTTCGCATATCCGGAATCCGCATTAAAGCGGTTGCTCAAACGGGTTTTGAGCAATATATCATAGTAAACTACGTATTTAACAAAAACCAGTTAGATATAGGCTTGTGAATATAAATATTGAAGATTTAGGTCCGTGTAAGAAAAAGGTGCATGCTGTTTTTGAACCTTCAGAGGTTGACGCAGCGATTANGGNTGAAGCCTCTGAATACCAGCAGTATGCAGTTATACCCGGTTTTCGCAAAGGCAAAGCACCCCTTGATTTGGTGCGAAAAGCCTATGAGAAGGAAGTCAATGAAGGCGCAAAGAAACGACTCAAGAGAAAGTTGTTCAAGGAACTCAAAGATAAACATTCTTTGGAACCTATTTATGAACTCAATTACGAGGAATTGAAGTTCGGCAATAACGAATACGAATTCGTGGCGATTTACGAGACAGCGCCAGTGTTTGAGTTGCCAAATTACAAAGGGCTTCCCGCAAAAAGAGTTGTCAAGGATGTTACAGATGAAGATGTGGACAGAGCCATTACCGAACTCAGACGCCGCGAGGCTAAATATGAGTCGGTCGATAGAGCAGTTATACCCGGCGATTATGTGGTAATAAATTACACAGCCACTGTTGATGGCAAACCTCTCACGGAAATTGCGCCGGATGCCAACCGTCTGGCTAAAGGAGAAGGACAATGGGTCAGAGCGCAAAAGGATGCATTCCTGCCAGGCTTTGGCGAACAACTGGTTGGCTCAAAGAAAGGAGATAAACTTCAGATAACAATCGAGTTTCCTGCTAATTTTATAATTAACGAACTCTCGCTGAAGAGGGGGGTGTTCGATGTTGAGGTTGTGGATGTTAAACAGGAGATATTGCCTGCGCTCGATGATAATTTTGCCAATCTGTATGGCGCAGACTCTGTAAAAACATTGCAGGAGGGCGTGAGGTTAGACCTTAAACGCGACCTTCATGAAAAGACACGCCAGAGTATCCGCGATCAGGTAGTGGAAGAACTGATGGCTCGCGTGAATTTTGAACTTCCGGAGAGCGAACTTTCTTATGAGACCCGCGATGCTGTCCTTGAGATGGTTATGGAGCAGCAGAAACGCGGTCTTAGCAAGGAAGAGATTGAAAAATACAAAGACGATATTTTCCGGGTTGCACAGACACGCGCCAAAAACAGGCTCAAAGGCAAGTATGTATTCCGAAAGATTGCGGAAAAAGAGGGAATTACCGTAACGCCCGAAGAACTTCAAAAGGAAATCGTGGCAATCGCCAGAATGAGAAATGAGAACCCGAAGAAGTTTATGGAAGATCTGGTGAAATCTGGACGGTATATTGAAATTGAAGAACTTATTCTTGCTCAGAAGGTAATAGATTTCCTTGTGGAATATGCAAAGATAGAAGACGTATTACCGCAATAATTTAATGGCTGTGGTTAAATTTATTTTAACCTCACCATTTCAACCAAACCGCAAGCGCTCGCCGTAAAAGGCGAGCGCTTATTTTTTTAGCCACCAGCATTTTATTAGCAGAAATTAAAAATAAATGTCAGTTTGCAAATCTCCGAGACCGGCGCGTTTATTGGAAGCCGGAATAACCGGTAAACTGAATATTGAACCATTCAATCTCACAAGTGTTTCAGATAAACTCAAACGTAATGATTCGGTTTTTAGTAAGAACTGATTTTATTCTTCCAAGACTAATGTGTATCAAGATTCTGAGACGGTTTGGCGCTTTCTGACGCAATGCCTGTGTTGGGAATAACACCTTCCTGTGGTGGCGTCTTAATGGCTTCCGGAGTCGCTTGTTCTGGTTTTAAGCCGAATTGCACCTGAGCGGAGATTTCCGGCGATATACCGATTTTCAGATTTCTCGCTTTGCGCGCTGCTTCGATGCTAAACAATCTTGATGCTATTTTGAGCAGTCTTCGACCTGAAACCCTGACTTTCAGGTCTCGCCGTAAAAATCCTCTCGGCTTATGGTAATGCCTGAAACTCTCCAGTTCATATCGTAACTGGCGGGTATTGTATGTTCTCCCCAGTTGACGCAACATCTCAAGGTCAGAGGCAAACATTCTTCTGTTGAATACCCAACAGATTTTCGCAATCCACGAAACATTGGGTTTAATGCACATCCAGAATAGTTTGTCCTGAAAATTCTCAGGGGGACATTTAAAGTGTTCGCAGAATATTTCCTGCAAACATCTTTCCGGCATGATTTTTTCGGGTTGTGGTTGCATTCTTTAAAAATTTTAATAAGAATTAAGTCTAAAATCAAAACAAAAATTTTACAGCAAACTGTTATGCAGAGCCGCCGGAATTTTTTACGTAACGTTGCGCTGGCGTTAAGCCTTCCGCAAATAGTCAAATCGTCTGTTCTTGGACTTGATGGCGCCGTAGCCCCGAGCAACCGGATTTATATGGGCTGCATTGGCGTTGGGGGACAGGGGACGCGCCAGATGGCAGGCGGTATTTGGTCGCCCGAAGGCGGTTTCATCGCGCAACCGTCGGTGCGGGTGATTGCTGTCTGTGACGCAAATAAAAATAATGTCGAACGCGCTAAAAACATTGTGAACCAACGCTATGGCAATCAGGACTGCGCCGCATACAGGGATTTCCGCGAAGTCATAGCGCGCAAAGACATTGACGCTGTGCTTATCGCAACCGGCGAACGCTGGCACCCATACATCGGCGTGTGCGCCGCAAAAGCAGGAAAAGATATTTATTGCGAAAAACCAGTCTCGCTCACCATTCATGAAGCCCGCGTTCTTGCCAACACGGTAAAACAATATGGCGTAATCTTCCAGATTGGCACCCAACAGCGATCAATGAACAACTTCCGGTTTGCGTGCGAACTTGTCCGAAACGGATACATCGGCGAGGTAAAACATGTTACTGCGGATGTTTCCGGCGGACCTGTTCACTGCGACCTTCCCGGCGAACCTGTTCCTGAGTGGTTAGACTGGGACCTCTGGCTTGGTCCGTCGCCATGGCGTCCGTATAATTCACGCATTGTTGGCGGCTGGATGTCGTATTTTGATTACTCCGGCGGCGATATGACAAACTGGGGTGCGCATGTCTTCGATATTGTGCAGTGGGGTCTTGGCATGGATGATAGCGGACCAGTTGAAGTTATTCCGCCAAACGGGAAGGATGTAAAATTCCTTACATACCGGTATGCGAACGGCGTCATAGTCGAGAGAAATTCCATTCCGGGAATGAGCAAGGGAATTATGTTCACAGGCACTAAAGGTGTTGTAAAAGTCAGCCGCGAAGTTTTTGAAACAGATCCACCATCGCTCATGCAGGTGAAGATTAAACCGAACGAAATCCATCTCCATTACAGCACAAACCATCACACGGATTTCATAAACAGCGTAAAGAACCGAACACGTCCGGCAAGCGATGCCGAAATTGCTTGTCGCTCAATAACAGTTGCGCATATCGGGAACATTGCATGTGACCTTGGCAGACCGCTTAAATGGGATCCAGTGAATGAAAAATTTGTCGGCGATGAAGAGGCAAATAAACGGATTGCCCGCCCTATGCGTCATCCGTGGGTGCTTTGATCCCTAACTCCAATAATTTTACGTATTAATTAAAAAAATATCAAAAAAGTGTTAACCATTTGTAATTCTTAATTTATTTAGTAATTCGTATTTACAATTTTAATACTATTACATCCCGACAAAATACGTATTTTGTTCAGGAGTTAGTGGTTGAACATTGAGGTCTCCAGACTCAGAAGTTTTTAAGAAAAAATTCACTCGTGAAGATTTGGGCTATTACGTCGGCAGTATAAATTATTTTACATAAATGATTTCGGATTCCGTAATATTTATGNATTTCCAAGCCGAAAAATTTATTGTTAAAATAATTTTCAATGAACTTAAGAGAATTAACGAAAAAATTTGAGGAGATAAAAAATAACGGGTTTGTTCCCTCTATGAGNNCCGGCACAACCGGGATAGGATTTACCTTAGAAATGCTCTTGGGGATTAAGGAAAATAATCTTCCGATCCCGGATATTGGTGGAAGAACGGAAATTAAAACTATAAGGAAAAATTCTTCATCTTTAGTTACTTTGTTTACATTCAATAAAGGTGTTTGGAATATTAAACAAAAAGATTTAATTTTAAAATATGGTTATTTAGATGAAAAAAATAGAATGGCTTTAAAAAACACGGTTTTTTACGGCAAAGACACTGCGCAACGACTCTCAATAAATGTTGATGAAAACAAAAATATTATACAACTGTGCGATACAAAGAATGACACGATTCTGGCTACTTGGGATGTATATGTTATTGTAGGTAAATTTATGACAAAATTGAGCAGGCTAATTTTGGTCTTGGCTGATAGACAAGTATTAGAAAATAGAGAATATTTTCATTATAATGAGGTTTATTTTCTCACAAACCCGAGCCCGAGAGGTTTCATTAATGCGTTTAAAAACCAATCTGTTGGGGTGGACATAAGGATGCATTTAAAAGAAAATGGGACTGTCAGAAATAGAGGCACTGCATTTCGTGTCAAAGAATCAAATTTAACAGAATTTTATGAGCAACGAATAAGACTTATTTAATATGAACATCACACTAACTGATGAAATAAAATATAGAGATACAAGCTGGGATTTTCGTTATGAAAATACAAAGTGTTATGTTCATTGTTTTCACAACTATCCGGCGATGATGATTCCACAAGTTGCCGGGAAAATATTAGATGAATATGGACGAAACGCGAAATTATTATTTGACCCTTATTGTGGTACGGGGACATCATTAGTCGAAGCAAATATTAGAGGAATCAAGGCCATTGGCACAGATATTAATCCTTTGGCTCGCTTGATAGCAAAAGTAAAAACAACTATTATCCCCTTAAAATTATTGGATAATTATCTGGAACGATATAATGAATTTATACTTCATTTACAACTCGGTGGTAAAAAAGTTAATCCTCAAATCCCAAGGTTTAAAAACATAGATTATTGGTTCAAAAAAGAGACGCAATATTACTTAGCTATTTTAAAGATGTTTATAGAAAATTTAGAAAATGATGACATTAAAGATTTCTTTAAAGTGGCATTTAGTGAAACCGTTCGTGAAGTTTCACTAACAAAAAGCAGCGAATTTAAATTATACAGAATGAGCCAGAGCAAAATTGAAAAGTTTAACCCAGATGTGTTGAAAATAATGTTACAAAAACTTTCAAGAAATAGAAATGGAATGGCAGAGTATATTTCAATTAAAAAGAATAATTCCATTTCATATATTTACGATTTTAACACAGTATCTGGAATCTCTGAAAAATATCTTGAGCCAAATAGTGTTGATATTGTTTTAACTTCGCCACCTTACGGGGATTCTAAAACAACCGTCGCTTACGGTCAGTTTTCAAGATTAGCCAATCAATGGCTTGGCTTTGAAGAGGTTAATAATGTAGACAAAAGGTCTATGGGCGGCACAAGGACAACAACATCTAAAAAATTTAATTTTCCTCCGTTAGATAACGTATTGTCAATCATAGCCGAAAAAGATAGAGCGAGATTTTATGACGTTATCTCATTTTACATAGACTATGAAAAATCCATAAAAAACATTTCAAGCGTTGTAAAGAAGGATGGCATAGTCGCTTATGTAGTTGGCAATAGAAAGGTTAAGGGGTTACAAATTATGAACGATGAGATTACAAAAGAATTTTTCGAACGTTGCGGTTTTAGACACCTAAAAACAATCATTAGAGAAATCCCGAACAAAAGAATGCCTAAATTGAACAGCCCTTCTAATANTGCTGGTTTTAAAGATTCAACGATGAATTATGAATATATTGTAATTCTCCAAAAAAGATAATTTTTTAATCTCGAATTTTGAAGTAGGGCGGATTTCATCTTATGCGCAAATTAGAGGGAGAGGTTCAAATTCCATAGAATACATTCATTGTATAATCCAAATCATAAATTCAGGAATGTCAAAGGTTTCAATGTGAACAATCTTCTATAAAATTAAAGAAAAAGAATAACTAATANACTTACCCTATCAACTGCTCTACTGTTGAACGGTGAGGAAAATAGGAAATACGCCTTTAACAATAAGCTTTGTCATTGGTTATTCACGTCACACCATTCTCAGCTGTGGGCTGAGTTGAAACCTTTAAATTAAAAAGTTTTGGCGTAATAAAAGCATTCGTAGGGATTGAGATTTTTCATCTCTTCTCAGACTGGTTTTGTAATATTCTATATGATTTTGGCGGGACTGTGAGTTCAGTATTATCGGAGAATTTGACCTTAACAGGTTCGCGTCCGTAGTTGTATGCGATGTATGTGAGCGTGTTGCCTTTTCGGAAAACGGCGTAGAACGGATGGTTTGCTGTAACACTGCGTTCGACTGCGCCGAATTCTTTCAGCATAGTTATCCATGCGTATGCGTTAGCGAGCGAATTCCCTGCCTCGGCGTTAAGTCCCGGTAATCGTTCGCTGAACTGGCTGAAAGCGTCTTCAGGGTTGCTCAACGCGTGATACATCAATGTTATGTCTGTCCACGCCTCCCAGAGTTCGGAGTCTTTAAATTGTTCTCCGATTTTTCTGCCACGCTTTTCAAGAAAAGCCTTCTTTTCGCCGAGAAGGGCACGGTAGTTTTTCTCACAATATTCAGGATAGCGTCCAAGGTAAAGCGAACATGGTGTAAAAGGAAGAAAATTTATGCCATGAACCATTTCTGGATTATTACTGAACCATGTTTCATTAACACCTTTTCCGCCCCAGACCATTGTTACGACGCTTGCGCGATAGTCTTTTGGATGAAACTGCTCGGTAACATCAAACCAATAATGGTTTATGGCTTCAATCTCCGTTGTCAGTAGAAAAATGCCAAGGTCACGGATTTCATCGTTCCCCGTTGCGGCGCCGAACATGATGATTCCGTACCATGCATTCACAGCCTCAGAGGAAGATTCATTGTTGTTGCCGTCGGCAAACCGCGCTGTTCCGCTTGCCCAACTATGTCCGGCGTAAACATCCAAATTCCTTAGGAACGGGAACATTGCNTCGGNGCGGTCAGGATTCGCAATATCGCGGATGAGCATCTTGACCATCCCGCCCCATTTTTCATCGCGTCCCCAGTCGGGTTCCTGACGCACAATTTCGCCGGCGGCACGGATAAAATAGCCGTAATGAAAATGATGGTCGTTGAGTTGGTCATCCGAGCCGTAACTTGCAGGATACCCAATCAACGTGCCCCAGTTCGTATCGTAATANAANACACCGTCGCGCGATGTNTTCAGCGAACCTGTCCGGTTTGTCGGTGTGAAGAAGTTTTCCAAAGCCATTTTAATCCGCCCGGCAAAAATATTTCTCATATCATCTTTTCCGCACTCAGCGGAAATCTGTGAAAGAGATGTCCATTTTCCTAACTGTTTTCCAAGCCAGTAGGTATCTCCGACAATCCGCGGCTGATTTTTAATCTCCCTTTCGATGAGCGTTGTCATCAAATCTGTATTTGCGTCTTTTACTACTGGAAGAACAGGCAAAACACCAGGATATACCATCTCAGTTGTGAATTCCCTACCAACTGCTACCTTCATTGTGCCTCGGACAGAATTGTAAGTCCTATCTGTAAGTTTCGTTTTTGTGTTCAGCCACTGGTGCGGATAAAGCGCAAAGATTACTGCATCTTCGGAGCCTTCGTATCGTTTTGTCTCAAATAGAAACCGGGTTCTGACAATACATTTTTCCTGGTCGTACGCCCATTGAACAACGGTATTTGTAATATGTGTATGGGCATATTTTTGAAACAGGGAGAGAGTTTCAGCCGAATTATCAGGCAGCGCGGCAACTGAGAAATAGTTTTTCCCGTTAGTGTCAGCTGTTAATACCGTTGAACCGATGCCATTCCATTTCGAGCCGGCTGGGGCAAACAACCCGTAATAGCGATTGCCAATTGCAACCATTAATGCCGCAGATTTTTCATCACCAGCAATAATTTTAGGCGCATTCGCAAACCTAATTGCGGGAATTCCGCCATTAAATGTGAACGTTACAAATGGCGAACCCATCACAATATTTGCGCGCATGGTTGTAGAATTTGTTC
>JGI24721J44947_10007393_pt1 | contig 14563 bp, 10 predicted proteins | sample YelNatPaOPGAMG01_FD_44947 | JGI IMG/M metagenome (IMG submission 44947)
GAGCTGGGCTGATTTGCCACAATATATTGGTCACATTTCCCAGAAATGATACTAAATATTGTGTTCACCTCCGAATTCTCTGAATTCTGCAACAGGCTCCCGAACGGAGAAATTGGTTATGGTTGCTTTCGTTCTTTTGGAGGATGCTCTGTCGCCGCGACCGCAGGCGCCGTTTTTCGACGAAGAAAGCCGCCTCGCGGCAGTGCACGCGCGTGAGCCGCAGGCGGATGGACATTTTTTCTATTCTGTCTCGACCACGGGCGTGTACTGCTATCCTTCGTGTGCCGCCCGCCCGGCGCTCCGCCAACACATCGCATTCCATACGACACGAGAAGACGCGGAACGAGCGGGATTCCGCGCCTGCAAGCGCTGCCGCCCTGATCTGCCGCCCCGCGCCGAACGCGAGGCCGCGATTGTTGCATTAGCTTGCCGCGAAATCGAAGCCGCAACGGAGTCGCTGTCTCTCGCCGATCTCGCAGGCGTGGTGGGACTCAGCCCCTATCATTTTCACCGTATGTTCCGACGTATTGTTGGAATAACGCCGCAAGCCTATGCGGCCGCACACCGGCAGTCTCGGGTGCAGAGCCAGCTTGCCGGGGGCGCAAGCGTCACCGAGGCGATCTATGGTGCCGGGTTCAATTCATCCGGTCGATTCTACGAAGCCGCGGGCGACATGCTCGGCATGATGCCGTCTCGCTATCGCGACGGTGGCAAGAACGAGACCATTCACTTCGCTTGCGGAAATTCGAGCCTCGGTGATGTTCTAGTTGCCGCAACCGATCGCGGACTATGTGCAATCCTGATCGGCAACGAGCCAGAACAGCTATTGCATGATCTCGAGCAGAGATTTCCGCACGCGATCCTGGCAACGGCAAAACCGGGCTTCGCGGATTGGGTGGCGCGTGTCGTAGCGATCGTCGATGACCCGCGGCAAAGTCACGATCTTGGCTTACCCCTCGATATCCGCGGCACGGCGTTCCAGCGGCGGGTCTGGCAAGTTTTGCGCACAATCCCGCCGGGGCGGACGCGCACCTATGGCGAAGTAGCCGCGCAGCTTGGCAATCCTGCCGCGGTTCGGGCCGTCGCGAACGCTTGCCGAGCAAACACGCTTGCTGTTGCCATCCCCTGCCATCGTGCGATCGCGGCGAATGGCAACCTCGCCGGTTATCGCTGGGGCATTGACCGCAAACGCAAGCTGATCGATCGGGAGGGTGGCGCGTGAACGATATCGGCGCAATTCAGAACACACTGACGATCGATTGGGAGAAAATGTCCGTGCATCTCGACGCAGAAGGTTGGGCGATACTGCCCCGCCTCATGACCAGCGCCGAGTGCGACGCAACGACCGAACTTTATTGCCACCCGGAGCATTTTCGAAGCCACGTGATGATGGCTCGACATGGCTTTGGGCAGGGCGAATATCGCTATTTTGCCTATCCCTTGCCACACTTGGTCGCCGAGTTACGCACCGGTCTCTACCGGCACTTGGCGCCCATTGCCAACACGTGGTATGAGCGGATGGGTATTGCAATCCGCTTTCCGCCAGAGCATGGCGCATTCATTGAGCGCTGTCATCAGGCTGGGCAATCGCGTCCGACGCCGTTACTGCTCCAGTATGGCGAGGGTGATTACAACTGTCTGCATCAGGATCTTTATGGAGAGCACGTTTTCCCGCTTCAGGTTGCGGTGTTGCTCGCGCAACCCGGAAAGGATTTCGACGGCGGCGAATTCGTGCTAACAGAACAACGGCCACGAATGCAATCGCGCGCCGACGTGATACCGCTGAACAAGGGTGACGCAGTCGTATTTGCTGTTAGTCAACGCCCCGTGTGCGGCCGGCATGGCGACCACCGGGTTACGATGCGCCATGGCGTAAGCAGGGTGCGCTCTGGCCATCGGCACACGCTGGGGGTGATCTTTCATGATGCGCTCTAACCCGTCCATGTTATCGCCTGATCTGTTCGACACGTGGCCTCGTGACATCGACCTTGGCCCAGGCGTGCGGTTTCTCCGCGGATTTGCTTTGCCGCACGGGCATGCCTTGCTTGCCGCCCTGGCTTCCGTGGCGCTGGTTGCACCGTTCCGCCACATGGTGATTCGCGGCGGCCGGCGGATGTCGGTCGCCATGACAAATTGTGGCGCGCTTGGTTGGGTTGCCGATGAATCCGGCTATCGCTATGACCCGACGGATCCACGAACCGGCAACCCCTGGCCGGAAATGCCTGATGTCTTTTTCAATGTCGCGGTCAGGGCGGCAAATGCTGCCGATTTTAACGGCTTCGCACCGGATGTCTGCCTGATCAATCGCTATGAGGCGGGCGCGCGGATGTCGCTGCATCAAGATCGGAACGAGCGGGACTTCGGTCAGCCGATAGTTTCCGTATCTTTGGGTTTACCCGCCGTCTTCCTGTGGGGCGGCAGCAGCCGGACGGATCGCCCACGGCGAATATTGTTGGAACACGGCGATGTGGTGGTCTGGGGTGGACCGGCACGCAAAACCTATCACGGTGTGCAGCGATTGTCGGCGGGAGATCATCCATTAACGGGGGGATTTCGCTACAACCTCACCTTCCGCATGGCCGGCTGAATGCTAATACCCCAACATTATACAGTGCTTTATTCATCGTAATGAACATCCCCGTGCCGGACCCGATATTCGCTGGGGGGGGGGAATTCAGACCAAAACGGCATCGCATTGCGCGCCATTGGTCAACCCCTTGTTAATCCGTTGCATCCGAACGATTGGGCCCTAGCAGGGACGGCTGAGCAAGATGCGTAATCAGGAAATTGTTTCCCGCAACAGCGCGAGCAGGCGTGCCCCGTAGCGTTCGAGCTTGCTCGCGCCCACCCCCCTGATCTCTCCCAGCGCGGCGCGCTCCCGCGGGTGCTGGGCTGCGATCTCGCGCAAAGTGGCGTCGTGGAAGATGAGATAGGGTGGGAGGCTTTGCGCGGCTGCTTCTTCCTTGCGCCATGCGCGGAGACGCTGAAACAGCGCCTCGGCTGCGCTATCGGCCGGCGGCGCGGCGGCGCGGCTCGTTGCGGCGGGGGCAGGGGAGGGAGAAGGCGGCTGCGGGATGGAGATCGCGATTTCGCCGCGCAAATAGGGCCGCGCCGTATCGGGGGCGAGCGCGAAGGTGCTGTAAACCCCCTCACCGGGCACCAACGCGCCGCGCACGATCATCTCGCGCGCGACACCCTGCCAGAACGCGGCAGCGTGGCCGGCACCGATGCCGAACAAAGCGAGACGATCGTGGCCGTGGCGCGCGATCGCCGGACTGGTTTCGCCGCGTAGCACGGCGATGACGTGGCGCAGGCCAAAGCGCTGGCCGGTGCGATAGACCGCTGAGAGCAATTGCCGCGCGGCCTCCGTCGCATCGAGCGCGGGGCGCGGGGCAAGGCAGTTGTCGCAATGGCCGCAAGGGCCGGCGATCTGTTCGTCGAAACAGGCGAGCAATCCCTGCGTGCGGCAGGCGCCGGTCTCGGCGATGCCGATCATTGCCTCGAGCCGCGCCCGGAGAATCGGAAGCTGCGCCTCGGGGGCATTGGAGCGGGCGAGGAAATGGCGGGCGCGGGCGATATCCTCGGGACCATAGAGCAGCAGCGTCTCGGCCGCCTCGCCGTCACGCCCGGCGCGGCCGATCTGCTGATAATAGGCCTCGGGGCTGTCGGGCATGTCGAGATGGACAACGAATCGCACATCCGGACGGTCGATGCCCATGCCGAAAGCGATGGTGGCAACCATCACCACCGCATCGCCAGCGCGAAACCGCTCGAACGCGGCGCGTTTTTCGGCGCGCGCCAGGCCGGCATGGAAGGCCACCGCATCGATCCCCTGGGCCTGAAGCCGCGCCGCGACCTGATCGGTGCGGGCCCGGCTGCCGCAATAGACGATGCCGCTTTCACCGCGATGGCGGGCGAGAAATTCCGCGAGCTGGGCGCTCGGGCGGAGCTTCGCCACCGCCGCGAGGTGGAGATTGCGACGGTGGAAGCTTGCGATGAAGCTTTGCGCCTCGGGCAGGACGAGGGCGGCACGAATATCGGCGCGGGTGCGCTGATCGGCGGTCGCGGTAAGCGCGATTCGCGGAATGCCGGGAAAGCGCTCGGGCAGGCAGGACAGGGCGCGGTATTCGGGGCGGAATTCGTGACCCCATTGTGAAATGCAATGCGCCTCGTCGATCGCGAAGAGCGCAATGGCTGCGCGGTCGAGGCGGTCGATCAGCCCGCCGAGCAGGCGCTCGGGCGAGACATAGAGGAGATCGAGCGCGCCGCTCGCCAGGGCTTGGGCGGTCGCGCGGGCATCTGCGGGGTCGCGCTCGGAATGCAAGGCGCCGGCCTTGACGCCGAGTTGACGCAGGGCCGCGACCTGATCGTCCATCAGCGCGATCAGGGGCGAGACGACGATGGCGGTGCCGGGGCGGCAGAGCGCGGGCACCTGATAGCAGAGGCTTTTGCCGCCCCCGGTCGGCATCAACACGAGGGCATCGCCGCCCGCGGTGACGTGGCGGATGGCGTCTTCCTGCAAGCCGCGAAAGCCCGGGAAACCGAAAACGCGGCGGAGAATCTCCTCGGGGGCGGGGGCTGGCATCAGCACTGTATGGCGGCGGCAATGCCCAAACGACAAGCCCGCCGCGCGGGGGGCGCGACGGGCCTGAAGGGGAAGAGGCGAAGCCGGTCAGGTCAGGATATGCGAGGTCGGGATCGAAGTGACGCCGGCGATGGTGATCTTGGTGCCATCGGACAGGCTGATCACGGTCGAGCCGTTGACGACCGACATGTTCGGAGCCTGGGTGTAGCCGCTGAAGATCAAGTTATCTTTCCCGTTCCAGTTCTGGATCAGATCGTTGCCACCGCTCCCCGTGTTAACGAACTCGAATCCATTATACCCGTTCCCGCCCACCATCGTGGCGTTACCGTGGCCAGCATCGAAGAAATTTGCCCCCGAGCCGCCCATCATGGTCACGGAACTGCCGCTCGTGTCATTGTTGAAGAAATTATCCTGGCCCGAGCTGCCAGCGGCGTTGAGGGTGACATTGCCAGAGCCGGCGACGAACAGATTGCCGTTGGCGCTGCCGAAATAAGTCACGGAGCCGTTATTCTGGGCAAAGGCGGTAATCGAGGCCGCACCAGCACCGCCCGCGATGGTGTCCGAACCGTTCTGGGTGACGTCAATGAATTGGCCGGTCCCCACAAAATAAATACCGTCGCCGGTATTATTAAAGGCTGTGGTTATTCCGGTGCTGGCGACAACCGTACTTACACCAGAACTTGTGGCATCATTCACGAAAACAAATTGCCCGCTACTGTTGGGATTGCCAAAATAGAGGCCGCCGCTGGCATTGGCGAAGACAGTCTCGTCACCAGTTCCGGCGACGAAGGTATCTGCGCCGCCAGTATTGATGGCTGTGAGCGTGCTGCCATTGCCAAACAAGATCCCGCCGGGGTTCTCCATGAACACAGTATCTTGGCCTGTGCCGCCGACGATCGTGTCGGCCGCGCCATACGACGCCACGGTGTCGGCGCCAGAGCCAAGAAATGCGAGAGTTGTCCCCGAGCCGGTCAGCAGGAAATTGTTATTGTTGCCGTAATCGACAACGTTATTGCCGTTGCCGTCAAGGATCTGCGTCCAGCTGCCGCCCCCGGTTAGCGGTGTTGTGAGGACGTTGTTACCACCGGCGGCGACGATGGTGCCCGACTCGCCGGCTTGCGCATAGAAAGTCGTGCCGCCAGAACCCGCCAGAATCGTCTGATTGGTGCCGCTGTTGCCAGTGATGGTGGTGGCACCGGTGGCAGTATTGAGAATGGCGTTGTAGCCGGACGGGACCGTAACTTGGGGGGTCGAAGACCCGATCGTCAGCCCGCCAGCAGAAACTGTCGGCGTTGTGGATGTATAATTACTGAACGTAAGACCACTTGAGTTCAGCGAATTCTCTAGCGTGGTAAGCAGCGTGTTCTGAAAAGTGCTGTTGTTGTTGGTCGGGAACGCAAAGTTGCTGGTTGTTCCCCCAGCGCCTGGAACTGTCACGGTGGCCATCGATTTCCCCTCTTCCTAAGCCCTAAGGACTTGTTAACATTTCTGCGGAAGCGAAAGCAAGAGGGGCTGAGCGAAAAATAGGCGTTGGTGAAAAATTTCTTACCAACGGTTGTCCATAAGGCGTGCCGGCTCGCGGTTCAGGAAGTGTTCGTAAGTTTTCACGGCGTCAAAAGAGCATGCGGGGTCGCTGTTTGCGCCGGAGAGGGCTAATGGCGGCGCGTGCGGAGGCTTGGCCGTGGCGCGATGGGAAAATAGCTGCGCTTGGATCGGCTCGACCGTATTGCCGCCGGGCGCCCGCGCGCGCTGGGTGCTTGGCGGGCAGGACTTGATTTGCCGCGCAATACGCTACAAAACTTGGCAAGAGTAATTTTATCGGTGAACCCAGAATAGGCGCGGGCTTATCAGGCGAGCGCGGCTTGTGGAGACATGGCGTGACGCTTTTCGGGGATTTCCTGGACGAACACCATCGACGCACTCATAAATGGTATCAATATTTTCCGGTTTACGAGACTCATTTCGAGCGATTTCGCAATAGACATGTAACAATTTTCGAGATCGGGGTTGGTGAAGGCGGCTCTCTTCAACAATGGAAGCGTTATCTTGGACCTTTCTCCATTATTGTTGGCTTGGATATTTATCCGAGATGCAAGCAGATCGAAGAAGATCAAATTCATATACGCATTGGCAGTCAAACAGATTTAGATTTTCTTTCCCGTGTTGTTGCGGAGTTTGGGAACCCGGACATTGTTATTGATGACGGGAGTCACTTGCAGCCGCATGTCAATGCGACCTTTGATTTTCTTTATCCTCTTGTCGCTAAGAATGGTGTCTATCTCGTTGAGGATCTGCACGCTGCCTATTGGCCAGATCATGGAGGCGGCCTGCGTCGCCGGGGCTCGTTTATTGAAACCGCTAAGGATTATGTTGATAAAATGCATGCTGATTACATCGAGGATGCGACGGTGCGGTCCGCAGCTGGGGATCGGACGACATCGATCCATTTTTACGACAGCGTAGTCGTGTTTGAGGTCGGCGAGCGTCGGGTCATGGGAAACCAGATGACCGGCGATTCAGCGTTGTTCAACAATGAATGGACGCCGCCAAATGAAACGAAAGAATCCTTTAATTTGATTGTCGAGAACGCGCTGCGTTCTCTCGAGAAGCCAAGCCCAGAGCGTGCTGCCGCACTCGAGATTGAACCCAGCCAAGCGGAGCACGATCGGGTCCGAAGATTGGAGGCCGAGATTAACGCGCTGCGGACATCTACCTCCTGGCGGATTACAATGCCGCTGCGCGCCCTGGGAAGGATTTTTATACAAATGCGCTTGAAGTCATTGTTTTACAAACATAAACTATGATCCTGGCGCCTGTGGCGGCAACGGGCAAACGTCCGGCACCGCCGCGAAATTCGTCACGTCGCAAGCCCTCCCGCGTCTTTCTGTCCTGGGATGTCTGGCGGTCTCGGGAGGTCTGGCGCGCTGACACCGATTGGCTGGCCGCGCGCGGCATCTGATCTCCTGAACGCTCTCGAGTTGGGGAAGCGCGCGGCCCGGAATCCCGTGCGTTTGCCCTCCGCCCGCTGTAAGATCATCGACCTCACGCGCGGCGTGGCGCGGGATAGCAAGGAGACGACGATGGCAAATCCGAAAAAACCTGGCGAGGCGGGACGCGCGGGCGAGCGGGCGACGGCCACCCCGTTCGGCCAGATGAAGCTCCCCGAGATGCCCGATGTCGAGGGGCTGCTCGGCGCCTATCGCCGCAATATCGAGGTGTTCACGGCGGCCAACCGGGTCGCGATGGAGGGCGCGCAGGCGGTGGCGCGGCGCCACATGGAGATCATGCAGCAGGCCATGGCGGAAATGAGCGAGGCGATGACGGTCTTGAGCACCGCCGGGGCGCCGCAGGATCGCGCCGCGAAGCAGGCCGAATTGCTCCGCCGGGCCTATGAGCGGGCAGTCAACAACGCTCGCGAATTGAGCGAAATGATCCAGCGCTCCAATGGCGAGGCGGTCGAAATTCTCAACCGCCGCTTCATGGAGGCCATGGACGAGGTGCGCACCGCCATGGAGCGCCGCACGCCCGAGGGCTGAACGCCGGATCCCTGAGGGAGGGCGGCGGGATCCCCCCGCTTCGGCCGCGCCCCCCGTTTCCCAGGGCGCGGCTTGACGGGGTGATGTCAAACCTGTAAATGCGATTTATTCGCAATTGCAGGATCCAGACATGCGCGGCCTTACGCCCAGCCTGCCCCGCCGCGCGTCGCGCGCCCCTGCCTTCGGCCGCGCCCTGGTGTTGGGCCGCGTCATGACTCTCGCCTGCACCCTCGCCGGGCTGCTCCGGATCGCCAGCGCCCTGGCGCAGACTCTCCCGGATGCCACCTCGGCGCCGGATGCGGGGCAGGGGGCGGAGCCGGGGTTTTTCACCGGCCTGCTGGCGCCCTCGCGCACCTATCTTCTGAACGATATGGGCGGGCTGCGCACTTCGCTCGGCGATGTTGGCATCTCGCTCGGCCTCCAGGAGACCAGCGAGGTGCTCGGCAACGTCACCGGCGGCGTCCACACCGGCGCCGATTACGACGGCATGACGGAGATGAGTGTCGGGCTCGACACCCAGAAAGCCTTCGGTTGGGAGGGCGGCATTTTCAACATGAGCGCCCTGCAAATCCACGGCCGCAACCTCAGCACCGACAATCTCGACAACCTACAGCAGGTGAGCGGCATCGAGGCCGACCGTTCGACCCGGCTCTGGGAAATGTGGTTTCAGCAATCCTTTTATGAGGGGGTGGCGGATATCAAGATCGGCCAGCAGAGTATCGATCAGGAATTCATGGTCAGCCAGTATTCCTCGACGGTGTTCATGAACATGATGATGGGCTGGCCGATGCTGCCCTCGGCCGATATGTATGCCGGCGGGCCGGCCTATCCGCTTTCGTCGCTGGGCGTGCGTCTGCGTGCCCAGCCGACGCGCGCGATCACCGTGCTCGCCGGCGTGTTCGACGACAACCCGCCGGGCGGCTCGTTCTATAACGACAGCCAGGTGCGTGGCGCCGAGGCCTGGGGCGGCGCCTTCAACCTCAATACCGGCGCGCTGTGGATCGCCGAATTGCAATATGCGCTCAACCAACCCGCCCTCGGCGACATGGCCTATGGCGATCGCTCACCCGGTCTGCCCGGCACCTACAAGATCGGCTTCTGGTATGATTCGGGCTTCTTCCCCGACCAGCAGTTCAACACCCAAGGCGTGCCGCTGGTGGGGCCGGGGAATACCGGCAATCCGCTGATGCATCGAGGGAATTACAGCGCCTATGCGCTCGCCGATCAGATGGTCTGGCGGCCGAACGGGGAAAGCCCGCGCTCGGTCGATCTGTTCGCCCGCGTCATGGCCGCGCCCCCCGATCGCAACCAGATTTCCGAAAGCGCCGATGGCGGCGTGGTCGTGAAAGATCCACTGCCGGGGCGCGATAGTGACAGTTTCGGCCTGGGCTTCGGCGTTGCCCAGGTGAGCAGCGCGCTGGCCGATCTCGACCAGGATATCGCGCTCATCACAAACCACGCCTATCCGATACAGAGCACCGAAACCTTCATCGAACTCACCTATCAATATCAGGTCGCGCCGTGGTGGCTGGTGCAGCCCGACTTCCAATACATCTTCAACCCCGGCGGCGGCATTCCCAATCCGCTCAACCCCAACCGCATCATCGGCAACGAGACGGTGTTCGGGTTGCGCACCGTCGTCACCTTCTGAGGAGAAACTTCGCGATGCCCCCAGCATATTGCCGCCGACCCGATCCCTCTCGTGGCGCGCGCGCCGCGCTGTTCGCCGGCCTGCTCACCGTCCTGCCGGGCCTCGCTGTCGCTGGCGATGGCTATCTCGACGGCATCCATCACCACACGACGCTCGCCTCGACCGTGCCGGATAATGGCGATCAGAACCCCTACGCCATCGCCATCGCCCCGGTCTCGGCCGGAAAAATTCAAAAAGATGATGTCCTGGTCGATAATTTCAACGACAAGAACAATCTCCAGGGATTGGGCACGACGATTGTCGATTACAATCCGACAAGCAAGAATCTTTCCCTGTTTGCCGCACTTCCGCGCCATCTCGAGGCCTGTCCCGGCGGCGTCGGGCTCACCACCGCGATGACCATGCTGCAATCGGGTTTCGTCATCGTAGGCAGCCTGCCGAGCAATGACGGCACGACCGCGACCAAGGGGCAGGGCTGCCTGATCGTGCTCGATGCGCAAGGCAAGCTCGCGGGCGTCATCACCAGCCCCCATATCAATGGCCCGTGGGGCAACATGGCGGTGATCGACAACGGCACGACGGCTATTCTATTCGTCAGCAACACGGGTTTTGGCGTGGGTGCGCCAGCCGACGAGACCCCGGTGATCAAACAGGCGAGCGTGCTCCGCCTCGAACTCTCCATCCCGCCCGGCAAGCCGCCGGCGGTGATCCGCGAGACGGTGATCGCGAGCGGGTTCGGTGAACAGGCGGATAAGGGCGTGTTCATCATCGGTCCGACCGGCCTCGCGCTCGGAGCGGGTGGCGTGCTTTATGTGTCCGATGCCATCGACAATCGCATTGTCGCGATCAATGATGCCGCGACACGGAGCGACAGCGCGGGAACCGGGCGCGAAGTGAGCAAGGATGGGCTGCTCAAGCGCCCGCTCGCCTTGGCGCTTGCACCAAACGGGCACTTGCTGGTGACCAATGCGCTGAACGGCCAGGTGGTCGAGATCGATCCACAAAGCGGCAAGCAACTTTACGCGCAGTGGATCGATACCGACAAGGCGCAGACGCCGCCTGGTAATGGTGATCTGTTCGGTATCGCCATGACACCGCACGGCGAGGGGTTTTATTACGTGGAGGACGACATGAACACACTCGTTCTAGCACGATGAGCGAGCCACCCGGTTCGTGCCCCTTCGCCTCGCGCCGCTCGCTGCTCGCCGGCACGGCCGCGCTTGCCGCCGCGATCACCGCTCGACGCGCCGCTCGTGCCGAGAGCGCACCATCGGCCGAAATTGCCAGCGCGCCGCTGGTGGTGCCATTTCGTGGCCCCTATCAGAGCGGCATTATCACCCCGGCACAAAGCCACACCTATTTCGCGGTCTTTGATGTCACGGCGAAAACGCGGGATGAATTGGTCGAGCTTCTGCGTGTCTGGACCGATGCCGCCGAGCGGCTGACTTTAGGCAAAACCGCGGCGGTTCTGGACCAGGATCTCGCAGCACCAGGCGCGGATTCGGGTGAGGCGCTGGGGCTCGGCGCCTCGCGTCTCACGCTGACTTTCGGCTTTGGGCCAGGGATTTTTGCCAAAGATGGGGTCGATCGTTTTGGCCTTGCTGGGCAACGCCCGGCGGCGCTCGTCGATCTGCCGCGGTTCAATGGAGATCAGTTGATCGCGGCGAAGAGTGGCGGCGATCTTTCGCTACAGGCTTGCGCCGATGATCCGCAAATCGCCTTTCACGCGGTGCGGCAACTGGCGCGGCTGGCCTATGGCGCGGCACAAATACGATGGGTGCAAGCGGGATTTTTGCCGCGCACCCCGCCCGGCGAGACGCCACGTAATCTGATGGGGTTCAAGGATGGCACCAATAATCCGCCAATTGACGATGCCGCGGCGATGGCCAATACAATCTGGATTGGCGAGGAGGGACCGGCTTGGGTTCGTGGCGGGAGCTATGTCGTGGTACGGCGCATTCGCATCGCGCTCGAACACTGGGACCGCAAGGAGGTCGATTTTCAAGAGCAGACGATGGGTCGGCACAAATATTCTGGCGCTCCGCTCGGCGGCACGCATGAATTCGATCCACTCGATCTCGATGCCAAGGATGGCGATGGCAACCCGATCATTGCCGAGAACGCACATGTTCGCTTGGGTTCGGCGGCGATGAATGACGGAGCACGGATTCTGAGACGCGGCTATGCCTATGACGACGGCGTGAATTTCACCGCCGAGCGCTGGCCGCCCTGGCGTCAGGGGATAGAGTATGACGCAGGGCTTTTGTTCATCGCCTATCAGCGTGATCCGCGGACGGGGTTCATCCGCCTGTTCGAGAACATGTCGAAGCTCGATGCGCTGAACCAGTTCGCAACGCACACAGGCAGCGCGATTTTTGTCTGCCCGCCGGGTATTCAGACGGGCGAATATGTCGGCCAATCCCTGCTAGGCACTTGATTTTTTAGAACAGGTTCCAAGGGCTCCGTCCTTGGCGGGATCCAGGGGCAGCGCCCCTGAATCTTCTATTCCGCCGCCACCAGGTAGGTCTCAAGAGGCGGGCATGTACAAACAAGGTTGCGATCGCCATAGACGTTATCGACACGTGCCACCGGCGGCCAGTATTTTGTCCTGCGCACGAAAGGCAGCGGGAAGACCGCCTGGGCGCGCGGATAGGGATGGTTCCAAACCTCCGCGGTGATGGCATCAAGGGTGTGCGGTGCGTTGCGGAGCGGGTTGTCGGTGCGGTCGAGGCGGCCCTCGGCGATGGCGCGGATTTCACCGCTGATCGCGATCATGGCTTCGCAGAAGCGATCGATCTCGGCCTGACTTTCACTTTCCGTTGGCTCGACCATGAGTGTGCCGGCGACCGGCCAGGACATGGTGGGGGCGTGGAAGCCAAAATCCTGTAGCCGTTTAGCGATATCCTCGACGCTGACAGCGGCTTCCTGGACAAAACCGCGGCAATCGAGGATGCACTCATGCGCGACCCTGCCGTGCGCGCCGCGATAAAGGATGGGATAGTGGGGAGCGAGGCGGGCGGCGATGTAGTTGGCGTTCAGAATCGCGATTTCGCTCGCGCGCGTGAGCCCCGCCGCGCCCATCATGCGGATATAGGCATAGGCGATGGGGAGGATGAGAGCGCTGCCAAAGGGCGCCGCGGCGACCGGGCCGTAGCCGCTCGCCGGTCCCGCCGTGACATCGAGCGGATGATTGGGCAGATGCGGCGCGAGATGGGACGCAACCGCGATCGGGCCGACACCGGGGCCGCCGCCGCCATGGGGAATGCAGAAGGTTTTGTGCAGGTTGAGATGGCAGACATCGGCACCGATCGCGCCGGGACTGGTGAGGCCGAGCTGGGCGTTGAGATTGGCGCCGTCCATGTAAATTTGCCCGCCGACGGCGTGAACTTTCGCACAAATTTCGCGCACACCCTCCTCGAACACACCGTGCGTGCTTGGATAGGTCAGCATCAGCGCTGCGAGCCGCGCGCCATGCTCGGAGATTTTTGTGTCAAGATCGGCAAAATCAATGTTTCCCCGCGCATCGCAGCCGACGACGATGACCCGCAGCCCGGCCATCACCGCACTTGCCGGATTGGTGCCGTGGGCGCTGGCGGGGATGAGGCAGACATCGCGCGTGCCCTCGCCGCGCGCGGCGTGATAGGCACGGATCGTGAGCAGGCCGGCGAATTCTCCTTGTGCCCCGGCATTGGGTTGCAGCGATACCGCCTTCATGCCCGTTGCAATCGCCAGCCAATCGGCCAGACGCTTGATGAGAGCGCGATAGCCCGCACTCTGGTCGGGCGGCTGGAAGGGATGGATATCGGCAAAGCCGGGCCAGGAGATCGCCATCATCTCGGCCGCCGCATTGAGCTTCATGGTGCAGGAGCCGAGCGGGATCATGCTGCGATCGAGAGCGATGTCCTTGTCCGCCAGATGTTTGAGATAGCGCAGCATGGCGTGTTCGGAATGATGGGTGTTGAACACCGGATGCTGCAAGATGGCATCCTGGCGGAGGAAATTTTGCGCGAGCGGGGAGGCTTCAATGGTGCGCGCAGCGCCGAAAACTGCCGCCAAGCGCCGCCATTCATCATCGGTCACGGTCTCATCGAATGCAATGGCCACGCCCTCGGGGAGGGCGCGCAGATCGAATCCGGCGTCACGGGCGCGTGCCAGCAAGGTCGCGGTCTCGCCCAGGATGACGACGGTATCGAAGAAATCGGCGTGCCCGATCCGTCCGCCTTGCGCTTCTACCAAGGCGCCGAGCCGGCGCGCCATGAGATGCACGCGCATCGCGATCCGGCGCAATCCCGCTTGGCCGTGCCACATGGCATAAAAAGCCGCGATATTGGCCAGCAATACTTGCGCGGTGCAGATATTGGACGTCGCTTTCTCGCGCCGGATATGCTGCTCGCGGGTCTGAAGCGCGAGGCGGAGCGCGGGGTGCCCGGCGGCGTCGATCGAAACCCCGACGAGGCGGCCCGGCATGTGGCGCTTGAACGCCTCGCGCGTCGCGAAGAAGCCGGCATGTGGCCCGCCGAAACCCATTTTTGTCCCGAAACGCTGGGCCGCGCCGACCACGATGTCCGCGCCCATTTCGCCCGGCGATATCAGCAGCACGAGAGCCAGCGGATCGGCAGCGACGATGGCAAGCGCCCCGGCTTGCCGCGCCGCGGCGATTTCCGGGGCGAGATCGCGCACCGCGCCGCTGCTGCCGGGATATTGCAGCACCACCGCGAAGGCATGCGCGGCGGTGATGGCGTTTGCCTCGCCCGGGGTGAAATCGACGAGGCGCCAACCATGCGGGGCGGC
>JGI24721J44947_10007394_pt1 | contig 14562 bp, 12 predicted proteins | sample YelNatPaOPGAMG01_FD_44947 | JGI IMG/M metagenome (IMG submission 44947)
GCTCAGCTGGATAGAGCGTCGGCCTCCGGAGCCGAAGGTCGCGCGTTCAAATCGCGCATCGCTCATTAACTTACCCAGACCAACACCGCGAGAGCAATAAAAAATACTGCAGTGGAAAGAATATCGTGTGTTGCGAGTGCTATGCTGAGACCATAATAATGTTGGAAGTTTTATGTCTTCGCATAGGTCCCATGCTCAGCAATGAAAAATGCGCTTTGTTCGCCTTTCCCTGACAAACACCAGTTCTTGATTTATAGCCGAAAAAATATCAGCAAACAATACCAGTTTTATTTTGGATTCGCAGTTTTTCCGATTCTTTTTTATTTTTGCTTGCAAGATGCCACGACATATCTGATAATACAAATGGTATGAAAAAGAAAAAACATCGCGTTCTGGTTCTAGCAGCATTTGCAATTGCTGCGCTGCTTATTGGATGTGCTTCAACGCCATCCTCGCCCGCTGTTTCTGCTGAATCTCAGCAGGCGAAAAATATCGTACAGAGCACTTCGACGCCGGACATGCCCGCGACTCAGCCTGCGCCATCAGCTCAGGACACATCTGCGGCCGCAAAAGCGGTTGTAGGCAGCCAGCCCATGCCCGGACAAGCTCAAGCCCCTCAAGCTGCATCCGCTACGCCTCAGACTGCTCCGGCTTCCTATGAAGCGCTCACGCCGGATGAGAGCCGCTTCCTTCAAAATTACCTCAGCAGGCTCAGCTATTTGGTGTACTACAATGAGGCATCGGGACTTGATCCACAGCTTGCACGAGCCGCAGTTTCTCAAGCCAATCGCTATCTTATCGAAAAGCTGGGCCTTTCCGTCATAGATTTCGATCAGATACAAAAAAACAAAAAGGATCAGATGAGCGCTTATCAGGCCGAAACAGGCGGATCAATCGACATTATCACCTACATCGCCCAAAAATTGAATGCCGATGTGTATGTGGAAATCGATGCCAAAACCACATATTCGGGCGGACCGGGGAACTGGTCTGGTTCCGCGCAGGGGAGCATGAAGATTTTCGATGCTTCGACAGCGGCACTTTTGGGGTCAATCTCGTTCATGAGTCCCCAGACCTTCAGCCCGGTATCGGCTGATGCGGCAATGATGAATGCCATAGCAGGGATAGTTTGGCAGTCGATGCCCAAGGTCACCGAGCAATCGAAAGCCCTTATGAGTGCATCTGTTTCCAGGGGCGTGAGATACGAGCTCGTGCTCCAGAATACTCCCGATGCAAAGGCAATTTCACAATTCGAGAAAAATCTTTCGAAGAGGGTGAGAGAAATCGAGCGGCTTTCGTATGCCCCCGGCGAAACTAGGTTTGCACTCTACGCATTCATGCCTGCATCCAGAATCCAAGAGGCGATTTACGATGCGGCAGCAGCAGCCGGCTATCCCGATTGCTATCTTCTGTACATGCGAGGCCGCTCGTACACGTTCAATACTGGTTTGCAATAAAATTATTTTTTAGAAAAATTCATAGTGCAGAGGAGGAAAAGATGCGAGTCGCGAAATTCTTGCTGGCATTGATGGTGGTAGCACTTGTGCTGTCCTGCGGCACAAAGCCGCCTCTCAGAAAAGGCGAGGTGCTCATCGAGGACAAAGGCACTGCGTATGGCATCAAAACGCCCAAGTGGGTCGAATTGGCGATAATCGGCGGATACCGGGATATCGAAAAGCTTCCGGATTACAAGGACAAGGTTGTCTTTATTGCTCAGTTCGAAGCTCAGAACCTGCAGAGCGCCCAGCTGCTCGCGGAGCGCATGCAGGCTGACACCGAGATTGCCCGTTATCTTTCTACAAGAGTTAAAGATGCATTCAAAGGCGCGAACGTCGCCGATGCAGATTCCAAGAATTTCGGCGCGTATGGCGAACGGTTTGTCGCGAGCGTCGGTGAAGCCAAATTTTCGGGGTACAGGATGGAAGCAGATTGGTGGGTGAAAGTACAGACCTATACGCCTGAAAACAAGCCCGACAAGCAGATATATCGTGTTCTTCAACTTTGGGCGATCGAAAAGGGCATGCTGCAGAAGCAATTCGATATTCTGCTTTCCCAGCTGGCAGGAACCGAGCAGCCCACGCCAGAGCAGAAGCGTGCCATCGATCTCGTGCAGAACACCGTCGCAAAAGATTTCTTTGGCGAAGGTAAATAATTCTGTATTCAGCCCCGGATTTCATAATGAATTCGGGGCTTTGCTTTCTATTCGTCTGCGGGGGAAATTCTCATGAAAAAAATAAGAGTAATAGGTGCGCTTATCGTTGCGCTCCTCGTATCGAGTTGTGCGAGCGCTCCTTCGATCCCTGAATGGGTGATCCAAAAGCCAGCCCCGGATGCCAAATACACCTTCTTTGTCGGCTCTTCATCAGCGCCCGACAGCACTACCGCAGCAAATGATGCAACAGCCTCGCTAATTGCAGGCATAATGCAATACATGGGTGTTTCCGTAAGCGTAAGCTCCAGCGCCGAGGCTCGCGCTTCCCTCGATGAATACCAGGCGCAGATAACTCAAACCGTAAAAACCGAGGCAAAAGGGCGTCTTGCCGGCTTCGAAGTTGTCGAAAAATATATCCAGAAAGATCCGAAAACCGGCCAGTATACGGTGCATGTGCTTGCACGTTATGAGACAAAAGAGCTTCAAAAAGAAAAAGCACGTATCGAAGCTCTTTTCCAGGAAGAACGCGATGCTGTCGCCATCCCGGAGAAAAAAGGCGATCAAGCGGCAACAGAAGGCCGCCTCATGGACGCGATTCGATCGTATGCTGAAGCGATGAGCGCAGCCGGCGGTTCGAATATAGAAAATGCAAAAATAAAGCTTGAGCGAAACGCAAAAAAGGCGTCCGAATTGGCTGCCTCATTGAAAATTACTTTTATATCCGAAAACAGCTTGAGTGCTCCCATTGGAAGCAAGTTGCCTGAAAGCAGGGTTGCGCTCGTTTCGAATTCAGGCGGCATGGAGCGGAGAGTGGCAGGAGCCTCGCTTTTGGTTACATATCCAAAGAAGCTTGCTTCAGGTCGAGTAGGCACTGGCACTCTGCAAGTTTTCACCGATACAAACGGCCTTGCCGAGTTCGAAGTACCTCCGATTGATGTGCCTGGAATCTATCGAGTTGCAATCCAGCTCGATTATTCCAGCATCGGCGATCTGCTGTCGAGTCTGCCTTCCTGGGCCTTGCCCTACAGTGATGCCGTACAAAATGAATTGTCGGGCATTGTCGCATATCTCAATTACAAGGTGATTTCGATGGCGAAAAATGTTCCCATGGCAGTTGCCGCATACATGAAAGACGCCGTAAGTGCCGGCAATGCAGACCCGGCAGTATTTTTGAGCGGTCTGAAAGAGACGCTTTTGAAAGAAGGCTTTTCGCTGAGTGATGCAATATTGCCATCGAGCTATAAGACCCCCATAGATCTTTCGGTTATGAGAGCGATTGCGCCCACCGATGCGCAGCGATTTGCCATCGCTTCCCTCGCTGTAACATCAATAAGCCAAGACGGCAGTTATTTTATTGCTGCGGCAGAAGGTTCTCTCGCCGTATTCGAGCTGGCAAGCGGCCGCACATTGTATTCAGCAACAAAGAGCACACAGGGCATGGGTCTGTCCGAAAGCGAAGCTGTGTCCAATGCCCTTAAAACGCTCGGAAGCCAAGCCTTCGGGAAAGACCTGCTGAGCGCCCTGCCGTGATGCACATCGTTGACTCCACGAGGCTATGATTTCGTCAAATTGAATGTGGCGCGTCAGTCGCAATATCTTCTTTTTCTGACTCATGATAAACGGCCGGAGTGATCTGCTGCAGCAGTTCATCGACCGCTTGTCCCACCAGCGCATCACAGCGCTCATTGTCGGGGTTTCCTGCATGACCCTCGACCCATTCAAATTGAGGATTGAGTTCCGAGCAGAGAGAATCCAGCGTTTCCCATAGATCGCGGTTCATGACGGACTTTTTTGCTGCGGTTTTCCAGCCCCGCTTTTTCCATTCATGAATCCATTTCGAAATGCCGTTTTTGACATACATTGAATCGGTAGAAATATGGATCGGTGCTGAAACCCATGCCGGAAGGGGAATGTTTCTTCGAATGCACGAAGCACGCACTGCATCAATGCGCTCCTTCAAAAAAGAAAGCGCGCGTATGACTGCGGTGAGTTCCATTCTGTTATTTGTTGTCTGGAGCTCCCCACCCCATGCTTCGCGGTATCGCTCTCCGAAGCGCATAATGTATGCCCATCCGCCCGGTCCCGGATTTCCTTTGCAACCGCCATCAGTATATACCACAATTGATTTCTCTGGCATGTCTGCACTATGACAAACCTGCTCAGCTCATGCAACTCCTTGCATATGGCTTTTTGCAGCATTAGAATGAAAAACCAATGTTCAAAGAATATGCAACTCTGTTGCCGCATCTGAAACAGTATCGATTCAGATATATTGCCGGCATCCTTTGCCTTATTGCCGTCGACGCGAGCCAGGTTCTTATCCCCAGATACATGAAGACCGCACTCGATACAATTGTAAGCGGTTCTTTTCAGCTCAGGGAAATTGTACAGCCTCTTCTTATTATGATTGGGCTTGCCCTGCTCATCTCTGTCGGACGATTCTTCTGGCGCTATTTCATAAATGTCGCCAGTCGCCGGATCGAAGCGGAAATGAGAGATCGCCTTTTTGCGCATATTCTAGCTATGTCGGGCGGATTTTTCAGAACCAATACGACTGGTGATCTCATGGCACGCGCTACCAACGATATCAGTACCATTCGCCAGGCCACCGGCATGGGATTTGTTGCCCTGGTCGATGGCATTTTCATGACAGCGATGATCCTCGTAGCCATGTTTGCGAACAATGCGCGAGTGGCTGCATGGATTATTTTGCCGCTGCCGCTCATCACAGCTCTGATCCTTTTGTTCGGGCGAATCGTCGGTAAACTCTTCAAGAAAATTCAGGATATTTATGGGAGGCTTTCGAATATTGCGCAGGAATCGATTTCGGGCATACGAGTCGTCAAATCGTTTGTGAAAGAAGATTACTTTTTTGAAAGGTTTGCGCAGGCAAACAACGAGTACAAGAATGCGATAATGGATCTTGTGAAAACTTCCGGGTTCTTCTTTCCATTTATCACTTTTTTGGCTGGGCTGAGTACGGTGCTGCTCGTGCTTTTTGGCGGCAACGCATCTATTCGCAACAAGATGACTCCAGGCTCGATTATCGCAATGCTTTCCTATCTCGAAATGCTCGTCTGGCCGATGATGAGCGCAGGCTTTACCGTCAATATCGTGCAGAGAGGCGCAGCCAGCCTGAAGCGCATCAATGAAATATTGAATACCAAGCCAGAGATATCTGAATCACAAAATCGTATCGATGCAGAACCCCTTGGCGACATCGAAATTCGCTCGCTCAGCTATGCATATCCACGGTTCCAGCAGGATGGCATTGGAAAATGTGTCTGTGCATGTTCCTCACGCCTCCATGCTTGGTATCCTTGGCAAAGTCGGTTCCGGAAAAAGCACGCTCTTGAAAATGCTGCCGAGAATGCTCGATCCGGGTGAAGGCCATATAAGTATCGGCGGAACTGATATCTGTTCATTCAGGCTCGATAGGCTTCGGGCAGCCTTCGGCATGGTTCCACAGGAAAGTTTTTTATTTTCGGACAGCATTCGGGCGAACATTCTGTTTGCAGCTCCCAATCTCGACCCAGCCAGATTCGAAGAAATCACGAGAATTGCTGGGCTCGATCGAGATGTAAGCCTTTTCCCCCATGGGTGGGACACAATAGTGGGGGAAAGAGGCATTACGCTTTCTGGCGGACAAAAGCAGAGGATCGCGCTGGCTCGTGCGCTCGCGGCGAATCCGCCGATTTTGCTCCTGGATGATGCGCTCTCTGCCGTCGACGGCGAAACAGAAGAACGCATTCTCAGCGCCTTGCTTACGGAAAGAAAAGGGAAGACGACATTGGTCGTGTCACACCGCATATCGACCCTGCGGAACGCTGATCAGATTATTGTGCTGGATGGCGGCAGAATAATCCAAAAGGGGACACACGAAGAACTCCTCGCAGATTCCGAAGGATTCTATGCCAAGATAGCTGTACTTCAGCAACTGGAACAGGAATCCTGTGCTTCCTGCGGCGATGCGAGTTCCAGCGAGGATCCGGGAGAGGAGGCCGCAGGTGGCTGAATTCTTCGATTCGGAACCAGTTACCAAAGGATATGACTCGGAGATCACAGGGCGAATTCTTGCGTACCTGAAGCCATACCGGATTTTTGCTTTGATCGCGCTTATTGCGCTCTCTGTAAGCACTGCAGGTGAACTTGTATCGCCGACGCTCATCCGGCAAGCAGTAGACGACGCACTGGTGCGCGAATGGTATGGCCTCGACCCTTCTGTGGCACCTCGCTTTCTCAGCAAACATGGAAGCCGCGAAATCGTAATCAGTAACCGCATCTATGTGCGAACTTCCCAATTGGCAGGAATTACTGCGAAAGAACGAGCCGCGATGGAAAAGGAGGGCTTGCTGGATGCATCTCCCAGTTACATTTTCCCCATCGAACCAGATAGAGACAAGAAAGAAACCCTCGCGCTGCGATATCCCCAGATCACGCTATCTGGGGAATGGGGCATTATCCCGTACTCTCTGTTGACATCGCTTTCGCCGGACGATGCATACCTGCTTCGGTCGCAGGACAGCCCTGTACTGGGTCATTATGCGCTGCTGCTCTTGCTCGTTCTTTCGGTAGTGCTGGTGTCGACATTCGCCATGACATGGTACACAAATCATATTGGCACCCTCATCATGAAAGACATGAGGCTGCAGCTCTACAGACATGTTATCGAGCAGTCATTGGCCTATCTCTCGAGACAGCCCGTAGGGCGCCTTGTCACGCGGCTTACAAGCGATATCGAAGTCATAAGCCAGTTTTTTACCGATGTACTCAGTGCCTTCATAAAAGATGCCACTATCATGCTCGGGTCGCTTGCCGTTCTTTTCGTTCTCAACTGGAAGCTGGGCCTCGTCGTCTTCGCCACCGTGCCCTTCATTTTTGTAGCAGCCGCAATAGCGAGGGTAAAAGCGCGCGATGCATTCCGCAACCAGCGATATTGGACAAGCAAAGTAAACTCTTTTCTTTCCGAACACATTTCTGGTATCGATATTGTCAAGCTGTTCGTCCAGGAAAAACATGTTTCCGAAAAGTTCAGAGAAAATAACCAGAATCTTTTGAAGGCGAACATTGCTGAGATGTATGTTTACGCAACTTTCAGGCCATTTGTGGATTTCATGTCGACTATTGCAAGTGCACTTGCAATTTTTTTCGGAGCCATTCTTTTTTTAAGGCTGGACATTTCTATTGGCACTTTGATTGCATTCATCAATCTGATATCGATGTTCTATTCGCCTATAAAAGATCTATCGGAAAAATACATCCTCCTTCAGAGTGCCATGGCGAGCGGAGAACGAGTTTTCGGGCTTTTGGATTCTGATGATCGTTTGCCGGACCAGCTGTCTGTTTTCGCGGACAAGAGCGCTCCTTCTGTCATACGTGGCCACATCGAGCTTTCGAATGTATGGTTCGCATACAAAAACGAGGAATGGGTGCTCAAGAATATATCCTTGAGCGTGAAACCCGGAGAAAAAATCGCGATTGTAGGATATACCGGTGCGGGCAAATCGACAATCGCGAGCCTGCTTGCCCGCTTCTGGGACATCCAGAAAGGCACAATTCTCATCGATGGCGTCCCGATTGGACAATACCCGCTTAAGAGAATTCGTAAATTCATCCAGCCGGTACCCCAGGATGTATTCCTCTTTCAAGGTTCAATACGAGAGAACATTGCACTTGGGCTCGATCTGTCCCAGGAACAGCTCGAAACAGCAGCCAAGGCTGTCTATGCGCATGATTTCATCATGGCACTGCCTCATGGATATGATACGCTGCTGTCCGAGGGCGGCCTCAACCTCTCGCTTGGACAGCGCCAGCTTATATCCTTTGCGCGGGTGCTTGCACATGAACCTTCAATCATAATTCTCGATGAGGCGACGAGCTCCATCGACACCGAAACCGAAAAGCTTCTACAGAAAGGTATCGAAGGCCTTCTGAAAGGCCACACGAGCATTGTCATTGCACACAGATTGTCTACGATCCGCGATGCAGACAGGATTATTGTGCTTGGCCAGGGACATGTGGTAGAAACCGGTACTCACAGTGAATTGATTGAGCGCAGGGGGCTGTACTGGAACCTCTATCGCCTGCAGAACAGAGAGATGGAATAGACAATGCCATTTTCGGAAAATAAAGAGCCATCGATTATTGCGATCGGGCATGGGATGATAGCCATTTACAAGCCGGCTGGCTGGCATTCGGTGTTTCAAGAAATAGGGCCGAAATCTACTGGAGCCTTGAATCAGCAAAAGATGGCGGACTTTACGGATATGGTTTCATGGCTTTCCTTTCATGCAGATATTCTGCCTGTATCTGAGCTGAAAGATGCTGCCAAAGCCTGGCAGGCGCGGTTTGCCGGAACGCAGGCGCAAGGCCATCCAGAAGCGGCTTCAGAAAAGGCTCTAAACGCAGCTGACACATTTTTGTCGGAGCTTGGCATGCTCTATCGACTCGATAGAGAGACTTCCGGAATCATGCTCTTTGCGCTCGATAGAACAACGATGGAATCGATGCGCGCTGCGCAGAGCGCCTGCATGCTGAAAAAGCGATATATTCTTATGAGTAAAGCTTCAGATATCGAAGTTCCTGGTTCTTTGCCTCGGAGCAGAAGCGCAGAGAGGGAAGTGCTGCTTTCCGCATTGTATGAGGGCAATACAGTGCCGATTGTGAGTTATTTCAGATCCTATGGTCCGCGCGGCCGGCTTGTTTCTTGCATCGAGCCATCTTTCATGCTCAACGCCGACAGATTCAAGGCCAAGAAAAAGATAACTAAAAATCGATATCAGACCAATTTGTTGTCTGCAAAGCCAATGCAGGAGCCCACTGCAGATGCAATTTGCTTAGAAGCGGAAATTTGCAAAGGTTTCCGCCACCAGATACGAGCTCATTGCGCATGGATGGGCCTTCCCATTATCGGCGATGTGCAATATGGCGGCAGTTCTTCGAGAAGGCTTTATCTGGAAGCATTTTCCGTTTCTCTCATGGATGGCGAGCAGTGCGTGGCTGAATGGAAGCTTCATGATGGTTTACCCGCAATTTTGTAGCAATAAAGAAGGTATAATGTATATTGAATTTTCTTTTCCTATTAAGTCGGATATCAAGCCTCGCGCAATTCTGAGCCTGAAAGACGCGGGCGATATGGCATACAAACCGAAAAGCGAATCGCCCTCGCGGTTAGCCTTTTTCAGTCGCTTTGGCATAGAGCCTGCGAGGATAGCAGGCATCGAACTCAAGCACAGCCGTAATGTTGCCTTCGCAGAAAGCAAGGAGGAGCTGTCGCATGCTTGTATGGTGAATCGCGATGGATTTGATGGCATTGTCACTACCAATCCATGGCTTGTGCCGAGCATTACGGTCGCTGACTGCATGCCCATTTGGCTTTTTTGCAAGGAATGCGGCGCTTTCGGCGTTTTGCATTCTGGATGGAAGGGCACAGGAATACTGAAAAACGCTGTCGACGGCATGACATCGCGCTATCGATGCAACCCGAACGATATCTCAGTCATTTTTGGGCCTTCAATTGGCCCATGTTGCTATTCGGTCGACGAAAATCGTGCGCGGGCATTCAAGAACGAATTTGGTTCAAAGGCTGTGGATGAGCATGTACAAGGCGGCAGGCGTGTTTTTTATCTTGATTTGCTTGCTGCAAACCTTGCAATTGCCGAAAAAATCGGCATTGGAAGCTTCTTTGCATCAGGGTTGTGCACCTCGTGCGATGCTCGTTTTGGAAGCTACAGAAGGGAAGGGGCTTCGTCCTTTACGAGGATGATTGCACTCTGTCTTTTTGACACTGCAGATTGATACTGCAGGGGCCGAAAACCGGCAGCAGCTCGAGTAATGCTTCAACAAGAATGTGAAAGGAATGCCCATTCCCATTTATGTGGCATGGTGGTATACTAATTTATCGCTCGAGCAGAGCAGCATACATCTACAAGAAGAGGTCACAAATGGCATACAAGGTAACCGATGCATGCACGAATTGTGGCGCTTGCGAAAGCGAATGCCCGGTGAGTGCGATCAGCGAAAAGGACAACGCACGATGGATCGATCCAGACACCTGCATTGATTGTGGTGCATGTGCATCCGTATGTCCAGTTGAAGCGATTGTCGCTGGCTGATAATGCGTAACCAAGAAAAAGGCCGCCTTTCTATGGGCGGCCTTTTTCATTTTTAAAGAGATGCTTTTGCTTCAGACTAATTTGTGCTTGGCGCAAAAATCGTCCAGAACTTCATTGAGGTCAGGTTTGCCAATCTCCTGCAAATCATAGCCGACCCGCACCGTGGGCTTGCGAATTTTTACTACGCGGTTCAAGTCGATTGGCGTTGCAATAATGACGGTGTCGCATTCGGTGCGGTCGATAGTCTGTTCGAGGTCGCGAATCTGTGTTGTGCTGTAGCCCATGGCAGGAAGCAGGGTTCCTATCTCTGGGTAAGTCTGGAAAGTCTTTATGAGTTCACCGCTGATATAGGGGCGCGGGTCGACAATCTGGGCAGCCTGGAATTTTCGAGCTGCAACAATTCCTGCGCCGTACTTCATCATTCCATGCGTGAGGGTAGGGCCATCTTCCACACACAGGACCCGTTTCCCGCGAATGAGCTCTGGGTGATCGACGCTGATTGGGCTTGCCGCATCGATTACGAGGGCGCGCGGGTTTGCCCTGGCGATATTTTCTCGTACTATCTGTATTTGCTCGGAAGAAGCCGAATCAATTTTGTTGATGATGACGACATCGGCCATCCGCAGACTGACTTCGCCTGGATAGAAAGAGACTTCATTCCCTGCCCGCAATGGATCTGCAACAGTTATCATGAGATCTGGCGCATAGAAAGAGAAATCATTGTTCCCGCCGTCCCACAGAATGACATCGGCTTCCTTTTCTGCTTCGTGGAGGATAGCTTCATAGTCGACACCTGCGTAGATGACATTCCCGCGTGCAATATGCGGCTCGTACTCTTCCATTTCTTCGATTGTGCAGTTATGGCGCGCGAGATCTTCGATTGTCGCAAAACGCTGTACCTTTTGCTTTACAAGATTACCATAGGGCATGGGATGACGGATGGCGACGACTTTCAATCCGCGTTTCATGAGCATTTGCACAATTTTCCTGGAGGTCTGACTTTTCCCGGAGCCGGTACGTACTGCGCATATCGCGATGACCGGCTTGCTCGATTTGATCTGTGTATCTTTTGGCCCGAGCAGCGTAAAGGAAGCGCCTGCTGCGTTGACAATCGCCGACAATCTCATTACATGCGAGTAAGAAACATCAGAATATGAAAATACGCATTCATCCACATCATTCTTCGCTATAAGGTTGGGCAAATCCAATTCCGCGAAGATTGGAATTCCCTTGGGGTAGAGAGGGCCTGCAAGTTCTGCAGGATACTTGCGGCCATCGATATTTGGGATCTGCGCCGCTGTAAACGCAATCACTTCAACGCTTTCGTCGTTGCGGAAGCGTGTATTGAAATTATGGAAATCCCTTCCTGCCGCACCGATGATGATAATCTTGCGCTTTTTCATTGCTGGCTCTTCCTTTCATGGTGAAATTGAGGAAGCAAGGCTGCAATGCTCGCCCTGATCTGGCTTATTTGACCTTTGCGGCCTTTTTGGCCTTTTCGGCCTGCTCATGTCGAGCAATCTGCCTTGATCCTCCAATATCCTGAGCCAACAATAATGCAAAGTCAACATACCAAAAATAAAATAATTTTTTGTACCATAAGCATTAAAATGAATAATGATACGCGATTCCCTCGGCTTTTTATGCTATATTTGCAGCTGCAGCCCGCAATGATAAATACATATGCATTTTCCAGCCCTCTTGCCTCCTTAGAGACTTTTTCTTTTTTTTACGACATACTAGCCGACCATGGAAAGCGTTCGAATAGATAGTGAAATTGGCAGACTGCGCCGCGTAATCATCCACAACCCCGGTTCCGAAATAGAAGCGATGACGCCGCGGGAAGCAGAAAGAGATCTGTACAACGACATCATTCCGCTTTTTGCAGTTCAGCAGGAATATGCAAAATTGAGAGATTTTCTTCGCACAGTAACAGCAACATATGAACTTTCCGATTTGCTTGCGGAGTGCCTTGCCGATGAAAACGATAAACTGGAATTTCTGAAAGAGTACAGCCACATCAATCCGATTGGCCATATTGTCGATCAGCTTGCGCTTCTGCCTGCGCAGCAACTTGCCCAATCTCTGCTCGCTGGCATTATCGCCCCCGAAGACAGTCTTGCTAAGCACCTCAATCCGCACAGCTTTATTGCGAATCCGCTGCCCAACGCGTATTTTATGAGAGACAGCGTGGCAATTATTGGCAGCAATGTAATATCTGCCGCTTTTACCTTCGATGTGCGAATGGCAGAGGCCTACATTACGAGGTTTATATTCAAGAAACACCCTGCTTTTCGAAATAAAGGGATATTGATCGATGGTCCTCTTGAGCGGAACAGGCTTTTCACAATAGAAGGCGGAGATATCCATGTGCTTTCTCCCAATGTGCTCGCAATCGGCATATCGGAAAGGACGACAGCATTTGCAATCGACAGAATAGCCCAGAGAATTGCAAGGGCGGAATCCAAACCAATGACGATATTCGCCATAGACCTGCCAAAAGAAAGGGCAACTATCCATCTCGACATGGTGTTCACGATGATAGACCGCGATGCGGCGCTTGCATATAAACCGGTCATGCTGGGCTCAGGAAGGGCACAGGTATACAGACTTGATGTTCAAGCGAATGGCTCAGTTCGCTACAGCGAAGAAAAATCGCTGTTTGATGGGCTTCGGAGTGTTGGTATTGACCTTGAACCAATACTGTGCGGAAACGGACATTCAGTGTTCCAGGAGCGCGAGCAATGGCTGTCGGGAGCCAATTCCTTTGCCTTCGAGCCTGGCAAAATTTTGATGTATTCCTGCAACGCATATACTCTCGAGGCGCTGAATGCAAAAGGCTTCGCCATTCTTCCGGCCCAGGATTTTCTGGATGGAAAAGCCAATCCTGATGACTATAGGCGGCTGGCCGTTGCCTTTGATGGCATTGAGCTCGCGCGCGGTGGAGGAGGCGCCCGGTGCATGACGCTTCCAGTAGAGCGAGATTCATTATAGCAAGATAGAAATAGCAAATAAAAAAGCGAGAAGCCCGCCTAAGGAAAGACCAAGAGGCGAGCGAAGAGCCGAAGAAAAGAACATGAAAAAGGGGCTGTCCGAAAGGAATTCCGGGCAGCCCCTTTTGTTCAGCTTCTCATTCAGATGGATTTTCAACTGCATCCGGTCGTAGAACCGCATGTGTCGCATTTAAGACATGTGCCGTTTCGGACCAGCGTCATGTTTCCGCAGACGGGACATGGATCTCCCTCATAGCCTTTCTGGCGCGCAGCCCGAATCAGAAGCACTGTTTGGTCTTTAGCCGGCGAAGGCACAGGTTGCAGCCGAGGGTTTTTTGGACTTACGCTCGTTTGCTGCATTGTCGGATTTGGCCGCAGTTGGTTTTCTGCCGCTTTCGAATGCCAGCGAACCCTTGTCCAGAATCGTCTGAGTCGAGGTCGAAATCAAATCTTCGGGCTTGACCTGGCCAAGATCGTAGCGGCGCAGATAGGATATCGCAAGATCGCGGAATATAAAGTCAAGAACGCTCGTGGCCATTTTGAGGTAATCATGGCCGCTGACCATTCCATTTGGCTCGAACCGTGTAAAGGTGAATGCATCGACATATTCCTCGAGCGGTACGCCGTATTGCAGACCCAGCGACACGGCAATGGCGAATGAATTGAGGATACTTCTGAAGGCAGCGCCTTCTTTGTGCATATCAAGGAATATTTCGCCAAGCGTTCCATCCTCATATTCTCCTGTACGGAGGAAAATAGAGTGCCCCCCTATTTTGGCTTTCTGCGTGTATCCTTTCCGGCGGTTTGGAAGAGCTCTGCGGACACCGCGCGGCGCAAAGGGCATGCCCGGCAGCTCAGGTTCCGGTGCTGTCTGCAGGCTGGCAGGAAGTGTTGACCCGGTTGTTTTGTCGGCTGTCTGTGATGAGGCACTTTCCGAAAGCTGATTTGTCTGGAGCGCGACAATAGAGTCAGCAATGAGATCGGAACCGGGAGCAAGTGCTGCCAACGGCTGGGAAAGCTTGGACCCGTCGCGGTAGAGCGCAATGGATTTGAGCATGGATCTCCACGCGAGCATATAGGCTCCCTTGACATCGTCGATGCTGACATTGTTTGGCATATTGATGGTTTTCGAAATTCCGCCGGTTATGAATGGCTGGACAGCAGCCATCATTGCAATATGNGCCTGCCAGGAAATACTTCGNGTTCCTCGCTTACCGGATGGAGTAGCGGTATCGAACACCGCCAGATCTTTTTCGGCTAGATGCGGAGCACCTTCTAGCCCCATAGTGCCGCACGCATAGAG
>JGI24721J44947_10007404_pt1 | contig 14555 bp, 7 predicted proteins | sample YelNatPaOPGAMG01_FD_44947 | JGI IMG/M metagenome (IMG submission 44947)
TCTAACACCATACACTACGATGAGTTTCTCTTTATTTCTCACGGCATCTAAGATCTCCTCTAACTCCCTCTCCCTGTCAAAGAAGTCTCGTCTACTAGTTTTTACGCCCGGATCAAAGAGCAAACTTACCCCCAGTATCTAACTTACCGGGGGTAAGTTTATAAATACACTATCAAGGGTGTTTATTTCATACTACCTATGTCTACAAACACGGTCATTACTGTAAGAATAGGGATAGTGATTAAGGGTTTATTGAGTGGGGGCTGGCAGTCATGATTTCAACTAGTAAATCCCCTAGTAGTTCACGCCCCTACCACGGGAGCGTGAACTATGGTAGACAACCCCGTGAAATTTATCTGGGTATTTAAAGAGGAGTGCGGGCCCGCCGGGATTTGAACCCGGGTCCTCCGGCTCCGAAGGCCGGCGCCTTATCCTGGCTAGGCCACGGGCCCTATGTCTCAAGTGTTTCTTTGTTTTTATGTGTTTTCTACTTCATTAGTTTGTATTGAATTATTACGGTTAGACGTTATTTAGTGTTACTCCGTACTAGATTTTAGGGTTGGGTATGCCTAGGAATAGTGAGAGACGTAACTCTGTCGGGGGTCCTCCTAGGGGTGGTTCTAGGAAACTCACTGATTTTGTTAAGAGTGTTCCTAGGGATTCTCGTGAGGTTTCCGCGGCTTCAGGTAAGCTTAGCTCTTCAGGTAGCGGGGTTTTAGGTTCTGCCGGATCCTCTGTTAGGAAGCCTGATTCCGTCGTGGTGGTTGGTGGTGTTGAATTCGATGTTTTCTTAAGTTCTATGAGGTCGACTACGTACGCGGAGACCCTCAATAACGTTGAGTTTGTTGATGAGGTTCCTGAGTCATACTTACTCGGCTCATACTATAGTGGGGAGCTTAAGAAAGCTTATTTGAAGTTCTACGATGATTCTAGCAACAAGACTTACGTGTGGGTTGATAAGACGGGGCACATGCCCTACTTCCTAACCAACACCCCGCCAAACGAGCTGGATCAGAAGATAGTTAGGGATAAGTCTTTCGAGAAGGTTGAGGTGGTTGAGAAGTACGACCTGCTGAGAGGTAAGGAAGTATCGCTAACCAAGATAATCGTTAAAGACCCTCTCGCAGTACCTCGAATGCGCGGCTTAGTCGCTAACGCGTGGGAAGCCAACATAAAGTATCATGATTGCTACGTATTCGACAATAACCTCCTGCCAGGCATGAAGTACAGGGTGAACGGTAGGGGGATCACCCTAGTACAGCCTAAGCTAGGGGAGGACGTGCTAAACCTCTACAAGAAGGTCGTTGAGGACGAGGAAGAACTCCTAGAACTAGCTCTCAGGATGGCGCCGCTATTCGAGGAAAAACCCCCTAAGATGAGGAGGTTAGCCATAGACATAGAAGTCTACACACCGACCAGGCTCAGAATACCTGACCCGTCAGACGCGCACTACCCAATCATAAGCGTGGCTCTAGCAGGCACCGACGGCTTAAGGAAGATCTTAATAACGTTCAGGGAGGGAATGAGCGTTGAGAACGTTGAGAGATTAAGCAGTCTTAACGCCGAGGTCGAGATATTCGATAGTGAGAGAGCCTTAATCCTAGAATTATTCAGGGTAATGAACGAATACCCCCTAATCATAACGTTTAACGGGGACGGGTTCGACCTACCATACATCTACAACAGAGCCTTAGTTCTGGGCATAGACCCGGCCTACATACCTATAGAAGAGGTAAGAGACTTCGTTAGCGTTAGGCACGGCTTCCACATAGACCTCTACAAATTCTTCAGTATTGAAGCTATACAGAACTACGCGTTCAGCCAAGCGTACAAGGAGAAAACCCTGGACGCGATAGCTCAAGCCCTCCTAGGCGAGACTAAAGTCGCTATCGACGTGAGTGTTAGCGACCTACCGCTCGATAAGCTAGCGGAGTACAACATGAAGGACGCTGAGTTATCGCTCACGCTAACAACATTCAATAACGAGCTCGTGTGGAAACTCATGGTCTTAATAATGCGTTTAGCTAAGATGTCCTTAGAAGACGTTACGAGGCGTAAGGTCTCCGCGTGGGTTAAGAACCTTATGTACTGGGAACACAGAAGAAATAACTACTTAATCCCCGAGAGAGAAGAGCTGAAGAGACTGAAGGGCGAGGTGAAGACAGCCGCTAAGATAGGTGGTAAGAGGTATGCCGGCGCTATAGTGATAGACCCGATACCGGGGGTCTACTTCAACGTAGTGGTTCTGGACTTCGCCTCCCTATACCCGAGCATAATTAAGGTATGGAACCTTAGTTACGAGACGATAGACCCTCCTGAGGGTTGGTGTAGAGACGGCAACTTACTGGACGTGGTTGATGAGAAAGGTGAGGTGTTGCACAAGGTTTGCGTGTCTAGGAAGGGAATAACCTCAACCCTGGTCGGCTTGCTAAGGGATTTCAGGGTGAGGGTCTACAAGAGGCTTGCTAAGCAAGCGAAGGAAGAGGAGATTAAGAACTGGTATGATGTCGTTCAGAAAGCTCTTAAAGTATACGTTAACGCTAGCTACGGCGTCTTCGGCCACGAGTCATTCCCGTTCTACACACCCTCACTAGCCGAGTCCGTAACTGCTCTAGGGAGGTACGTCATAACGAAAACACTCTCTAAAGCTGAGGAGCTGGGGCTCAGGGTTATCTACGGGGATACAGACTCCCTCTTCATATGGAGTCCCGACCCCAACGCCTTAAGCAAGCTTAGCGAGTGGGTTGAGAAAGAGCTATCGCTAGAGATAGAGCAAGACAAGACCTACAAATACGTGGCGTTCGCTCTCAAGAAAAACTACGTAGGGGTTTTAGAGAACGGCAAGATCGACGTGAAGGGTCTCGTAGGTAAGAAGAAGAACGTACCTAAAATACTTCAAGATTCCTTCACGAGGATTCTCGAACTGATTAGCAGTATAGAGGGTACCGCTGAATCGCTGGAGGAAGTGAAGAATAGGATAAGGCAGGAGGTCAGGGAACTATACATGAGACTCAAGAACAAAGACTTCACATTAGACGACGTAGTGTTCAAGACTACGTTGAGTAAGGACTTGGAAGACTACGTCAAGACAACACCGATACACGTAAAAGCAGCAATCCACCTTAAGAGGCACGGAATACCTGTGGAGAAAGGCGTTACCATACTCTACGTAAAAGTCAAGAAGTCCGGCGGTGTTAAGCCTGTTCAGCTAGCTAAGATAGACGAGGTAGACATAGCTGAATACTTGAAGACAGCTAAATCAACGTTCCAACAACTGCTAATGCCGTTCAACATTTCCTGGGAGGAGGTTGCCGGGGGCATAGGGTTAACGTACTTCACTACCAGCAATAACTCCGCCAACACTCTCTAAACCTTTCTTAAGTTCTTCTAAGACTTCATCAGCTGTTTTCTCCGCCGTACTCAAGTCGTCACTGAATACCTGTACGTAAACCTCGAGTAGCGGAGCGCTTATCTCATGTCCTTTAGGATGTGTTTTTATGTAGGCATTATCGTACTTACGCAGTAGCTCTTTAACGATCTTAGCCGCCGAAGACTCAGGAACCCCTGATACGGTGAAGGATCTCTCTGCGAAGACCCTCCTCACACCGAGCTCCCTCAATCTCGGCTCGACGTACGACTCCCACATACTCTCAAGCTCTCTAGGGACNCCGGGTAGCGAGATAATNAGGGTCTCNCCGCTCCTCACCATACATCCGGGGGCTGTGCCGACGTTGTTAGGTATTACCTCACCACCCTCAGGCATGTAAGCCATCTTAACCCTCTCAGGGGTTAGGGGGAGTTTCAGTACGTCGTATTTCTCCTTAATGCTTTTCAGAGCTTCCTCGTTAAGACGTAGCTCAACTCTTAAGGCTTTAGCCACCGCTTCCAACGTTACGTCATCGTATGTCGGCCCCAGACCCCCGGTAGTTACTAGCAAGTCCGGCTTACTAGCAAGGACGTAAGATATGAATTCCGATATGAGATTGACGTCGTCAATTAACGACACAACCCCTAACACGTTAAAGCCTAGTAGCGTGAGTCTCCTGCCTAGGTATGCTGCGTTAGTGTTCACCACCCTACCACTCACCACCTCAGTACCTAACGTGAATATCCAGGCTTTCCAAGACTTCACGCCACTCACCCGACCAATGTCGTTATCGTGACGAATATTTTTAAGTGCTTGCTGAATAATTATGGGTGTTTTACGTGGTCACAGTTAAGGAACTCGCGAGAGTGATAGAGTCTTACAGGAACGAAATGGTTAACACGTTGATGAGCTTGATTGAAGTGCCCGCTATAGGGCCTGACAACGGGGGTGAGGGGGAGTTAGATAAGGCTTTAAGACTTCAGGAATTGATTCGTGAATGGCCTTTCGACAAGGTTGAGCGTGTTGACGTGCCCGATCAAAGAGCTAAGGGCGGTGTCAGACCTAACATATTAGCGTATTATTACGGTGAGGCCGGCGCGGAGTCCCAGAGGCTCTGGATACTCACGCACCTAGACGTAGTACCGCCCGGCGACCTCAGCCAGTGGACCGTTACCGAACCATTCAAGCCGTTAGTTAAGGACGGGAAGGTCTACGGGAGGGGTAGTGAGGATAACGGGCAGAGCATGGTTGCTTCGCTATACGCCGTCAAGGCTTTGATGAGTTTAGGGGTTAGGCCTAAGAGAACGGTCGTGCTAGCTTTCGTTAGTGATGAGGAGACTGGGAGTAGGTATGGTTTAGGTTGGTTAGTTAAGGAACGCCCGGATCTCTTCAGGAAGGAAGACTTAGTGTTAGTTCCCGACGCAGGGAATAGCGAGGGAACTTTCGTTGAGGTCGCGGAGAAAAGTATTTTATGGTTTAGGGTTAGGGTGAGGGGTAAGCAAGTCCACGCGAGTATGCCGCACCTAGGCTTCAACCCAAACAACGTCCTGCCTGAGTACGTGAGCACCTTGCGTAAAGCACTTCACGAGAAGTACTCGTTAAGAGACGACTTATACGAACCGCCAACAAGCACTTTCGAGCCCACCCTATGGAGGAGTACTAGCAACGCACCGAACATAATACCTGGCGAGTGCGAAGTCGTCTTCGATTGCAGAGTACTCCCTAACTACAGCCTCGACGACGTATTGAGCGACGCGGAAAACATAGCTAGGGAGCTTGAGGGTAGGTACGGCAAGCTGGTCGGTGAGGAAAGACTCCCGGTAATCAAGGTTGAGGTGATTGAGAGACTTGACGCACCACCCCCCACACGACCCGACAGCTTGATAGTCAAGCTACTCGTGAGGGCCGTGAGAGAGTTAAGAGGGAAAGAACCTAAGATCGGCGGCATAGGCGGCGGGACCTTCGCCGCTTACTTTAGGAAGCTAGGAATTCCGGCCGTAGTATGGTCTACGATAGACGAGACCGCGCACCAACCTAACGAATACTCCAGGATAGACAACATGGTTGAGGATTCTAAGGTCATGGCAGCTCTAACAATACTTGAGGAGAGGTAGCGGGGCGTGAGCGCNACCGGCCTCACNAAATTCTTCTTATTCCTCGTTACCGGCCCCGAAAACTATATGAAGGAACTCAGCAAGAAATTAGTTGAGGAAAGACTTGCTGCTTGCGTTAACGTGATCGACGGCGTTAAGTCTATTTATTGGTGGGAAGGTAAGGTCAGNGAAGACGTTGAGTCCTTACTGATAATTAAGACGGAGTCTAGTAAGGTTCAAGAACTAATAGAATTCGTGAGACGTAATCACCCGTATAAAGTACCTGAAGTGATAGGGGTGGAGGTAGGTGTCGGTAATCCCGAATACCTTAACTGGGTGCTTGAGTCTTTATCAAGCAAAAATATAAGTAGTTAGGCAAGATGATATTTAGATGATGAGGGCAGGTATTTCGGATACGTGACGAGTGACACCGGATCTGACTAAGTTAATAGTTTAAAGAATTACGCGATTATTTAGTTTGAGGGTCTAGGTTGATTAACGTAGGAGATTTAGTGTTGGTGTATGTGGACGAGAGAAGATCTAAGATCGTTAAAGTAGTTAGGGGTAAAACCCTGCACACAGATAGGGGGTACTTGAANCTCGATGATTTAATAGGTCTTGAGTGGGGGTCTAGGGTTAAGTTAAGCACCGGTGTTACGGCGTACGTTCTGAAACCTACGTTAGTGGATTTAATGTTCAAGTATTTTAAGAGAGTCACGCAGGTAATATACCCTAAAGACTTAGCTTACATGGTGATTCAGTCAGGTATCGGGGAAGGGTCTAGAGTAGCTGAAGCAGGGGTGGGCACGGGCTTCCTGACAGCTCTCATAGCTTGGGTCGTGGGCTCCAGTGGTCACGTCTACGGCTACGAAATTAATAAAGACTATATTGACGTAGCGATAAGAAACCTGGAGGTGGCTGGACTCTCCAGCAGGGTAACGATAAAAAACAAAGACGTTACTCAAGGGATTGAGGAGCGCGAGCTAGACGCACTATTCCTTGACATACCAAACCCGTGGGACGTCTTCCCACACCTACAGAACTCCCTGAAACCTTCAGGTAGTGTGGTAATATTCGTTCCAACAATAAATCAAGTAATAAAAACACTAAACCATGTGAAAGAATTCAAGAAACTCGTTAACATCAACATATCGGAAATAATGTTAAGGGAATATCAAGCAAGTCAGGAAGCTCTCAGACCTAAATCAATCGGGGTAGCGCACACAGGCTATATAATCACGTCTCGATTCGTTAAAGAGTGAGAACCCAAATCAAGAACCGAAACCCCCTTAAAGTCTGCGGGTGAAGCGTCTCATTATAAATACGCTTGTCAATCCCCACACTAAAGTCGCTAAACATAGTATTAGAGGGGTCATGAAGGCTGTTTGAGGGTACGTACTTCTAGGCGTGAACTCTATTCTCAAGTAACTGAAGGTTCCTACAGGATTAGGCGTTGATGAAAATAAGTAAATCATTAATTGCTTGCCGGGAGCCTCGTAAAAAGCGGTATTATAGGTTACTTCAGGGATTCCAGTCCTATTTAGAACCATTACAACCAGCGCGTTCTTAACCCTCAGCTCCGCGTTCACTAAGGTAACGGTGCTGAAGCTGTCCCTAAATAAGTAGGCATAACCTAACGTGTTCAAAAAAGGTTCTTTAAGACTCGTGAAATTCAGCGAGTTAAGTTCCCTAACTATCTTTGAAGTCCTGTATACGTACCCCAACTCATGACCTACGTTAATGTAAGGCACGAGGGAGATTATCGTTGCGAGCGTGATGAAGAAAAACCCTAACACGAACAAGAGCGGGATACGCGATACTGTGCGGATCCTTCTCATCAGTAACCTAGAGATTAAAGCATAAAAAACTGTTGAGAAAACCGTTAGAGCTACTACGTAGTAATTGTATCCTCGCGCAACAACTACGGCATAGCCGGAGGGGTACTCATCAAGTATCACGGAGGTAGTAAGCCCCTTATATAAGGTTAAGATAGTTATGTTACTCTGTAAATCAATTACGCCAACCCCTATCGTTGATTTAGGATACCACTCGTTTGCTAACACAGGTTTGTTGAGTGGGAAAACCCAGTTATAAGACGTGTTATAATCAACGTAAACCACATAGAAAGAGACACCTATCAAGAATACTAAAGAAAAGATCCACGCAAGATCTTTGAAAGTAAGCTTAATCAGAACTTGCTTCTCCATACATACTCACCTAATTCACCACATGAGAAGAAGTTATATTAAAAAATAAAACTTAGTTTAATTACTTCAGAATTTCCTGAGTTGTATGAGTACTAAAATAGCGATTATCATGGTGATGATAGCAAATATAGTCGCTAACAAGCTGAACGTGAACGCGTTACTAGCTACTCCTGCAGTATTCTCGACCTTCTCGGTGATGATACTTAAATTCCCGCTAACGCTAGTCATAACCTCGTCCTTAGCTCGAGTTATTTTATCTGAGATACTGCTCTCCAACGCGTCAATCTTATCACTCAAGTGTTCGTTGACGCTACCTAGGTTTATCCCGACCTCCGATATCATCTCACTTAACTCGCTAACGCCTGTCTCTAGTGACGCGATCCTATCCTCGATACTGGCTACCTTACTCTCTACTGCTGAAATAGAGCTTGTCAATGTAGTATTAACTTCTAGTAAAGTGTCACCTAACGAACTCACCTGACCTGAAACACTAGACTCCACCTCACCTATCCTAGCAGTTAAGTCCTCAACAGCGTTCAGCAAGTCGTCCTTGGTAGTTAACTCGTTAAGCTTAACCATGATCATGTTAGTAGACTCGTTCACTAACCCTGCGAGTCCCTCAATACTTGACGCAACCTCGTCACGTAATAAGCTTATCTCACTAGTTACGTTGGTTTCAAGCAAGTCAATCCTATTAATGACCGCGTCTATCCCTGAAATTATCGTGGAGTTAGTCTCTGATATAGCGTCTAGTAAGTCATTTCTTAAACTCTCTAGGTTAGCAATTATGTTGCTTTCAGCCTCATTAATCCTATTAGTTACGTTAGTTTCAAGCAAGTCAATCCTACTGATTATTGAGTCATGAACAGATTCTAGCGAAGTAGAGATTCCCTCGTAGACAACGGCTAGGTCTTCAGCTGTCGCCATATTCTCGATTATAGTGTCTAGTTTCAGAATCGCTTCATTAAGACTTTCTTGAAGAGCTAACAACATGTCAGTAATATCTTCTGAGACCCCGTAAATTACTAACTCGATCTCGTCAAGTCTTACGTAGAGACCGTCAATACTGCTGAAAATACTTGAGAGCTGATCTAGCAGAGTAATCAGTAACTCTGTCTTGGAAGAGTTAATTTCCGCTAAGACGGTGTTTAGCGCCGTTGTTAAGTCTTCTTTAGTGACCATTTCGGAATATATTGACGTGAGCACGTCTTGAATACCGCTCAGTGACCCGTAAATATTCAGTAACTGAGCTGAGAGACTATCTTCGACACTGTATAGATCTTCTCTTAAGCTATTCACTAAGTCGGTGGTATTACTCATGAGATTATCTATGTCTTCTTTAGTAGCTACCTCACTCAAGCTATTTACTACGAATACGTAACCAGGTTCAGACACTACGCGATCTCTTGCTAGTCTTAACTCGTAAACCCCTGGTTCTAAGATAGGTATGGTGAGGCCTGGAACAGCTCCGAAGACGCTGGTTAGTATGCCATACTCGTTAGTACTCCATAACATTAGCGAATGTAGGTTTGTCGAGGCTAGTGCATCCGTACCGTTAATCAAGATTAGGAAGCCGTTAGAGTTGGCGGGGAAGCCCGTGCCCACAACCCTAACCACGCTATTACCAACTATTACCGGGACCTCGTCAGAGTCTATCTTAAGCACGAGTATCTTCGGGTAAATCTCTAATGGTTCGTAAACGTACTTCACGCCATTAAACCAAGGTATGCTTACCTCTATTATTATGTCATCAATCACCACAAGCTTAACTACGTAATTATCTTTGGGTACTGAAGCTATGGTGCACGTCAAGCTTAACACACCATCATCATTGGCCTCCCCAGAACACACATCAAAATCTGATAATCCCTTGAACCTAATGATTACCTCAGAACCTGGTAGCAAGCCCTCAGCATACACCTCAATAAGATCTCCTACGTAATCGAAAGGCTCGCCGTTAAGGTACGCTACCACGGTCTCATTATAATAAGATGCTGAAGCTCTATTTTCGGTTAAGTACTCGCCGGTAACAGGATTAATTAATTGATAATACGCGTACCAGTATTGAGTGTAAATTATGTAAGCTCTGTACACGTTACTATCGTACTGAAACTCAACAGTTATTAAGTGTTCCTCACCAGGCATTAAATACGGGATTTGGATTGTGATCGTCAAATTACCGTCTTTCCCTGTTAAACCATTATATAAGGTTAAGCTACCGTCAACGATTACGGTGACGGGCGAGTAAGGCGTGGAGCCATAAACTGTTAGCGTGAGTATGTCTCCAGCTGTTAATATTCCGAGATCATAGGTTCCTCCGTGCTCGGCAAGCATCCCGTCTATGAGGAGGAGTGGGGTTATCGTGTAAAGATCTTCGAAGTAGAGAATTCTGTCTAGGTAGGTTGCGTTAACCATAAAGACTGCGTCCTCGCTCACAGCGTCCCACTCGAAAGCGGAGGACCACATAATGTCTGCGTCCTCACCCAAGTACTCCTCAACATAGACTAGGCCCTCCTCCGGATATACCGGTAGGTTTCCTGGGTACTCGTACAGGTATTCCCAGTAAGTGTCTGTCTCCTCGTTATAGTACGTTATATTAAGCATTGCGTACAGGATTTCCACGTGCCTTCCACCATAGTATAATTCAAGCATTACGTAGTCTTCAGCGCTAGTGAATAAAGCCATGTTATTAGGTAGGTCTTCTCTTAACCTATCACCTAAGTCAAAAGTGAGTGTAGCTACGAAGATCCCGTTTACTTCTTCAGGAGCGACTTCCTCGCTAAAGACTATAGAATTAGTTTCTAAGTCAACGAGTTGGAAGAGTATGGGGCTATCTACTTGGGTAATGTTAACTCTCCAAGCATTAAGTCTGTAACTCCTCTCATCCTCCCCTGTGAATATGACTCCTATCGTGGTGGTAACGTCATCGGAGTATGAGCGTGCGTAGCCGTTGAAAGCGAAGAGACCCTCTACGTAGAACTCCGCAGTAATGGTTGCTGGCGTGCCGAGAACTATTGAGGCATCTATACTCAATAACCTAGACTCGTTAAAAGCTATCGTATCCGTGACTACTAGAGGTTCTGGTTGTTCGATCGGCGTCTCATACACTATCACGTAATACGTGCCGTAACTCATGTTCGTTAGCAAATACCCCTTCAGATCCACAGGGCCGAAACATCCTGACTCATCCGTAGGTTCATCTACTGAGAACTCGTAGATCTGCCCCGTAAGCGTGTTATACAACTCTATCTTACTTATTATGGAGTTAGGTCTGAAGTTACACCCACTAACAATTATCGGTTCCTCATCTACTCCGTGACCACTATTAGGGGTCACGTATACTTCAGGAGTTGCTTGAGCGTGTAATAAGATGCTTAATTGCGATAACAACATAGTTGAAATTATTAAGAGGGCCAAAGCCTTTATCCTGATCATAATAGATACCCTCAAGATATAACTAAGATAACAATATTTAAACTTTAAACTAAAAATCTTTATTCTTACCCTATTATCCTGTTATAACTTAAGGTAAATTTCAAGTATATCGGTACCTTATACCAGTCGAAATACACCGTGGGATTGCCGGAATCAACCCAGCCAACCGTTGTTACGGGGAACGGTGTTGTAGCGCTTAAGGGTATGATATAGCGTCCTTTACTCACGCTAGGCGAGAAACTCATGGTTACGTTGAACTTATATGTGTTGTCACTGATTACTGGTGGGCTAATCTCTAAGATTATCCCATACTCTGCCAGGTCTGGGATATAGTAGTACACTGTCCTACCTACTGGTTTAACTATTCCCTCACCGATTACCGCAACCTCTTCTGGGAATAACTCGTTGAGTCCTGTAATAGTTACTTCAGCTAATCCTACTTTACTCGTTGGGGAGTAACTATACTTAACGCTGAGAGTCATAGGTATTAGTTCTAGAGTGAAGGGTTCCTCATAACTTGCGCCGCTAAACTGAATATTCCTAACGACTACTCTGTAAACCCCGGTTGAGGTTATGGGGGATATAATCAGTGATTCACCGGGACCTACGGAATCCCAAAATCTCGTCGGGTTATAACTACTGCCACCTCCCGGGTCTCTACTTAACTCAGCAGCTAGTTGAGCCCCGGAAACGCTGTACTGATACACTATATTCGTTTCTTCCTCAACCATGTAATACGTGTATGGACCGTAGAGATGGACGTCTAGATTACTAGCGTATGCTGGTTTGTCATGTGTCGGCCACGTGACTCTAACTCCTAAAGCCCATAAATTCTTGAAAGTTGGTGGAACGTAAACCTTGAAGACTCTCCAATCACCTGACTCATACCTCCAAGTATAATCGAAGGCTCCTCTAAGGTACGTATTCCTGTACTGTCTTCCCTCAGTGTAGGGAGACAATATGTAGCTGGACGGGGTTCTGAGTTCTATTGGCACGAAGAAGGAGACAGGCACTAGAGATTTATGAGCACGCGTAGTCTCCTCGACAACCACGTAACCACTATAGAATCCTGGTTTTGCAGGACCCTTAACGAGGACATTAACTCTCACGAGACCTGAGCTAGTGAATCTAGAGGGTATTATTGTTAAGTCATTCCACGGAACATAATTATACCCTACAACCCTAGCCTTTATGGGTAGGACCCCCCTGAAGGTAGCGCCGGAAACACCTATTCTAACGATTAAGTATCTAGGTAGTTGCGCCGGATCAACACCCATGTAGACCCTAGCCAAATTCTCTATCTCTTCAATCTGTCTCTCCAAATCACCTACCTGAATCCTCACAGCATTAGCTCTCCTTATGTCGAAGTACATCCTAGCGGTCTCAAGCCATGAGAAGACTCCGTCACCCCCTACGTCAATCCAGTAAGCAAGCTCTAAAACCGTGGTAGGTATTCTCACGTTGAACGTTCCTGACCTACCTCCACTCTCGAAATACTCAAACGGGAACACTACCTCGATCTCGAAGAAGTCGTATTGTTTAAGAGCCTCCATGTCTATGACTAGGTGTCCATAACGAGTCGCGGCATCAACGTTGAACGTTATGTTCTCACCACTACATGAGGTTATGTATGCTGGGTCAAGAATGGCTGTAGTGATATTACATAAGCCTACGTAACCAGCACTTTGCAACCTGACCGGGTAAATCTTGTAACTTCCAGTACCCTCAATGACTAGTTGTCTTATGACTCTAGATCCGGATCTAACGGAAGGTATGAATATTTTTGGCTCGTACCAGACACCTCCAAGAGATCCTCCGTAAGTGAAGGAAGTGTAGCTACCACCCATCTCCGAGATTAAGTCGTTCAGTATGTTCGGTGAGTAAATTCTTGGGAAGCTCGGATCCATGACAGCCGTAACGGCTTTGTAAGCGTCCACGAACCCGGCTCCCTGAGATAACTCATCAAATCCCATGTCCTGAGCAGTATTCATTAATATAGTCTTAAGTAGGTAGGACGGCATCCTAGAACCACTTACGCTCTTATACGCAGACACCACTAGAGCTCCAACGCCAGCAGCCATAGGAGTTGCTTGACTAGTCCCGCTGAATAAGGCATGCACTAAGACACCGTTCAAAGTTCTCGAGCCCAATGCCTCCCAAGTCCTGCCTATACCCCACGCGAAAGCTCCTACAGCGACTACGTCAGGCTTAACCACGCCTAACTCCGTAGGACCTCTATTACTCCAGCTTATTACCTGCCTGCTAGAACCCGGCCAGTAGTAGCCGTAGATCGGTCTGTAAGTGAATTCTGTTGCTGCACCAACACCTATAGCTAGGGTTGAGGAAGCCGGTACCGTTATAGTGCCCCACCCAGGACCGCCATTACCTACAGCAACGAAGTGCGCAGTCCCCGAAGTTATCGTCGTATAATCGAAGACAGCGCTCTCAGGATCCATGCCAGAAACCCAGCCCCAGAGAGCCCACCCACTAATACCGTAAGAATTACTCGTTATGTCTACCTGATGTTCTCCTAAGTATTCCCAACTCCAGTTCCAGCCTTCGAAAGCTATCCACGGGTTAGCGAGTAACGCCGGCCATATGTAGGTAGAACCATAACCGTACGGCGTGACTAAATCAAAACCGCTGAAGAAGTATAGCGAGACCGCTACAGTACCGTAGTAGAGGGCCGGGGAAGCAGCTATCTTCGCTTCCGGCGCTTGACCAGCGATACTCCTGACGCCATAACCTGTCTGAGCGTAGTAATCCCTCCCCGCAGCGGTATTAGCGCAGAAAGTCCCGTGACTGTTGTAATCATACTCTATAACAACGTAATCACCGTGAGGATCTAGACCCGGCCAGACCATCGCTACGGGCTCCCCACTCCACACCTCAGGAAGACCACCGCCAACAACTCCCACGGTATTGTAACCATATAATGGGGGTAAGGTGGGCACGTACTCATCAAGCCAGTCAATCTTCTCAAGAAAGATCGCGTAAGCCGCGTCATACACGTACCCGGCGAGAGCACCGACTGAGTAATCAGTTAAGCCATCGCCGTTGAGATCCCTNGATATTACTTCGTTGCCGTAGGTGACGGGCTCCTCGTCTGCGAAGGAGTAATCGGGGGCTGTCGGCGCGTTCGGTATCGTAACGGAGCATCCCGGACCTGAGAGAGCAGCTCTTAACAAATAGAGCGCTGTGGTAGTGTCAGCGTATAACGTGTCGTAAAATCCGTCACCGTTACTATCAACCACTATAACTGGGATAGTGTACACTATAGTAGTTGACACGCCGCCCACGGAAGCCGTCATGTACTGAACCATTAAACCGAACTTCACGTCACCATACCTAGGTATATCACCTAAATACCATTTGTCCTCGCTCGGGAACGAGAACCATCCTGTGTAGCTCCTGCACCCACTAACTCCTACGTATAACTGGTTGGTCCATCTA
>JGI24721J44947_10007405_pt1 | contig 14555 bp, 14 predicted proteins | sample YelNatPaOPGAMG01_FD_44947 | JGI IMG/M metagenome (IMG submission 44947)
CCCCTTTTGCTTCAATCCTTTACACAAGGTTGAGAGCACTATTCAAGGATTGCTCCCTTCGCCCCTGATGTCACCGCCCGCCGATATCGATTCAAAAATTCACTCTCCACTGGCTGCACATAAGGCTTCCATTCCGCTCTGCGCCGCGCCAGCTCAGCCTCGCCAACAAGAATATCGAGCTTTTTGCCAGGAATATCGACGCGAATCAGATCTCCTTCCTGAACCAACGCAATTGGTCCGCCTTCAGCTGCCTCTGGCGATACATGGCCAACCGCCGACCCTCTAGTCGCACCAGAAAATCGCCCATCCGTGATGAGCGCCACTGTTTTGTCTTTTCCCATTCCGGCAAGCGCCGCAGTAGGCGAAAGCATTTCGCGCATGCCTGGCCCACCTTTTGGACCTTCATAGCGAATCACAACAACATCTCCATCATTGATTTTCTGCGCCATAATAGCTGCGTACGCTTCTTCTTCACTATTGAACACGCGGGCAGGCCCTGTATGGACCATCATTTCGGGCGCTACTGCAGCTTGCTTGACCACCGAGCCGAGCGGAGCAAGCGAACCATGGAGCACCGCCAGCCCTCCCTTTTCATGATACGGCTTATCGAGAGGCCGGATGACGTTATCATCNCGCACGCGNGCACGCTTCAAATTGGAGGANACCGTCTGCCCGGTCACTGTCAGCGCGTTTGTCTTAATAAGCCCTTTTTCCGAAAGCCTGGCCATCACTGCCTGCACACCGCCAGCGGCATACAAATCCTGAATATGATGCGGGCCGCCCGGTGACATACTGCAGAGATGAGGCACCCGTTCTCCGATTTCGTTGAAAAGATCGATCGGCAGATCGATGCCCGCCGAATGCGCAATCGCTGGCAAGTGCAACGCCGTATTCGTCGATCCGCCCAGAGCCAGGTCTACTGCAATGGCATTCTCAAAAGCAGCACGGGTAAGAATATCGCGCGGTTTGATATCCCGCTCGACAAGCGTCATGATAGCTCTCCCTGCATCTTTAGCTAGTCTGTCCCGCTCCGCATATACCGCAGGAATTGTCCCATTCCCAGGGAGAGCGAGCCCTAAAGCTTCCATCATGCAGTTCATCGTATTTGCAGTAAACATGCCTGCGCAGGAACCACAGCCAGGGCATGCTACATTTTCGATCTCAGCAAGTTCTTCATCGCTGACCATTCCTGCAGCGTTTTTCCCAACCATTTCGAACATGGTGGAAAGATCGACATCGCGATTCTGATAACGTCCTGCGAGCATTGGCCCGCCCGATATGACAAGAGCTGGAATGTTGAGTTTAGCTGCAGCCATTGCCATGCCGGGAATGATCTTGTCGCAGTTTGTCACAAGAACAACTGCATCGAAGGCATGCCCCCTCACCATCACCTCGATCGAATCCATTATGAGCTCTCGTGATGGCAGAGAGAATTTCATCCCGATGTGGTTCATCGCGATACCATCACATACCCCAATTGTCGGGAATTCGATTGGCAGCCCCCCTGCTGCGTACACACCCGCCTTGACAGCCTCGGTAATCCGTCGCAAATGGACATGACCCGGAATGATCTGGTTATACGGATTCGCGATTCCTATCCATGGACGCTCGATTTCCCAATCGGCAAATCCATTGGCTTTCATGAGTGAACGATGCGGCGCACGGCTCGCACCTTTTTTTGCCTGATCACTTATCATATTCTATCCTTTCCCCATCATAAGGTGTGGGAGCACCATCACAATATCTGGAACATACATCGACACAAAGAAAACAAGCGTCAGAATCAGAACCATGGGCAGAATCGGCTTTGCAATCTTGCCCATCGGCAGACCCGTTATTGCTGATGCAACATAGATATCGATTGCCACGGGCGGCGTCGCCATGCCTATTGCGAATCCGATCGTGAGCACCACGCCGAAATGCACGAGGTTTCCGCCAATCCCAACAACCGCAGGGATAAATATCGGCGTCAGTATGATCAATGCAGAGGCTGTTTCCATGAACATTCCAGCGAGCAGTACGATGATACCGATCATCAAATACACGAAGAAAGGCACATTGCCCGTAAGCTTGAGCATTGCCGAGGCCACCGCCTGTGGTATCTGATAGAATGCGAGCCCCCAGCCAAACAGCTTCGCGGTCGCAATGATGAACATGATCAGTGCCGATGTCACTCCAGAGCCCACAACCAGCTTGTAGAATTTCTTGAAATCCAGATCTTTATAGACGAATACCGCAATCACGACTGAATATACAACCGCCACGGCCGCCGCTTCCGACGGCGTGAAAATCCCCGTAAAGATGCCACCGAGAATAATTACAGGCGACATGAGACCCCAAAATGACGACAAAAAGCGCTTGCCTACAACTTTCAGTGATAGCCTCTCTCCTCTAGGATATCCGCGCACTTTTGCCTTGTATGCGGCCCATGCAATAAGCCCGAGCCCCATCAAAATGCCCGGAATAAAGCCGCCCACAAACAGCTTGGCGACCGACTCGCCCGCAATAACGGCATACAGCACCATCGGCACGCTCGGCGGAATGACGACGCCGATTGTCCCCGCTGCCGCAATGAGCGCCGCGGATTCAGCGACATCATACTTCTTTGTTTTCATGTCCGGCAGAAGCGAAGCCCCCACCGCTGCTGTGGTCGCAGCCCCCGAGCCCGATATCGCCGCAATGAACATCGATGCGAGCACCGAAACGACAGAAAGGCCCCCGCGAATCCGCCCAAGCGCTGCTTCCGCAAACGCCACAATACGCTCCGAAATACCACCTTTTGCGAGAATGTCCCCGGCAAGCACAAAAAACGGCACTGCGACCAGCGCAAAGGAATTATTGCCTTCGAGGAGTGTCTGAGGAACCATCTGCAAAGGAATACCCATACTGACAAACACAATGAGCGCTGACAGCCCAATGGCGAGCCCGATAGGCACCCCAATCAGCATGAGCACAAAAAACGCACCGAACAGCAGGTAGCCCATCATGCCTCCTTCTGCCAGACCTCAACCAGCGAGTCGACCATGTGCAGCACAATGATGCTGCCCACTATCGGGTACATAAGGTAGATCCATCGCATCGAAAGCCCCATGGCCGGCGTCACCTGCGATGCTTCCGATCCCATCATCACCCCGCCATACCAGACCACAATACCGAAAAATCCCAACCCCAAGAGTCCGATAAGCGTCTGTACGAGCCGCCTAGCCAAAGGCCCTAGCCTGTCAAGAACGAACGTCACCGCGATATGGCTGCCATGCTTAAATGCCACAGCAGTGCCCAAAAGACTCACCCATACCAGCAGAAAACTCGACAGCTCTTCTGACCATGTGAGGGCGGTAAAGAAAAATCGAAACACTACCTGCAGGAATGTTACTCCAACCAAGACAAGAAGGGACACAAAGAGCGCCCCTTCTGTCACCTTATTTACCGCATCACTCAGCAGATGCAGCGGAGAAGCATTCCGGCCGGCCTTGTTGGACTCAGCCATTCCAGCCTCCTCCTACTTTGTCTCCAAAATAGCATTGATAAGGTCTTTGCCGAATTTATCCGAATATGTATCGTAAACTGGTTTGACAGCCTTGAGAAAGGCTGAAAGATCCGGCTTCGTAATAACCATCCCCTTGTCGGCAAGCTCCTTGAGCCATCCAGCTTCATTCTGGTTATCGTAGTCGCGCTCGTACTGCGCAGCTTCGCGGGCAGCCTTGAGTACTGCCGTCTGCTGGGCAGGTGTGAGCTTCTTCCATGTCATCATACTCATGATGATTGGCGCAGGCGCATAGGCATGACGAGTTATTGCAAGGTATTTCTGGCTCTCATACAGCTTGAAGGAAACAATCACATTGAGAGGATTTTCCTGGCCATCGATCGTGTGCTGCTGGAGCGCGGTAAGCGCTTCGGTCCAGGCCATGGGCACTGCATTCGCTCCAAGCGCCTTGAATGAATCGACATAGATCGGATTCTGCATGAGCCTTATTTTGAGCCCCGCGACATCTTCGGGCTTATTGATCGGGCGCTTGTTGTTGGTAAGGTTGCGGAAACCACGTTCCGCCCAGGCGAGCCCCTTCCACCCCTGCGGCTCGAGGTCTGCGAAAAGCTTATCCCCTATCGGACCATCGAGTACTTTATACGCATGCTCAGAATCCCTGAAAAGGAAGGGCATATCCACAACTCCAAATTGCGGCACAAAATTGACAAAAGGACCCGATGTAATGATGCCTGCATCGACGATACCCATCTTCATGCGCTCGAGAAGGGTTCGCTCATCGCCCAGCACAGCGTTGGGGAAAATAGTTACCTTGACTTCGCCGTTCGTATACTTTTCGGTCAGTTCCTTGAATTTTGTCGCTGCCAAATGGAAAGCATCCTGTTCGTTGACAACATGAGCGAGCTTGATATCGATCGCAAAGAGCGGGACACCAATCATCGCCATGAGCATTGCGATTGCCATCACACGTTTCATACAAAACCTCCTTCAAAAAGCCGCGCCTGGCATCGCTACACATGAATGCAGCCATGCCAGCCATGTGTGGTAATACCTTGGTACTACCAGAATTGCAAGGATTTTAAAATAAGTATATACTATCGTCAAGAGCTTGTACGCTAAAACTGATTAAATATGCAACAATGAGGAATATTATATGGAAAAAAAGCGAGGAGAACTCGTACGGCAACTGCGCAAAATGATAGCCGAGCCAGGTCGCTTCCCCGATAGCAAACTCCCTTCGGAACGCGAACTTGCACAATCGCTGGGAGTGAGCCGCAGCCTCCTCCGTGAAGCAGTTATCACGCTGGAGGCATTGGGATATCTCGAAGTACGCGAACGGCAAGGTACATTCATTACCGNNCCGGCAGCCGATGATTTTGTNGCAAGCTTGCGGTTNGCCTCGCTCTGGCCCGAAGAAATGCTCTGCCAGCTCATGGAAATGCGCCTTGTCATAGAAGTGCCTATTGCTGGTTTGGCCGCACTTCGACGCAGCGATGAAGAAATCAAAGCCATGCGCCGATGCATAGCCGATCTTGAACAAGCTAGCCAGATGCCCGACGGCGGCGCCTCAGAAGGGGCTCAATGGGATTCGCGCCTCCACATGCTCATCGTGAACGCCGCACGCAATCCTTTACTCTCCCGCCTGTACGAAGGCCTTGCTGCAACCATGGAACGCTACATCTCCATGAGCCGCGTCATCCTGCTCGCTCTCGACGGATGGCCCGCCAAAATCGTCGCTGAGCACGAAGCCCTCGTCGAAGCTATTGCACGCCAGGACCCCCAGGGAGCAGAAGAAGCACAGCGACACCACCTCGGCTCCGCGCTGGAAGCGCTCAAAGCGCTCACTGAAAGAAATTGAGGCCTTTTACACAGAAGACCTTCCGCACGAGCGTGCGCAGTCGGCCCGTTCAACACATAAAAATCTTTACACAAGGTTGAGAACACTACCGAGCCAACCAAGAACCTCGTCTGCATGGCCCGCTGGCGTCACCTTCGGAAAAACCTTTCGCACTACCCCTTCCCCATCGATGACAAAGGTGCATCGGATTGTGCCAAAAAACACTCTGCCATATAGCTTCTTTTCACCGGCGGCACCATAGGCGTTGATTGTGGTTTTGTCTGGATCTGACAGCAGAATGAAGGGCAGGTTTTTCTTGGCTGCAAATGATTGATGCGACTTTTCCGAATCAGCGCTTACACCGACCACTTCGATACCACGCTTTTTGAATTCATCATAGCGATCGCGGAAATTGCAGGCTTCGGTTGTACAGCCAGGCGTATTGTCCTTTGGATAAAAGTAGAGCACAAATGGCTTGCCGCGGAAATCAGCCAATGTCCATGTTTTTCCGGATGCATCCTTGAGCGCGAAATCTGGCGCCCGCTCACCTTCTTTAATCATACTCGCTCCTTCTCGCAGACTTTATTTATTTTAAAATATACACAAATATGCCTGCGCTGCCAAAAATCGCCCGCCGCGCCAACGTGCGTCCTTGCTGATTTTCTTTTCTCCCTATAGAATAGGCATATTATGTTATTTGAACAGCGCACAAACACATGTGGCGAGCTCCGCGCCGCCGACATCGGCAAATCAGTGGTTCTCAATGGCTGGGTTCATCGCAAACGCGATCATGGTGGAATCACCTTCATCAATATTCGCGACCGGTATGGCGTCACGCAGGTCGTCGTCGATGCAGATTCTCCACCCGAGCTTCTGGATATCGCTGCTGACCTCAAGATGGAATATTGCCTTTCCATCCGCGGTACTGTACGCCCTCGCCCTGACACAATGGTCAATCCCTCGATGCCCACGGGAGAAATCGAAGTCAAGGCGGAGCGCATCCAAATTCTCTCGCGCTGCGCTCCTCTGCCCTTCATGATCGACGAGAGTACGGACGCCAAAGAGGATATGCGCCTCACATACCGCTACCTCGACCTGCGTTCCTTTTCCATGCAGAAAAAAATCCGCCTTCGGCACGAGGCAGCCTTTGCGGTGCGCGAATACCTTATCGGCAAGGGCTTTTACGAAATCGAGACACCGACGTTTATCCGCTCGACTCCCGAAGGCGCGCGCGACTACCTTGTGCCCTCAAGGCTTTACCCTGGCAAATTCTACGCGCTTCCCCAGTCACCGCAGCTGTATAAGCAACTCCTTATGATATCTGGATTTGACAAATATTTCCAGCTTGCGCGCTGTTATCGCGACGAGGACTCGCGCGGCGACCGGCAGCCCGAATTCACCCAGATCGATATCGAAATGAGCTTCGTGACCCGTGAGGATGTGCTCACGCTCATCGAAGGGCTCATGGGCCATGTCTTCAAGAAAACGCTGGGCGTCCAGCTGCCTGCGCAGTTCGTTCGGATTCCCTATGACGAAGCCTTGGACCGCTATGGCACAGACAAGCCTGATTTGCGCTTCGGAATGGAACTACAGGATTTTGTGCCCTTCGTGGATGAACATTGCAGCTTCCAAGCCTTCCATGAGGTTGTCTCCAAGAAAGGTACAGTCAAAGCTCTCGTAGTTCCTGGCAAAGCCGATTACTCTCGCAAACAGATCGAAGAGCTCGAAGCAAAGGCCAAAGTCTACAAAGCCCATGGCCTCGCATGGATGAAAGTCTCGCAAGCTGGCATGCTCGAAGGCGGCGCCTCCAAGTTCTTCTCGGATCACGCGCACATTATTCAGGCCCTTGGGGCGAAGCCGGGTGACCTCATTCTCCTCGTTGCGGACGAAAAAAAGAAAATTGCCTGCACTGCCCTCGGCGCAGTCCGCACTCAGCTCGGAAAAGACCTCGGCCTTTGTGACCCCGCCGTGTTCGCCTTCGCCTGGATCGTCGACTTCCCTCTTTTCGAATACAACGAAGAAGAACAGCGCTGGGAAGCTGCGCACCATATGTTCACGATGCCCCAAGCCCAGTATCACGACAGCCTCGAAGCCGACCCCGGCGCGGTCAAAGGCGACCTTTACGACCTAGTGCTCAATGGCTATGAAATCGCCTCAGGTTCCATTCGTATCCACGACCCCGAGCTGCAAAAGCGCATCTTCCGTATTGTCGGCATGACCGACGAAGAAGCCCAGCGCAAATTCGGCTTCCTTCTCGAGGCATTCAAGTACGGCCCGCCNCCGCACGGCGGCATCGCACCCGGCTTCGACCGCCTCGTCATGCTCATGGCTGGCGAAACCTCAATAAAAGAAGTCATTGCCTTCCCAAAGAACTCCTTTGCGGTAAGCCCCATGGACCAGTGCCCGAACGAGGTGGACGAACGCCAGCTCAAGGAATTGCACATCAAGATAGAAAAAGAAGAGTAGCAAATGTAGTGTTCTCAACCTTGTGTAAAATAGTTGTTGCACCTTAAGCGATTCAGAATTTTAAAATCCCGAAGCTGGTCAACTCTGGTTTCGGGATTTTTGTCTTAGGCTGCTTCCATTGTCAATGCTCAACCTTCGGGGCACAAAAACGTAGCGCCTTTATGCTTTTTCAAGTCCTATGGCTAAAAATTTCTACTATATATAATATGTATAATATTATATAAATAATAATATAAATATAAAAATTGAATGATATATTGCAAAATATTGAAATGATGCTATAATTTAAACTGAAATGAAATTTTGTCCTGGAGGAGGGGAAAATTATGGCAGAAGTCCAGAAAATTCTTGAGAAAGATGTTTCGCGCCGGAGTTTCTTGAAGACAACGGGTATTGGTCTGGGTGTCGCTGCAGGCGCTCTGGTATTCGGTACCGGTTTCGCCGGAGCCCAGACACAGACAGGGACAGTTGCAGAAGCACCGCTTCCTTATGTCGAACTCGATCCGGAAGAAGCACGGCTGAGAGGCCATGCGGGTTACTACATGGCTGGTTGCATGTATGGAGCATTTTACGCAATCCTGTCGATGCTTCGTGAAAAAGTCGGTGGACCGTATAACCAGATCCCTTATAGAATGGCTGGATATGGCCGTGGCGGCACGGCAAACTGGGGTACCCTCTGTGGCGCGCTCAATGGTGCTGCTGCAGCGATCAACCTTGTCGCCCCTGATGCCGATACGAACAAGCTGGTATCGGAACTTCTAGGCTGGTATACTATTACCCCCTTCCCTTCTGATAAGTCGAATGCAATTGCTTCAGCAAATGGCTTTAAATACGATGCCAAGCCTTATCCTACACTCGTGCACGTAACCAGCGTTTCCAATTCGCCGCTTTGCCATGCATCGGTCGCCAACTGGATCAAAAAATCCGGCTACGAGCTTGGCACTGCAGAGCGCAAAGAGCGCTGCGCACGACTGACCGGCGATACTGCTGCTCATGCGGTTGAGCTTCTCAATGCATGGAAGGCCGGGACCTTTGTGCCGACATTCAAAGTAGATGATCAGACAGCGGCCTGCATCCAGTGCCATGAAGGTGATATGGAAGGCAAGATGGCCTGTACCAGCTGTCACGAGCCGCATTAATTTACACAAGGTTCAGAACACCAATCAGGGAGCGGGGTGGCAGCCCCGCTCATTTTGTAGGTATGATGTGCATAACCTTGATTGAATGAGGCACAATGAAAGCATTCTTCGATAAACTTTACAATGCGCTGCGCTCAGTAAAGTTGGCGGTCGTTCTGCTGGTGCTGCTAGCATTGTTTGCGATAGCAGGCGGCATTATCCCTCAGGGCAAGGCTGCTTCTTATTATATTGAGCATTTTTCGGGGTCGGGTTCGCGAATAATCCTTGCGCTTGCGCTCGACCATGTCTTTTCGAGCTTTTTGTTCCTGCTGGTTTCGGCGATATTCGCGATCAATCTGACTGTCTGCACATTCCATCGGCTCACCAGCGAATTCTTCAAGCCACGGGAGAAACGGCGCCACGGGCCTGATCTTCTCCATATCGGCCTCATTATATTGCTTTTTGGGGGTATTCTGACCTCGCGCTCTCGCACTGAAACATTCATAAATCTGCGCAAGGGCGATTCAGCACGACTCCCTGGTGGTGCAAAGCTTGTGCTCGTCGATCTCAAGTATGAGCAATATCCCGATGGCAGGCCCAAATCCTGGGAATCGACTGTCGCAATCGATAAAAACCCGCCCCCCGAAGTTCCTGCGCCAGTACTCGCTCACGAAGAGGGGGGCGGGGACACCTTGGGGACAACAGGATTTGCTGATCCTACGCTGAATAATTCGCTCTCGAACGCGAAGGTATCAAACCGCGCGCCTGCTGTTTCTTCTGCTGCGCCCGCCGCACCTGCAATCCCAACCGATACTAAAGCCGGCGCTGGACTTCCATCATCTCAAACCTCTTCAGTACCCATCGCCGAACTCCCTCAATATCGCATCCGCGTCAACAAGCCCTTGCGCCTCAAAGGTTACTCAATCTATCAGCAAAACTGGCATACCGAAAAGCAGGTCGTGCTCAAAGATGCGATGGGCATGCAATTCTTCCTTGAGCCAGGCATGCGCGAGACTACAAAAGATGGTTTTGTGCTCTTTATGGCGCTCGACACGTCGCAGAGCTCAGCTAGCGCAAAAACCGCCAATGCTGGAGCTGCGCCCGTTGCATCTGCGGTCCCAAGCGCCATTTTTCTCCTCGAGCAAAACGGCAAGCGTACCGTCGTCAAGGCCGCTCCAGGCCAGCGCATCGGTCTTTTCACATTCGACGGCTTCGTCGACCAGCCGGTTTCTGGCCTCGCGGTTGTGAGCGACAAAGGATATCCCTTTGTGGCGACAGGCTTTATCCTCGTCATTCTTGGCGTATTCATTACCTATATCCGTAAATTGAAAGGAATACTCGCATGATAGCGACTATTGCGTTCGGGCTCCTTCTTCTGAGCCTTGTTATTCAGATTGTGTTTGTATTCAAAAAAGAAGGCGGGCAGGATAGCATTTCGCCATGGCTGTCGCTTGCAGCAGGCATTCTTTTGCTCATAGAGATTGTGCGGCGCAGTATTGCGATTCGATTCGTAGCCTTGACCGGAATGTTCGAATCGCTCGTATTCCTCGCATGCTTTCTGGCATTTCTTATGCGCTACAATATTTCAAATCGACAAAAGGAAATAGAGTTATTCCATTCGGCGCTACGATTATTGCAGTGATATTCCTTGCGCTTGCAAGTTCCCCTCTCGCTCCATCAGATATTAAGCCGCCTGTGCCTGCGCTTCAGTCGGGCTGGCTCGTGCTGCATGTATCCTTCACCTTTATCGGCGAAGTGTTCTTCACCGTAGGATTTGTGAGCGCGATTCTGCAGCTCGTCGGTAAAGACGAAGAGAAGCGCCGCAGCTACGACCGAATTACCTACACGAGCATTGCCGTGGGCTACCCGATTTTTACCGCAGGTGCGCTGATTTTCGGAGCAATCTGGGCGGAAAAAGCGTGGGGCGTCTGGTGGAGCTGGGATCCGAAAGAGACATGGGCACTCATCACCTGGCTTACGTACACCGCCTACCTGCATTTCAGGCTTGTGCGAAAAAGCACGAGCAAGCTGGTGCCTGCGCTTGTCATCATCGGGTTTGTAATTGCAATGTTCACGTTTTTCGGAGTGAATTTCCTCTTGAAGGGATTGCACAGTTACGCGTAAGGCTGCACGCCGGCGGCTTCAGGCATCGCGCCTGCTTCCTTTACACAAGGTTGAGAACACTACTATGGGTGCCCATCCTCGATAATCGTCCAGCGCCCATCCGCATATTTGAGACGCGCCGCATCCATGTCGAGCAGCCTGCCATCTTCACCCGCGATCCGTATTCTGTTCGACAGCACATTGACCTCGATCACCTTGAACAGGGTGCCGTCGTAGGTAAAGCGGTTGCCCTCGCTCGGCAGTTCTCTGCGCGCATCTCGATAGAATTGATGTTCGTAGCTGAGACAGCACAGGAGCCTTCCGCATGGGCCCGAAATCTTGAGGGAATTGAGCGAAAGGTTTTGGTCTTTGGCCATTTTAATCGAAACAGGATTGAGCTTGTCAGAAAGCCCATGGCAGCAGAGAATGCGCCCACAGACACCACAGCCGCCGGTTACACGCGCTTCATCCCGAACACCGATCTGTCGCAGCTCGATACGTGCATGAAACAGGCTTACGAGGTCTCTCACGAGGTCGCGGAAGTCGACTCGGCTCTCAGCAGTAAAGAAAAACAGAATCTTGCCATCTTCGAGCAGACAGTGAGCGGAGACAAGCTTCATAGGGAGCTTGTGCGCTTCGATGCGATCTCGGCATTTTGCCATTGCCTCTTTTTCGCGCTCGAGATTTTCAAGGTAGCGGCGATAGTCATCGACGGTCGCCGGGCGTTCAATGAGCACGAGTTCATCCGCATTCACCACGCTGAGGTCGTGGACCACACCCAGCACTTCAACAAGGTCGCGGCCATATTTGGTCGGCGCAACGACGAGAGAGCGGTTCGGAATAATGAAAGCTGTTGCAGCCGCAGCCTCCGGGGCCGAAGATTCGCCAGCATTGATTGCCAGGCTCACCCGGCATTGTTCCAGCGATGGGCTCTCCACCCTTTCTTGCGGCCTTGGGCCTTCAAGCGCCGCTTCGAGATCGCACTGCTTCATGAAATGCATTTCAGCGCCAGTCGGTACATAGTAGGCATGAAATGTTTCGCTTGAATGCAATGTTTTCAGCCGGTAAATCGGCTGTGGAAGCTCCTCGACATTTGCAGGCGGCGTCTTGCTTTGCGTTTGATTTTCGTATTCTTCCTCATGGAGGATATCGAACATTTCCTCCGGAAGATCACGATCGGTATATTCATCGGACATTGTTCTCTCCTGAACTACTGCACATCGCTAATTCGGGCAAACTTGCCCTGAACGCGAGCACCGGGTTCCACAATCAACATCTTGCCGGTACAATCAGCGCGCACCTGGGCTGTTTCGACATAGCGGACTTCATTCTGAACGATCGCTGTTCCACTGAAAAATCCAGCAACCAAAAGATCCCGTGCACGGATATGTGCATGCATTATCGCATCTTTCGAGATTATCACAGAAGCGCCGCTTATTATATCACCCGAAAATTCACCGTCGATGCGCACCATGCCTGGCGCTTCGATGCTCCCTTCGGCTTTTACTCCCTGCCCTATCACACAATCGGAAAAAACCTGCTTACTCATGATATTCCTTGCGAATATTCAAAAAGCGCAATGGATCAATAAGGCTCGTCCCGAGATACACTTCATAATGAAGGTGCGGACCGGTTGTCTTGCCTGTATTGCCCAAGTACCCAATGACATCGCCTTGAGATACCCGCTGGCCTTTTTTGACCGCAAAGCCACGCAAGTGCCCATAGCGAGTAGTAAAACCATGGCTGTGCTGTATCGTGATCGAATTTCCGAGGCTCGCATTGTAACTGATGTCGATGACCTTGCCATCGGCAGTTGCCAGAACCGGATCGCCAATGCGGTTCGTCGAAATATCGATACCGGTGTGCAAGTACCATTGCCCTTTCGAAAAAGGATTCTCGTTCTGGCCAAAATACATAGTGATGTGACCAAGGTTTCCTTTTATCGGCCAGATATTCGGCACTTCGGTCATGATATCCTTTTGACTCGCAAGCACATTGGCTATTTGATCGAGCGCCGCAACGCTGTTGTCGAGCGTCCCTGCGATGCCCTCGAGCCTGAATACATCGCGGCTCACCGGATCATCGGAAAACCGGCCAGGAATAAGATCCGCAAGCCCTGCGGTTTTCAGTATGCTGTCCGTATTCTGTGTAGAATCTGGCTTGCCTTTGCTCTCCACGATGGTGACGACCTGCCCGAGCTTTTCCTGAAATTGCGCTGTCTTGGAGAGCAAATGCTCGGTGGTCTCGCGCATCTTGTCGATGCTTTCGTTGGCCTTCGCAAGCTGACTATCCAGCGCCGATGCTTTCAATGCCGCGCTGCCATAGGCTGCAATCGATGCAATCGCACTGCCTGCAAAAACGAGAGCGGCCACTCCAATTGCTATGAGAGAAAAACGGCTCAGCTCGAGCTTGCGAGCAGGTTGTTCACTCTGAGGAATGACCGCAAAGATGAAGCGCGTCCGTCCCCACGAGAAAAAGCGGCGCACTGCCACGCGCACGACATCGAAACCGCTCGAAATGCCCTGCACCATGCGCAAATACCAGCGTTTTTCTTTTTCTTTCCAATTGCGCAAGCCCTCAGGCACTGTAGTCTCTCCCCCTACGCAAGCAATTTCTACCTCGCGCGCTCAAAAGGCGCCTCGGCATGTACATACCTGCCGCGCTGCATCTTTCTTGCTTGTAAATCCAGGCAGTAAATGTAGCATCGTATGGCTTTGACTGTCAAACCAAGCAGCCTCCTGGAGGCGCATGCATCCCTCAGCACGCTTGCCGCCAGCCGCGAGTTCACTTTCAGCCTGAATTTCGATATATTGAAAACGAACGACCGATCAATCGGTATCCAGCACATCTTCAGTTTTTCAGGAGAATTATTCATGGCCAATTACGCTTTCAAAACCGAAGTGAACCAACTTCTCAACCTTATCACGCATTCTCTCTATTCGCACAAGGAAGTGTTTCTGCGTGAGCTCATTTCGAACGCTTCGGACGCGATCGACAAGCTCAAGTACCTCACGGTTTCCGACGACGCGTTCAAAACTCTCAGCTTCGAGCCGCGCATCACGGTAACTCTCGATGAGGACGCAAAGACCATTACCGTGTCCGACAATGGTATCGGAATGGATGAAGAAGAGCTTGCCGACAACCTCGGCACCATCGCGCGCTCTGGTACACGTGCCTTCCTCGAACGCCTCGGGGAGAACGAACGCAAGGCGTCGAACCTCATCGGCCAGTTCGGTGTGGGCTTCTATTCCGCCTTCATGGTTGCCGACCACATCGAAGTAGTGAGCCTCAAGGCCGGTACCGACAAGGCTTTTGTCTGGAAAAGCGACGGCAAGAGCGGTTTCGAAATCGAGCCCGCAGTTCGTGCAGGCTTCGGGACCGACGTTATTCTCCATATCAACGACGAAGGCACGGAATATCTTTCGCGCTGGTCGCTCGAAGAGCTTTTAAAGCGCTATTCGAATCACATCGCCTGGCCCATCCACCTTGTCAGCAAGGAAAAAACCTACGCAAAAGACCCCGCCAAAGCCGAATCCAAAACCATCGA
>JGI24721J44947_10007422_pt1 | contig 14535 bp, 15 predicted proteins | sample YelNatPaOPGAMG01_FD_44947 | JGI IMG/M metagenome (IMG submission 44947)
TAAAAAAGCAAAAATTTCAAAAATTCCATGTGGTAATATTCCAAAAACAAACATTTTAACTCCACTTATTTCTGGAATGATTATTGAAAGAGAAGAGATTACAGCACCAACTGCAAATCCATTTATATATGCAACAATTTCAGCAAAGATTCCAAAGGTTATAAAACTTAAAACTCCAGCAACAATAACAACTCTTAAATTATTAAAAAATATAAAAAGAATCTGATTTATTTTACTTTTTTCAAAAAAGGGAAGGTATGGTTCAATAAGTTTTCTTATNGCTGGAACAAATTTATTTATATCTTCACTACTTATTATATTCTGTGAAAATAGATAATATTTAATTAAAAATATAACTATAATCCCAAGAAAAAGTGAAATAAAAAATCTTAAAANAAATTTTAAAAAATCAATTTTCCTTTTTGATATTTCTTTTAGAATGTTTTGCATTTTTTTTCATTAAATTTAAGTAAATTTTATAAAAGGGGTTTTCTTCAAAACTCTCTTTTTCAATCTCTTTTAAATGTTCACACTCCTCATAATTCCAATTTGCTCCACAAACAGGACACAAACCTTTGCAATCAGNTTTACATAATGGATATGGTGGAATTGAAACAATTATATTCTGCCTTATTGATTCTTTTATATTAATCTCTTCTCCATTGAATCTGAAAGTTGAAAGTTCATCCATTGTTAATGATTTTTTCTCCATATGACTTTCTCTTTGTGTTGTATATATCTCATCAATCTCGCCATTGAGTTTATATGGAAATAAAGTCAAGCACCTTCTGCATTGAAGTTCAACAGTAACGCTATATTCACCTTTAACTTTAAATCCCATACCTAAATTTTCAATTTCAATATCAATTAGAACTGGTGATAGAATTTTAAAACCTTCAATCTCTTTAAATCTCAATTCAAGAGAAACATTTTTCTTAAGTCCTGTTTCTCTTTTAAGGTCTCTTACACTAATCAATATTTTTATCCTCCATTAAGTTATTTATTCCCTCTTCAATTATTCCTCTTGCTCTTATTAAATAGTTATCAATTTTTGATAAGAGTTCTCTTACAAATTCTTCACCCTCTTCTTTAATTTTTTTTGCCTCCTTTTGTGCCTCTTTTATAATTTCATCTGCTTTTTCTTTTGCTTCAACAACTATTTCTGATTCATAAATCAATCTATTCTTATCATCCTCTGCGCCTTCAATTATTTTTTTTGCTCTTTCTCTTGCTTCTGTAATAATCTCCTCTTTTTCTTTTAAAATATTTTTTGCTTTTTCAAACTCAATTGGAAAATTTTTTTCAATCTCTTCAATAAGAGAGATGAGTTTTTTTTCATCAACCATAACCATATTTGAAAAAGGGACTGGTTTTCCTTTTTCAATTAAATTTTTTAAATTGTTAAGCAGTCCTAATATGTTCATCTTTCCCCTCTATTTTTTATAAATTTTTCAACTTCAGGTGGCACAAATTTACTTATGTCACCTTTGTTTGATATTAATTCTCTTACCAAACTTGATGAAAGAAGAGTATATTTAATATCACTCATAATATAGATGGTCTCTATATCAGGATATAAAACTTTATTAAAAGATGACATCTGAAATTCGTAATCGAAATCAGATGTTATTCTGAGTCCCCTTATGACAATTTTAATTTTTTTCTCTTTTAATAATCAATAAGAAGACCAGGTAAAATTTCAACAGTTACTCCTTCAAAATCTTTCACCATCTCTTTAACCATATTGAATCTTTCTTCTTTTGTGAACATATAGTTTTTGTTCTTACTATCTGAAACAAGAACAATAATTTTTTCAAATATTTCTAATGCTCTTTTTATAACATCAAGGTGGCCACATGTGGGTGGGTCAAAACTTCCAGGATAAACTGCTATTTTTTCTTTTTTACTCAAATTCTCCTCCTCAAAAAATCTATTATAGTTTCTCCTATTTTTAAACTTTTATATAATTCAAAAGGATTATTATAACTTTCTCTTTTAGAGTGTTCATAAATTATTATTGTTTCCTCTTTTATAATATTACTTAAATTAAGAATTTCAAGTGTTTTCTCTCCTAAATCAAATCCATATGGTGGGTCAAGAAAAATGAAATCACCTTTTTCATATTCTTTTGTCTTTAAAAATCTTAAAACATCCATTCTGAAAATTTTTGCACTATCCAATAGATTTAAACTCTTTAAATTTTCATAAATTGCTCTAATTGAAAAAATGCTCTTATCAACAAAAATAGATAGTTTTGCTCCATTTGACAGAGCCTCAATTCCAACTGCACCAGACCCTGCATATAGGTCATAAAAAATCTTATTTTCTATCTCTCCTCTTAATGAGTTAAATAGTGACTCTCTTACTTTATCAAGAGTTTCTCTGACCCTTTTATCCTTAACCTCAACTATTTTTCTACCTTTTAATTTTCCTGAAGTTATTCTCATGATATATCAAGATATTTGAAATCCTTGAATCTTAATGAGAGTTCTTTTATTAAAAATGGATAATTTAAAATTGAGTTTGTTTTTATAAAATTTTCAACATCCTCTTTTACTATGTCAATCATTTTTATATCATCCTCTCTAAGTAGATTTACAATCTTAAAATCTGAAAAACCATGCTGCCTTTCTCCGCCAAGTTCTCCAGTTCCCCTTAATTTTAAATCCCACTCAGAAACCTCAAATCCTGAGTTTGTTCTTTCAAGAACTCTCAATCTTCTTAATGCATCCCTGTCATAACTTGATAAAAGTAATAGGCAGAATGATTCTTTCTCACCTCTTCCAACCCTTCCTCTGAGTTGATGAAGAGTAAGTAAACCAAATCTATTTGCATCTTCAATTAAAATAACACTTGCCTCTGGAATATCAATTCCAACCTCAACAACGCTTGTTGATATTAGAATTTGAGTTTCACCCTCTCTGAACTCTTTTATTATTCTCTCCTTATCAATTCCTTTCATTCTCCCATGAAGGTACTCAATTTTTATATCTTCAAATCTTTCTTTAAACTCTTCATATTTTTTCTTTATTGAAGCAACCTCCATTTTTTCATTCTCTTCAATGAATGGGCAAACAACATATATTTTCTCTTTTTCATTCAATTTTTTTCTTATAAAATCATATGCCCTCTCTTTATCTTCATTTGTAAAAATAATTGTTTTAACTGGTTTTCTTCCAGGTGGCAGTTCATCAATCATTGAAATATCAAGGTCACCATAAAGAGTTAATGCAAGTGTTCTTGGAATTGGAGTTGCTGAAAGAACAAGAGTATGGGGAAATTCTCCCTTTTTAATTAAATTTGCTCTTTGGATTACTCCAAATCTATGTTGCTCATCAACTATGGCAAGAGTTAAATTTTTAAACTCAATATCCTCTTCAATCAAAGCATGAGTTCCAACAATAACATCAATTTCTCCATTTGATAGTTTTCTTTTTATTTCATCTTTATTTTTTGTGCTGCCAGTTATAAGTTCTACATTAATTTTAAAAGGAGATAGAAATTTTTTTAAAATATTGTATGTCTGAATTGCAAGAATTTCAGTTGGTGACATCATTGCCCCTTGAGTTTTATTAAGTGAAGAAAGATAAAGAGCATAAGCACAAACCACTGTTTTTCCGCTTCCAACCTCTCCATGAAGTAATCTATTCATAACTTTTCCACTTGTTAAATCCTTTTCGATCTCATTAATAACTTTTATTTGAGCATCTGTTAATTTAAAAGGAAGTGAGTTTAAAAATTTCTCTTTATTTTCTTCAGAAACTTCATATTTATAACCCATCTTTTCCTTTATCTTCATTCTTCTTAAGAAAAGAAAGAGTTGGAAAAGAAATAGTTCCTCATATTTTAATCTATTCTGACTTATGAAAAGATTATTATTTGAAGTTGGAAAGTGAACATTTTCAATTGAAAAAATTAAAGATGGAAGTTCTCTTTTTTTTATAATTTCATCTGGCAATGGGTCAAATAGAAAATCTTTTGTTAACTTTATTGACTCTCTTATATAGTTTGAAATCATTTTTGATGATAATCCACTTGTTTGAGGATATATACTTAAAATCTTCTCCTGAGTATCCTTCTTAAAATCACTTATCTCTTCAAAATCAGGGTTTTCAATCTGCCATTCACCAAAATTGTAATTTATAACTCCCATTAAAAGAAATTTTCTTCCTTTTCTAAAAAATTTTTCAAGATATAGTTGATTGAACCAGATTCCAAAAATAACTCCAGTTCCATCAAAGAATTTTACCTTTAAAATATTTAAACCTTTTCTTACCAATTTTTTCTCAACACCTAAAACCTCTCCCTGTATCTGAGCATATTCGCCCTTTTTAACGCTTGATATTTTTGAGAGTTTTCCAAAATCTATATATTTTCTCGGGAAAAAGTAGATTAAATCATAACCTGTTTTTATTCCTAATCTTAACAATGCCTCTTTTCTTTTATCTCCTACACCTGGTATTTTTTCTATATCAATCTCTCTATTTTTTACCAAAGAGTTCAATATCTCATCAAGAATCTCCTTATAAATTTTTTTCCTATTCTCCTCATCATTATTTTCATAATTTTTAATGAGTTCCTTTATCCTATTAACATCAACTTTATAATTTTCAAGAGTTGATAGATTTGAAATCAGAAAATTTGAAAAACCACCAATCACAGATTTATTATCAAACTTTCTTTTTCTTTCTAAAACAAAGAAAGATACAATCTTTTCTATCTCTTCCATCATTTCACCAAAAAATGAAACACTGGTGCATTATCTCTTTTTACTAATTCCATTTTTTCCTCATATAGTAATTTCCTGGGAAACTCTCTATATAACCTTTGCTTTCAAGAGAGATAAGAATTGGTAAATCACTTGCTTTTAATAAAAAATCATCAATATATGTTATATTATAAGGTATTTTTTGAAGTAGTTCCTCCTCTTCTTTTGTAAGAAGAGGAGGTGTTTTTTTAACCATCTTAATATTTAAAAAATCAAGTAGATCATCATAAGATGTTAATATATTTCCACCATCTTTTATTATTTTATGACAGCCAATGGAAAGTTCACTATTAATTGGACCTGGGACACAGAAAACTTCTCTTCCAAAATCAATTGCAAAATCAACAGTAATCAATGCTCCACTTTTTTCAGGTGCTTCAACAAGGACAACTGCCTTTGATAATCCTGCTATTATTCTATTTCTTTCTGGAAATTGAAAATCTCTGGTTCATCATAAGGAAAATATTCAGATATTAAGGCACCTCTTTCTTCAATTTTTTTTGATAGATTTAAATTGCTTTTTGGATAAATATTATTTAATCCACCACCAAGAACAGCATAAGTTTTTCCACTCCCTTTTAAAGCACCAATATGAGCAGATGAATCAATGCCATATGCAAGACCACTTACAACAGTAACTCCGCTATTTGATAGAATTTCACCAATCTCTTCAGCAACTTTTTTTCCATAAGAACTACATCTTCTTGTTCCAACAACTGAAACATTTAAACTGTCATTTTCAATTTCTCCTTTATAAAAAAGCCCTATAGGTGGATCTGAAATTGTTTTAAGACCTTCTGGATATTTTTTACTAAAAAAGGAGATAAATTTTATTCCATTTTTTTCAAAATTTTCAATCTCTCTTTTTTCTTCTGAGAAATCAAAATTCTCAAAAATTGAAAAAATTAACCCTTTGTTTATTAATTCCCACTTTTTTCTTCTGTTAAATTTTTTTTTAAAATTTTTAAAAAAACTTCTCTTTCTCCATATTTTTCAACCAATTCATCAAGAGAGTTCATTAAAATTTCTCCTTAATTTCTTAATTCATATAATTTAACTTTTTTCCAAAAAGTTCTCTTATATTAACTCTATCAATTTTTGCTTTTATAATTTTGCCAAAATCATCCTTATCAACTTCTTCAACAATAACAACCCTTCCACCTTTTTCTTTTCCAATTCCTTTTTTATCTTTAATATTCTCTATTAAAACCTCAACCTCTTTTCCAATATATTTACCATATTTTTTTAATGTTATCTCATCCTGAATTTTAATTAGATGATTTATTCTTTTTAATTTCTCATCATGAGGAACTTCATTTTTGAAACTTTCCCCTTTTGTAAATGGCCTTTTGGAATAGATAAACATAAATGCTCTGTCAAATTCAATTTTTTTTATTAAATCAACTGTTTCTAAAAAATCTTCCTCATCTTCACCAGGAAATCCGACAAGAATATCTGTTGTAATTGATGCATCAGGAAACTCTTCTCTTATTTTTTCAACAATTTCATAATATATCTCTTTTGTATAACCTCTTCTCATAAGTTGTAAAACTTTATTTGAACCACTCTGAAGCGGGAGATGAAAAAGTTGAAGAAGATTTGGAATATTTTTTAATTCAGGAATCCATTGAAGTTTGAAATTTTTAGGATGTGATGTCAAAAAAGAAATTCTAAAAAATGGAATTTTAGATATCTCNTTTAAAAGAATTANAAAACCATCAGAAATTTTTAAATCCTTACCATAATCATTCACATTCTGCCCTAAAAGAATAATCTCTTTTGCTCCTTCGTTATAGATCTCTTCTGCNTCTTTTATAACTGTATCTAAAGTTTTACTTTTTTCTCTTCCTCTTGCAAATGGAACAATACAATAGGAACAGAAATGGTCACAACCAAAAATCACTGGAAGGTATCTTGAAACCTGATTTAATTTAGTTTTTTTTATCTCGCCCTCTATTAATTTTCCAATATTTTCTAATTCACTCTCTTTATCAAATAGACCTAATAAATAAGGCTTAAATTTTTTATTTATCTCATCCTTTTCAACTTCACTCAAACATCCAATTATAATCAATTTTGCATCTTTATTCTTTATTTTATTTACTTTTCCAAGATATGAATATATTTTCTCTTTTACTTTTTCTCTTACTGCACATGTATTTACAATAATATAATCTGCATCCTCAACCTTACTCTCTATTCCCTTAGAAATAAGAATAGATTTAAGATATGATGAAGTGTAAACATTCATCTGACAGCCAAAAGTTTTAATGTGAAATTTTATCACTCTTCTTTTTTAAGGTATTTGTCTATAAGTGCCTTTGCATCCTCTTTTGTTTTTATTTTTTCAAGTATCTGATGTGCCTTTAAATACATCAAAAGGTCACCAACAAATGGAGAAGGAGTTAATCCATAATCTTTTACAATCTCATTTCCAGAAATTACAAGTGATTTGAATCTATTTTTTACAAAAAGTGAAATGAAATCAAGTACCTCTTTCTTTGGGAATTTTTTAGAATTTTTGTAATAGAAGGTTAGTAGAAGGTATGCCTCTATTGTCTCTTTTTTATATGTTCTGAAGAATGTGCCAATGAAATCAATTGATAATATATCCTGACCTTCTTCAAAACTATTCTTTAGATATTTAAATGCAAAAATCACATTTTGAACTTTTGTGCATGTTCTTAAAGATGCATTAAATCTCTTTCTTATGAATAGAGCGGGTGTCTCTTCACCAAAAGAAAGAAGCGCAAGTTTGAAGGTTTGAATATGAAAAACCTCTTTACCAACTGGTTCATTCCAGAAATTTACAAAAACCTCTCTAACCTCTTCCTGTTTGAAATATTTTTCTGGCTTACTAATCGCTTCATCAAGATTTGTAAGTGCCATTTCCAGGAATTCAAAATCTAAATGTGGAAATATTTCAGTTAATATTTCATTTTCATATAAATCGTAAAGGATTTTATTGTCCATAAGAGTGATTCTGAAAAATTCATCTCTCATTCTTTCTGGAGAAACTTTGTCAAGTTCTGACTTGTGAGTTTTTAAATTTTTCATTGTCTCTTTTTCAATTTCAAAACCAAGAAGATTTTTAAATCTGAATGCTCTCAAAACTCTTATTGGGTCTTCTTCAAAAACATTCGGGTTTGTCTGTCTTATAACTTTATCATCAATATCTTTTAATCCATTAAAATAATCGATGAAAAAATCATCTTCATCTTTAAATAGTTTTGTAATGTTGATTGCCATTGAATTTATTGTAAAATCTCTTCTCTCAAGTTCTTCTTTAAAATTTTCCTCATTTATGAATGAGACATCTATCCTTCTACCCTCCCTCATTATCATAACTCTTGCATATATCTCTCTTTTTCTCAAATAAAAAACAGTTGCATTTAAAAAATGAGCAAGAGCCTTAACTGTGCTTGTTGGAGCATCAACTATAATGTCAATATCGCTACTCTCTTTTCCTAAAAGCAAATCTCTTATATAGCCACCAACAAGATAAACANTTGTGTTGGTNAAAGAGAAAAATAAATTTACGGACCTTAAGAGTTCATCCTCTTTGATCCTTTTTTTCAGTTCAAGCAGTTTTTTGTCCATCTTTTGCCCCCTCTTTTTTAAGGTTTAAGTTTTTTCTTTTTATCAAAGTAGTTTTACCATTTTTTTCATTAATTTCAAGAACCACAGAATTAAATCTGAGGTCCTCAGTTGCTACTTTAAATCTATATGGAAGTTTTGTTAAAAAGTGAGAGATTGCAGCATTTTTTTCAATTCCAATAACTGAATCAAAACTTCCAGTCATTCCAGCATCTGTTATATAGGCAGTTCCACTATCTAAAATCTCTTCATCAGCAGTTTGAACATGAGTGTGGGTTCCAATTAAAGCAGAAACTTTACCAGAGAGAAAGTATAACATTGCCCTTTTTTCACTTGTAGCCTCAGCATGAAAATCAACTATCTTAATAATTATATCATTATATTTTTTTATTTCATCTTCAACCACTCTAAAAGGACAATCAATTGGCTCCATAAATGTTCTTCCCTGTATATTTATTAAAAGAATTTTTATTCCATTAACCTCAAAAATTGAACTTCCTTTTCCAGGCACCCCTGGCGGATAATTTAATGGTCTTATTACTTTATCTTCATATTTTTCAAAAACTTTTTCATACTCTTTATTGTCCCATATATGGTTGCCACTTGTTGCAGCATTGACTCCATAAGAAAGTATCTCTTCAAATTTATTTAGAGTAATACCAAATCCACCTGAAAGATTTTCAACATTAGCAATAACAAAATCAATTCTCTCTTCATCTATAATATTTTGGAGGGTCTCTTTTAAGACCCTCCTTCCAGATTTTCCAACTATGTCACCAATAAATAATATTCTCATTTTGCGTAACCAAGAGCCTTACTTTCTCTAACAACAAGAACTTTAATCTGTCCTGGATAAACAATCTCATTCTCAATCTTTTTTGCTATATCATAAGCAAGTTTAGGTAAAATAGTATCATCTATTGAATCTGGCTTAACAAAAACTCTAACTTCTCTTCCTGCTTGAAGGGCATATGCTTTTTCAACACCATCAAAAGAAGTTGCAATTTTTTCAAGTTCTTCAATTCTTTTTATATACTGCTCAATTGATTCATTTCTAACTCCTGGACGAGAAGCAGAAATTGCATCTGCTGCTTGAATTATAAAGTCAAGTGGTTTTTCAAGTGGAATATCATAATGGTGAGAGGCAACTGCATGAACAATCTCCTCATTTTCTCCATATTTTCTTAAAATATCAGCACCAATCAATGCATGTGGTCCTTCTGTCTCTTTATCTATTGCTTTTCCTATATCATGAAGAAGTCCTGCTCTTCTTGCTAATTGATAGTTCATATGAAGTTCACTTGCTATAATTCCAGCAAGATTGCTGACTTCAAGAGAATGCTGTAAAACATTCTGACCATAACTTGTTCTGAATTTTAATTTTCCAACTAATCTTACAAGATCTTTATGCATTTCTCCTAAATTAAGTTCAGATATTGCTTTTTCTCCCTCTTCAAGAATTTTTTCTTCCATCTCCTGTTTTGCTTTTTCATATAACTCCTCAATTCTTGAAGGGTGTATTCTTCCATCAACTATAAGTTTTTCAAGAGTTAATCTTGCAACTTCTCTTCTTATTGGGTCAAAAGATGATATAACAACTGCTTCTGGTGTATCATCAATTATTAACTCTGTTTCTGTTAATGATTCAAAAGTTCTTATATTTCTTCCCTCTCTTCCAATTATTCTACCTTTTACCTCATCATTTGGAAGAGGAACAACAGTTATGGTTGATTCTGAAACAAAATCAACTGCTGACCTTTGAACTGCTGTTGCTATAATTTCCTGTGCTTTCTGTTTCTCAATTTCTCTTAACCTGTCTTCATACTCTTTAATTTTTTTACTTAAATCTACTTTTAACTCCTCTTCAAGTTTTGTAAATAGTTCTCTTCTTGCTTCTTCTTCAGATAAATTTGCAATTCTAAGTAATTCCTGTTTATGTTTTTCATACTGCCTTGCAAGTGCCTCTCTCATCTTTCTTATCTCTTCTTCTTTCTGGAATATCGCCCTCTCTCTTTTATCAACCGCTTCAATCTTTTTTTCAACTGATTCCTCTCTTTGAAGTAATCTTGCCTCAAGTTTTTGAATTTCAAGTTTTCTGTTTTTTAATTCTTTATCAACATCATTTTTAATTTTTACTGCCTCTTCTCTTGCTTTTGAAATTATATCTTTTGATTTAAGATCGGCTTCCTGTAATGCTAATTGCTTAATTCTTTCGGCTTCTTTCTCGGCTCCTCCAATTTTACTCTCAGAAATATATCTTCTAATGTAAAAACCTACTAATCCACCAAGAAAGAAGACGAGAATTACTAAAATTTCATATGCTATTAATGATAAGTTCATTTCTCATCCTCCTTTTTTCCTAAAATTTTAAGAACAAGAGATTCTCTAAAACCTTTTGAAATTAAATATCTAACTTTCTTATCAAATTCTTTCTTCTTTTTTGAATATTTAATTATGTTTTTTATCTCAAGTTCACTGTCTAAATAATTTTTTAATGAATCTTTTATAAACTCTTTTGAAATACCTTTTTGAATTAAATATTGATATATTTTAAATTCTCCCCAACCCTTGTTCTGTAAATAATTTATTTTTCTCTCAACGAGAGATTCATCATCAATAAACTTCTCTTTTATGAGGTGTGTTATAACCTCATCGATATCATCTGAGTTATATCCTTTTTCAATAAGTTTCATTTTTAATTCTTTTGAAAAGTAATCTTTTCTTGAAAGAAGTTTAAGTGAATAGTTTAAGCAATCTATATTCAATTTTATTTAGGTTCACTCTTTATATTCTCCTCTCCAGGAAAAGCTACTTTTCTTACCTCTTTCTCTATCTCCTTAACTAACTCAGGTTTTGTTTCAAGAAATTCTATTGAATTCTTTCTACCCTGAGCAATTCTCTCTTCTTTATATGTATACCAGGTTCCACTTTTCTTAATTATATCATATTCAACCGCAGCATCTAAAACAAGCCAACTTTAGATATTCCTTTACCATATATTATATCAAAATATGCCTCTTTATATGGAGGAGCAACTTTATTTTTCACAATTTTTGCTTTTACAGATGTTCCGAAAATATTCTCTCCCTCTTTTATGCTATCACTTTTTCTTATTTCAATTCTAACTGTTGAATAAAATTTAAGGGCTCTACCACCTGGTGTAACCTCAGGATTTCCAAACATGACTCCAAGTTTTTCTCTTACCTGGTTAACAAAAATAGCAACAGTTTTAGATTTTGATATTGCTGTATTTAATCTTCTGAGTGTTTGTGACATTAATCTTGCTTGAAGAGCCATAAATTGATCACCAATTTCACCTTCAATTTCTGCTTTTGGGACAAGTGCTGCAACAGAATCTATTACAATTATATCTATTGCTCCACTTCTAATTAATGCTTCAGAAATTTCAAGAGCCTGCTCTGCATGGTCAGGTTGTGAAATATATAATTTTGCAAGATTAACTCCAATNGCTTCNGCATATGCTGGGTCTAAGTGCATGTTCTGCATCAATATATACTGCATATCCACCATTTCTTTGAACTTCTGCAACTGCCTCAAGTGCAATTGTTGATTTTCCACTGCCTTCCTGACCAAAAAGTTCAATTATTCTTCCCCTTGGATATCCTCCTGCTCCAAGAGCAATATCAAGGGTTAATATTCCAGAAGAGATAACTTCTGTATCAAGTAACTCCCTTTTCTCTCCAAGTTTCATTATGGAGCCCTTACCAAATCTTTTTTCTATTTCATTTATAGTAGAATTCAACATTTTTTCTTTTTCATCAGCCATTATAAAAAACCTCCTATATTTTCTATTTTCTTCAATTTTACCAGATTTTTTAAATAATAAAAGTGTTGAAATAGAAAAAAATTATTATAAAATAGAAATTAAGATAAAAATATTTTTATAAATCTGGAGGAATTATGAAAAAAATTTTGAAGGTTTTTATAATTATCTTATTTTTCCAGATTCTATTTTTCAATTTTCCAAATTTTTTAATTAAACCAGTTTATGCTGCTGATTTTGGTATATCAATTTCTCCATCAACAAATCTATCAACAAGAGTAAACACAAATGCTTCATTCAGATTTAGAGTCACAAATAACTGTGCAAATGCAAATATTTATAATGTACGAATTGTCAGCACCATCCCAAATTCCTGGACAATAGATTTTTATAATGACAGTAATGGAACAAGCCCACTTGTTGATAATAATGGCGATGGAATACCAGATACTGGAAATGTAAATGGTAATGGAGGAACAAAAGATTTTTATGTATTGATAAAACCATCAAGTGCAATCTGTCATAATGTAACTGAGAATTTTACAATAAGGGTTCAAGGAACAAGCACAAATTGTTCAGATCCAAATTCAAACTATATTGATACAAATTTACAGGTTACTTCAATTAATGGCGGGAATCTTATAATTTCAAAAGATGCAAATCCAAATGAGGGTAAAGTTGGAGACACAATAACCTGGACAATCCACATAAAAAACACAGGTCAAGATCCAATTGGTAATGTTCACATAACAGATACTTTAGGAAATGGAATTTCAAATCCTTCAAATTTTGTTTATAGTCCTCAACCATCATCTGGTTCTTTTCCAAATTGGATATATAACGAAATTCCTGCAGGGAGCGACTACACAATTTCATTTCAAACACAAATTTCTGGCTGTTCTAATGCTCACAATATAGTTGATGCCTGGTGGGGAGTTGATGAAAATAATAAATGTCAAACTCAACATGTACTTCAATCAGTAAAAATTATTCCAACAACACCTGATATCCAGATTACAGTTACAAATATTTCTGTTCCATATTGTGGATCAACAGATGTAACTATTCCAATAAAAAATAATGGTGATGGAGTTGCAAAAGGTTTTAAATTGAAAATAGATAAGATACCTTCTGGTTATCAAATTTCAAATATCGGTGCAAACTGGAGTTATGATTCAAACACTGGTGAATTTACTTATCTTGGAGGAACTCCTCAAGGCACAATTAATCCAAATGAAACAGTAAATCTAACCTTTACAATTTCAATGCCACAAGGTTCATGTAATCTTCCATCTGCAACATTAAAATATTTTTCAATATATTATGACCCTTGTGATAATTTATTCATAAATCCTTCTTTACTTGGCACAATTTCTGTTACAGGAACTGGTGCATATTTTACAATTTCAAAAAGTGGGCCAGACCCTGTTGATATAGGAGAAACAAACAAAACATATAATATATCAGTTACTTATCATAAAGGAAATTGTTCAAATAATAGTGTTATTGTTGATATAATTGATACATTACCAGACCCATTTATCCCTCAATCAGCATCAAATGGAGGACAAATAAACGGACAACAGGTTAAGTGGGATAATATTACTCTACAAGATGGAGTTACTCAAAACTTTACAATCACTTTTAATGTGACAACAGACCCTTGTTATGCTGGATATGAATATACAAACACAGTTAATCTTACTGGTCCAAATGGAGAAAATCTTACAGATTGTTGTGGATGCACAATTCAAAATGTTTCTGCTTCTTTTTCAACTTTTATAAATGACCCAGCAAATGCAATAACTGATTCAAGTAAATCTGTAAATCCTTCTTCAATTGAAATTGATTGTTCAACTGATACAGGTTCTTATACAAATCCATCTGGAAATTCTGACTTACATAATGATAGAAGATACACTGTTGAGTATGATTTTAATACAGGAACATATGCACCATCAAATTGGAGTGGAATTATTTTTGAAGACCAATTGAATAATAATCAATATACAAATTCATCAATTGCGAACATTGAAGTTCAGGTTAACTGTGGAAGCGGTTTCCAAACTGTTTCAGGTTGGAGTGTTTTATCGTATCAGCCGACACTTAAGATTGATTTAAGCGGACTTCAAACTTGTGCTCCAAATACAGGTGCCAAATTAAAAATCTCATTTACTGCAAGAGCAACTCAAACAAATGATTTAAACAATTCTTCTGTTGATTATGATTACATTGACTGGTCAACTCTTGAGATACCAGGATTTCCAAGAGGATGTTCTAATGACCCAAAATATTACGAAGGAGTTAGAGTAACAGATTACAGAGCAAATTTAACTCTTTCAACAAGTTTACCTCAAATAGTTGAAAAATGTGCAACTTACAACCT
>JGI24721J44947_10007427_pt1 | contig 14531 bp, 9 predicted proteins | sample YelNatPaOPGAMG01_FD_44947 | JGI IMG/M metagenome (IMG submission 44947)
TATTATTCTAACCAAAATTTTGAAATTGTCAAAATAAATAAATTAACTTTTAGACTTTAAGGTACTCCTGAATCCTTTTGCTTGGTTTTAGCCTAACAAAAACTTGCAAACCAGAAATAGTGCGATTCGACCAATTGGTGAAACCGATTGATGTCTAAATGGTTATAATAAGAAAATAAACTAACTTTTAATCAGAGAGGATAAAACTGAACGGATATGACTGGAGTCAAACTTTATCCACTGAAAACATAAAAATGTGAAATTTTTAAAATTTGCTAAATTTACAGATGTAAAATCCGAAAATTAACCCATGTTATTTTAATTGGTTTTTTATAACGAATTTTATCTTTCCAAAATTGGATTAATAATTGAATGTCTCATTATTCGATACTGTTTTCCTTGGTTTTTAAAGTAAACACCGTTTTCACCTTTTCTTATACATTTTGAAATTCGGATTTTAACCTTTTGTAATATTGATGTTTTTAATCCTTCCCATAAGATTAAATTAAGTCATATAAAATCATAAACGATGCAGAAAAATTTGAAAAAAAAGTTGACTGGTTTTGATACGCAATGTTTAATGATTTTTAAATAACTATGAAAAGCGATAATTTAACCAGTCGTCGTAATTTTTTGCGAACTTCAATCGGGGTTGCTGCTGCTATTGCAAGTGCCAGTAAGTTTGCTCCGAGTTTATTGTCGGCTCCTTCACCTTCAAAGGTTATAGGTGTCGGATGTATTGGACTTGGCACGCGCGGAGGAGACTTAATAAACATAGTCGCTAACATTCCTGATGTTAAGGTTGTCGCTGTTTGCGATGTTTATGCCCCGCATCGTCAAAAAGGGATTGAACGAAGTAAAAATCCGGATGTGAAGGCGTATGTAGATTATCGCGAATTGCTTGCGGACAAAAATGTTGATGCTGTCGTAATTGCAACACCTGACCACTGGCATTGTCAGATGGTTCTGGATGCGGTCAAGGCTGGCAAAGATATTTACTGCGAAAAGGGATTTTCGCGCACACTGGAAGAGGCAAAATTGATGCGCGATGCGTTAAAGAAAAGCAAGGTTGTTTTTCAGCTTGGTCATCAGGCGCGTCAAGCCACGTGCGCATTGCAGGCAAAAGAATTGATTGCGCAGGGGATTCTCGGCCCGATTACTCTCGTAAGAACAGGCAGATTTAAGGCATCAGATCCTAAAAATCCAAACTGGCGCTGGTATGGTTATTATGAACAATGGGAGAGACCTGACCCAGAGAAAGTGAGAAAAGAAGTTGAATGGGATATGTGGCTTGGACCGGCTCCAAAAATTCCGTGGAACGAAAGGCATTTCTGGCACTGGCGTTGTTATTATGCCTATGGAACTGGTTACTGCGGCGATTTGCTCTCACACGAAATGGATTTTGTCCAGTACCTACTTGGACACGGTATCCCTGACACTTGCATGACTTCTGGAATGATTGCACTCTTGGATGACGACCGCGAAGTTCCTGATACATGGATTGCAACCTATCAGTTTGAAAAGCTAAAGCGGACAGTAACATTCATCGGCAGTATGAACGCCACTGCATCGCAACCAGTTGAACTTTGCGGAAGGGATGCGACATTGCGGTTTGACGGTATTGCGCATGATGTAACCACATTCCAAATCATTCCGGCACGACATAACAAAAACGCAAATCTTCCAAAAGGCTACGAACGAGGGAAAACCCCCGAACAACCNAATCATGTTCAGGATTGGATAAATTGTATCCGCACACGCGGCACCCCAAAATGTTCAACTGACGAGGCATTCATTGAGGCGGCGACATTTCTGATGTCACTTGAATCCCAGAAACGGCAACGGATGGTTCGCTGGGATCCGGTCAAGGAAGAAATAATCTAAGTAAAAATTTAATTATGCGAATCATATACAGGCTTATGATAAGCAATAAAGATATCATTAGTATCCTCTTAAGCGGAGTTCTCATTTGCATNACATGTAGCGCTCAAGAGACACAGACAGGGNACANTGCAAAGGCTACTCAGCNAAAAATTACCCAACATTTCCGGGGANTNCACGGATACATCAGTTTCAATTCAACACGCCCGGAAAATCAAAAGGAATATGGATATGGGATGGGGTTTTACTCTGCCGCGTGGAGTTTGATAGATAAGCATTACGCGAATTTTCAAATTGGATTAGCCAGTTCATGGATAATGCCGGACAATTCAGATAACAAAGATAAACCTCTTGCTCCTGAAGGAACACTTGCAAGACAATGGAAAGCGCGAGGTCCAACATGGGAAAGCGTGTTTCAGACAATTGAAGGCGGACTTGGTTACTGGGCTGGCAATCACTTCCGTTATGGCCCACCGAAGTTCAGCATGAACGGAACTCCGCAGTGTTATGATTACGAAATCGGTTCGCCGGGATGGTCATTTTTCTATAGCAACGAGGCATTGCCTGATGACAGACTCGGATTGGCACAATTGAGCAATCGCCTTCTAATTCCGCCAGATGCCCTGCCGTTTTCGGGTGATGTAGAAGGGAAGTTTTTAGGTTATACATGGATGGCATTACCATTTACAGACCCGACACCAGGGGAACCGCCTACAGGCGACCAAAGTTGGACGTGTTTTTTAAGCGCTAAAAACTTCAAAGGACCAATAGCATTTTATATCCCTGAAACATGGAGCAAGATAGGCAAGTTATTTAATTATCCGTTTATATATGGACGTGGATTGGACTCTCGTCCAGGGACAATGAGAGGTGGCGCAATGGAAATAAACACCGTCCCCTGCTTTGAAGCGCAGGATTCAAACGGCACTGTGTACTCAAAGATTCCTCAACTCTTTTTCCCAGTAGATAAAGATGGGAATGCCATACTTGTTCAAGATGTAATATACTATTCAAAAGCCGCTCTTTGGGACGAGTTCAAAGCGTGGCGAGACGGCGGACCGGTCTGTTCAGGCAGGTTTAATGAAAAAGGCGCGTTCAAATCCACACTTTCGACACGCATGCCGGGATTTGATCAGGCAGGAAAAAAGATTACCGGCATGGAAAAAGTTTTCACAACTAAGGTATTCGGTGATTATTCATGGGGTGTTGGTTGGCTGAAGAATGATATAAGTCCGGATGGAAAATTCCCACAGTATTTCAAACAAGTAGGCGACGTCCGGATACCAGTAGCTGAAAAAGATGTACCTCCTGAAACAGGACTACTGAAACAGGAATTTAAAATTGCACCACGTGGTGTTCCATATACTTCCCCAAACAGTGGAGCGTGGGTAAAACCGGGTCCTAAACTTGGTCCGTTTAAGGCAAAGTTAGTCGATGGCTCAGTAGTTACATACTACTGGTATCGGTTCATTGACCAGCCATCTTTCCAGCAATATGCGAATGTCTGGAGTGAAGAAAAAAAAGCAAAATTACAGGCCCTTGCTGAAAAGATCCACAAATACTGGACAATTGACCGAGATTATATGCCGCCAATAAGCAAAGGCGATCTTGTCACACTCGATCCTGGGCTAATTGTGACACCTCCAAAAGGATACGAGGTCGGCTATGTCCCGATTGTTACTCGTCAGGAGGCCGCAGAATAATTACTGAAAATATTTTTGTTAAGAGTTAAGTATAATTTATTGATAACTATTCTGACAATTATCATTTTTTAGCACTGGTATTTTTGCAATTCTAATATTTCCAAAATGGTGCAAATGAAGTATGGGATGGTATAAAAGTGAAGACAGCCCCGGCTTAAATGTTTTTACTTACGACTATTTCGAATATAGGGATTGAGAGCGCTAAGTGCATGGGACATTTTGCGTAGGACTCAGAAGTTTGCGGCATAATATTAGGAATACAATGGGGATCAGCTTTTGTTGCAATTCATAATCTTTTATGAGCACCAAAAATCCCCTATTCCCAGTACCAATTCATCACGTATTTGCAAAGTGTGGAGTTACTTTCTTGCCGGTGATGCTTATGTCAGAGGAATTGTTAAATTGAAAGAAATTAAAAAACAATTGTTAAATTCGGCAATACTATTATTCACTGAAATCTTTTAAATCATCAAAGAAAGAATCACTACTATTTTCCAGTGTAGGTTTCATGTCGTTAAATTGAATGATTCTGAATGCTGATGGAGAAAATTCAATCTTGCCAATCCCCGGAGCTTCTCCAATGACCTTATCCTTATCCCATTTTTTTATTGCAAAAGAAAAATTCCCATATTCCCTCAAAAATCCCCTGACAACCTGAGTTTCGGGACTATTTTTTTTCTGATCTGATTTAATGTTAAAGGTGACTTCGCTAACCCTTTCAAATGGTATTTCAAGAGGTGCATATTCAGTTTTAATATTCACAATTCCGTTCGTAATTGCCAAGACCTGTCCTTCTACGATGTCTTTATTCGTAAGTTTTACAATGTCAGCGTTAGCCTTGCTTATTGTGTTAGTTTGCTCCTCTAAAATACCATCCCATTTAGTTATACGGATTTTGCTTATTTTGACCCTTGATGTGCTTTGCTGATTAAAAACAATTCCATTCCCCCCTCCTACAAACTCACTTTCATCCTTCCATACCTGTGCCAGTCTATCATTGATAAACAGTGCAATCAACCGCTCCTCTTTATCAACTTTGATTGAAATATTAGCCACTGAGGCTCTTGAAAATTCTGGTATTTCGACTTGTCCAAGGACGGTTATACCTGAAATACTTGCACGTCGATGAAGATAGGCAGCCCGCTGAGTAAAAAGGATCATGTAAGACTTTCCGGCATAAGGTGCAAGCGAATCTGTATAGAAAAACACTGTAAATGAGAGATTGCCCCGCCAAGCAAGTTCAAAATCAAGGCTCATTTTATCCGGTAGTTCGAAAAATCTTCCGATTGAGCCGTTGTTGATACAATATAAGGAGTCATTAGTAAATCCCCATGGAAGCGGAACATTCTGGATTGTTTGTGCTACACCAGGTCTGGCTCCCTGAACGATAACATTTACAAAAAAACCCGGAGTATTGACAGTCCATTCATTCAGACTATTTGGGCCATCATAAATTACTGCAGCACCGCTGGATGGTATTAGCGCTTTAACCTGTTCCCGGTCTATTTTGAGTCTGCCTCCAAAAGAGGTTTCCACGATAAGTTTTTCTTTATCGAGAGACACAAAATTTCCTGAAAACGTATCGCCGGTAATCAATTTAACAATAGAATTTCCGATTGATTTTTGCTGATTTTGATTTGCCGAACCAAAGTAAATTTTCCCAATGCCCTTCGCTTTCACCTTAACCGGGGCACCGAGAATATCTGGAGTAAATTCAATTAACGAGTCATCGCCTATATTTTTTAAAACACCACACAGCAAATCTCCATTGATAAATTCAATTTTGTCCGGGGAATTTGAAATTCCTACATTAACATTTGTAAAAAAAGATACAATAGCTACCAAAACCAGAAAAATCCGGTTTTTCGTTATCAGTTGGAAGTTCAATGTTATTTTACTAAACAACATAAACATACTATTCAAAAATACTACTCATTTTAAATGCTGTCGAATAGAAGTAATTATTTCATTTATTGGCTCTGTTTTAACTAAATAACCGGTTGCGCCTTCATTAAATGCCCTCTTCATTAATTTTTCATCTTTTCCTGCACCTGTGAAAATGATAATAGGAATATTCGGATGAAGCTCCCTAATTGGCTTTATCAAGTCAAGCCCATTGCTTTTACCGAGGATAATATCAAGGATAATAAGGTCATACTTATTTTCAATTAACGCTTCCATTGCTTCTTCGGGTGTACCTACACCAGTAACATCATAACCCCGGAGTGTAAGAATAACATTCAACATCTCCCGGAGTGATTCTTCATCATCAACAACTAANATCTTCTTGCGCATAAATAAAATACATCACACAATCATAAGGTCGAATCATAATCATTGGTAAATTTAAAAAGTCAAGAATTTTATGAATATAAAAGCAAATCGCCTCTTTTAATATTTGGATNTTAATGGGCGTTCAANCCGGAATTTTAAAATAAATGAGGTATTATTTCTTTTTAAAGAATNTATNGGCAAAGTTCAAATATTGTTCCCAATCGTAGGCTGTGATGTCATGTTTACCCTCACGCAAATGATAACCNATGTAATTTCCGACAGGTGTGTTTTTGGGCGGCATTTCATCAGTACCAAGACCATCTTTACCAAACAACTTATATACAGGTTCAGCTGCTTTTGCTGCCAAAAACTCACCACGCGGATCTGCCCAAAGGTCTTCGCTGGCGCTTGCTATATATACCGGTCGTGGCGCAATAAGGGCTATTAGTTCATGCTGATCAACGGGTAGTTCATCTTCTTTATTGCTGTATTTTTTAAAATTTTCACAAAACCAATGCGGAAAATTACGGTTAATTACCTCTGTTGTTTCCCCAAATCTTCTTCTGGCAAGAGCCGCCCCACCCTCTCCGGAATCGTTTGAGATAACGATAGCAAACCTTTCGTCCTGAGCGCCTGCCCATAGTGCAGTTTTACCAAGTCGCGAATGTCCTATTACTGCTACACGCTTAGAATCAATGTCTTTATCTTTTTCAAGATAATCCAAAGCTCGGCTTAATCCCCAAGCCCATGCTGAGATTGCACCCCACTGGTCAGGTTTAAAGACAGTTTCAGCGCCTTTAGTCGCAAGTGCCGCACGCAAACCTGTTTTCCAACCATCTTTATGGTCTGGTTCGATATCACCATAGTAAATTGTTGCTACAGCATATCCACGCTCAATAATTTTCTCAATCTGCCATCTATCAGCTTCTTTGCCCCTTGTTAATTCAGTTGCCCGGTTATTAATAATGCCTGCCTTTTCGTTATTTCGAGCCCATCGTTGGTTTAGTTTTACATCTGTCTCAGTTGTCACCGCATGGTTTCCTAAAAAATTCAATCCGAGGAAAGTTGGGAACGGACGGTCTCCAGTCGCGGGAATGTAAAGAAGCATATCCATTCCTTCCCATTTTTTATTACCGGCAAGGCGTATTGTTATTTCTTTTCTTATCGCTTTACCGTTCAACGCATTTGTTCTGATAGAAGTTATTTCATATTCAATTCGTTTTGGAGAAGGCGATTTTCCGTAAACCTCCTGCTGGAAAAGTTTCAAAAGCTCAGGACGCCGTTTTTTAATCCATGTATTTGTATCAGTAACCAACTTACCATTATTTAATTTTAGTGGATCAGGCAATGTGTACTGCGGAACCTTAGATTCATCGTAGTTGATATCACTACGTTGCTGTGAGAAAACAGCAAAAGGAATAGTCAATACTAAAACACACTGCAATAAGGTTTTCAGATTCATATAAAAAGAAATAAGATAGTATACATAATTGTCAATTAAATTAAACTTCGCATTCATTTCCCATAATTGTCGTTATCGCAAAAATAAACTCCGGATACACTCCCTGTGTAACGTTTTTTTAAAAAAACTATTGATTTTCTTTAATGATTAACAAATTATTTTCTTAACTATGTTAAGAAATCAAATTATCTCTACATTGGCACTTGCGGTATTATGTTTTTACCAGCAAGGTTTTGCGGCACAGGAACAAATTGTAACAAACCGGGCAAACCTTGCGCTTGTAGCAAAAGCCTCGACATCATTTGTCTCTGGACATGAGACACTCACCGCAGTGAATGACGGGTATATCCCCGCCCATTCTGATGACAAAAGCCACGGTGCTTACGGTAACTGGCCAAGAACTGGCACCCAATGGGTACAATACGAATGGGACAAACCAATTTCCACCGACAGAATTGAAGTCTATTGGTTTGACGACAGCCGTGGTGTACGACTGCCAAAGGCATGCAGATTGTTATATTGGGATGGTAACCAATTCGTTCCAGTGCCAAATGCAAAAGGACTTGGAGTTGAAAAAAATAAATTTAATATCACAACCTTTGATGAGATAACTACAACAAAACTCCGACTCGAAATGGACGGACAAGAGAAGTTCTCAACCGGAATACTCGAATGGCGGGTTATTGACTCCGGAAAATCGCCCAACTTCCCTCCAACGGTTTTTGCCGGAAACGAGCGTGTAGTAGTTATAAATGGAAAGACATATTTGGATGGAATAGTTCGTGACGACGGAAAACCTAACCCAAATCCGGTTGTACATTGGATAAAACTCGAAGGCAAAGGAAAGGTAATTTTTGATAATCCTGATAGTCTTAGCACAACGGCAAAATTTACTGAACAAGGCGTTTATAAAATTGGACTTGAGGCAAATGACGGCGCAGAGAAAACTACAGATTCCCTGACAGTTTATGTAGTTAATGAACCACCAAAGGACTCATTAAGTTGGGTAAAACCAGTAAAATATCGGATTACAAGCCCTTTCTGGAAAAACCGAATTAAGAACGTGGTTGTTAATTGGATTCCGCATTGCGTCGCAAAGATTGACGACCCGAATCTTCCCGAAGGCGGAATTGAAAATTTTGTTCAGGCTGCGAAAAAATTAGCCGGTGAACCTGCCAAACATACAGGACCGGTTTTCGCCAATGGCTGGGTTTATAATACGCTTGAATCGATGTGTCTTGCGCAAATGGTTGATCCACAGGGTGATGAAGAAATAATTGCAGCGCAGAAGATGTTAAAAAATAAGATTGAAGAATGGATACCTAAAATCCTTGGTGCTCAGGAAAAGGATGGTTATATCCATACACAAATTACTATTTCGGGCAGAAAGCGCCTATTAAATAAACATGACCATGAAGGATATCAAGCCGGTTATTTCATCGAGGCAGCCCTTGCTCATTACTGGATGACCGATGGAAAAGACAGGCGCCTGTTAGATGCTGCCAAAAGGCTTGCCGACTGGTGGTATAACACAGTCGGACCAAGTCCTAAAATGGCATGGTATGATGGACATGAGGAAATTGAACAAGCTCTTGCAAGATTCGGCAGGGCGATTGATGAAATCGAGGGTAAAGGAAAAGGTGCAAAATACATTGAACTTGCCAAATTCATGTTGGATTGCCGCAAAAATGGTGAGGAATATGACCAGACTCATTTGCCGGTAATAAAGCAATACGAAGCCGTAGGGCATGCAGTACGGGCAGCCTACTGCTATTCTGGCATGACAGATGTTGCAATTGAAATGAGAGACGTGGATTATACAAGCGCAATTTGCTCGCTCTGGTTTAATCTTGTTAATAGAAAATACTATATAACCGGAGGGATTGGTAGTGGTGAAACATCAGAAGGATTTGGCAAAAACTTTTCGCTTCCAAACAATTCATATTGCGAGTCTTGTGCCAATTGCGGTGAACTTTTCTTCCAGCATAAAATGAACCTTTTGTGGAAAGATTCTAAATACGCAGATCTTTACGAAGAGACGCTTTACAACGCAATACTCGGCGGACTTGATCTTGATGGTAAAAATTTCACATACACAAATCCACTTGACTCGGCACAAAAACGATATGGATGGCATGGCTGTCCATGTTGTGTAGGCAACTTACCGAGGACTTTATTAATGTTACCAAGCTGGACTTATGTTACCGGTCGTGACAATTCGATTTATGTGAATTTATACTCAGGAATTGAAACTACTATTAAATTAAACAATGGAACTCCAGTTAAACTAACCCAAATAACTGAATATCCGTGGGAAGGAAAGGTTTCTATTATTGTGAACCCGGAAAAACCACAAAGATTTTCTATTAATTTAAGGATCCCTGATCGCCAGACGAGTCTCTTATATACAAATTCGCCTGAATGCAGGGGGATTATTTCATTAATAGTCAACGGCAGGAAAATAAAGCCAGAAATTAAAAATAATTATGCAATATTAGAAAGAGTATGGAATCCGGGCGATAAGATCGAGGTGGAATTTCCAATGACTGTTCAATTAGTCAGATGCGATTCTCGTGTTAAAGCAAATATTGGCAGAATAGCAATCAGACGAGGTCCGTTAATCTACAATTTCGAAAGTGTAGATCAGAACATTGATAATAGTTTCAATCCTGCATCACCTCTTACAACTGAATTTAGAAAAGACCTTCTTGATGGGGTTGTAATAATTAAAGGTGTATGGGCAGACGGTTCTCCACTTATCGGCATACCAAACTATGCAAGGTTAAACCGTGGTGGCAGGTCAATTGTCTGGATAAAGGAAGCATCTAAATAGGATTCTGCGAAATAAATAGACGGCAAATTATTTTTATTCGTTCTACAACGGTGAATCAGGCTTATGCTATTTTTGTTCTTACAAAAGTTTCTAAGTTCAGAGCTGTATGGTCTTGATTTATTTAGAGGGATTTGCTCCCTTTACTCTTGTTCGGACTGAATAAAGACTTTTGCTTGCGGTTATAAAAAGCGTTTGGCGATCTTTTCCACCGAAACAAACGTTCGCTGTCCATGGTTCATTTATCTGGATTCTTTCAATTAATTTACCGTTTTTATCATAAATCATTACTCCACGACCTGTGAGGTATAGATTGCCTTCATTGTCAAGTGTCATCCCATCCGAGCCAGCCTCGCAAAACAACTTTTTATCCGTCAAAGAACCATCAGGCTGAATATTATAAACATAGGTTCGGCGATCGCCTATATCGGAAACATAAAGTTGTTTTCCATCAGGAGTGCCGATAATCCCGTTTGGTTGCTTCAAATCTGTAATTACCCGTTTAAGTTCTTTTTTCTCTGGGTTGAACATATAGACATGCTGGCCGTCCTGTTCCATACCATCACGAGTCCAGTAATCACGTTTATAGAAAGGATCTGTAAAATAAATTGAGCCATTGGGATGAACCCAGACATCATTAGGACCGTTTAACAATTTCCCATTGTAGTTACTGACAAGCACAGTAACCTTACCGTCTGGCGAAATTGACCAAAGCTGATTTTTCTCATCTGCACATGCAATAAGATTGCCTTTTGAGTCGAAATACATTCCATTTGCCCTACCCGAAGGGCTCATGAAAGTAGAGATTTTACCGTCAATTACACTCCATTTAACGATCCGGTCATTAGGTTGGTCGGTGAAGAAAACGTTCCCCTGCGCATCGCAAGTAGGACCCTCTGTGAATTTAAATTCGCTGGATATGAGTTCAACCTTGGCACCGGGGGCAATAACTGATGTGACTGGCTGTTGCGCCTGTTCCTGCGCAAACGCATTTAAGAATAGCCCGGCAACCATCGTTGTACCAAAAACCTGTAGTAATCCGGATTTCATATTATCAATAAAAGTTTTTATTAATTCTGCCTGTTTTGTGGACGAATTGCAAGGATTTGACGAATTGCCTGTTCAATTTCATCGACCGATTTTTTATTTTCCGACGCTAAACCTGCTGCAATCCCCGCCGCGAATGCAGATGATGCTGATGTTCCATTAACAAGGTAAGATTGTCCCCGAAAGTTTATAATGGAGGTACCTGGAGCAGCATATCTATAAATTCACCTCTATTAGCATAAGGTAAAATATTTCCATTTCTGTCCGCCGAAGTTACCGCAATCACCTCAGGATAAGCTGCTGGATAAATAGGTGTGCCGTCAGGATTGTTCCCTGCTGCAGCAAATATTATTATCCCGGCATCTCTCGCCTTTTTTATAACATCGTGTAAAAACGGGCTGTCACCAGTTCCGCCAAGACTCAAGTTTAATATTTTTACGCCGTTTTCAATTGCCGTGTTGACTGCGAGCGCTACTTCGAATGTGGTTGTAGATTCACTATTTCCATAAGCGTCCAATGGGAGTACACGAACGCCTGTTTCTGTTTTATTAATGGCAGCGGTAAGCCCCCTTAATAAGGTTTCAGCCATTGCGGTGCCATGTGTTGGTTGATCTTCCGGCGGCTTTGCTTCACCTGCTACTGATACGGATGGAAGAAGAAAAAGATCTACTTCTGTTCCTGTTTTCTGTACCGGTGTATCAATAAGCCCCACAAGTAACTTACCCTGAGCGTCTGAAGCCGGTGCAATTTTAGTTTGGGGCAACTGTCCAAGTAATAATCCTTCGATATCCTGAGGCGGTCTGTATAAATAATTGTCGCTGACAGCCGCAACTCTTGAATTGTTTTTTAAAATTTCCCTTGCCTTGTTTGCAGACTCCTCACTATCAAATTTAAGCCGGTAGCTATTCAGAATATCGGACTTGTTAACGACTTTTGCGCCGATGGATTCAAAAAGATTGTTGGCATCGACGCCTTTTTTAAGCGTAACTATGAGTTCATCTCTGATACGCGGAGATTCAAAATCCGGTTTTTCAGTTTTGCTCGGTTTTACAAATTGGGTAGCATCGTCCATTGAGGTCTTGAACACAAAGAACTTTGGTGGACCGTTAGTTTGCGGGACAAGCGCAAAACTTAAATTACCCAGAAGCATCTGCAGTGCTTCTCCAACAGGCCTCTCTTTAAATTTTGCCGAAACGGTGTGGGTTGTGCCGGGCTCAACAAATATATTCCATCCCGAAACTTCTGAAAGACGGGCAAGAAACTCTTCCAACGGCATGGACTCTATCCCGGCAGTAATTGATTGCGTAGAAGAATCAAATTTAAGGATATATTTAGGCGATTCTTTTTTATCAGTTTTTTTTATAATGCTATTAGTTGGAAAATCTGATACATAGTATGTCTTATTTCGTACTTCTGCTGTCCACCCTTGAAAAATGGATAAAANCACTATCCATAAAATATAACCCGTCATTTTCATTTTTAGTCCCACAAAATTAATATACCTTTCTTAAATTAGACGGCAATATCTTCAGTTCTGAACGGTACTTTGCCACAGTCCGTCGGGCAATAACTATTCCTCTCTCGGCAAGGATTTTAACGATGTCCTGATCAGAAAGCGGATTCTTTGGGTCTTCATTTCTGAATAATTCAGCAATCATCTCTTTGACTGTTTTATTAGAAACCTGATTTCCGTTGGAGCTCTGAACAGCCGATGAGAAGAAATATTTCATCTCAAAAACACCTTGCGGAGTCTGCATATATTTACCNGATACAGTGCGGCTCACAGTTGTCTCATGAACACCAACCGCTTCGGCAATCTCTTTCATTGTCATCGGNTTTAAATAAGCCACTCCCTTTTCCATAAATTCCCGTTGCCGACTCACAATTTCCTTAGCGATGTTTAAAATTGTTTGCTGACGGTGGTGAATACTTTTTATAAAGTTCTTACCGGCAGTAATCTTTGCCCGAATATATTCTTTATCCTGTGGAGATGCATTCGGATCTGCCATTAAATCTTTGTAAATATTGCTGATTCTGAGGTGTGGGATATAATCGTCGTTGAGTGTAACGACAAACTCATCTCCCACTTTTTGAACAAACACTTCAGGAACTACATAAACTTCATTGTCCGGCAGGAAAATGCGCCCCGGTTTAGGCTCGAGTTGACTTATTCTTTTTGCTGCCTCCTGTACATCTTTAATTTCCACATTAAGTTTTCTGGCAATTTCAGGAAATTTTTTCTTGGCAAGCGCTTCAAGGTAATTCTCTACGATTTTGTATTCAAGCGAATCTTTTTTTCCTGCTTGTTCGAGCTGAATTAGAAGGCATTCCCGCAAGTTGCGCGCTCCAACACCAGGAGGATGAAAAGTCTGAATGACCTTTAATACCTCCTCAATCTGCTCTGGCGGAATATTCGTGCTGTAAGCAAGTTCGTCAACAGTTGCCTTTAAGTAGCCGTTCTCGTCAATATTTCCGATTATCATCTCGGCGATCTGCCATTTGTCTTCAGGCAAATCTGATAATCGAACCTGTTCCATTAAAAATTCTGACAAAGAGGTACCAGATGTTAATGAATCAAATAAGAACTGCCTTTTTTCATCCTCTTCTTCAGGAGAACGGAGAGGCAAATTTGTTTCAGAAAAATGCTCTTTCCATTCCTCGTCAAGTTTTACCAGTTTTTCGAATTCTGCCTGAAAATCATCTACTGGGTGATTATTCGGTTTTTCAATCGCCGAATCGTAATAGACATCCGGCGGTGGCTCAGAAGGATCTTCTTTTTTTATTAAAGGTATATTTGTTTCATCATTTGACGGTGGTGTTGGCACCTCTTCCAAAACCGGATTTTGTTCAAGTTCCTGCTCAATCAACGCTCTGAGTTCAAGGATGGGCGCTTGCAGGATCGCCAGCGACTGCTGCATTTGCGGAGCCAGCACCTGCTGCTGCGCCAGTTTTTGCGTTAAATACATGCCTTGACTCATTACATAAAGTTTATCCCCTTTTTTGATTATTCTCAAGGATGATTTGAAAACTGGCGCGTCAACACTCGTACCTTTTTAACCTATTGACTATTAAAAAGTTCTAAATCATCCAAATTCAATGTATAAAAACCGCGTGCGGTTATGAATTTGAATAATCGTAAAATGGCATAGATAAATAAAAATTTATCTTAAAAAACCGACTCTGAATTTTCATTTTTCTGGTAAGCCTTATTTATTGAGTTTTAACAAGAAACCATTAATGATTATTTATATGACATTAAAAACGAAATCCTTTAAAGAATACAAATCTACATTTGAACGCAAATTCGTTTGGCTTTTTTATTTTTTAATAATTT
>JGI24721J44947_10007466_pt1 | contig 14492 bp, 10 predicted proteins | sample YelNatPaOPGAMG01_FD_44947 | JGI IMG/M metagenome (IMG submission 44947)
CTTNCGCTCGGCCTGAAGCCTCCTGAAACAGCAACCTTCTGGAATCCTTTCAGAGAGTGGATAGGAGCCCAGATAAGGGCCGACCCATGGGGATACGCGAACCCTATGAGGCCTTGGAGCGCGGCGGAAATGGCTTACAGGGATGCTAGGCTTTCTCACGTTAAGAATGGAATCTACGGAGAGATGCTGATGGCAGCCATGGTCGCGTCAGCCTTCTCCGAGCCGGAGCCGCTGAAGATCGTGGAGAAAGGACTCTCATGCATACCTTTGGAAAGCAGGCTGGCTGAGGCAGTCAGACGCTGCGTCGACCTTTGGAGGAAGCATAAGGATTTTGATGCAGCCTACGGGGAAGCAATGTTAAAATATGGGTGTTACCACCCGGTTCACGTGATAAACAATGCTGCAATAGTTGTTCTCGCTCTGCTTTACGGTGAGGGTGATTTCGGGAAATCCGTGTGCCTAAGCGTGTCCAGCGGGCTTGACACAGATTGCAACGGTGCGACAGTAGGATCCATAGTTGGCGCTATGATTGGCTTCAAACGCATACCGGAAAAATGGTACTCGCCCTTGAACAATACGCTGGATTCAGCGTTATCAGGGTTGGGGGAGCTTAAAATATCTGAATTGGCTGAGAGAATGGTGAAAGTTGTAGCTGAGAACTGGAGTTAATCCTATACTGGGGGGCTTTTTCTTCATCTAAATAATGCTGTTTCATCCATGCTTTCTATTGTTCGAGGGAACAGTTGCCTTTGCCGCTTTACCCGCATCCTTTTCAACCTGCTTCTTCCATTCTACGTATCGCAACAGGTCCTCCCTAAGCGTCGTCAGCATTTGCCTAGCGCAGAACTTATGGTCGATCTCCCAGCGGCCTGTGGCAGAGTAAGCTAGTGCTCTCAAAGTTTTTCCAGGGTTCTCAGGTATGACTAAGCGTACCCTGTAAGCCGCCACCCTCTCCCCCCTGTAGCTTAAAAGGATTTCAACACCGTTAATCCTGCCCTTCTCCATTAACGGTGTTGCCTCAGTATATATCGGCCCCAAAAGCATTGGCGGCGGCCTCTTGGTTAGCGAGGAAACGTAATCGACAAAATAGTTCACGTCATCAACTATTCTTAAGGGTATTACTGATTCAGCATGATCCTTGAACAGCTTAGCTTCCTCAATCTTCTTGAACATGAACCGGCTGGGCACAACTTTCAGAATGACTTTCCTAGCCGGTATGAGGCCTCCCGCTAAGGAGGATAATAATGCCACAAGGAAGCTGGCTAGCATTGAGCTGAACACATAGGGTTTCACCAGGCTCACAGGAGTTGAGATGTATGCTTGAAGGAACTGGCTTAACACGTATCCTAGGGCTCCTCCTAAGAGACCGTAACTCAGGCCCTCAACGAGCATCAGGAGAGACACGTGGCCAGGGCTAGCGCCAAGGGCACTCATGGTTGAGTATTCTCCATGACGCTCGTAGAGCGAACCTAAGAGCGTCATTATGATCATTAGGGAGGAGAGCCCCATTAGGACAAGAAGCTCAGGAACACTGGCGAACTGTTGGAACTCGCCAACTATAAGAAGGCATTCCGTCTCACTACCCGTGCCTAAACATGTTCTGAAAGACTTAAAGATCTGCGTTGTTATCTGGGCTCCCATTATGGTTGTGAAGTTCGAATCCTTCTCATAACTTGTTTCTAAAAGCCTCTTTGAAAAATCGCTTGAAAAATTACCTTCCAGCAAAAGCCTGTAGACTGTTAAAGCCTCCGGAAAAGACTCCAAGCTAGTCACTACTATGGGTCCTTCAAACTCGTCCAGCGGAACCCCATCCACCAGCTTTACAGGCTCTTCCAGCACCGTGCTTACCGTGCTTTCAAAGACGTTTCTGCCCGTGATGATTATGGAGTCGCCTTCTTCTATACCCAGTGTTCCCGCTAAATCGGCTGAAACCGCTGTCCCCTTTAGCGCTGAGGCGTTGGTAGCTATCAGGAAGGCCCTGGTTCTCTTACCGCCTTTAGATACGAGGACTTGCGACGCTGCAACAATATACTTTTTCTTAACTCCCTCCATGCTTGAAAGCCACTTTACCTGCCAATCCGGTATGGGTTCGAAGAACTCTTTTACCAGAACCTCGTTCTTCTGATCCATCCCTCTGAAAATAGTGGTGACCGTGGTCACGTGGAAACTGATGCTTAATCCACGGAATTCTGAAGGATAGGCTGCTTCCCTGATGGTTATCACCGTGCCGATAGCCAGAAGGCTTCCTGAGGCTGCGGAAACCACTGCTATGGTGATTATGGTCAGAGTTGCCCGTAACATTCTTTTACGCATACTCTTGACGGCGAACCAGAAGAGGTCGCTTAGAAGCGTTCCCTTGGCTTCAAGCACCAGCATGCCCACTACTACAAGCGTAAGGGTGGCTGTGAGCAGTGACAAGACTGCGAATGTTGTTGATAAGCTAGAAATAACTTGTGGGTTAAACATCGCGATAGCCATCTTGGCCTGAGGGATGAGAAGTATTTCCAACAGAATGAGAACCGCGAACAGCCCTGTGATCACAAGCCTCCTCTTTTTCTCGACTATCGCACCTGCAATAGACGATATGAAGAAGGTAAATGTGATTAGGAAGAGGAACATGGCGATGCAGTCACTTTTAGCTTGGCTTAAGGCGTCTAGAGCATTCTCAGCCTTAGTAATAGTCTTCTCGAATAATCCGGAGCCTGTTTCCAAGTCGCCCTTCTCAAAAGCAGTCTCGCCCTCCCTGAGCAACATAATGGCATATTCAACTTCTTTTAAATATTTATCTGCGTCAAAACCGACTTTAGACAGAAAGCCTCGTTCCTCGGAGACGAAGGATTCTAGAAACTCTTTCAGGCGTCCAACCTCTAAAAGCGCTACACTAGTATTGCTCATTTCGCAGGAAATGGTGATTGGTATCGCTGCGCCTTGAGGGGTGCGCTCACGCGTAGTGCCATACTTGCTCAGCAGTCCGGCTAGCCTACTGTTCGGGTTCAAGAAGAATATTGTCGTCAAGCCTTCTTGAGGTACCGGTACATAATAATTTTTATCATCCTCCCAAATGCCCATTCTCCAGATATTCCCCAGCTCAAAGTAGGCTTCTTCCTCCTTTGGGGCCTCCTTACTTATGACTATGAGACATCCGTTTCGCGGCTTCTCTGCTGCCTCAGGCAGAAACGCGCTTCCCTCAGCAGAGATCGTCACACGATTCCCCGATAAGGTTAGCACACCGCTAGCGTTAACAGGGATGAGAATGTCCCCTCTACCGTAGCCACGGGGTACTGATATTGTTGTTGAACCAGGATAACCGTTTCCGTAGCCGAAGTTTACATGAATAGTGTTAGCATCACTAACAGCGCAGACTGCCGCCAAACCCATTACGTAGCTTCCTCCGAGGCTTATCGCTGTCGAATATAGGTTTCCCGAGCTCACCATAACATAGTTTAACGAATCGTTGAACTGTTTAATTATTTCTTCCGCAGGAGAAGCTGAAACTTGAAACAATGCGTTGCCGAGAGTCACCGTGCCTGAGGTTATTAGAATCGAGCCTTCTGTTATGCTTCCGGATTTAAGTTCTCCTTCAAAACGAATCTTTATAGGAACAACGACCAAACCGGAGACAGTAATTAAACCATTAAAGAGACTTTCAGAGTTCAGGAGAAGCATCGCTACGAGTAAGCTTAACGCAATTCGAGAGAGGCTTGTTTTCATCCTTAGCTCTTACCCGGAGCCTCATGTTATAAGTTTTTTGCTACTAAAGCTCCTAGTAGCAGTTGATGCTTGCGAGTCAACTTATTCTCAGCAATACGGAGAAGAATGCTTTACCCATATGAGTATCATTGTGCTTTCAATCCTAGGTTGATCAGGAGTCTGTTTAACAGTACCGGTGGGCTCTGTTTGCCGTTAGAAAAATCGCGTTTTTAACATTATCGTGTTAATTCAAAGGGGGATGCAGCCTTTCTTTTTGTAAAAACTTAAATGCTAGTTTTCCCATTGGTGTTCGAACCTAAAATGAGCCAATCCAAGTTTGGCGGGATGACGGTTCTTCTCATAGCAATCTCCCTCATCATAGGACTGGCTGCAGGATACTTCATAGGCGGGGCTGGCAAAGTTTCTGAGTCACAATACAACCAGCTTCAAACGTCTTACAACCAGCTTCAAACACTGTATAACCAGCTTCAGCAGAACGTCAGTTCGCTTACCAGGAAGCTTAAGGCTGGATTCATCTATGTCGGTCCCGTAGAAGACTTCGGCTGGACTGCTGCACACGACCAAGCTAGGAGGTATGTTGAGAAAATCTTTCCATGGCTTAAAACTGTTTACGTAGAGTCTGTTCCTGAGGCTGAGGCTGCAAGGTATATTGAGAGGCTTGTTACTGAGGAAAATGTCGACGTGGTTTTCACAACAAGCTTCGGATTCATGGATCCAACGATAGAGGTTGCTAAAAAATATCCTAACAAGATATTCTTCCACTGCAGTGGTTTTAAAAGACTTCCTAACTCTGGAACATATTTTGCAGACTTCTATCAAGTTTATTATCTGAACGGTTTGATGGCTGGTGCCTTAACCAAAAGTAATAAGGTCGGCTACGTAGCGGCCTACCCGATACCGGAGGTCCTCAGACACATCAACGCGTTCGCACTGGGTGTTAAGGAGGCTAATCCTGAGGCAAAGGTCTATGTGAAATGGCTCTTCGCATGGTATGATCCGACTCACGCTAGAGAGGCTGCTCAGGCGCTTGTGAGCATTGGCGTCGATACAATCGCTTTCACGGAGGACTCCACGGCCATTGTCGAGTTCGCTCAGGAACAATACCGGCAGGGGAAGACGCTCTACGTTTTCTCCCACTACAGTCCGATGCAGGATGTTGGTCCCGACGTTGTTGTAAGCGGTCAGATAGTCCACTGGGAAGTTATTTACGCCGACATACTTATGAAGATCAGGTTAGGCATATACAATAATACTAACCTGGCTAATGTCGACTACCTTTGGCTGCTCAAGGAAGGCGCGGTGGAACTCGGTGGCAAGCCCGGAGTACCGATAAACCCGAAGTTCGTAAATGAGTTGAAAAGTAAGTATCTGCCAGGACAATCAATAAGTGTGTACGATGCTGTTATAACTAGGCTTGCGTTGATGAAGGACGCTAACGTGCCTTTCGACCCGTTCACCGGACCGATTAGAGACCAGGCTGGAAACGTTAAGATTCCGGCAGGCCAGAGGGCGACTATAGCTCAGCTCTTCACAGAGGAAATGAACTGGTTCCTGGAAAACATAGTAGGATCGCCGTCAGGATGATCCTAGAAACTTCACCCCAACCTGTTTTTTCTCCAAAGGATGTCGACAAGGCTTGACGAATAATTCTAATTATCTTGTTGAAATGCGGGGGATTGTTAAACGGTTCCCAACGGTTGTCGCGCTGAATAATGTTGACTTCAGGGTTAGACAGGGTGAAATACATGCTCTTCTAGGCGAAAACGGTGCTGGCAAAACAACCCTTATGAGAATACTCTACGGCATGTATAAGCCTGACGCTGGGGAGATAATTGTGGAGGGCCGTAGGGTAATCATAGGTTCGCCAAGGGATGCGTTGAAAATGGGGATAGGAATGGTACACCAGCATTTCATGCTTGTGGATAAGCTTACTGTTTTAGAGAACATTGCCCTATTTGTGGAGGAAGGCTTCAGGATAGGCTTCGATCGGATCAGGAGTAGGGTGGAGGAGCTTTCTAAGACGTATGGTTTAAAGATTGATCTTGATGCGAAAATCTGGCAGCTTTCAGCAGGGGAGCAGCAGAAGGTTGAAATAGTGAAAACGCTTTACAGGAATGTTAAACTTCTGATCTTGGACGAGCCTACTTCAGTCTTGACACCCGTCGAGTCGGAGGAGCTTTTCAAATCTTTAAGGAAAATGGTTGAGACGGGCAAGTCAATAATTCTGATAACGCATAGGCTTAACGAGGCGCTTATGGCCAGTGATTCCATAACTGTCCTAAGGAAGGGGAGAGTTGTGGCGGCTGAAGTTAAGCCGCGTGAGGCAAGCAGGCTAGACTTGGTTAACATGATCGTCGGCAGGCCTTTGGAGTTCAGGCCTAGTGTTGACAGTTTCAAGAAAAACGGTAAGCCGGTTTTAGAAGTCGAGAACCTAAGAGTTTTGGATGACAAGGGGCTCGTGGCAGTCAAGGATGTTTCCTTCATCCTAAGGGAGGGGGAGATCCTGGGTGTAGCCGGGGTTGCGGGGAATGGGCAAAGGGAGCTTGTTGAAGCACTCACAGGTCTGAGGAAAGTTGAAAAAGGAATTGTGAAAATAATGGGAGTGAATGTTACGAACGCTTCTCCTAAGAATATTATCCGGCTTGGTGTTGCCCATATTCCCGAGGACAGGTTCAGGTATGGTGTTGCACCAGATCTTAGTGTTGCAGAAAACATGGTTATGAAGCTCTATGGGGAAAAGTTTTCAAGGAAAATATTTATCGATAGTGAGGCAATTAGAAAAGAGACTGAGAAGCTTGTCCAGGAGTTTGAGATAGTTACGCCAAGCGTGAATGCTCCAGTAAGCCTTCTCTCAGGCGGGAATATTCAGAAGCTGATAGTGGCGAGAGAACTCTCGATAAATCCTAAGATACTTATCGCAAGCAACCCTACTTCAGGGCTGGATGTTGCTTCAACAAACTATGTGCACTGGGTTTTCCACAGGCTTAGAGAAGCCGGTGGCAGTGTTCTCCTTGTTTCCGAAGACTTGGATGAGGTTTTAGCTTTAAGCAACAGGATACTTGTGATGAAGGAGGGTAAAATAGTCAGAGAATTTGGAGAGGGAGCTTCAATAAGCGAAGTCGGGCTTGCGATGACCGTGGGAGCGGCATAGTCATGAAAAAGAGAAGCATCAGGATACGCGTGTTGAAACGGCGGTGTGAAGATTGGAGATAAGACTGGAGAGAAGGCCAACCGTATCTAGAAGGATAAACATATCTGTCAGAATACTCGCCATTCTGTTTTCACTCCCGTTTATAGGTCTCTTATTCGCCGCCTACGGTGTGAACCCGGTTGACGCCTATCTGAGAATTTTTACCGGGGGATTTGGAAGCCTGTATGGCTTCTCCGAGACAATCGTGAAGACACTGCCAATAGGATTATGCGCTGTCGGGCTCACCTTCGCCTATAAGGCTAGAGTGTTAAACATAGGTGCTGAGGGGCAGCTAATAATGGGCTCCATTGCTGCAACCTGGGTTGCACTGTATTCTGGTCTTCCGCAAAGCGTAATAACAATCATTATGCTGCTTGCAGGTTTTACTATTGGAGCCTTATGGGCATTGTTGCCTGCTGTGTTGAAATCGGAACTAAATATTAATGAAGTCATAGTGACTCTTATGATGAACTACATATCGTTGAAGCTGCTGGACTATGCGGTGACCGGCCCATGGAGAGGGTTAACGCAATGGGGGTTTCCCCAGACTGATCCCTTCCCCAGCTATGCCAGATTCCCCGTCATAGGGGGAACCAGAATACACTACTATACTCTTGCACTACTCCTGGTTTCGACACTCATTCTATACGTGTTGATGAAGAGAACTAAAATCGGCTACGAGATCAGAATTGTGGGAAGTAATCCTGAGGCAGCTAAATATGCTGGCATAAGCGTTAACAGGAATATTCTGCTGGTCATGCTGGTCAGCGGTGGGCTTGCGGGGATTGCCGGGGTCGGGGAGGCCGCCGGCATACATGGGCGCCTCATAAGGGGAATATCCCCCGGATACGGTTATACCGCTATAATCCCTGCCTGGCTCGGGGGGCTTGACCCTCTCGGAACCATTGTAGCATCGTTCTTCATAAGCGGCTTGATGGTTGGGAGCGACGCGATACAGGTTTCCCTCAGATTGCCATCCAGCCTTGTATACGTGTTCAACGGCGTGATTCTACTCTTCATTGTAAGCAGCGAGGTTCTCGCCAGATACAGAATACTGTTTAAAATAGGTGGTAGAAAAATATGGATATAGCTGCTTCAATACTGGCTGAAGCCGTTAGAGCAGGAACACCACTAATGCTCGCGACCCTGGGAGAAATATACTGTGAAAGATCCGGAGTTTTAAACCTTGGGCTTGACGGCGTGATGACGATGGGGGCACTAGCAGGCTTTGCCGTAACATGGCTCACAGGGTCTGTCTGGATCGGCTTGGCTGCAGCAATTCTTGTCGGAGGCCTGTTCTCCCTAATACATGCATTCACAAGCATAAGCCTTGGAGTCAACCAGACTGTTTCAGGGCTGGCTCTCGCAATGCTGGGGACAGGAGTCAGCAGCCTGCTGGGAGCAAAATACGTAGGACAACCTCTTAGAGACCGTCTCCCCATACTTCAAATACCGGTTTTGTCGGAAATCCCTTTGGCAGGTGGCTTCTTCTGCCACGACCCAGTCGTATATTTGGGAATGATTCTTTCAATATTAATGTGGTTCATACTGTTTAAAACAAGGCTTGGAATAATAGTTAGAGCCGTGGGTGAGAAGCCTGAAGCTGCAGACGCTGCAGGGGTCAACGTATACTTTGTAAGATACTTTTGTGTTTTTCTAGGCGGAGTGCTCGGGGGGCTCGGCGGTGCTTACGTGACCCTCTCCTATACTCCGGGCTGGAGGGAGGGTGTAATGATGGGTAGAGGATGGATAGCCCTAGCGCTTACAATATTCTCCTTATGGAATCCTCTTGGAAGCTTGATCGGAGCATATCTTTTCGGAGGGGTTGAAGTCCTTCAGTTTCACCTTCAGGAATACGGGGTTCCGGCAAGCCTACTTGGCGCACTTCCCTATGTTTCTACAATCATAGTGTTGGTCGCCAGCTCACTAGGCTTATTGAGGAAAAAGCTTGGCGCACCCGCGGCTCTAGGCGTGCCTTATAGAAGAGAAGGCTAAAAACCAGTGTCTTGATTTAACAATGTGAAAACTTTTTCACACTCAAAAACTTTATTATGTTTCCAACGGTGTTTTTCCCTCATGAGAAGGATTAGGATAGGAATCGTCGGTGTCGGGATTCAGGGTGAACAACAGTTGAAATCATTTAAAACAATAGAGCGCGCCGAAGTCCTAGCAGTAGCGGATTCGAACGTGAAAAGGGCTAGAGAGATTGGAGAAAAATACAATGTTCCAAGAATATACTCTGATTTCCAAGGTCTCGCTAAAGATCCTGATGTTGAAGCAGTTTCCATCTGTACACCGGACCACTTACACACGGAGCCTGCGCTCGCGGCTCTCGAGAACAATAAGCATCTGCTCGTGGAGAAGCCTCTTGCGACAAACGTGTCTGACGCTGAGAAGATAGTTGAGGAGGCGAGTAAACGCGGCCTCAAGCTAATGGTTAACTTCAGCAACAGATGGAGCCCTCCCTTCCAGTTGGCTAAGGACACGATAGAGAAAGGCGAGATTGGTAGGGTTGTCAACGCGTATGCGCGTTTAAGCGATACAATATATGTTCCAACTGAAATGATAAAATGGTCGGATAAGACGAGTGTTCTCTGGTTTCTCGGAAGCCATGTCTTCGACCTGCTTAGATGGTTGTTCAAAGACGAGGCTAAAAGAGTTTTCGGAGTTTCAAGATCGGTTGTGTTAAACTCAATGGGAATCCGGACCCCGGACTTCTATCAGGCTATAATCGAGTTTCAAAATGGAGTCACAGCCGTGATGGAGAACAGTTGGATCCTCCCCAGGGGTGAACCATTCATAGTGGATTTTAAAATGGAGGTTTTCGGAGAGAAAGGGGCAATCAGAATAGATAGGACTCATCACGGCAGCGTAAGAATCGTGAATGATCATAAGATGAGTTTTCCCGACGTGTATGTTTTGCCCAGTGAAAAAGTCAGCATGTTCCTCAAGGCTGGGTTAGAATGCTTTGTAGAGTGCTTGATTCACGACTCTAAGCCTCCTGTAACTGGGGAAGACGGCCTCATAGTGACGAGAGTCATAAGCGCTATTATTAGGTCAAGCGAAACAGGCGTGCCTCTTGAAATCGGCTGAACAAGCTTAAACACCCGTATTGCTTTCAAATATGGAAGCCTCGGATTTCCGTATTGCCCGGATTTAAAGGCATTGCTCCATTTTAATCCTGCTGTAAAGATTAAATTCCAGTATGCTTTAGAAACCAGGATGAATCCAAGGGAAAGATGTATTAAATCCATCGAGTTCGAGGAAATAGACCGGGTGCCCACCGTCTTTAGGGCGAGGCCTGAAGTAATTTCACTGCTTGAAGAACACCTTAACGTGAAGGGGTTTGACAATATTTGCTCTAAACTCGACGTTGATGTCAGGTTTGCCCCAGCCATCAGCTTAACCGGCGGCTATATTCCAAAAGGAGTCGAAGTTAAGGAGGGACCGTATGAGGCTGCTTACACGATTGGGTGGAGCGGTGAATATGAGCTTAGGAAAGACAGGTGGGGAATAATAAGCAAGTGGTCGAGTAAAACATATACTTACCAGTATGTCGATCACCCTCTTAAGACAATAGATGTTGAAGACTATGTCTGGCCCGAAGTTAATGAAGAAAGCTTCGAGCTTGTGAAAAAATACAGGGCGGAAAACGAAGATTTCTGCGTCTACGGTGGCGTGATACATCTTTTCGAGATCGCGTGGCAGCTGACGGGCTTTAACGAGCTCATGGTGATGATGAGGAGGAACGATCCTAGGATTGGAAAAATTCTCGACACGCTTAACGATATACGCTTGAAACAGGCTAAAATGCTGCTGGAGGCTGGTGTCGACATTGTTTACGATGGTGATGACGTGGGTGCGCAGAACACCATGATAATATCTCCAGTTCTTTGGCGAAGGTTTCTCAAGCCTAGGTACAAGCTCCTGTCAGACTTGATTCATTCTAAGGGTAAGTATTTCTTCTTTCACAGTGATGGTTGGATTGAGCCCATTATTCACGACTTGATTGAAATAGGTGTTGACGTACTCAACCCAGTTCAACCGGAAACCATGGATCCTGTTAGGGTGAGAGAGCTGTGCGGAAGCAAGATGGCTTTTGAAGGCACGCTTTCTATTCAAAAAACGCTTCCTTTCGGTAGCGTTGAGGACGTTAGAAAAGAGGTTAGGAAAAGAATTAGGGAACTCGGATCAACCGGGCTAATCCTTGGCCCTTCACACTCTCTGCAGCCGGACACTCCGTTGGAAAACATTCTTGCAATCTATGACACTGTTAAACGAGAATCCCTGAAACATCTCAGCTGTTAAAGACTATTGCTAAACATGCCCGTCCACTCCCTTGTTTGAAGCAGCATGGTGTTTCAATCAGTTAATGGTAAGCTTTAAATTAGCTGTTGAAAAAACATTTGCATGCTGGCGATAAAAGGGGGAAAACCGGTTCGAACCAAGCCTTGGCCAGCATGGCCCGTCTACGATGAAAGAGAAACGAAGGCTCTTGAAGAAACCTTGAAAAGCAGGTTTTGGGGAGGAGGCGTTGGGGAAAGCGGTCCTAAGGAAAAAGAGTTTGAAGAAAAATTCTCCATGTTCCACGGCTGCAGCCACGGGGTTTGCGTTTCAAGCGGTACGGAAGCCTTACACCTGGCTCTTCTTTCAATCGGAATAGGCGCGGGGGATGAGGTTATTGTGCCCGCGCTCACGTTCTGGGCGACTGGCAGTGCCGTCTTAATGGCTGGAGGAAACCCAGTCATAGTGGATGTTGACAAAGAGTCATATTGCATGAGCTTTGAAGAAGTTGAGAAAAGCATTACGAGTAGAACCAAAGCCATAATTTCAGTCTACAATTACGGTAACTCTCCAGACATGGATAAGCTGTTTGAAATCGCGGAGAAGCATGGTCTCGCGTTAATAGAGGATTGCGCGAGAGCCCACGGCTTCATGTGGAGGAACAAGCCGGCGGGATCGATTGGAGACATTGGGTGCTTCAGCTTTCAACAGGGGAAATTCATGACTGCTGGAGAAGGGGGAATAATAATAACTAACAATAGGCTTTACGCTGAAAGATGCAGAGCATTAAGAACATGCGGAAGAATAAGGGGAGACGACGTGTACAGCGTGGGGGTTGAATACTGGTGGAACTGGTGGAATTTCAGGATGACGCAGTTTCAAGCAGCAATACTGCTGGTCCAGTTGGAAAGGCTTGAGGAACAGACGAAAACCAGGCAGGCTAACAGTGAATACTTGAGCATGAGGCTGAGTGAAATCGAGGGAATAACCACGCTTAAGATCGATGAAAGGCTGACTAGGCATCAGCCTTGGCCATACTTGTTTAAATACGATTCGAAATGTTTCGAAAACATTCCGGTTGAAAGATTCATGGAGGCTCTTAAGGCTGAAGGTATCCCCTGCAGCACAATAGACCATCCGCCTCTCAGCATGACGCTGACAGCCCGCGGCTCCAGGTCGCGAATAATAAGAAAGCCGAAATATCCTGTGGCGGAGAGCGCCATCCGAGAAGCCGTTACACTGCCTCAATCAATATTCCTAGGGACTAAGGAGGACATGGATGATGTGGTGGAGGCTATAGTTAAGATTAAAACTCATTTAGGCGAACTATAGTTTCTTAATCAACTTAACGGTTAAAGGTTTCCGCGATAATACTCAGTAGCTGGACATCCTACGCATTCTTCATATTTGTACCTGTTACAGTAGTTGCAATTAACGCCGCAAGGAGCTTCTTTCAAACCTCTATGCGTTAAGCGTATTCTTACAGGCATAAGCGGAGAGTAACCTACGTCTTTTATCTGGTAGAACTCTGACCTACGTATTCCCCTTCCGCTTCTCAAAGAGCATTTCCCCATGGAGATGCTTTCCAGAGTCTTCTGGTTTTCAGCCGCTATTAGAGCCATAATGTTATACCCGCCAATCAGCGTGAAAATATAGATTATCCGGGGACATTCCTCGAAGCGTTTAAGAAGCCTCTCAATAGTCTCAGCCCCATCTGTTTCAATTAGGACCATGGCTGGACGCATGTTAAAATATTTCAGGTTCAATTGAGCCGATACTCTGATCGCCTCGTCTTCAAGGAGTTTTTCAAGCCGCTTCTTAACCCCCATACTCGTATAACCAGTCATCTTTCCCAGTTTCTCTAGAGTTGTGCGACCGTCGACCTGTAATTGAGATATTAATTTCCTATCCACCTCGTCCATCGCGTTTAAGTCATAAACGGAAGGTATAAATATTGTTTATGATTTAAACTGTCCATTCATGGGCGGAAAATCACAGGCACAACACGCTGGGCTAAGAAGAGAAGAGTTAGAGGAGCAGGAGAAAAAGCTTAGAGAGAAAATGAGCAGGGTTAAGCATAAGGTCGCGGTAATCAGCGGCAAGGGTGGAGTAGGTAAAACAGTGGTGACAGTAAACCTAGCAATAGCCTTTGCTAAGAAGTGTAATCCAGGTAAAGTAGGTATTCTCGATGCGGATATTCACGGTCCATGCGTGCCCAGGATGCTTGGCATGAAGGGAGGTATTCTAAGAGTGAGCCCGCTTGGAGCATTCCCAGCAACGGGTCCATTAGGGATCAAAGTTGTTTCAATAGACTTCCTTCTACCCAATCAGGAGACGCCAGTTATATGGCGCGGCCCCCTTAAGATGTCAGCGATAAGGCAATTCCTATCCGATATTACTTGGGGCGAGCTTGACCTCCTTCTCATCGACCTTCCCCCGGGTACTGGCGATGAAGCACTCAGCGTCATGCAGCTACTACCGGAGATGGATGGTGTGATTATCGTCACAATACCTTCAGAGGTTTCTAAAGACGTGGTTAGGAAGGCAGTAACGTTTGCTAGAGAGCTTAACGTACCTATTATAGGGCTAGTTGAAAACATGAGTGGATTAGTATGTCCAAAGTGCGGGACGAGAATAGATGTTTTCAAATCAGGAGGGGGAGAGGAAATGGCAAGGGAAATGAACATCAGTTTCCTAGGGCGAATACCTTTAGATCCACGCGTATGTGAGGCATCAGACGAGGGCATGCCCTTCATAATGAGTCAAGAGGACTTACCCGCAGCTAGATCCTTCGCTGAAATAGCTGAGAAAGTATGGGGTTTCCTCGCCGAAAAAAGCGGTGTCGAGATGAAGACTTGTTCCGAGCATGTTCGGGATACGGATAAAAACGTGTTAAGACAGGAGGATGATAAGGAGGTGGATTGTTAATGCCCAATGAGAAGGAAGGTGTTCAACCCAGGATTCTACACCCGTGCCACCAGGTTGCAGAACAGGAGAATATGGTTTGGGTCTGCGACGGAGCTGCAAACGTTGGGCAGATAGGGCACGAGATAGGGGTTTTGCTTACAAACCTAGGTAAAGCCAGAATGTGCTGCACGACCGCGGTCGCAGCAGGCTCAAAACCGCATCTGGATATAGCTGGAAGAGCTAAGAGAAACATAGTTATAAACGGGTGTGGCAACAGGTGTGCCTCTAAAGTTTTAGAGAACGCTGGGAAAAAGATTGACTACGAGATCGACATATCTAAGTACCTGCGAAAAATACCGACTCTAGACATATACGAGGCGGATGTTCAGAGAATAGCACA
>JGI24721J44947_10007500_pt1 | contig 14451 bp, 10 predicted proteins | sample YelNatPaOPGAMG01_FD_44947 | JGI IMG/M metagenome (IMG submission 44947)
AAGCAAAGCATCACACCAACCCAAATGTTGCCTCCCTTGGGCCACCGGCCCCTCGCCAACTCGCCCCTAATCACGACCTGCCCGGGCTTGCGTCCGGCCCGTGCTTGCGGACGCGGAGACCGCGTCCCTCCGAGAAAAGCGCCTCCCGCGTTAGCCCCGGGTTTTCCCCGTGAGGCCATCCTAGCTCGGAATCCCACCAAGGGGCGGGCTCCGCACGCCCGCGAGGATAACTTCCGCTCGAGCGGGGCATAGGCCCTCCCGAGACCCCTTCCAGCTCCCGTGACAACCGCCACCTTACCATCGAACCTCACACCAGTTCTCTCCCCAGGTCCCGCTCCAACTTCCCTCCTCTCTCCGATATCATTTCATACCCTCTGGGATCCAGCCTTCTCCTGCAATTTCTTTATAGCCAGAGCAAGACTCTTTTGCATCCTCTTTATGGACTCTATCAGCACACCTATCTCGTCCCTCCTCGATATCTCTATCTTCGTCGCTAGTTTCCCTTTGCTTATCTCATCTGCCACACCAGCCAGATACAGTATCGGCTTGGTAATCGTCCTCGCCAAGATGAAACTCGCTATCACCACCGCTATTGCGGTCACCAAGACCAACCCGTAGAAAACCATGAGCCTCTCCCTTATCAATCCCGATACCTTCTCCTCCAAATCCAACAGAGGTCTCGAGAACTCGTCGAGATAAGTAGTCGCTGCCACACCCATCTGCACGTTGTCCGCTGTCTTGGCATTGAGGGCTGTTATGAACATGTATTTCTTTCTCATCTTACCATCTGGTTCCAGCCAGTCGTAGTAGCCCGCTGACTCCTTTCCTCCAAGGCTTGCCTCCATGATTTTCCAAAATTCGGGCAGCTTTCCTGCCAGCTGATGGAGATCCGTGTTCACGATCTTGGGGTTCTTGTGAAAGAGATTTACGGCTGTATGGGCATCCTGGACTGCGGTGTATCCTGTCTTTCCGACAGGTTGAACGGCCAGGGCCTGGAAGGCCGGATCTCCCTGAAGCTCCTTCACTGTCTTTTGGGGGTTGAGCTTGACGTATACTTCCAGTTGCGCTGCCACATCCTTTGCCTTGCTCTCTATTATCTGCGCTCCTAGCTCTTCCAGGCTCTTCTTGCCCTGGCCCAAGACCAGATCCCCAATGGTCGCCATGTTGTAGTAAGCGAGAAAGATTATGACTCCAAGGGGGACAAGAGAGATCACGAGAGCGAAGATCAACATCCTCGGAAAGAGCCCGAAACCGACCCTTCTCTCCATCTTTCCTTCTCCTTTCTTCNACCATTATCGAAAGCCAGCTCCACAGGCCCGAGCCAGCTTTACGGCTTGCGAACAATCCCTACCCAAGCTTCTCTCGAGCCTGAAGAATCGCGAAATCCCACCATCTATTTGATTTCCTCGGTCTGCCTCGACAAGGCGAGAATCGTCTGGATGGTCGAGAGCATCTCTCTTTGAAACCTTATCCTTTCCTCCTCCTCTTCCAGGACATGGGAGATCTTCTCGACTATTATCGGAAGGTCAGCCTTCGCTATGTAATCCCTGCTCTTACCCAGTTCCGCCAAGGCCTCATCCACCATGAGGGAAGCAATGGGACCTATGTGATCCACGAGCCTATCTTCCAGCTCTCTCAAAAATTTCTCTTTCAGTTCTGGCCTGAGAGGCCTTTCGGCTGTTGCCATCTTGATCATTTTTTTCTGGGCTAGAAAAGCGAGGGCTTTGGTGACGGAGAATTCCGATGCCTTGAGCCTGAGGCATATGTCCTTTAGGGAGTTACGTCCGTCTATCAGGGCCAAGACCTTCCAGAGGCGGGCATCTAGGGTAACCCTTCCCTCTTGCACACTGGATGAGAGGACAAAGACCGCATCCGGCCCAGGAACGAACTCCCTCAACCTGCGAATCTCCTCCCACCTTTTTTCGAGAGAAGCTAGGAGCTCAGAGGTCTCCTCCGCCACATCCACTGCCAGGCTCTCCACATTGTCGTGAAAGACCGCGGATATGGTCGTCCATCCTTTGATTACTTCGAGAGCCTCCTTCCCCCTCAACGAACCCACCTGACAGTGAACCACTCTACCCTCGCTCAGGCCTATGATCCCCTCCCTTTCTCCCCAGTGCCTGATGAGGAGTCTCCCTGATCTCCTCTCGGAGCTGAGCTTTTCCAGGATCTCGTAAAGGNNTCCCTCGGGGAAATCCATTGCCATATCCTCATCCCTTCCCTATTATCGGACTCAAGGCTTTCTCCTCCGCAGGATCTTTCCCAGAAAACCTCCCCCCGAGACCCCAGAGTCCATTTGGGAAAGCACTCTGTCAATTCCTTGACTCTTCCATGAGTGTTCCATGACATCCAGGTTCAGACGCACAAGGGAAGCACTTGAAGTGGCATCGCCGATGACGACCAAGACCTTGGAGCCTCTTTCCTCACTCGGCTCCGCAGCCCCGCCTCCTTCCGTGCCAAGTCCACCGGAAGGCTTCCCGACTTTCTCGAGCTTCCTCCAAAAGATCATGGCCTTGGGGTAGAAGACAACGAGTTCCCGCAANCTGCGAAGGAGGCTCGATTCCCTCTCGAACCACCTTTTCAGGGGATCTACCCATGGGGAGATTGTCGCGCTTTCAGGGTAAAGGGAGATGATCCTTCCATCTTCGTCGAAGACAACTGCCCCTCGGACCCCCTGAATCGACAGAAGTGGCTCCAAAGGACTCGCCCTGGCCCCACTCATTGCCCTTTCTCCCACATCTCTCTGATCTTCTTTTCCAATCCCTCCCAGGCAGTCCCCTTTTCCAACTCCACTGCTACGAGATACTGCTCAAGTCTCGCCAATCCCCAGCCTCTAGCTCCCAATATCAAGGAGATCCTACCAGGAGGCCCGCCAGANGCCTCGGGCCTTATCTCCTCCAACGTCCGGCATAGGCCAGCCAGTTCCCAGAAAAGCTCCCTTATGCTCGCGGGACCTGAGGCTGGACAGACGAGTTCTCCGGTGGCTTCCTCCCCTATCAGACAGCTTTTCACCCCTCGAAGCTTGAGGAGCGAGGAATGGAGGGCCCTTGCCCTCAAAATCTCAGCAGAGGACCTCGACCTCGGGAAGGTCTCCTGCTCCCTGGGTTCCAGAGCCGCCTTCTTGTCCTCCAGCCTGGCCATGGCCTGGATCAGAAGGGCGTGCCAGGGTATCTCTATGGTGCTCTTGGAACTCGACGAACGAGCATCCAAAAGGACCTCTCCTTCTGTCCAGGCTAACATTCTTTCCAGGGCATCCACCCCTTCCTCCCTTTCGGCTGAGGCGTGCACCACGTTCCCATTATTGAAGAAAAGCTCCCCGGACTTCTCCTTGTGGCGGATCTCCACCCTACCAGTGAAATTGTTCATGGCCAACATCTGGATGAGGTTGGGAAGATCGAGGCCTGAGAAGAGGCCCATGAATCCACGGCTGGTTACCCCTTGGGAAGAGGCTTCGGGGGGACCTTTCCCCTCTTCTGGAGTGGTGGCCACTTGGGTTCCTCCCCTGCCCAGAGGTCCTAAGGCTCCTTTTGAGACATCGGGCATATCCATAAACAATCTAGCCCGCATTGTCAAGCAAATTCTGTGCCTTTTTCGGAGATCTTATCAGCTCACCTCGAGCCCCTCTCCTTCCAGTAACTCGAGAGCTATCCTTATTGCTCCTGCTATGATGGGAGGACAGACCTCTGTGGGAAGTCTTCCCGGGTCGGCCTCGAGAATGTCGTCGCAGTGACTTCCAGGATAATTGGCGAGAAGCTCCTCTTTGAACCTCTCCTCGAGCTCCTGCACGAGCATGTACATCCGACCGTCATCTATCTTGCCCTGTGATGCTGAGGCGATGAGGCAGGCCGCAGCTGTGAGACTGCCGCATGTAGCCCCCATGAGTCCCTGTGCCCCTACAAGCCCAGCCATGGCGCGAACCACATCGGGCCTTTCCAACCCCAAGTGCCTCAGCCCCACATCCACCACGATCTGGCTACAAAGATTCCCCCTCTGTGATGACTCCTTTATCTCCCTGAGAAGCTCTTCATCGCTCGGAACTGGCATTTCCCTGAACCTCTCGAGCAGGTCTATTTCGATTGCCCTTTATTAGTCCATTCCCGTATTCCGTGTCAAGGCAGACGAATTCTCCCAAAACGGGGCCTTGTCAGGGGAAGCTCCATCCCAGTGACCATCGCCCAGGANACGGTGTTCTCCCATCTAGTGAAAAGTAGCTCCTCCTCTCTCCCTTGGAAAAGGCCCCTGAGTTCCCTGAGGAGAATAGGAGGGATCAGGCTGTCTGTTTCCCAAAGGACGGGGAAATTCCTCAGGGGATCCCTCTCTCGGCTCCAAAATCCAGGTTCCCTGACCAGCCTTATCACGGGGACTGTGGAGTTTATATCCATCCAGAATTCCTCTGGCCCCTTGCAGGTGGAAAGCACGAAGGGCCTGGACGACATCCGCAAGTACGGGTCAGGACATAGGTTCCACAGCCTGGCTTGATAAGTTGAAGGGTCGTGCAGCGCCGGGAGGACCTGAATCAGTTCCTCTTGGGGAAAAGGAGAGTTCAACTCCAAGACCCAGAAGGGAAGAATGTCTGGAATATTGGCCCTCTGCCATAGGGCCCAATGGATCACCTTCTCCCATGGAAGCCCTTTTTTTCCTTCCCTGAAGAGAAATACCGGACACTGAGCCAGCCTTCTCAGGACCTGTTCTGGGAGTCCGGGCTCGGGGGTTTCATCGGGTGGAATCTCCACAACCCCAATTAGATCCCACCCCTCCCCTTGGGATGCGAACTCGGGTAGGTGGAGGGGATAGAGGCCGAGATGGAGTCTCTTTTCCGCCTCCTCCATGGCAGCTCTCATGGCCTCAATGTCCATCCCTCCCTCTGTGGCCTCCACCTGGTAAGGGGGCACTTTCGTGTAATTCACTCCCCACTTCTTCGCCCTTTCTTCGAGCCTCGTTCCTGGAAGGACAAGGAGGGGAAACACGTTCACTTTGGTTGAAAGCCCCTCTCCAACAAGGAACTCCACCGTAGCCAAGAAACTCTCTGGCGTATCCCCTGGAAGCCCCAGAATTATATCTATCTCCACATCCACTCCCCTCTCCAAGAGGAGATGTGCTCCCCTGGCAAAGGAAGCGGTATCGCATGACCTCCCAATTTTCTTGAGGACCTCGTTATTGGTCGACTGAAGCCCCGTCTCGATGGACGAGAAGCCAGCCTCCCTGAAAAGATCAGCCAGGCGACTGTCCACCATCTCCACCCTGGCCTCTGTGTGGAGCCTCACCCTTTTTCTGTTCCATCTGGCGATCTCCTTGAGCCTTTCCTCGAGGGAGGGCAAAACTTGGAAGGAAGGATCCAGGAAATATATCTCCTGAGCACCCTTCTCATTGGCCCACAGGACATGTCTCTCTATCCACTCCTTGGGAAACCACCTGACCTTTGAGAAGGACTTTCCGTAGTAGCAATAGGCACACCTGAAGGGACAGCCCCTCATGCTCTCGACCCATAGGGATCTGTCGGGGGCAAGCCCGATCACCCCCTCAAGATACGGCGAGGGAAGCTCATGGAGACTCAGGAGGCCGTCAGAGGAAGAGGCAATGGATCTCAGCTTCATCACACCGACTTCTGGGTCATCCATGAGCTCTGCCAGGACCTTGGCCAGGACCACCTCGCCTTCCCCCTTCCACAGAATATCCAAGAGGCCCCCCAAGGCTCTTCGGCCGAATCTCCCCGCTGCCTCTGGCCCCCCTCCCAAGAGCCTCACCTTCGGTCTCTCCTGTTTCAGGAGATGGAGGAGGCGAGCTGTCCTCTCGATGTTCCAGAGATAAAGGGTGGCAACGACCACATCCGGGTCGAGCCTCAGGATCTCGTCGAGGATCGCGAGGGTGGAGGCGAAGCTCGTGATCTTTTGGGGGAGGAAAAGGGGTTCATGGTCGATACCGTGTGTCAAACAGTAAGCGGCCATGTATCCTCCGGCTAGGGGATGGTCCGCGCCCCAGTAGTCGTAACCGAAGTCCAGGACTGGAAGTTGGAGGTAGAGGACCTTCATCTCTGTGCAGGGCTCAGCTGGAAAAGGTGAATGCCCCAAGGCCCCAGGTCCACATAGAGCCCTTGTCCCCGGACGGATGCAGCGGACCTCAGGTAGGTCTCTCCGCCAATGAGATCCTGTAGCCTTATCCTTCCCTCCCCCATCTGCAGAAGTTCCAGCCTCACGAGGGCCTGGGACCTCTGGTCCGAGAAATTGACAACCGCCAAGTATCTCTCGCCCCTTTCTCCCCAATTCCAGGCAATGATGTTTCGGAAGCTCTGGTTTTCGGGCCAACCCTCTACAGGGCAGAGACTCCAATTTTTCAAGGCTCCACTCAGGGTTCTCCTCAGTGCGAGAAGCTCCGTGTAGAAGTCCCTTATCTCCTCCTGGATAGGCTCCTCAGGAGGTCTTCTGAGCTGGATGGGGACCTTGTGTCTCCTTCCTTCCCACTGACCGTGGTGGTAAAGCCTGATTCCNGGGACGAAGGCCATGACAAAGGCAGCTGCCCTGTGCCGGCCACCTTCGAAGGCAGATGCAGCCCTCTCCTCATCGTGATTTTCCAAGAACCTCACCAACCTATGGGCCAAGGAACTTGTCCTTTGGAGATGCTCCGTGACACTCCAGGCCCCATCGTATAGAAGCCTGTCTCTCAGGACCTTGTCGTATGAAGCATCGAACCCCAACTCCATGAGTTCTTGCTCCAATCCCCAGTAAGCTTCTGCTATGAGCATGACCCTGGGATGGGTCCTTCTCAGGCCCGATATCAAATGGGTCCAGAACTCATCGGCTGGCGGATCCGAGACCCTCTCAGACCACGTTCTCTTGAAGACCCTGTTCAGAAGGAGCATTGCCATGTCGCATCTTATTCCATCGCACATGTCCGCCACTTTCCTGACCAGTTCGAGGGACGCTTCCCTGAAACCCTCGTGGAAACAATTCACTTGAACCGTGTCCTTCCACGGCGGGAAAAAAGGATCCTTTCCGCAAGCGAAGATCCTCTCTCCAATTCTCACAAACCCATCTGGATCCCTCAGGAGATNCCCTTCATCCCCTTGGATGAAGAAATCGGGATGCTCTTCCACCCAGGGATTGTCATGGGCCACATGATTGGGCACGTAATCCAGCACCAGTTTTATACCCCTCTGGCCCAGTATTTCCCTGGCAATGGCGAGGCCTTCAAGACCTCCGAGTGTCTCATCTACTTGGTAACTTCTGACCGAATATGGGGACCCCACGACATCCTCTGGAGAGAAATTCTCTAGAACCCTTTGGCATTCTGCAGAAATGGCAGGGTCCCGCATCGCAAGCAAAGCGGATTTGGGGCTTCTCTCCCAGACTCCCATGAGCCAAACAGCATCTATCCCCATCTCCCAAAACTTGTCCCACTCCTCTTGGGGCACGTTGCAAAGGGTGACCCTTTTGTTCCACCTTCGGCTGAGCTCCCAAAGCCAGGCCATGGTATTTATCTCGTAGATCACAGGCTCTCTCGGCCATGTTTTACTCAAAGGAAGTCTTCGGCCCTCGCAAATCTCAACAAGCAGTTCTCCCTTTCCCTGGGAGATGTCTCCTATTTCTTCCCTCGCCCTTCCATAAATCCAAGTCGTCCTTTTCAGAAACTCTCCGTGAAAGGCCTCCAGATGCTCCCTTTCCAACCTCCACATCCAGTTTCCATGGGCAACCGAGGGCCTGTTTATGCGGGCTTCTTCACCGAGACAAAGAATGTCTTGGAGTGGGAAGATGACCGTGTTGGCACCACTCATCATGACTAGCCTCACCATCTCCCAAGGAAGCTCCCGAGGAGAGGGCTTCCTTCCGAGGTAGGAGAACACCCTCTCCTTCTCTTCTCCTGTGGCCTCGTTTTCCCACCATCCGAGAAGAGTGTTGTTGTCGTGGGTGCCAGTGTACGCAACACAGTTGGGAACGTAATTGTGGGGGAGATGGCAGTTTCTGGGAAATTCTCCACTGAAGCCGAATTGCAAGACCCTCATCCCAGGAATTCGCAGCCTCTCGAGGCCCGATCTCACATCCTCGGTTATGATCCCTAGATCCTCTGCGATTATGGAATCCCTGGAATACTTCTCGAGAATCCTCTCTAGGAACTTCTCCCCTGGGCCCTGGACCCACCTTCCATTGACCGCGGTCTCCTCCGCCGCTGGTATCTCCCAATAGCCGAAAAAGCCCCTGAAATGGTCTATTCTCAGTCTGTGGAAGAGGCGAAAGTTTTGATCCAGCCTCTCAATCCACCACTCAAAACCCTCCTGGGCAATGCGATCCCACCTGTAGATGGGGTTCCCCCATCTTTGGCCCGTAGCGCTGAAATAATCCGGAGGTACACCTGCCACTACCTCGGGATTCCCTTCCTGATCCAAGTGGAAAAGATCTGGTCTGCGCCACACATCCACGCTNTCGTGGTTGACGTAGATGGGCACATCTCCTATCAACTCGATTCCCTTCCCCTCGCACCTTTCCTTGAGCTCCTTCCATTGGCGAAAGAAGAGGAACTGGAAGAACNTCTCCTTTTCCATTTCCTCCTCCAACTCCTTCCTNTCCCTCTCGAGGGAGCTGGGATCCCTCCACTTCACATCCTCGGGCCAGGCGGTCCATGGGCTACCGCCTTGTTTTCTTTTGATGGACACAAAGAGGGCATAATCCTCGAGCCAATGGGCCTCCCTGTCGCAAAAATTCTTGAAATCCTCCCACAGAGGGTGGCCCCCACGAACCCTTCCAAAGGCCTTTTCGAGAACCTTCCTTTTCCAGGGAATCACCCTCTGGTAGTCGCACCGATCCCTGGGGAAGGGCTCTTCGAGAACAATGTCCTCCTCATGGATCAGACCCTCGCGGAGCAGGAGCTCTGGGCTTATGAAGAGGGGGTTTCCGGCCATGACCGAGATGCTGCTGTACGGGGAGTTTCCGGATATGGGATCTGTGGGATGCACGGGAAGTACCTGCCAATGGGTCTGCAAGGCCTCATGGAGAAAATCCACGAACCAGTGGGCCCAGGGACCCAAATCCCCGATCCCGTATTCTGAGGGAAGGGAGAAGATGGGAAGGAGTATGCCGCTTGTCCTCTTGGCCATTTTCCTTTTCCTCCCAAACATTCCAGATGGTGCCAATTTAAGCTACCCGCGCTCGATGGGCAAGGCGAAAGAGGGTGGAACGCATTGTTTCGACCGCTTGTGGTATCATCCCTCAGAGGATAAGCTTTTGGATCGGAATCCGAAAAGTACGGAGAGAGGTCAGAGATGGAGCTCGAAAGANTGGATTTCTCAATCGAGAAGTTGGGAGAGGCACATTTCCCATCGCCCATGAAAGGNACGAGATTCGTCGAAGACGGGGATCGAGTGGTTTTCCATTCCCATCCGGAGAAGATAAAGGCTTATCTGGAAAAAGGCCAAGATCCCCCCGCCTTGGAATTGGCTGGGCCGAGGGAACTCCTCTTCTTCGATCCCTCGAGAGTCCGCTGCGGGATTGTCACATGCGGCGGGCTGTGCCCTGGACTCAACGATGTCATAAGGGCCATAGTCCTTTGCTTTCACTATCACTACGGTATTTCCCCCATCTACGGATTCCGATATGGGTANGAGGGACTCAACCCCAANTTCGGCCACAGGGTTGTGGAGCTCACCCCCGAGGCAGTGGACCGGATACATCAGTTAGGTGGGACCATGCTCGGCTCCTCGAGGGGTCCCCAGCCAGTTGCCACAATGGTGGACACCCTCGAGGAACTGGGAATAAACATCCTCATAACCATTGGGGGTGATGGCACTCTCAGGGGAGCCCATGCCATTGTGGAGGAGATAAAAAAGAGGGGAAAAAAGATAGCAGTTGTTGGAGTGCCCAAGACCATAGACAACGACATCTCTTACATAGAGAGGTCCTTTGGTTTCGAGACAGCAGTGGCCGAGGCGAGAAGGGTCACCCAGTCCGCACATACAGAGGCAGTGAGCGCAAGGGGAGGCATAGGATTGGTCAAGCTCATGGGAAGGGAGTCNGGGTTCATAGCCGCCTATACCGTGTTGGCCGACAATGATGTGAANTTCTGCCTAGTTCCTGAAGTCCCTTTTACCCTGGAACGATTCCTCCAGGTGCTGGAGGCTAGGATGGTCAAAAGAGGCCATGCGGTCATAGTCGTGGCGGAAGGGGCGGGGCAGGACCTTTTGGGCCAGCCCCTTGAGAGGGATGCATCTGGCAATCCAAAACTGGGGGACATAGGCACATTCCTGCGGGACAANATAAGGGCCCATTTCAGGGAAAGGGGCTTGCGAATAGACCTCAAGTACATAGACCCGAGCTACACCATAAGGAGTGGCCCGCCAAATGCTCAGGACGCTGCGCTCTGTCTCCTTCTGGGCCACCATGCTGTCCACGCTGCCATGAGCGGGAGGACAGACATGGTCGTTGGTTATTGGAAGGGGCATTTCACCCACGTCCCTATATCCCTCGCGGTCTCCAAGAGAAAGCGAATAGATCCAGGAGGACACCTGTGGGAAAGTGTACTGGCTGTGACTGGGCAACCAAGGGATATGAGGTGAGGCCAATGATTCCCCAGCTGAGGGCCAACAAAACGAAGATAGTGTGCACCTTGGGCCCCTCCTCCGAGGAGCAGTCGACCATAGAGAAAATGATAATCGCTGGAATGGATGTGGCGAGGCTCAACTTCTCTCACGGAGATGCCCTCTGGCACGAGGAAATGGTCTCCAGGACCAGGAGGGCGGCCCAAGCCGTGGGAAGGCCCGTTACCATAATGGCGGATCTCCCGGGCCCAAAGATCAGGATAGGGAAGCTGGAAAAGGAGCCCGTGGAACTGAAAAGAGGGCAACTCTTCACCCTGACAGAGAGGGAGGTCCTGGGAGACGAGAGAAGATGCACTTTGGGCCTGGAAGGCCTCTCCAAGAAGGTGAAGAAGGGGGACAGCATCTTTCTCAACGATGGGATCATTCGATTGGAGGTCCTCTCCATCCGTGGGGAGGAGATAGAGTGTCTTGTGGTCGCAGGCGGGGAGTTGAGGTCCCACAAGGGGGTTAACATCCCTGGAGTGAGTCTGGGATCTTCCGCTTTCACGGAGTCCGACAAGAGGTGGCTTGAATTGGCCCTCTCCTGGGGGATCGATGTGGTTTGTCAGTCCTTCGTCGAGACCCCCCGAGATTTGAAGGACCTCAGGGACTTTGCCACGGATAGAGGGAGAGATATTTTCCTGGTTGCCAAACTGGAAAGATCCAAGGCCCTCGAGAACTTGGACGGGATAATGAGGGAGGCGGATGGCATCATGATAGCGAGGGGGGACCTTGGAGTGGAGGTCGAGGTGGAGAGGGTTCCCATGATCCAGAAGATGCTCATAAGGATGGCCAATGGGCTTGGCAAACCCGTAATCACCGCAACCCAGATGCTGGAGTCCATGGTGGAGCACCCGAGACCCACTAGGGCCGAGGCCACGGATGTGGCCAATGCAGTGCTGGACGGGACGGATTGCGTGATGCTCTCGGGGGAGTCTGCTGCGGGAAAGTACCCTGTGGAGGCGGTGGAGACAATGGCGAGGATCGCATGCCTTGCGGAAGGTCAACGGTCGGCCACTCCTCCAAAAGACCATATCCCCACTGTCCCCCAGGAAGAGGTCCCTCCGAGGGAGCTTTTGGCTTCGGCCATAGGAGCCATACTGGAGAAGGTAACTCCGCTGGCCATCTTCGTCCCCACAAAAAGCGGTGCCACGGCGAGGAGCATCGCCAAGTTACGGCCCTCTCCGTGGATTGTGGCAGTGACCTCATCCCTCGAGACCTTCCATGCCCTGGGTCTCACGAGGGGGGTGATGCCAGTCCTGGAGACGAGGCCCATCGAGGATTGGAATGCTTATATCGGGGAGTGGCTCGAGAAAAGGGGAATGACGCACGGGCTCGTTCTCCTCACGGAGGGGCCCTCTCAGCTCCATCCCGAGGCGAACCACAGGGTGGAGATCCTCGAACTCAGAGGCCATAAGACCTGAGAGCTTATAGGGGGGAAGGGGATCTCCAAGCCTTCAACTTCCCCTCATGGATCTTATGGCATCTATCAGGCCCCTGGTAGATGAGTCGTGCGGGACCTGAGGCCCACTTTCCTCCAACTCCGGCAGTATCCTCTTTGCCAGCTGTTTTCCCAGCTCCACTCCCCACTGGTCGAAACTGTATATGTTCCATATGACTCCCTGCACGAATATCTTGTGTTCGTACATGGCCATGAGGGCACCCAGAACCCATGGGGTGAGCTTTCTGAATAGGATGGTGTTGGAGGGCCTGTTGCCCTCGAAAGTCATATGGGGGACGAGCCTCTCGATCTCCTCCTCGCTCCTGCCCAGGGAGGCGAGCTCTCGTCTCACCTCCTCTTGGGTTTTGCCCACCATAAGGGCCTCAGACTGAGCCAAGAAATTGGCCAGGAGAATGGCATGGTGATTGCCTACAGGATAGTGAGTGCGAGCAGGCGCGAGGAAATCCACGGGCACGAGCCTTGTGCCCTGATGGAGAAGCTGGAAGAAGGCGTGCTGGCCATTGGTCCCTGGCTCTCCCCAAAGAATAGGGGCTGTGGACCAAGTGGCTCTCCTGCCTAGACGGGTTGCGCTCTTTCCATTGCTCTCCATGCTGGCCTGCTGAAGATACGCTGGGAATCTTTCCATGGATTGGTCATAGGGGATGACAGCCTCTGTCTCTGCCCCGAAAAAGTTGTTGTACCAGATGGAGAGGAGGGCCAGGATCACTGGGATGTTTCTCTCCAAGGCCGCATTGCGAAAATGGAGATCCATACGGTGAGCTCCCAGGAGCATCTCCTGGAAACGCTCGAATCCGACATAACAGCAAACAGAAAGCCCTATGGCAGACCATACCGAAAACCTTCCTCCAACCCAGTCCCAGAAGACGAACATGTTCCTCGGATCTATGCCGAAGCGCTCCACCAAGTCCCTGCGAGTCGATATGGCGACGAAGTGCTTGGCTATGTGGCGCTCGTCTTTCGCCCTGTCCAGGAACCACTTCCTCGCTGTCATGGCNTTGGTCATGGTCTCCTGGGTGGTGAAGCTTTTGGACGAGATGAAGAAGAGGGTGGTCTCAGGATCTGACTTTTCCAGCACTCGGGAGATCTCTGCACCGTCCACATTGGATACGAAATCCACGGANATCCTTGGATGGCCATAGGGCCTCAGACACTGGGCGACCATTCTCGGCCCCAGATCCGAACCGCCTATGCCGATATTGACCAAATGACTTATGGGCTTGCCTGTGTAGCCCAACCATTTCCCTTGTCTCACTGATTCGGAGAACTCCCTCATCTTCTCCAAAACCTCACGGACCTGGGGCATCACATCCTGGCCCAGAACCCTCATGGGCTCAGAGGACAGGTTTCTCAGGGCAACATGAAAAGCTGCTCTCCCCTCGGTCTCGTTTACAGGCTCCCCCTGGAAGAGGGACTCTATCGCTTGGGGAAGGCCACATTCCCTTGCCAGGGAGATGAGTAACTCCATGGTTTCATCGACAACCCTGTTTTTGGAGAAGTCCACGAGGATCTCGTCCTCGAACCAGATGGAAAACCTCTCGAAACGGNCAGGATCATCCCTGAATAAGTCTCTCATATGGAGGTCCTTGATCCTGAGATAGTGCTCCTCGAGCTTCCTCCAACTTTCAGTTGAGGTGGGATCGACCCTTGGAAACATGTTTCCCTCCGAATTCGTATCGTNGTTGGAATCTCATGACCTTTGGGGATCACACCCAANAGGCCCAGGNACACTAACCAATGTCTCGACTAAAAATTCGGGCCAGATTCGAGATCCGAGCTGAGACCCTTTTCCCTCTGAAACCGTTTGTCCAACACTCGGGTTTCCATGTCCCCAACCATCCCCATCCAATATAGGGCGCGAGCCAACGACTGGGGCTTGGCCACGATGGGATGGAATCGATGCCCTCTCCTCACAGGGGATAAGTTGCTTTATGGGCCCCTCCCACAGCCACTTCCTATATGGAGTTGGTTAGGAGAATCCTTCTTGGGTCCATTCAGCCCCCAGGGGCCAGCTCTTTTGAATGGGAGTATACAGTGCGAGTCCCGAGAATTGCAAAACAGACGGTGTGGTCCTACTCAGTTTGGGCATCCCCGTAGCCCCCTCCAGGGAGAAGGCCACGGGGAAAAATGGCTCACTCTATGGGCACCTTGTGCCCGTGGATCGTCTCCTTGAAGGGAACCGTGATGGTGAGGAGCCCTGATTCGAACTTGGCCTTGGCCTCTTGGGGCTTTACCTCATGGGCCAGGATGAAACAGCTCTCGTAGCGGAAGGCCTCTGCCTCGGCTCTCACACAAAAGCCTCCTGTGCCCATACCTGGTCCGGATAAGTCTACAGATCCCGCGACTTTGGGGGCCCCGCGCCCAACCCCCCGGTGCCCTTGACTCATCCCCAATTGGACCGCCAGGAGGTCCGAGACCGAGAATGACATCT
>JGI24721J44947_10007518_pt1 | contig 14428 bp, 21 predicted proteins | sample YelNatPaOPGAMG01_FD_44947 | JGI IMG/M metagenome (IMG submission 44947)
AGTGCTTTAGGTTGCGTGTTTTACGCAAGCCGCTTGTAAAGCAGAATGGACTTGAGTATGTGAGATAGAAATGCTATAATTTCGCTCGGCGTTAATTTTGACTTTCCCTTTTTCCTATTAGCAAATGTTATTGGAACTTCTTTTATTTTGAAACCTCGTAGGTAAGATTGCCTTATTGTCTCAATCTGTATTTCGTAGGTTTGGCTGTGTAAATCTCCTAAAATGGTTTTTACGAGTTTTGTTGAGTAGCACCGCATGCCGCCCGTATAATCGCGGATCGGAGCCCCTATGACAAGTGAAGCCATAAGGTTAGCCACCTTACTTATTGCGAGGCGTATGGCGCTCCAATCGGAAACGCTTCCCCCTTGGCTGTATCTGCTTCCTATGACAAGCTCATTTCCCCTTTTTGCAGCTGCTATTAGGCGTGGCAAGTCTTTCGGGTTATGAGAGTAGTCGGCGTCCATCGTAACTATGTACTTTGGCGGATTTTCCAAAGACAAGAATATTTTGAAGCCGTCTGTTATCGCAGTTCCAAGCCCAAGCTTCTTTGATCTTACAAAAAGTATGATGTTACGATACTTTTTTTGTAGGTTTCTGACTATTTCTGCCGTTTTGTCGGGGCTGGAGTCATCTATGACAAGTATGGAAATGTCGAGGTTTAAGCTTTCAATTTCACTGATGATCTTCTGGATGTTGGCTGCTTCACAATATGTCGGGAGAATTAAGCCAACTTCTGATTTTCCTTCTAAATTTCCCTCAACAAAATCATTTACATTTTCTTCAGAACCCAAGCCCCCGGATTGCTTTTCAACTATTAATGGAGACCGATGGGAGACTTGAGTGTTCATTGATGTGTTTCCACCTAAATAGCTCTGATTAATTTGGCATTAACTATATAAAGCCTATTATGGGATGGAGAATGTTTTGCTTGCTAGATCGTCCTTGAACTGAATTTCTTCTTGTAATAACTCAGCGGGTGACGTATTTTCTGGCATAAATTATCGGGGTTTGTGCAGATTCCGTGGGTTTTGAGTGTGTCGCATCTTGGTGGGGTGTACCGTGTTCTTGAACCTCTTTCTCCTGCGATGTGTTCTACTTGGTAGCGGGTCATGCGTTCGTTAAAGTCGGAAAAATTCTTGAATAGTTCAATGACACCTTCTGTTGGCATTCCTATGTTTATGAGGAATGATGTTAAGGTGAACCTCCCTATGTGAGAGAGGTGATGCCCAGACGAGATTGATTGATAGAGCATTTTTATGCATGGTGGAAAAGCTTCTTGCCGTACTGTTTTTGGGATGGGCTCGATTTCCGTCTGGCTTATTTTTTCCGCTGATAGTTTGTTGATCTTTTCCGCAACGTCCATTATTTTTTGCGGGAGTTTTGGAAGTTCCTTTACATCCAGCCGTTTTTCAACATATCTGCGGATTTCCTCGCTTAGTAGCCTTGCAGTTTCGCTTCTTGTTATGTAAACGTTTCCTTTTGATAGGAACCTGTTGACGAGTTTCCACTTTTTCTCTCGTAGGTGTGTTACATTTCTTAGGTAGTTGACGAAGTTGAGTTTAAATTCGTATGGTATTCCGGCGTCCTCGTTCGCGGCGAGTCTCCATCCGAAATTCTGGGCGATTGCCAAAATTCTTTCAGAGTTTTCTTCCTTTAAGTCCTCGTATGACTGTTTTGCCTCTGCCAGTGCGTATCTTTTTTGGACGCGGGTGTTTTCGGTTGCTATGGCTAGTATTACCGCGGTAGGGAATGATAGGATTTCAGTGTCTTCATCGCGCAGTTTTCTACTTACAATTGTGTATAAGATTGCCTCTTCAATTCTTTCTTCGGCGCGTTCAAGAATCTTGGCGAAGTCTGGATTTGTTAGATCTTCGATTTTAAAATCCAGTTTTCTCACGTATTCTGCTGTTTCTTTTAGGAAGGGATATTTCGCCATGTCGTTTTTCGTGAATTTAACTGTTGTGAGCTGCATTTTTGTTTTCACATTATTCTGTTTCTATTCTCGGCGCCAGATAAAAAGCGAGTTTTCCTTCCTTTGCTTGTTGGAAATCTATTTTTGTTGGCATGTCTGTTGAAAATTCCAGCGTTGCTATGTCGGCGGTTGCGGAGGCTGCCTTCACAATTTCTGATAGGTAGCTTAGGCTGAATGTCGCTTTAGATGGCTCTTTGACTTCCAAGTCCAATAAGGCATCGCTTCCTTTTTGAAGCGATATTGTTGCACCCATGAGGTCGCCGGCTGCGTGAAAAACCAGTTTTTCATTGTCGGCTTCGATTCTGACGTGGTCGCTTACTAGTTGGGCATCTTCGATTGCGCGTGTTAAGCCGTCCGTCGTAACCTTAGCTTTGACATTGAAAGTTATTTTTGGCGTGGGCACCTCCTCTTCAGAAGCTTCAAGCGTCGGCATCGTGAAGTTTCGCGTGTATTTTCCTGTTATCTTTACCTGCAACCGTCCGGTTTTCTCGTCGAGAGAAAGCTCCACAAACTCGTCTTTACCTGCTCTTCTAAGCAGTTTTAGCAGTTCACTTATGTTTATGCACATTTTTGTTGGTTCCGTGCATTCGTATTCGTCAAAAACTGTTTTGGGCCATTCGAAGTCCACCATGGCAACGCGAGATGGGTCCATAGCGCGAAGTTTTATGCCTTCTGGGTCTATTTTGAATGTGGCCTCATCTACGAGGATGGAGATTGCTGTGGTCATATCCCTTAGCAGTTTGGCGTCTGCAACTTTAAGTCTGAACATTTCCAGTCACCTTTCTACTGAGTATATTTTGGGTGCTATAAAAAATTTGCATGTTAGCACTCGGCGCAGGGCTTAGAAACTGCAACTTTAGAATTTGGCGGAATATTCCTCTCTGTATTTTGAGCTAAAAATAAGCCAGTACAAGTAGACCCCTTCTAGACTTTCCAGCATATCTAGTTCTCCGCAGTAAATGTTGTTATTCACTTTATATAGGTTGAACTTCTAATTTAGAATGAAGCATGTTTCAGCTGTATTCTCTGAATGTGTAGCCGCATTTTGTGCAGCGTAAAAATTGTGTTGAGGATTCGTCGGCGCCCCTTGTCTGCACTTGCCAAACATATGCCAAGTTGTTTCCGCACCTTGGGCATTCAACCCTAACCGTGGGCAATGTACGCAGTTTTTGTTCTTCCTTGCCGATAACAGCAACCAACTGTTGGGGGTTGTGCTGTATTACCTTTGCAACCTTTGGTTCGACCTTCCCGCATTTTTCTTGTTTTTTGTAGCCGCACTTGGGGCATACAAGCATTAGCGCTGCTCCTTTTTGGGTTTTCCCCTTTTTCGGTTCGAGGCGAGAACCGCATTTTGGACAAAATTCCATGGCTTTGTACTCCGATACCCGTCTGTTTTCCCTTATCATTGTCCCTTTTAAACCTTTTCTTGTTACAATACTTATTAGGGCTAAGCTGCGGTGATTCCGGAGGCAATAAGATGCGCTACACGCAAGGCTTCAGGAATGTTACTCCGTGTGGATGTCAATTTTAAAATTTTTTCCGCATCTTCTTTGAGGATCCCGGAGATTTGCATGTAAACTTTTTCACTTTTGTTTTTGCAGGTAACTTCGAATGCTTCTCCAGCATTTAGGATGGCTTTCCAGCGTTCTTCGCCTTTCGGCAGGTTCTTCAAAGCCGCGTGGATTTCCTCGAAGTTTGGCTTTTCACGTGTGACTGCCATAACTGGAAGTCTTGTTTCTGCGTTTAGCTTGTTGATGTCAACAACGTTAAAGCCCGCGAAAGTCACGCCGTCAAGCATTATCACCCTCAACTGCTTGTAGTGAGGCGAGTTTTTTATCATGGACGTTATTTTATCTGTCGCGTCAAAGCCGTCTACTTCAATTTTCGTGTGCATCACACCGTCAAGCCAGTATCCCCCTCGAAAAACAACTCCGACAACGGGCACGAGTTCTTTTGCTCGAGGAGTAAATATCCCGTCGTCAACTCCTAAAACACGAATTTCAGGCTTAATCACTCGAAGTTTTCGGCAACCCAAAATTATCCCCCAACAACGCTTGTTAAAGATATCGTGAGGAAGCGTTATAAGTTTAGTGAAAAATGGTTTCCAATCAGGAGATGTCAAACTTGAAGGATTACGGCAAATTTCCTTTCTTGAAAACACACAAAAGCCTGGCAGAAGTTTTAACAGACCACGAACTCGCATCCTTCGGAGACGCATACATAAATTTTGTTTACTCCTTGGCATTGTCGAAAAAGAGGGGAAAACCTTGCGGGGCAAGAGTTAAGGGGAGCGTGCTTGCACAGGCATTTAGAAAGGCTGGGCTAAGGGAGAATTTAGGGTCTAGAATTGACAGCCATGCATTAGCCGACGCGGCTGAGGCATTAATAGTTTACGCTTGGCTTCGCGGCTTCATAACTTTAGATGAGACAGCCTCCACCCTCGAAAAAGCTGATGAACCGCTTGAGGGCTTTACCCAACTGCTTAAAACTGCAAAAAGCAGATTTAGGCTCTCTTAAGGGCCTTTTCGAGTTCCTTTCTGAAATTATCGTTTGTTTTGCGCGCGTTTTTTAACGCTCTGAACAGGACTTCTTTGGGTTTTGCATGACCCTTTGTGCGGATGTAGATTATTGGGTTTGAAGCTAGTGGATGGGGTATGTCGTATCCAGCTAAATCTACATCCTCTTCTTCCAGCAGCCTCTTCTGTATTAGGTTGCATAAGCCATGTCCGATTCCTTCAACTTCTATCTTAAGCTCGTTTGAAGTCTCCTTTAACACTTTAACTTTCATGTGTAAATCTCCTTAGCATACCAAACTATAACATTCCCATTCCATAATCTGATGCTATTTTGCGCTTTTCAATTTTTCCACATCTAGCGCATGCCATGCTCTGCCTTCTCGGCTGAAGCAAATAGCCACACTGCGAACAGAAGGCGAAAAGCACCCCTAAATTCTTATCTTTGGTGGATAAGTGGTAAATCCTGTTTTTTTCGCTGATGACTTTCGCTCTCATTATGTCGCCAGGCTTGCAAACGTTAAACATGGACTCTATATACCTTAGCTGCACATCGGATATGTGAAGAACGCCGGAGAAGAAGCCTGAAAGCTGCTTTTTCCCTATCTGGAATATTCGTAAACTGGCACTTTCAGATTGCACATTTGAAACTTGCCCGATGACTATGCTTCCAACCTTTGGGGCCTTTGCTCCATAAACTAGTGGATAAACCGAAACACGTTGTTAAGTAAATCCACCAAGGCGCGGCCGATAAACCTAGAATAGATTATTCCGTCTTTTACGTAGGTTCCAGAGTTTGGAGTGAACTCTTCAATTACGCCTAGACGTTCACCTGGGAAAACTAGGTGACCACTTCTACGTTCAGAGGACCCTGCGTTCATGTGAATCCCGTTTTATCCCGCAAGCTACGCTTTTAGGATGTGTTGTTATGAAAGAGCATGACTTTAGTTTATGCGCTCCTCAATAAACTTTTTGATTGCTAAAAGGACTTACAACCACAAAGAATGTTAAAGCATAAGTTTCAATGCATCAGCGCCTTTCATTCCCGTCTTAACCCCGAGACTTTTCGCTTTTGAAGTAACAGCTTTAACCTCTGCGCCAAGAACATCCTCAAATGTTTTCACCCCGCTGACTATTGCTGCCGGCGCGCCGAGTCTTTCAGCAGCTTCCATGTTCAGAAAACCACACATGACAAATCCTTTGTCGGCAATTATCAGAAGTAGTGGAGGCGAGCTCGGAAGCTCAATTTTTACCCCCAAGCATGGCTTGTCGTCAACTTTTATTGGCGATATACTAATCACGGTAAGCACCTTCTTGTGTGACAACTATTTTATCCATTAAGACTAAAATAAGGATTGTTAATGCAGGGGGCGTAGGCTTATGCTAACAAAGCTGAAGCAAAGAGTTCAGTCAGCGCTTGCGTCACAGGCGAGGAAAGCTCATAACATGGGGTTAACGCCAAACGCGATAAGCATTTGCGGCCTCATCTTGGCTTTTATATCAGCGGCGCTATATGAGTATGCGCTTCTTTTGCCAGCAACTTTGCTGCTTCTTTTTTCTGGGTACTGCGACATGCTTGATGGAACCTTAGCCAGACTTTACAAGAAAGCGACACCGTTTGGTGGCTTTCTAGATTCGTTGCTGGATAGGTACGCGGACGCCGCTGTATATGCGGGCATAATCGCAAGTGGGTTATGCAGCGTTCCATCGGGTTTAGTAGCCCTAGTGGGTTCTTTACTTGTGAGTTATAGTCGCGCAAGGGCTGAAGCCGCAAACGTAAAAATGGAATCGGTTGGGTTGGCTGAGAGGGCGGAGCGAATAATTATCTTAGCTGTTGCAAGCCTAACGGCGATTTTGTGGCAACCAGCCATGGAGACAGGCATGATTGTGCTCGCGGCTCTTACAAACCTAACGGTTTTACAAAGAGCGCTACACGTTTACAACAAACTAGAAAGAGAATCCAAACCTAACCTAGAACCTTCTTCTGACACGTAGATGACGCTCATCCTTTGCCCTAACTTTTACAATGCCGTAATGCACAGCGCACGAAACACAGTAATACTTCGTGTCCACTGGGGCAGAGATAAACGTGCCTTTTTGGCGAAGTTCTTTAGCCAATGCAGGGTCAACGAGAGAAAATCTTCTAGTAACCTTTTTGGCTTTGTCCCGTGGCACAAGTTCCCCACAGTTTGCACACTGAACAAACCCGCTTCTTCCCTTACCGCCCTTTGATCTTCCACGACTTTTCCTCTTATATGGCATAAACATGCACCTTTCTCGTCACAGATATTGCGCACTACCCACCTTATATATCTGTCCTTAATTTTAAAATTGAAGCGATGTTGGCTTTCGCGTCTATTCTTGGAATAATTTTTCCCGTGGAAGATGTGAAAAGCGTTGTTACGCCTGGTCCATGACCCGACGTTACGCAGTTTGTGTGCACGACTATTCCAACGGAAATAGCGCCTTGCTTGTAAATTCTTCCGTAGGAGTTGTCGGCGTCGAGAATCGCCACTAAATCGCCGAGTCTTAAATCGTCAAGCTTATACTGCTTTCTCGTGTTTTCATCGAAAAGTTGGATGTCGTAGTCGCCAGAATAGGTGTTGTTTGCGCCCAATCCGGAGCCCATAATGGAGGCTGGAACAATATGTGTGACGGGGATTTCAAGTTTGTCTTTCTTTGGCTTCGGGTTCAAGGCTTCAAGAAAATATGGGTCCATGTTCATGACCTTTACTTCTGGGAAATCTAAAAGCTTCAAACCAACGCCGAAAGCCTTTACGAGAATTTTGTCGCCAAGCATGAGCTTATCTAAAACATCCGGCTGAAAATCCACCAAAACATGCTCTATCCCGCCATGCTTTCCAGTTACGACCCCCTTTGCGCCTTTCGCGTCTCCAGAAACCACCACAGCCTCGTTTCCAACACATGAGAGCACATTTAACGCTGTGTTTGCGCTTTGTCCAAAACGCGGGTCGTTCTCCTTGTTTTCTATGCTTACGCCTGGCTCAACATGGTCTGCTTCCCATCCGCATGCGGGGTCGCCGACCCTCACATTGTATGTTATTCCGCCAACTCCGGGCAAAACCATCGGGGTGCCTTCAGCAGAAATGCTGTATACGCCCCGCCCATAAATGGGGCTAGCCACTTCGCCGACAACTGATAGCTTCACTAACTTGTCAACATTTGTCTTCAATGTTCGGTTTCCTCCGCGTTAAAACTACATGCATTAACCATTACATGCTAATAAACTCTCCCAAAAGAGAATATTGTAGCTTCACGGAACATAACAAGTTTTAAATGTGAGCTTTTTATTTTGAGTTGAATGAGTACCGCCTTGACAAAAACACGATTTAAGGTCAGAATGATGTCAGAGATTGGGTTAAGGTCGAGGATGCTGGTTAAGGATGTCATGAGTAGCCCAGTTGTAACCATCGAGGAAAACGCGCCAGTAAACGAAGTTGCGGAGCTCATGGATAAACACGGCTTGGGATGCGTAATAGTGACGAGCAAAGAGGGAAAACCCATCGGAATCATCACAGAGAGAGATCTTGTCGCAAGAGTTTTGGCGAAGAACGCAATGCCAAGCTCCGTCAAAGCCGGCGAAGTTATGACCTCGCCCCTAATCACAATAGAACCAGACGAAACAATACATGAAGCAGCAAGGAGAATGAGCAGATTAAACATCAGAAGGTTAGGCGTTGTTTATAAAGGACAACTTGTTGGACTGCTTTCAAGTAAGGACATTTTAGCCGTGGTTCCTGAACTTATTGAAACTATTCAAGAGCGCGCGCTTATAGAGGGAGAAAATAGAGCACAAGAAGCCCCGGAGGAAACCTCGCCTCTCGCTGGGTATTGTGACCGCTGTGGAGGGTGGTCTGATAACCTCAACGAGGTTGATGGAGAATTTCTCTGTGAAGACTGCAAGGCTGAGTTAGAGGAAGAAGAATAGAGGCGATTTTTTGCGTGTTAAAGAAATTATGGATGAAAAGCACCCATCCATTTATGAGGATGAACTTGCAACCAAAGCCCGTGCGGTTATACGAAACTTCTCCTTGAGAATCCTCCCGGTTGTTGATGAAGATAAAAAGTTGTTAGGCGTAGTTTCCCGTGGAACCGTGATGATTATTTCCTCTTCCATTTCGCCTATAAAGGTTAAGGGCATAATGCTAAACCCAAAAATTATCGCCTCAACCGACGATGATGCAGCTTCGACTATTAAAACAATGACACATTTGGATGAGTGGCAAGTTCCGGTTGTAAACTCGGTTCAGGAAAAAATTTACGCAGGAGTTTTTGGGCTGGAAAACTTTATTGACGCCATGATTAGGACAAGCCCGGAAAAACTTGCTAAAGAAGTTTCGCACATAATGTCTAAGGATGTAATAATGTGCTCTCCAGAAGACGAGGTTGACAATGTTTGGCGTTTAATGCAGAACAAGTCCCTAGCTGGACTGCCTGTAGTAAAAAAGGGTAAGCTGGTTGGCATAGTCACGCAGAAAGACCTTCTTGATAAGGGAGCTTTGCTACCAACATTTGAGTCAGCAAAGGGACGTTTTAGGGCAACTTCGCAAATTTCTTCAGTGATGAAAACCCAAGTTATAGCAGTCAAACCCCAAATAAAAGCGATTAGAGTCGCTAAAATCATGGTCTCAAAGAACATTGGAAGAGTCCCGGTTATAGATGAAGATGGCAAGCTAATTGGCATAGTTGACCGGGAAGACGTTGTTAAGCTTATTGTAAAATAGGAAGTGAAGGCAATTGAGTAGGGAAACCTTCAGAAGATCGTTAAGGGAGAAGGGTCAGCTGTATTTGAGAACGCACTCTTCAAGGAGACGCGAAAGCGAAATACTTCAAGTTGCGAAAAGTCCTGTTGTCACAATGGCTTCTACAACNCCAATTTATGACTCAGTTCAGATGATGGCTAGGGAAGGGTTCCGCCGCATACCAATAGCCAANCCAGGGGCAAAAGCCTTGGAGGGAATAGTGACAGCCACCGATATCGTTGATTATCTCGGCGGCGGAAGAAAGTTTGAACTGATTCAACAAAAGTTTGGCGGGAACTTTTTCAAAGCAATAAATGAGCCTATAAAGCTGATAATGACAAAAAATGTTTTCGCCGTAAAGACAACTGCCAAAATAAGCGACGCAATAGGGCTTATGAAGGAGAAAAACCTCGGCGGCTTACCAGTAGTTGACGAAGAAAATCGTGTGAAAGCAATAATCACAGAAAGGGACATCGCAGGCTGTTCGCCGACAAAATAAGTGGAGTAAAAGTCGGTGATGTAATGTCGGAAAAAGTTGTTACAGCACTGCCAAAAACCACAATTTTTGAAGCTGAAAAAAATATGGTTACGCAGGGATTTAGAAGATTGCCAATAGTTTCCGAAGGCAAAGTCATAGGTATAATCACAACAATGGATATTATGCGATTTTTCGGCTCCGGCGAAGTCTTCAAATACTTAAGGTCTGGAACCATTACGCAGGTTCTGAACACGCCCGCCATTGAAGTAGCAACAAAGGAGGTTTCAACCATCGAACCACGCGCGGATGTTGGTCAAGCAGCAAAAATTATGCGGGACAAAAACATTGGGGCATTGCCCGTTGTGGAGAACGATAGGCTTGTCGGCATAATAACTGAAAGAGACTTCTTCAAAATAATAGAATAGGCTTTTAACACAACCTCCAATTATACGATTATCCAGACGAGCAGAGAGCGGCAAACTTGATTGACTTAATCCTCAAAAATGCGAAAGCCTACGTGAACAAAGAAGTAGTGGAATGCAGCATCGCAATAGAAAAAGGCAAAATTTTCAAAATAGGCAAAGAGGCAAACATGCCGAAAGCAGAGTTAAAAATGGATTTAAAGGGTCTGCTAGTTCTGCCAGGCTTGATAGATGCCCATACACACCTTCGAGATGAGGGTAAAGCGTATAAAGAAGACTTTTACTCGGGAACCGTGGCTGCCGCTGCTGGCGGAATAACAACTGTTTTAGACATGCCAAACAACAACCCAGTAACGATGAGCCCTGAAACCCTAAAAAATCGAATGAAAGTTGCTGAGAGAAAAATTGTGGTTAATGTTGGCTTTTTCTCCGAGTTCCCTAAAAACATGAAAGAGATAGGGGAGATAATCGCTGAGGGAGCTTTGGCTTTTAAGCTTTTTATGGCAGAACAAGTTGGCGGCTTAAACATTGACGATGAGGACGCGTTGCAGAAAGCATTTGGAATCGTTAAAAGATTAGGAGCGCCGACAGCGGTTCACGCGGAAGATGGAGCCTTGCTGGAAAAAGCGAAAAAGGAACTTAAAAGTTCGGGTCGCAATGACATCGAAGCCTTTCTCGAGGCGCATTCTGAAGGGGTTGAAGAAAAAGCCGTTAAACGCCTGTTAAACATTGTTAAGCGTACTGGCGTACGTCTACATTTTTGCCACATAAGCACCGAAAAAAGTTTGAATGCAATAGTTGCGGGGAAAAAGTCTGGCATGCAGATAACGTGCGAGGCGACACCTCACCATCTCCTATTGACAGAAGACAACCTAAAGAAGGTGGGGACTTTAGCGTTGACTGTGCCGCCTGTCAGGGAAAAGCATCATTCTGAGGCGCTTTGGAAAGGGCGTCTTAAACGGTTGGATTGACATTTTGAGTTCAGACCATGCTCCCCACACGTTGGAAGAGAAGAAGGCGAAAAAAGTCTGGGACGTTAAGGTAGGCATACCCGGATTGGAGACAATGCTTCCACTTATGTTGACAATGGTTAAAAACGAAAAACTTTCCATAGCCCACTTAGTCAGGTTGTTGGCGGAAAAACCAGCGGAAATTTTCAACTTAGAAGGCAAAGGATCAGTTAAAGACGGGAATGACGCTGACCTTGTAGTTGTAGATTTAAAAAGAAAGTTTAAGATAGACTCGTCAAATTTCATTCGAAAGCGAAGTACTCTCCCTTTGACGGGTGGAGTGTTGAAGGAAAACCTGTAAAAACGTTTGTTAATGGCAAACTAATCATGGAAGAAGATGAAATTGTGGCTGACGCTGGAAGCGGAAAAATAATTCGGAGGAAGACATGATTGAAGTTTATTGCTGATGGGATGCTTGGAAAACTGACGAGATGGCTGCGGATGTTGGGGCACAACGTGAAATACTCGAATAGGCTGAATGATGCACAATTAATTGAAATAGCCAAGAAAGAGCGGCGAATTCTACTTACGAGGGATTTGGAGCTATACCAACAAGCAACTGCAAAGGGAGTCGACGCCTTCTACTTAAATGGCGTGACAGAAGAAGAGAGGCTAGCTGAAATGGCAAAGCGGTTTAACATCAAACTTGACATAGACATGACGACATCAAGATGCCCAAAATGCAACGCCAGAGTCAAACCAGTGTCAAAGGACAACGTGAAGGATAAAGTTGAAAAAAGCACATTTAACTACTACAGCGATTTTTGGGAATGCCCAAAGTGTGGACAAGTTTATTGGCAAGGCGCCCACTGGACAAGAATAAGGAAAACGCTTGAAGCGGCGAAGGAGAACCTAAAAAGAAAATAAAGAACAGCGATATCCCGCTGGGTTTAGCTTTCCTTCAGAAGCCACTTTAACGGAATATCTTGGTACGTTCCATCCGGCAAAGTGCGCCTTATGGTTATTGGAAGGATTCCGCTCTCGAACTCCTTTAACGCTATGTCTATAGGGCTCGAAAACCCTTCGGAAACGTCAACGAGCACGGGCGCACCCATTGATATTTGAAGAGCCCTAGCCCCAACTATCCTCGCCTTCTCGAAACGAGTGATTTTTGGTGGACCAATTAGAATTTTTTCTTCTTCAGGCGTAACCTAATACTCCCCAGCGCCTGGAGGTTGGCCACCTGGTGGTGTTGGAGGAGCTTTCATTTTTCCAGCGGCAATTACGTCGTCAATCTTCAAAATCATCGAAGCGGCTTCAGTTGCTGACTTAAGTATTTGTTTTTTGACAGCGAGAGGTTCGAAGACTCCAGCCTTGAGCATATCTTGGACTTTTCCGTCGTGAACCTCTATTCCAGCCCATGTCTCGCCTTTCTCGTGCCTAGCCCTAAGCTCAGACAGTATGTCGATTGGGTCTAAACCGGCGTTTTCGGTGAGCGTTGTAGGAACAGCCTCAAGGGCTTCTGCAAAACTCTTGACTGCGAGTTGCTCTCTTCCGGGGAGAGTTTCCGCGTATTTCTTCAGCATCCGCGAAACTTCAAGTTCTGGTGCTCCACCGCCCGCTAGGATTTTTGGCTCTTCAACAACATCTCGCACTACGCAGAGTGCATCATGTAAAGACCTCGGCCTCGTCCACTATGCGTTCTGACCCGCCTCTTATCAGGATTGTGACGGCTTTGGGGTGCTTGCAACCTTCCACGAATGTCATTTTGTCGTCGCCTATTTTGCGTTCTTCCACAACTTCCGCGTAGCCTAAATCGGCGGGTGTTATGGCGTCCAAGTTGGTTACGACTCTTCCGCCAGTGGCTTTTGCAAGTTTTTCCATATCAGATTTTTTAATCCTTCTGACAGCCATTATTCCCTTTCTCGCCAAGAAGTGTTGCGCCATGTCGTCTATGCCCTTCTGACATAATACGACGTTTGCGCCTATTGCGGCTAGCTTGTCAACCATTTCCTTTAACATGCTCTCTTCTTGCTTGAGAAAAGCCTCCATTTGCTCCGGGCTTTCAATGTTGATTTTCGCGTCGAACTCTGTCTTCTCGATTTCTAGGGAGCAGTCAAGCAACGCTATCTTTGCCTTTTCCACACGCTTTGGCATTCCAGAATGCACAACTTCCTTGTCCAAGACTATTCCATGAATTAACTTAGTGTCCCTAACAGACTCGCCTGGCTTCTTTTCAACTTTGACGTCGTCTACGTCCACCTTGTATTTTTCGCCTTCCTTCTCCGCCACGGCGAGAACAGCCTTAACAGCCAAATCGGCGAGGTATTCCTTGTGTTCTGCTACAAGCTTGCTCGCCATAGAGGTCATTGCAACCTTCTTCAAATATTCTTCAGTATTCTGTTCGGTGTGTATTGCAATTTTTTCTAGGACTTCCAGTGCTTTTTCTGCAGCTTTCTTATAACCATCTATTATTATTGTTGGGTGAACGTTTTTCTCTATTAATTCTTCAGCCTTGCTTAGGAGTTCACCTGAAATTATAACGGCTGTTGTTGTTCCATCTCCAGCTTCGTTGTCCTGAGTTTTTGCAACTTCAACCATCATTTTTGCGGCTGGATGCTGAATGTCCATTTCATCCAGTATGGTGCGCCCATCGCTTGTAATTGTGACATCGCCAAAGCTGTCAACAAGCATCTTGTCCATCCCTTTCGGACCTAGAGAGCTTTTCACGCTTTCAGCAACTATTTTCGCCGCCATAATGTTCGTGTGTTGAGCTTCTCTTCCCCTGGAGCGGCTTGANCCTTCCTTTAATANTAGAACTGGTACTCCGCCAGTTGCAGGTGATGACAAACCTTTAACAACCTCCTTTAATGCGTCAACAAGAGAAACAGCATTACAATATAAATTTTTCTAACCTATACTCTCAAAACACACCCTTTTCAGAGGGCGCTAATGAATCAGTTGAGGGTTCGCTTTTAAACCATTCCCCGTCAACACAATTACCGCTTTGTCCCCCGCGGAAACTTCCTTTTCTTTAAGCTGTTTTTTGTAAGCTGCGTAAGCCACGGCTGAACTTGGCTCAACAAAAAAGCCTTTCCTCGCTAATTCCTTAAAAGCTTCAAGTATTTCTGTTTCTTCAACAATAACGGCTTCACCGCCCACTTCTCTCAATCTTTCGCTCATAAGCTCCAACAATGGTGGATTCGTGCTCACTAAGGCATCAGCGATGGATGTTATATTTTTAGGCGGGTTGTATGGCAAGTTTTTGATTTTATGGTAAAGCGGCGAAACTTGACGAGTTTGACAAGCCACAATTCTCGGAATAGACGC
>JGI24721J44947_10007519_pt1 | contig 14427 bp, 10 predicted proteins | sample YelNatPaOPGAMG01_FD_44947 | JGI IMG/M metagenome (IMG submission 44947)
TCCGCTGCGTTCCAAACCAGTGAAGGACGGGTAGTGGTGGCAGTGGTATTCTGCAGCAAGGCACACCAGTCCGCAACGTTGTTGAAGAGCGCTATCCGACATGGTTCGTGTTGGACCCGCAGTACGTTATAGACGGGTTCTGTTGAGGCGTGGCTTGTACTTGCAGTAACGATAACGGTTTCCGTGTCCGACGAAAGCCATGCTGCGGACGACACGTACGGACAGGAGGTTGCTGTACTCGCAGCGAGTCGCTCCAACTGCAACCACGGTTCCCGATACATCATAACGTCTTCGACTGGTGAGTAGCGTTCATACTTTGAGACGGATGCGTGCTGCTTCCTTCGTCGCAGGAGCCCAAGCTGAATCGTGTCGCTGGGTGGAGGCTCACGTACTCGAATCGAGAAGATCGAGTGCGTAACAGCTCCTACTTCGAGTTGGAGCTGAGACAACGTCCCCGAATCATTTGCTTCCCGCTGCAACAGCTCAAAAATGAGAACCGATGATGATGTTTTCTGCAAGCGAAACGGCTCCGGCTCTCTGAGTCGGCATCGAGTACCTGGAGCCGTAGCGTTTGCCGCTAGTTCCTGTTGCGAGGTCTGTTGCTCTCGACGCTGTCTGTGGTAGGCACAGAAACTTTGCGTCGAACAGCTGGCGTATTTGCCTCGTTCTGCAGCCTGAACGCCTGCCAGTTCCCAGATCAGAAAGCATAAAACGAAGATGAAGCCAACGGTGCTCCACAGGGGATACTGCGACCCTGCTCGGAACCTAGCGCGCTGCATGACTTGTTCCAGCGCATGTACGGACACAACGACAGTTACCGACTGGACCTCAAACGCCGTCGCCTACACAGAACAGACCGCGTGCAACTGAGCGACCCCTAAAACCTATCGCCTGCCTAGGCACGCTGCGTCTACTAAGAAACGACGCTGAGGACGATTTGGCTGGAGCCGCGGCGACGACACTGCGCAGCAGTGCCTTTTGAACGATCGATAGACGAGTGTGGATCGCTGGGGAACTGGGTACTCCTCGATCCTTGGATACCTAGAACGCTGCATCGTAAGCTGGCTGTCTAGTTGTTTGGTTCGTTAACTCTAAAGAGCTCCCAGTGATGTTTGCTATGTCATATCGATGCGTTTGAACAGCATCACTGGGAGTGCACCGGCGATGCTGGCATCTAGGCGAGAGACGATTATGCTGCTCCCGATATGTTGACATTGGCACGACCCAACGCGCTGTTCCAAGCGCTGGAGCACTACGCTGTGTCTTGAATCTGAATATTTTCGCGGCTAATGTGAGGCTTCTGTTTCACCAGTCGGTTGCGTTTGTTCATCCGGTGAAGGCTTGCTTGCGTCGAACGTTCCGTCGACGTCGAAGGCATCAATGATCCATGCGTAGCGAAGCTGGTTATGTCCAACGCGCCGCCCTGAGGCATGAACCATCATGTGTGCACTTTTCGCTTCATACGAATGCTGTTGTGGTTGCGGATGGATAGGGGATCTGCTGGGCAAACACTCGAGCATCGATGCAGTGTCTGATAGCTCCGTTATACACAGTGCACCGGTGTCTAGAACACGTGTGTCAGCACGCTGTTTATGATTTTCTGTGTTCCTCTGGCAGGTGTTTAACAGAAAGCATGTGTCCTGTTGCTTGGAGAGAGACAGAGGTGGCAGAATGACGTTATGTTGTCATTGACGCTTTGCGAAAAAACANCCTNACTTGTACGAGAGAATTACTCCGCAGTCAGCGGATGGATGATGCACGCTTCTCGCATACCTGATGCTGAAAGCGCATCAAACGCGGAATCTGTCGAGCTGTATCATCAGGACGTTCTGCTCGTAGATCCATTCCACGGTGTGCATTGCATTCGATATACTGTCATAGAAGGTACAGGATGTGAAGTTTCCGTACCATTGATACGAAAGATAATGACGCGAGGCGGATGAGCGAGAAAGAAGCTCGCCCTCGTAGGAGACCAGTGCTCGTCTGCAACACACACGATGGATGTCGAACGGAGACGGGAACGCTTATGATAGGAGCGGTGGGTTTTCGTTTCACACGATGAGAATTCATGGTCGACAAATGGTAGAGTTATATGTTGCCCGTCATAATGGGGCGAATCGGAGTTCGTAGCGAAGAGACAAGCGAGCNTGACGGCGGGATNAACACNAGCGAAGATGCGATTGTGGTATCACCTGTAAACCGCCTATCCGACAGGATCACCCATGAGCTGATCCTCCGTGGAAACACTTTGTGGCCTCTCGTTCGTAAATTCATCTGTGCTGTTGTGAGACAACGTCAGTATCCGTCCCTCGTACTGGGTCAAGGAGCACGCAGCTGGGCACGGTGCTGGACTGCTCGTGGTGCCTGCCTATTCTCGTTGATTCGATCCCGTCGAAGACGTCGTCTACGTTGGCAAACGCTGTGAGGCGCTGACGGATCAATAGACGAGTTTTTTGTATCTGTGGCATCGTTCTTGAGCGAGTCGTTCACTAGCTTCACGAACCCTGAANTGCGCAGTTGCTTCTTCATGTGAGCGGAGGAAGGAGCGGAAACGCGCGCGACTGTTGGCGGTCGTGCTCGCGACGCAGACGAGGACGAAAACATACGAAAGAAAGCGTATATACATGTATAGAAGAGGAGNGTTTGCGTACTGCATTCCATCCAGTGCGTCTGCATGTCGGGGAAAGCGACCGGATACGGGGCACAGCGCCAGCATTCATGTCACTCCAACCACAGAAAGGCTAACGAGCAGAAACCCATCTGACAGAGAAGGACAAGACGCTTTCGAGAAAAGGACGTCAAGGGACAGGAAGGCGAAGCTGCTGGAGCGGAACCATACGTCTGAGACGGTGGCTAGGCCTCGCTCCAAAAGAAAAACCCAACAAGCGAGAGCATTTCCTCGAACGTGCGGTGCAGGCGCCATTGGGGATCACGTAGCNTCTGATTCGAAGAAGACTCCGCCCCGCTTGCCTTGCCTTGATGGACCCTGGCGAGGAACGGCTCACAGGGGTTCCGGATCCAGGACTGCCTGCTGTCCACGANACTCCGGAAGGTTTCCATCAACTNTTCGTGTGACAACAAAACTGATCCGTCGGGCAGATGACGCCGCACGACCTGCTTGTAGAGTAAGAAGCTTACACGCCCGCTTCTTAGAGAACGTTGAGGCGTCTCCGCACCACTCCGGCGATCGGAACATCAACAGCACAGGTTTCCAGAAAAGACGAAACCAAACCCCAAACGCAAATGCAGGTGCATATCAAGTGCTTCGTGAGGCAGCGCCCTGCGAGCCTTGTCTCCGGTGTATCCNATGTACCAGGTGTGCGGTAACCTGCACGGCCCCGTCGAGTGGTGCTCATTGAAGGGGTGCACTGCCTCAGATCGGATACGGGAACGTGGAAGTCTCGTGCGAACGATTTTGAACAGGAGTTGGCGAGCGTGCGCTGCATCCGGCAACAATGTCGGTTGCACGGAGGCAAGAACCGTCCATTCGTGACTTTTGCCCATGAGACGGAAGGGCGAATGACGGACAACTCGCGTCACTTAGTGCTGGGCTGCAGTTCTAGACGTCGTGCAGCGCGCAGAGGCTGCAGTCGTGCTCCATCGACGGGAGCGTTTCCCGTGGTCTAGCGTGGATGCTCTACGATTCCCATGGATGCGTTCACGACAATACACGCGCATCATGAGCAAAGGTACGCTCTGAGACACATCGAGAAGGAGCGTGTGAAACAGATACGGATGCGCGAGATGCGCTACGGGCAGCGGACCGAACCTTCGATGACGAGACAATGGAGAGCGAGAAGCGTGCCTGGTGTGACACCACCAGCAACATTGCGAACACGCACTTGCTGCACTACGACATGAATATCTCGATGAGCACAGCGAAAAAATGTGTTTCCAAGGCGCCCTGCGGCTTTATGTCGTGCGAGAGTTATATTTTTTGAAAGAATCGTCTTGTACTCATTGTAGGCAGTGTACTGCAACGCCGGAACCTTGTGCTGAAAACCGAATCAGAGGCCAGGAGAGAGAGCGCCTTGGCGTTCCGCCTCGTGCACTGCACTAGCATGGTCTGCTTCAAAAACCAAAGAGACTGGAGTGTCAAACCTTTGGACTGGAAGCGGTTTTCCAGGGGCAATATGTGAACAGTTACGTTCTTCTACGATTCCATTGCACTGCTTATCGATCGAAGCACTCAATTGACGATGGGTCCATAGACGCATGGTTAGATAAATAGAGATATAGAGGCACAGGAGGATAGGCAGCGTAAGTGCCTGCCTCATCAACGGCACTGGCGTCAGTTTAATCCCGAACACTGGACTACTCGCTTTCTTCACTTGTATGCATTTTCTTCCGACCAGATTTTAGTTGCACAGCATCGACAATGGAAGAGTGGAGAGAGGAGCTTACGGATTCATAGGCACATTCAGGATTATCGGACGTCTTTTTTAATGGGCTCCTTCGAAGTTTTGCCGCTGGAATTCGTTGCGACACCTGAATCAAGATGATTCGTAGAGTCGTTGAACCGGGTTTCGTAAAGTAACTGACATCATCATCCTGCTCAAATATAGAAACTTCCAAGCTTCTCCTTTCCTTACGTGTAGCCTGCTCAAAACACGCAATCTGCGAGTTTTCGATCTTTCTTGTTCGAGGTAAGTGGTGGAAACAGCAGCTCACGCCTCTGGATAGTCGACATTCAATATTCTAGATATCGTCCCTTGACGGCTTACTCACAAGCTCATGCCGAAATACACTGAACTTCATGTCCAAGATTCGATTCCATTCGAAAACCGAATTCTACTCTGTAAGCAGTATTCGAAGAAGTATCATTCGACCCCAGGAAGGTACCGCTGACGGCAAATGCTTTCAGATGCCTCCGTCCCTGCTGTTTCCATGGAAAAGTATCTGGGACTCGGACTTGGCTTCGCGGGGGAAAGCCCGCANGGCTGCTGTTGGTGACAGCATGAAGAAACCGAAAATGCTAGCGTCTACGCCCGCGTTACCCAAGCAGAAGCTTCCGAATTGGTTCTGACACAGTTACATCTCAGTGATTATCGCGGACATAAGCAGCTCAACAAGCAGGCTATGCAAACGATAAAAGTGCGGTGCTTCATGCAGCAGAACAATTCAATGTCATTTGCTTCTGGACGCGTTGTTTGCATTTCATGCGTCGGCGGAAGTCGACGCTTTACTCGTTGTATCCATACACAATTGAGACAAAGCGTCTTGTACTCGCCTCTTTTGCTGCAAGTCTCTGACGTTGGCACTGCACAGGTGTCGTTCAAGTTCAGGTCTATATGTGCTGGTATGTCCTCCGGATCTGAAGTGTAGTGTCATCCGAGTTGTTTGTCGCTTCCGTTGATACCGTACGAACAATCAACGAGGCAGCTGTGGAGGTCGAACAGAGATCCAACGCGTTGCGTCCTTCTGTATTCCGTGCTGCTTCCATTCGTGCCACGTGGTCGACCTGCAATCATTTCAGCGTCATTTTACGGACAGCATGCTTCGGTTTTGGTGGCCGTCTGATCTACAGTTCATGCAAACGCTTCGTAGGGTAGAGCACCGATCCTCCTGGTGAAAACGGACGTTCCTCGCGACACGGCTTCACTAGCTTTGTCCTGCTTCGAATGTAGCACCTTACTACTACCGAAACACCATTATACCGCTGCTTCATCCTTACATCCCTCGCAACAACACAATCCGAACGCTGAGAGTGTCCCAACTGATACGTCCTTTTCGCAACAGCACCCGCCCAACAGAAAGAGCCCTTTACGTCGGAAACTTGCGCTGCTCACTATTGTAGGCCGCTTCAACGACGCTTGTTCAAAACATGCATACTTGAAGCCTACCTGAGCATTCGTACCATCACGCAACACCGATCAGCTGCTCAGAACAAAAGGAAACCCCAGCGTTCCTGTACCAGGCACTGGGCCTTCAGCACCGTTCGTTCTGGGGTTCTCGAAGCAACGCGGCCGCAGCGACCGTTCCGAACGCGAACTCGGGCAGCCACCTGTGCACTGCAGAGCAGCAAAGCCTCATGTTCCGTCGGGTGTCCAAACTCCCGAGTAGACTTCAAAAAGAGCGACAGACCTTTCAGTTTGATGTACAGCTGGTGGGCTTCCAAGGGAGTCCGCGTCAACGCGCCGTCGTTCTGCAGCTGCAACGCGGGCTTCGCACGGCTACCAGTCAGCCGTTCGAAACAAACCCTGCTGGTCAACGAGTTGCGCTCGATGAGAGTCTTTCTATTATCTGCTCGCTTTACAGAGACCGCAAGACCGGAAAGTTTGAGTCCAAGGACTGCAAACTGCGTTTGTTGACTTGGCAAGCGCCCGGCAAACGACAACCATCTCGTGGTTCCGAACTTTCGTCGAAGGCTTTGGAGAAAGTTCACTTTGACCTCGTGATGTTCTTGGGTGAACTCGGTAGTGGTGTTCAACGCGAACATGTCTTCGTGCTATCCAATGGTTCCCGGATCTTCGCTAGAGTCTGTCTGTCCTGGATGGGCTCAGCGCTGCCTTCGGGATCCCGTGACAGCGTCTCCTCTTATGCTCCATCGGAGCTGAGTCAGTGGAGCGTCGAGTCGACACTCTGGTCCGATGATTCAGAGTCGTCTGCCGAAGCGTCGACGCTCAGTAAAGAGCAGCTGCATGCCCAGCCTGTTCAGCCNTCCGTCGTGTTGGAACCCANCTCTTCAGCAACTGATNGACATGCAAATGCTGGGGTGACCGGGACGCTCCCGGCAACAGAGATGAAGCGTCGAGTGAGCAGCTCCGTCTCCGGTCCAGATGAGAGACCATCGACGCCTGGAAAAGATGAACAAGTCTTCGGGAAAAAGGAAGGGGCAATCTCGACGGCTTCGCTCGTGGGGAAATCAGCAAGCAGCGCCACCCAGGTATTGTCACCATCGACTGCTGCCTCGCAAGAGAAATCCGCGCGATATGCGACGGACCAAGACAGTGGAGGCCATGTTCGCATCGAGGACGCGTTTGCAGGAACAGGAACCCACGGGGCGCGACCATCGAGCTCAAGAACCTCCGGCACAACGAACGGGATAGCTCCAGAGGAGGAGCGCACGCTTCCCACTGCGCAGTGTGCAGCACATGCAGCAGCGCTTGCTCGTACGCTTTCTCTGCTGACTGCACCTCTGGCATCAGAGAGCGAGTCTGGCTATGAAACAGTGCGAGTAGCACAAGAGATCCCGTCCAACGCATCCCCACAGATCACCGGAGACGAAATGGATACGGCGGAAACCGTGACCCTGGCCTGGAAAAAGTGTGCATCACTCGTCTCTGCCCTGAGCGGACTCTCTCATCAACTCTCCGTCATGCGGGCGCACTTGCAACCGCATTCGACCGCATCCGAGCATCAACATCCTGTAGCGCTTGCCGAGCAGCAACCTCCAGGGCGAGCAGTTGGCTCTGTGAGGACGTCTCAACCGACCAGGAGCGACCTCGGCGAAGGCCCGAACTCGCAAGCACCGCTAGCCCGAGGCATGGAACCCACACTTACCTCCGTGGTGACACTGAGGAAGCAACTCAAGCATCTCTCCGATGCAGTGCTAGAGCGGGATCAGATTCTCCAGAAGCGATACAGCCACCAGCTGAGAAAAGTGGTAATTGTCTTGCAGCGCTTATCCGGGACAGAGCTGCCCGCGCTGTACCAGCACGTTGAGCATTGCTTCGATTTGACAGCTTCTCAGATTGCAGGATTGCTGGAGCGCCTGCGACGGCATCGTTCTATGTCTGTAACACGGCCGATGGCGTGTGTTCCATCTGAGCGAGACCCCAGACTCGAGAACGATTCCATTTGCTCCATCCTGAGGCAGGCGAAAGTAGAGCTGAAACATCTGCGAAAAAAGATGCATATGCTTCAAGGCGAGATGCAGCAACAAGCGCAAGAGGCATGCGAACGGTTGCAACGCGGCCGCGTGAGCGTCGAAGGTCGTCTAGCGCGGGTGACTCAAAGGCAGACGACACTCGCGCGGAAGCTCTCCAAAGAAACCAGCGACTGCCGAGCACATCTCTTTGCCTGGCGCTTGCAGTGGGAAGCCTTCGAAAAGGACATGCTTCAAGGGTTTCAGGAGCTGCACCACGCTCTTCAGCGAAACAAGGCACAGCATGTGTTCGTGCAGCAAAATGCCGCATCGTTTTCACCCGCTGAAGCGCTTCCCGAACGGATTTCGATCCGGATGCAGCGACCCCGTCACCAAGTCCTTAGGCTCAAAACAGAGCTTTTGCTCCTGAAAAGCACTTGTACGAAAGCAATCGATCAGTGGCAGCAATGGTGGGCGTCAGTCGTGGCCAGTCTCGCTCACGTGAAGGCCAGCAGCTGCACCATCCAGGCGCAGCAGTCAACGCTGAACCAGATTGGCGAGAAAGCGGCGGTCGCTGGACAAGCAGCCTCTGGTACGCACGGCGTCACAGCGTATGCCGTGAATGCTGACGTGCTCCCGTTGTCGTTTGATGAACACGCGCTCCTGCAGGAACTGATAGAAACCAAAGTAGAACTTGCCCAACAGCGCGAGCACGAAGAAAATCTCCGCCGCGACATGCGACGTCAGCAACGGGACTACCAAAACGTGATCACGAAACTGGGAGAGACCGTATCCAAGCTTGAAGTGAGACTTGCGCGAAAACGAATGCGCCAGAAAAACCTTGTCCATATAGAGCCGTCTTCTTACACCTGATCAGTGAAACAAAAACTGCCCAACGAACATGTGGGTTAAATGAATACCCACCCGGAGACACGTCCCAGTCTTTGTCGACAGGGCGTCTACTATCGATTCCAGCTTCTCTTTGTACGCTTCGAGCATCAGAGACTGCACTACAAAGTTGGATCGCTTCAGCCCCTCGGGTCTCGTCTTCAGCACCACACATCATCTGATATTGATGGCGGCGGTGAAGACCCGGTTCAGGAACTCCTTGCATGTATTGCATCTGGTGGAGCGCACCCATGCAAGGAGTCCTCGAACTCCTGCCCTCTTTTCCAATACAGTTGCGGCATCGTCTCGTGGGGCAAACACCATTTTTCGCCCATCTGCCCTGTTCTTCTTCGTCGTCGCCACTTGCTCGTCTTCTGTCGACGGCCGGAGGGAAGAGGATTTTTTCTGTCGTTTTTTCGCAAACATCCGGGAACACCAGCCCTGCAGGATCCCCGACCTCCATGTCCATACCTCAGCCTAGAACTTTTGTTTCTTCAAATGAACGCAAGTTGAACGCATCTGCTATGAACCGCGAAAGAGCATTTGATGACATGCACCCGATAATGCAAAACAATTGAGGTGAAAGTCCTCATGAGAACAAGTCTCTCCGCACTGAGTGTTCACATGCAAGGCCAGACATGCATCGCAGGCGGTTGTTTTTGCGCTCGACGTTGGTGCTTCTTCGTTGCGCGTGGAAGTGGCTTCTGGTTTCAGCGGAGCCTTGAATAATCGGCAGGTCAAGTTCGTGTGCTTCGACGCTGTCATGAAGTGCTCGATGCAGACGCCAAAAATGGGGACTGTTCAGTTCACTGCCATCGTACTGGGCATTACTGGAGCGCGTGCATGCTACTCGGTACGGCAGCGGACGACGCACACTGCCTGCGGATGCGCTTGTTCCTTCATCTTATTTCATACACTGTCTGCGGAGCGCTATGTGATCCATGCGATTCTCCTCGGAAGGATAGTTGCAGTACTGGTGGCTTGATGACGCTCATGTCAACGGCGATGACGAGCACGAGGCTCTCGGTGCGCACTCGCTCGCAAGCCGAGCGCAACACAGAAGTTCGTTGCTCTACATCGCGCTCGGGAGCTGATACCGGTGAACTGAGCCTAATAGGGTGGCGTTAGGCGTTATGAGCGTTTCACTTTGAGCTTGTGATCCGGCAATCAAGAAATTACCCGATGCCTTTCATCGCACGAAGCGCCGGTGCAGAAGCGGACTCGGTTCTTCAGGCAGTGCCGCAACATGAGCGTTGCTTGAAAGATCGTCCCGCCCGCTTCACGTTGATGGTTCGGTGCACCTAACCGGACTCGTTGGATAAACGGCGCCGCTTAGCAACGCACAAATATGAACCCTTTCACAGGAACTTATATTTCCCCCAATCCATAGCAATAGTCATTGGAGTGGCTCTTGCAACAGCTCTTGTTCCCGTCAAGTTACCAATGCAAGCTCTGCGACGGTGGTGTTGGCGGCGTCATCGAAGAATGCTCCAGTCCGTAGCGCTTGTGTCGTGCCGCCCGCGCCAAAGTCGTTGGTGTGTCGACGCATCTCTCGAGTATACCGGTTAGGTTATCACTAGAAACTTTTATATATTGTACTTTGTAGAAGCACTCGAAGCGCCGTGCACGCACAGCGAAAGATGTGCGCGTCTGTGGACTGTAGACGCGGCACACGGGTAGGCAACCGGTACGCCAATGTTATGGAGCGGAAGGTTCCCGACTTGCAGCAGCAGCAGCAGCAGCAGCAGCAAACTGCGTCGGATCAGCTTTTGGCAGTCTTGAGAGGGAAGGTTTCTCCGGCTGCTGCTTTCGCTTCGGTCACTGCTGACTGTGCATCATTGTGCTGGCATGCTCGTGCTGCTGTGGCACGCGGAAAGGGCGTCCACGGGTACGACAGGCGACCTGCAGCGGGTCACCGAGTCCGGTATCCGGTGCCGGCTCAAAGATGTATCTCAGAAAGATCTTTCTGGAGGCGGAGTTTTTGGAGCGATGCGGAACGAAAAGTGCTTCGTGGTGTCTTTGCGTGCGTGAGACCTGCATCGGGCCCTGCGCACGGTGATACGGCAGCGGGAATGGCGAACTTTCGGGGAAAGTACACGATTGTGACCTGGGCAGAAGTTGAGGAGCTGGCGAACGCCCTTGCGACACGAGTGATGGAAAAGTCAGTACCGACTGGCGGGGAAAACTTGAGCACACATCCCGGTCGGGGAAGAGTCTGTTACGACCTGCTGCTTGGAATTACACGCGGTGGACTCATTCCCTGTACCTTGTTAGCACAACGCTTCGAGCATCGAAACATTTTGACTGCAACTGTTATTTTCTATGATGACTCGGGAGAACGCTTTTACGGACTGCAGGAACCGCGGGCGCTCATGTTTCCCGACATGAAACTCATCGAAGGAAAACGGGTCCTGATTGTGGACGACGTTTTCGACTCGGGTCGAACGGCACGAGCGGTTCGCTTGCGATGTGAACGAGCGAGAGCAGCGCTCGCACATGTGGCAGTCCTTCATTACAAACCGGAAAATAATCGTTTTGGCTCGGGCGAAGCACCTGATTTCTACGGGAAAGAGGTTGCTGGTTCGGAATGGATTGTGTATCCATGGGAGTTACTCAGCCCACAAGCAGCCTTCAAAGATATCAGATGAATGCGATGCTCAGCATGCGAAGCGACAGCCTCTCGGCTGCGTCGTATCGATCGCGTCCCGGAAGCGGAGCTTTTTTGAGAGACACTCCGCACTTGAGAATGGAAGGCGGGTTTTTCCGTGTACGGGAGCAAACGAGCATACAAATTTCTGACATTCTCCCGAGAACAACATGTTCGGATATGGAATCCATTGTTGGAGCGCTTTCCAGTGTTCTGACGGAGGATAAGGAACCTGGAATGAATTGTGACCCGATGACTTGGGTACGCTTTGCAGCACATCGCTGAACCGGGCGGCATGTTATATGTTTTACAATTAGGTATGGAAACAACCAATCTCTCGACCAGATACATACCGTATGCTAAAGTCAAACCTTCACCTGTATGGCTGAGTTTTCCCGTGCGGTGTCTCTGGGATCATGTCGCGAATCGCATGAGACCATGTCACTACGAATTGGTAGGGATTCCGCAGCCATACCGCCATAGTTTTGAAAGATTCTTCATGCGGTTGTTTCGACGGCATCCCTCTGCGCCGGAATGCCGGTAAAAACGCCCTTGCATTCCATACAATGGATAGAGAACGGTGTGCTCTGTTTCCGCTTATGGTGCGCGGGTAACCTGGCTGGTACTCTTGCCACGACAGGAGACGTTTCAAGCGGCACGTTCCACTGCTAGTTCTGTCGACTAGGTCAAAGTCACGAATGTAGATAGAGCGAGTGAGCAGTGTAAGCCTCTTAGCTACCCCTGCGTCTGAACTGTACACGAACAACACCATAAGATGTGCCGTGCATTTATCGAAGAGCCTGCGGGAGCGTCGCACGTGTGCGATTCAAGTAAGCGCATCGCGCCCACTCGGAAACGTTTTATGTATAAATATATGGAGAGAGACAGAGAGTGCATTCCCTTCAGCGCGAATACCTCTTCGTACTTGCCCCAGGCAGTGGTATCGATCGATAAACCAGTCTTGCACATCTTCATGCGCATCAACGATCGTATCGCCCCAAAACAATCCGAGCCTACACTGTTTCCGAGCGCATCACGCTTACTCGGAACCGTTATATATATGTAGAGAGAGAGAGAGAGCATTCCCTCCAGCGCGAATACCNCTTTGTATACTTGCCCCGGGCAGTCGTATCGATCATGCGTAGCCGTTTCGGATTGCGCAGCGCAGCGGATGCCAGATGGCCAAAAACGGGCATTCCTGGAGCTGGGCTGGGCTNGGCTGGNCTGGGCTGAGCCCTAGCNAGCGCGCGCTAAACGCAACTGGCCGTTTCGTTCATACCGCCTGCTTTGTGGGTTCTTTTGCTGCCTCAACTTCCGACAGCAGCACTGTGTGTGCCAAGGCACTGCCAGTGCTCAGGGTTTGTGAGGCGTCTGTTGGTCTGGCGACTAGCAGTGCTCTACGCGCTGCCCGGGGAAGCGAGTAAAACGCTACCTGGTTGTGGTGCGCACGACGAGCTACGAGCTTTGTTGGCGCACGAACGGCACACGCTAGTGCAGCCGAAGCTTTCACAGCCTCACAGAGCTGTGGCGCTCTAATCCCTTGAACGCGTTGTGCTCATGAGTGCTTCTCCAGGACAACCTCACGTCGACGCGAGTCCGTCCAACGAGGCTGTGCTTCCAGTGCTAGAATGGATGGTGCGGCACGCCGATATAAAGCAGGCCTCTCTGCGCTCCATACTGCAGGATTTGTCGTTCAAGTTCGGTGGATACGACTTTTCGTCACGAAAAAACTGGATAAAAGAACACGTTCTTCGGTGTCTGCGCGAGCGCATGCAAACGGCGAGCGGCGCAAGCGGCGAGCAGCCTATCAGTGGAGGCAACGCTACAGCGCCGAACGCCTCGGTGAACCGTACCGCAGACCCAGAAGGTCCACCAGGCGTTATCGAGTCCGCGACCAGGAAACGACGATCAAACAAAGCGAAGCGCTCGCAAGAGAACGACGACGACACNGCCACTTATCGCGAGTCGCCGCTGCGCTTTACTGGACTCATGGCCCCGGTCATGCTTGCTCCCGAACTCGCGNCAGTCTGCGGCGGACAGGATATTCTTCCGCGGCCCTGGATCGCAAAACAGCTACATGCTTATGTTCGCGAACACGAACTGCGAGATCCAAACCAGGGGATGCGCTTTCGTCCGGATGCGGCGCTTGCCAAGCTCTTTCCCGATCGCGACTCGGTATCATTCTTTGAAATGAACAAACTGCTCGAGCAGCACATCCGAAAAGAAAGTCAATGCGCACCAGAGGAGCAAGCTCGAATCCAAGCCTGGCGTCAGGAATGGGAAGCCAAGGGACTCACCCAGCGACGGAAAATCCCAGCCAAACGAGCACGCGTTCGTGCTGGACGTCAGCATCTCAAAGAGAAAGCGCTGGGAGCATCGTTTTCGCCATTGAGTGGTGGTTCCCAGTCGACGCAGGATAGCCACCGCTCGTCGACGCCCTCAACGGGAAAGAGGAAAGCATCGGGACTGGCGCAACCGCTGCAGGTCTCAGAGGCGCTGAGCGACATCTGTGGAGGCGCGCGCATCCTCAGCCGGTGCGAAGTGGTGCGCCTCCTCTGGGAGTACATCAAGAAGCAGCAGTTGCAGGATCCCAATGATCGCAAGGTTATCCAATGCGATGCCAAACTTCAGCGAGTCTTCGACGGTGAGACGCGAGTCACCGCTTTTGGGATGAACCGCTTTCTGGGGAAACATCTGCAACCTCTTCAACGCAACGATGAGGTCGGTAGGGGTTCTCAGTCGGAACTGGACTCGGAAAGTTGAGGCCGCTCGGGCCGCTTTACCGAGTCTTGAATAGTATGTTGTCGTCGCTCTTGGTTATGGCACGCGCCTTAAACCATTATCCGCTAAAACCTGCTCATGCACTGAGACTATGTCGAGGATTGGTAGCCGCATGCTCGAGCGCCACTCGGATCATATGCGTCTATGAACACGAAATGGTATCCGTAGAGGTTATGCGGAAGCATCCAGGATCATGCAAGGAAGCGACAGGTACCGCAAGAAGTGCTCTATCGGTGGCAGTGTGGTACATGAGTAGTGCTACCAGCCATAAAGAGGACGCAGGGAACCTCTGGTATCTGGGGGG
>JGI24721J44947_10007530_pt1 | contig 14417 bp, 13 predicted proteins | sample YelNatPaOPGAMG01_FD_44947 | JGI IMG/M metagenome (IMG submission 44947)
TTTGAAAGGTCGTCTCCAACCTTTATCTCTGGTAGTTTTAGTCCATAAACTTCAAGTTTCATTGAAGCTTGTCTTTAGTAAAAATATTTATTTCTTTCTTCGTCATAGCTTTAATTATTTTGGAAACAACTGGAAGTAGGAAGATAACAACTTCTTTAGTTTTAACAATAATTTTAGTTTTTGTTGTGTTCACCTATGAACTAAAGTTCTAGTTTTTAGGCAATCTTCCACAAAGTTATCTCTGAAGAAAACTATTAACCTACCCTTTCTTTAACCTTTCTACGAAAGGAGGAACTGTACCTTTTTTGTTGATTAGTTTTTCATTGCTAAATCTTTTTACTTCTGCTACAACAGATTTTCCAAGTAATCCACCAAACTCAACTTCATCTCCCGCCTTTTTTCCTGGAACTGGAATCACTCTTACTCCTAAGCTTTTATCTAAAGTAATCGCAAGCGCCATTTCGTCTGCAATTATACCTGCNATTGTCTCNNCTGNAGTGTCACCAGGTATTGGTAACATATCAACTCCAGTATTACAAACTGCTGAAAGTGCATGAAGCTCTTCTAGGCTCATCGAACCTCTTCTAAAAGCTTCCATCATTAAGGCATCTTCACTCACTGGTATAAATGCTCCACTCAAGCCTCCTACATGCGAAACCGCCATGGCGCCTCCTTTCTTTACAGCATCAGTAAGTATAGCTAGAGCAAGTATCGTCCCATGAGCTCCAGTTGATTCTAAGCCCATAGCTTCAAGAATTCCCGCTATACTGTCTCCAACCTTAGGTGAAGGTGCAAGAGAAATATCTACTGCTCCAAAGCTTACCCCTAAGCTTTCAGCTACCTTTTTTCCGATCAGCTCTCCAAGTCTTGCTACTTTAAATGCAGCTCTCTTTACTGTATCGTGCAAAGTCCTAAAGTCAACATCATCTCTTAAGTTTCTTATTGCATTCTCTATAACTCCTGGTCCACTCATTGCTACGTTTATGGAAGCTTCACTTTCTCCAACTCCATGGTAGCTTCCTGGCATAAATGGATTGTCTTCTGGAGCGTTTGCCGTAACTACTAGTCGCGTGCATCCAATTCCATTCTTAGTTAGTTTGCTTGTTTCTTTTATTTTTCTTGCCATCTTCTTTACAGCATTCATGTTGATTCCAGTTTCAGTTGAGGCTACATTCACTACAGAGTTTATCGTATTAGTTGAAGAAAGAACTTCTGGGATGCTTTCAATAAGAGCAACATCTCCGTGCGTCTCATCTTTATGTACAAATGCCGCGTAACCTCCTACAAAGTCTATTTTATTTTCTTCTGCGACTCTGTCTATTAGCTTAGCTATTTCAAGAGCATTTTTCTTAGATTCTTCTATATTTTTTTCGTAGCATAGTGGTTCAAGAAGAAAGCTTATTGGAGTTAGTGACAGCCTCTTAGTTACTATCTTTACTCCATACTTTTCAGAAACTTCGTCTACCACGCTACTAAATTTACTTACATGCTTCTTTAGTATCTCCTCAATTCTTGACGAGGTTACTCTTATGTCATGAGAGGCTGCTTGGGCAATACTAACAGAAAGCGTTACCGCTCTTATATCTAAGTTTTGAAATAAAAGCATGTCCAGAACTTCTGTAACTTCTTTAGATGAAAACCTATAAGCCATTTTATACCCTCTGCATATACTTAAATACACTAATGTGGTTCAAACTAATTGTTACATTTAGTTCTTTTGCTTTTTCTTCAAGTTTTTCTTTAAGGAATGAAAGCTGAACATTTGAGGTTTTTAAGTCTACTATCATTATCATCGTGAATAAACCTCTTAGCACTGTTTCTGAGATGTCAACTATGTTAACATTGTAGGTTGCAAGAACTCCGGTTATGCCTGCAACAATTCCAGGTTTGTCGGCGCCAAAAACGGTAACAACTGCTAGATTTTCTTCGTTGCTCATCGAAAGCCTTCCCTCCTTGGCTTAATATTTCTATTCAATAAACTAAACATTTTTATACTTCGTTCTAAGGAACCATATAAAAACTTTTCTTTGGGCCTACAGTGCTCTGTTAACTTAAGCTCCATACTATTACACCTCTAAGTTTTTGAACTATGCTAATTACTTCTTAGTTAAAACAAATGAAAATAAGGTTAAGCCATCTCCAAACATGATCAAGTCTGCAAACCTTCTTCTACAAGGAAAGTAGTCATCGAAGTTTTCAGTTCTAATCCTTTTGCCTTCTCTTTCTATTACTTCAAAGAACCAAATTCGTAAGTTTGACGAACAAAATTTAAACTTTTATAAGCTTCTCTATAGAAGATAGCACTATTCAGTGTAAACAGGATTAACTTTAGTCTTAGAATTCTTCCGAAGTTGAGTTTTCTCAAAGGGACTGATAAAAGGTCGTAAGTTTTATGCCGCATAACTTTGAAAGTAAGTACAAGAAAAGGAAATCTTCCACGCTTGTATATTTTTACGAGCTTACTCGTTTCAGAGAAGCTAAAACATTAAAGGATAAAGCTTATCTTTTAATTTTATGTAAAATGTCTCATGGAATCTAGCAAGTATTCTGCGCTAGGCGTTGATATTTCTAAAAAAGGCATTGAAGCGCTAAAAGCCATCGTAGATAACCTTTTTCCTGGCTCATTTTGTTCAATTGTAAGAGATCCAGATTTTCCAGACACCGGTATCGTATTACATGAAGATGGCGTCGGTACTAAATCCATTGTTGCCTACTTATACTATAAAGAAACGGGAGAAAAGAAATGGTTTGAGACTCTAGCTACCGATGTCGTAGCTATGAATGTTGACGACGTAGCTTGTGTAGGTGGCGTTCCATTGGTATTCTCAGATTATATAGCTATAAACCCATTCAAAGTTAATAAAGAAGACCTATTGTCTAGTCTAGCTAGTGGTTTTTCTAGCGTTTTTTCAACTCTTGAATCTTTAGGTTTTAAAGTCCTTTTCGGTGGTGGTGAAACTGCTGATTTGCCAGATATAGTAAGAACATTTGACCTTTCTGGTTCGTTAGTAGCTAGAGTGAAGCTTAATGACATTGTAACTGGAGCAGAAATTTCGCCAGGGGATCCAATAGTTGGTCTAAGAAGCAGTGGCAAGTCTAAGTATGAAAAGTATGAAAATAGTGGCATAATGTGTAATGGCCTTACGTTAGCGAGGCATTGTTTGCTTTCTAAGATGTATGTTGAGAAGTATCCTGAAGTAAGTAGTCCGGAAGTTAAAGATTATTTTGGAAGGTTTAAACTTGATACTTCTATCCCAGAACTTGGAATGAGTGTTGGTGAAGCGTTGCTTTCACCAACTAGAATTTATTTGCCCATTGCTTTAGAGGTCTTAAAGAAAACTAGAGTTAAGGCTATGGTTCACAACACTGGAGGAGGTCTAACGAAGTCCTTACGGATTGGCAACAACATAAAGTACATAAAAAACAACCTGCCAGAACCAGATCCTATTTTTAAACTTATTCTTTCAGAATGCAAAGAAGAGCCAAGAGAAATTTATAGAAGCTTTAATATGGGTATAGGGTTTGAAATTATAGTTGAAAAAGGTAGTGAGGATGAAGTGCTAAGTATTTCAGAAAAGTTTGGAGTAGAAGCTCAGGTCATAGGGTATTGCGAGAAATCCAGCATCGGAAATTCTGTAGTTATAGAGTCAAAGTTTGGAAAATTTATGTATCCATAAAACGAGGTTATTAGACAAAATTGTTTAAAATATACTCCACAGCTCCCTCAAATATTAATCTTCCATCACCATATCTTTTATTTTTATCCTCTTTGTAAGGTAGTTGCCAACTAAAGAATGCTCTTTCGGGATGAGGCATAAGCCCTAGTATGTTACCCTTTTTGTTTACTATGCCCGCTATGTCATAAAGCGAACCGTTTGGATTGTAAGGATATTTTCCATTGGCTGAATTACCGCTCGGTAAAGCATACCTAAAAGCAATTTGCTTTTCTTTTATTAGCTTATCTAAGTCTTTTTCCGACTGCAAAGTAAATCTACCTTCATGGTGTCCAACGGACATCATGAGAACTTGTTCACGTTTTATCTTACTTGTAAACGGTGTCTCGTTGTTCTCTACTTTTAGCCAAACCCATCTGCATTCATACTTTGCTGATAGATTAGTAGCTAAAGCTGCTTTTGGTACGCCTGTTAATTCTCCATCTGGCAGTATACCTGCTTCTATTAAAACTTGAAACCCATTACATATCCCCATTACAAGTTTATCTTCTTCTATAAATTCTATGAGCTGATCTTTCAACTTAGATACTATTTCCTTACCTAGTATTGCACCTGCTCTAACATAGTCTCCGTAAGAAAAACCTCCGGGAACTATTATCATGTAATACTTTGATAAGTCCTCTCTCTCAAGTTTTTTCATGTGCACTATTTCTGCTACTGTTCCAAGCTCTTCTAAAGCTAGCTTAACTTCTAGATCACAATTTGTTCCTCCAACTCTAAGTATACATACTTTTGCTCTGTTGTTCATATTGCTCCAGCCCAAGCTTTTTTAATTTCTGATGAACTAATCTCATGCACCTGACCTTTTAAGTCGAAAAAAATGAAAGCTTTTTTCGATGTAACCTTACCTATTTTATTAAAAGGAAGCCCTCTAAATTTTTTTTCAAATTCTTTAGTTTTCTCTTTTTTCACCTCCACTAAAAATCTGGATTGAGACTCAGAAAACAGCAAGAAGTCACTCCGACTTATATCCGAAGGCACACTTCTTAAATCAATACTTAGTCCAAATTTTTCAGATGATATGATCATTTCAGCTGCTGCTACTCCAATTCCTCCATCAGAAACATCATGACAAGCTAAGACAAGTTCATTGTCTATAGCTTCAGTAAGTTTTTTCATTATTTTTTTAGAAATAATGCTATTTATCTTTGGATTTTTTCCTTCGTTCTTTCTTCCTTTTATTCTGAGGTATGCGGAGCCTCCCAATTCTTCCTTTGTATACCCTAATATGTATAATGGATCTTCGCTTCCTTTTAATTCTGTAGTTATAGCCTTTCTGACATCACTTATTATACCAATTCCTGTAGCCAGAAAAGTTGGCCTTATAGGGCCTAAAGGTGATTCATTGTACAGACTGTCTTTACCAGAAATAAAAGGTGTGTCGAATGCTTTTGAGAAGTCGTAGCATGCTTCTATAGCTCTAACAAGAGAGCCCATTCTATCTTCGTACTCGGGGTTGCCCCATACGAAGTTATCGAGTAAGGCTATTCTTCTACCACCTACTGCTCTGTTATTCCTAAGTGCTTCTTCTATAGAGGTTGCAACCATCCANTATGGGTCTGAATAGAANGGGTTTATGCCTACAGAAATTACTACTCCCATCCAAGAATCTTTTAGTGGCTTTATTACAGCAGCATCATTTGGTCCACCTGTGTAGCCATGAATCGGTTTTACAACTGTGCATCCTCTTACCTCATGGTCATAACTTCTTATAACTTCCTCCTTACTTCTAATGTTGGGTTCTGAGAGCACAAGTAGAAGTTCATCTTCTAAGTTCTTAGGCTCCTCTAGTCTACATTCTGTTTCTTCTGGAGGCTCAAAACTAGCTCTTCTTACAACTTTTGGTGGGCTAAAAAGAAATTTTAAATCTAAGTTACATACGTTCTCATTACGATAGTTAACAACAAGTTTGTTAGTTTTAGTGAAGTTTCCTATTACACTAGCCTTCACGTCTTCTTCTTCAAATATTTCGATCACTTTACTTAAGTTGTTTTTAGGAACGGAAAGTAACATTCTTTCTTGAGATTCTGAAACCCATATTTCCCACGGTGCCATTTCATCGAATTTTAGAGGTACACCGCTTAATTCAACTTCTACTCCTAACTTAGATCTGTATGCCATTTCTCCAACAGCACTGGAAAGGCCTCCTCCACCAAGGTCAGTTATTCCAGAAGCAAGTTTTTCATCTCTTATTCTTAAAATTGCCCTTCTTAGCTTTTCTTCTTCTATCGGATCTGGTATTTGAACAGCAGTTCTTAACTCTTCAAGTTCTNCTGAAAGTTCTNCTGAAGCAAAAATGGCACCGTGCACTCCATCTTTTCCAGTTCGTCCTCCTGCAAGTATTATTAGGTCTCCATTCTTTGTCCTTTGCACATAAGCTTTCTTAGGTAAAATTCCTATACAACCACAATAAACTACTATGTTTCCTATGTATCCTTCATCGAATAGTATTGCGCCAGAAACCGTTGGAATGCCCATATTATTTCCATAGCTTCCTATTCCTGCTACAACTCCTTCGTAAAGATACTTCGGATGCCTGACATAGGTTGGTAAGTCTTCGTGCTTTAAATCTAACGGTCCAAAACAAAGTACATCTAATAAAGCTATGGGTTCTCCCCATACTCCAAGTATATCTCTTATAACTCCTCCAACACCAGTTGCCGCGCCTCCAAAAGGTTCTACGGCTGATGGATGATTATGAGTTTCTACTTTCGCTGCTATNAAGTAGTTTTTATTAAATTCTACTAATCCTGCATTATCCTTAAAGACAGAAAAACACCACGATTTGTTTAGTTCTTCTGTAGCTTTCATTATATAACTTTTAAGTAAATTTTTAATAGTCNCTTTGTTAGTTACAACTTCTCCCTTAAGTGTTCTATGGTAGCAATGTTCCGACCATGTTTGAGCAATAGTTTGAAGCTCTACGTCAGTTAAAGGACGCTTAACGTAGTTTCCTATGTATTTTAGTTCGTCAACTGATAAACCAAGCCCAAGTATTCTTTTTATCTCAGCTAATTCTTCGTTAGTTGCAACCAACAAGTTAAAAGTAAAGACATTAGTGCTAACTTTTTTTACAATTTCACTTCTCAATCTTCTACAACCTCTATTTTAAAGTCGTCCTTAACTGGATTTACTAGTAACTTTCTGCAGATGTCTTCAGCTAATCTTTTAGCTTCCTGAACACCTGCAGCATCCAGCTCTACAGTATAGACTTTACTTATTCCTACGTTGCTTACAGGGAAGTTTAGTTCTTTAAGTGCTTTTGCAACAGTACTACCTTCAGGATCAAAGTAGCCTTGTTTTAGTTTTACTTCTATTCTAACTTTGATCATCTTTTTCTTTTCTTTCTTCTTCTACAATTTTGGAGAACTCAGGATACTTTAGGGCTAATATCTCCAAAGCTAAAAGGGCGGCATTTTTCCAGTTATCTATTCCTACAGTGGCAACAGGAACTCCTGGAGGCATTTGAACGATCGAAAGTAAAGCATCTATTCCCTCAAGCTTGACACTTCTTGGGAGGCCTATCACGGGTTTAATAGTTCTAGAAGCTATGTAGCCAGGTAAAGCGGCAGACAATCCTGCTATTGCTATGAATACTTCTGCGTTTGTACTTTTTAAGAATTGATCAAGTTTTTCAGGATTCCTGTGTGCAGAAAGAATTTTGTACTCATAATCTACATTGTGGGCATCAAGGAATTCAATAATTTTCTTTCCTAGTTCTTCATCAGACTTACTTCCGAGAATCACTGCCACCTTTGCCAATTTTTAATTACCTCCGTAAACTATGCATTTTTCAGCGAAGTGAGCTAAAAGTTCAGCATTCTTTCTTGCATTTTCTAAGTTCTCATCAAAGGCTACTGCTAATCCCATTCTTCTTCCAGCATATGCTTTAGGCTTACCAAAGTACCAGAAGTCGCCAGCTATACCATTGTTAACTTGGAAAGAATTAATCTTTTTAGGTTCCCAATTTAAGACTTCAGCTTCTCCTTCGATGTTTTGAGGTGCAAGAACAACATGCGCTACTCCAAAGACATTTTTTCTAGAGAAGTCGACTTGGTTCGGTGTAACATTAAGACCTAACGAAGATACAAAATGAAGTCCCCCCTCATCCATATTTAGCATCCATCTCGTTATTAAGCCAGTATCGTGTGGTCTGTTTGCTACTTCATTGCTGAGTACTTTGTTTCCTATAACAAACTGTTCTACTGCATAAACCCCTAACCCTCCCAAAAAGTCAGCTATCTTTTTGGCACCCTCTTTACACTTAGCCTTAGCCACTTCTGAAATTGTAGCAGGTAGCCAGCTTTCGTGGTACGTTGCACCAGGTCTTCTATGTTCTATTGGAGGCAGGAAAGAGTTAACTATTTTTCCATGTTCGTTAAAGTGTCTAACTACTATTTGCGTAATTTCTGTTCCATTTTCCTTAAGCTCTGGCAAATATCTTTCAACAATTACTTCATCTCCCACTCCTCTAGCATGAGATACAGCATGTGAATATGCATGCTCAAGCTCTTCCTTTGTTTTTACTATGGATGTACCGTGACCACTTGAAGTCATAACTGGNTTTACTATGATTGGTAAGTTAAGATCTCTAGCAGCTTTACGAACTTCTTCTTCGTTGCTTGCATAAGTCCAGTCAACTCTTTCTAGACTTAATTTATCCATCATAAGTTTTGTAGCATGCCTATCCATACAAACTAATGGAGAATATGGCGTAGAAATGATTCTATAGCCTTCGTCCATTCCTAGCTTGTATGTTTCTAACGTATCTATCATCTCCACTTCTAAATATATTGCATGTGGTTCAGTTGGATCTGGGATGTACTTCTTTATACTTTCTCTTAGTTTTTTTCCATCCATAAGATTAAAGCACTCATATGCATCTGCTATATCTTGTGCTGGGAAGCCAAAATACCTATCAAAAGCTACTGTCTTTATTCCTCCATGTATTCCACCAAAGTTTCTCTTGGCTGTGGTTATAGTTAGGTCTCCAAGTTCACCTCCACCAATAGACAGAAATGTGACTGGTTTTTTGGCATCTAAATGGTCTAATGGTGTAAGCCTATCCTCAACTTCTTTTCTAAGTGAGTTTACTTCTTGAATTAGCTTAAATCTTTTTTCTTTACTAAGTTTAAAAACCACCTAACCCACCTCCTCCAGCCCCTTACCTGGTATCCAGGTAATTCTCTTTCCAACTAAGCCTTTTTTCTCTCTATAAAGGTAAATTTCTCTAGCAAGTTTAGCTAATTCAATTCTTCTAGAAAGTAGGCTTTCTGTACCTATATCCTTTCTATGAAATAGTTTCCATCCATCGCTAAGCTTCACCACTTCAATAAGTTTTTCAGCNTTTTCACTTGCTTCGGGTATGGTGTTTCCTATACCTACNCACTCAATGAGCCTAGATCCACCACTCACTATACTTCCATCTTCTCTTAAGTCTGCTGAAGCCCATAATATCTCTTCTCGTTCTTTGTCCACTGTTACTTTGTGTCCTTTAGCTAAGTTTCTTTTTTCAGGATATCCCTCTGGACTTACACATTTTACAACTACTGCTTTTTCTTCAAACTCTAGCTTTATTGTGTTAAGTCTCTCACTTATTATCGCTTCGCTAATTTCAACAAGATCTGTTTTTAGCAAAGATAAAACATTCACGGATTCTGGATCTCCAAATCTTGAATACATTTCTATTATTGTTGGACCCCAAACTGGAGTGTACATCATCTGCCCTGCTACTATTCCATGGTAATGTTTTCCAGTTTCTTTTTGGATTGCTTCTATCATAGATTTTATAATTTCAACACTTTTGTAGAACTCGTCCTCAGTAAGAATAGCTCTTTCGTCGTTTATGCCCCACTTAATGTTTAAACCACAAGATATTGAACCCATACCCCCCGTTTCTGGACCAAGGTCTCCATCAAACGCATGCTTNTTGTCTTGTACTGCGGGCGTAGGAAGAACTGTTCTTCCATCCGTAAAGCATTGTACTGTATATTCTGGTCCCCAAACTCTTTCTTCTATTAGCAGTTTATAGTTTACGTCGTCGTGCCCCTTCATATAGTTTTCAATAATTTCCTTAGCGTGTTCTTTCTTTATTTTCTTCTTATCTTCCTGTAGGTAAACTTGAAAGTCCTCAATTACTTTAACGCCTTTTCCTCCAACCTGTCTTGCTGGCTTTAATGCTATACTTTCCGCGTATTCTTCCAGATAAGGGAGAGCCTCTTCAATACTTCTGAACTTCTTGTACCATAGCCTACCTGGAATGTTGTACTTCCACTGAAGATCTCTCATGCTAGCTTTAGACAGCTCCAACTCTGCAACTGATTTGTTTGCACCTATACAAGGTATTCCGTTTTCTTCAAGTTTGTCTGGTACTCCATGAAAGTTTGGTTCTTCGGGGCCTATAAAGACAAAATCCACTCCAAAATCTTTTGCAGCGTTTAGGACTTCTTCAGGATTGTTTNTGTCTCCTCTTCTGTACTCTCCTCTGCTATCCTTAACTATCTTAAATATGCCTGGGTTAACTAACTCTGAAATACAATAAATTCTAGGGTTATATGTACTTCTCGAGAAAGCTTTTGCTATGGCGTGTTCTCTTCCACCTCCACCTACAAGAAGAACTTTCATCTTTTACACACCTTGGGATAAGTGCCATTAAAACATCCAAGGCATAGCTTTCTTTCTGGTAAGCCAATAGCTTCTACCAAGCTATCTAGGCTTAAGTACTTAAAGGAATCAGCTCCAACAACTCTAGCTATTCTTTCTTCTGTTAAGTGTCTTCCTATAAGTTCGTCCTCTGGTGGAACTTCTACACCAAATGGGCAGTGTGAAACTATTGGTGGACTTCCTATTCTAACATGGACTTCTTTAGCACCCTTTTCTTTCATAAGGTATATTATGTTTGCTAAGGTGTTTCCTCTAACTACGCTGTCGTCTATAAGAACTACTCTCTTTCCTCTAACAACTTCGCTTATTACGTTAAGTTTAAGTTGAATACCCTTCAATCTCTCAAACTGGTTTGGTTTTATTGCACTCCTAACTCTTCTTCCTGTGAGCTCAAATCCTTTTTCCACTGGAATTCCTCTTACACTAGAATAAGCCATAGCAAATGGCGTAGCTGTTTCTGGAACTCCTATAACTACGTCTGCATCAACATTATCTTCTTCAGCTATTTTCTTACCTATATTTTTTCTAACTTTATAAATTGGTATGCCGTTTATATAAGAATCAGGTCTAGCTAAGTAAACNTACTCAAAGCTACAGTATGCTCTTCTTGGTTCTTCGCTTACCCGCTCGNTNTATGTAGATAAGGGTGTAAATATTCTAGCTTCACCTGGCTCTATGTCTTCTACTGGACTTATTGGTACTCTTTCTCCTATTATGTCTACAGCGCAACTTTCAGAAGCCACGACACCTCCTTCAAAGCCTATTTTTCCTAGTACAAGCGGTTTAACTCCAAATGCGTCTCTGCCTGCTATCATTTCCATATTTTCGTTAACAGCTATGTAAGAAAATCCTCCCTCGCATCTGCTGAAGTAATCTCTAAGAGCTTCTATGCTACTTCTTTCTTTTTCAATTTTAACAAATGCCTTTCTCAGGTTTTCTTCATAACTAGTTGAGCTATCCCAATCATATCCCTCAATACTAATGATCTTTCCATCCAGCACCACAGAAACTTTTTCAGTAAGTTGTATGGGTTGTGCATTGTCTCCTTCAAGTTGATATGGTAGCGTAGCTCCAATACACACATGTCCTTCAACTGTTGAGCTTATGGTAGTGTCTTCTACAGATCCTTTTCCAATGATTCTCTTCCGGTTTTTACCTAGTAACTCTAACCCGTATCCTTCCTGGCCTCTATGTTGAAGCGCTAAAAGGCCAAAAAGTCCAAACCTATATGCGTTCCACCTTTCATCAAATAAGTAAATTCCAAGGATTCCAGCCATCTTTTACTTAACCTCCAAATTTGCTATCTCATAAATTCTCTTATCACTAAAAATACTCGGCATACTCTCTACTGTGTCTGATATTTTTTGAGCAAGTTCAGTTGGATATTTTCCTGTTATGCACGCCGTACACAGTTCTTCTTTTTTAAACCCAGTTGCTCTTATGAAATCTTCTAGTGGTTGATAATAAACTGCATCTGCTCCTATGATTTTTGCTATCTCTTCATCATTCCTTCTAAATCCAACAAGTTCTTTAAAAGTTGCCATNTCTATTCCGTAAAAGCANGGGTGTGTTATTTTTGGGAACGTAACAAACAAGTATACTTTCTTCNCANCAGCAGCTTTAAGCTTCTTAATTNTTGTTTTTGTTGTATCCCCTCTAACTATGCTGTCTTCAACTACTGCAATTTTCTTTTCTTTTAGGCTACTGTTCACTATATTAATTTTTCTACTTATTGTAGCAACTCTTTCTTTAGGCTCCAAAATAAAGGCTCTTTGAGTTACAAATCTATGTCTTCTTAAAGCTCTTTCCCATCTTATTCCTGTTTCTTCATGAAGCCCATAGGCAGCATCATCGCTTGTTTCTGGTATGGAAATTATTAGGTCAACTTCCTTTAATATATCCTTGTATCTCTTTCCAATGTTTCTTCCAAATTCCTCTCTAATTTTATAAACAGGTCTACCGTTGATCACCGAATCTGGTCTAGCAAAATATGCAAATTCAAAAGCACAAAAAGCTTTTTTATTGTTTTTCACTATTTTTTCTTTTTCTATATTGTCTTTCGAGATCACTACGGCTTCGCCTGGTTCTAGCTCTCTTACGAATTCTAAGTCATTTATATTTAAACCAACAGTTTCGGAAGAGAATGCCTTTACATGTTTTTCCTTATCGTATCCAAAGCACAATGGCCTTATTCCAAATGGATCTTTAAAGGCAAATAACTCACCATCTGAGGTTAATCCTACTGCTGAGTAGGCTCCTTCAACATTTTCCATACAGAGCTCTAGCGCGTCGAATATTCCTTTGTCTATGTTTGACAAGATATATCTACTTAAGAGCTCTGTATCTGAATCTGTCGTTAAGTAGTTAAACTTATTAGTTACTGTTTTACGTAACCACTCTACGTTTACAATATTTCCATTAAACGCCAACCCAAGTTTTTTCTTACCACTTGAAACAACCATTGGTTGAGCATCTTCAAGAAGGTGGACCCATGATTCTCTACTTCCAGAAGTTCCGTATCTTACGTGGGCAATGCCCACATTACCCCTCAAAGATGACTTCCACTTCAGGTTCATGCTCTTACTTAACTTAGGTACTAGTCCCAACCCAATTTTTCTGTTTAAGTTTCCCTCGTTAGAATACGTAAGAAAACCNTAAGNTTCATGCCCTCTATGGTTCTGAGCTATAAGCCCCCAATAAAGATANTCAAAAACATCTTCATTCAATGAACTTGCACCAAACACTCCACACTTTTCTCTTATCGTACTACTTCTCACCTCTAATTACTTGAATTAGTCTTTCAAGACTAACTAAACCTAAACTATCTACATCNGCTCCTTCTGCTATNACTTTATAGGCACCTGCGCATCTTTTAGCAACTTCATTTACTACTGCTTCTGGAAGCTTTGGAGGTGTGCTTGTTCCATTAAATCCAATTCTTCTTAAATATTCTCTTAAGTATTCTTTGTCTAAGCAATAATCCTCTTGGTTCTTTCCAACTTCGTAATACTTAAGAGGCCATATTCTTGCTGTGTCATGGTTTGGGGCTTCATCTATTTGTATGAGCTCATTCTTATAAAAACCAAACTCTAATTTTACGTCAGCTATTATCAGGTTTTTCTTTTTTGCTTCAGCTTCATAAAATTCATAAAGTCTTAATGATGCATCTTCTAGCTCATTCCATGTTTTGGCATCTATTATTCCAGCATTTATGGCTTCTTCTTTACTAATTTCCTTGTCGTGTCCTGTATCGCTTTTTGTAGTAGGCGTGACTATTGGTTCTGGTAATTCTTCTGCTTTTCTAAGCCCATTGGGAAGTTTTATTCCACAAATTACCTTCTTACTTTCAGAGTACATTCTCCAAGCTGATCCATAAAGATATTTTCTCGCAATCCACTCAATATCTATTCTTTTAGCCTTTAAAACTTTTAATCTTCTGTTATCAACAACTTCTACCATATGATTTGGAAATATGTTTTTACTTTTCTTCATCCAAAATACTGTTAATTTTAAAAGATGTTCTCCCTTTTTAGGTATAGTTGTTGGAAGTATAACATCAAAAGCAGATACTCTATCAGAGAAATAAATTAATAATTCCTCACCTAAATCATAGATATCTTTTGTTTTTCCTCTCCTAACAGTATAATACTCTGAAGATGTATCTCTTACTGTCATTCAAATGCATGCGTTACTTTGTTGTATATTTTAATTTTCTCTGCATGATTAGTTAAACTTTTGCATACTTAGAGTAAATAAACACAATCAAGTATAAGTTAACACAATCTCGTAATAGGCGTTATTCCTAGCCAAAAACTGCTAAGCTTTGCTTCTTAAACTTGAATGTTAGCTATTGCTCAACCAACACAATTTTTTATCAGTTAACTCAAACAATCAAACTTTAGTTCTCAGGACGATTTTCATTTAAGAAGTGCTCTCACTCTCTTTAAGTAGTTCTTCAAGCTTCTTGTTTGCTTCTGTTAAGATTTCAACAACTTTGTTCTCAGTTTCTTTAGATAGCTT